>Ga0074046_10000965_pt1 | contig 26648 bp, 15 predicted proteins | sample BogForMeECP23OM3_FD_94441 | JGI IMG/M metagenome (GOLD analysis project Ga0074046, IMG submission 94441) | Bog forest soil microbial communities from Calvert Island, British Columbia, Canada - Bog Forest MetaG ECP23OM3 | ecosystem: Environmental > Terrestrial > Soil > Wetlands ...
TGGCAGCGGCTTCATTTGTGCCACATCCAACGCTGGCACGTTATCGACGTTTTCCACGTCAAAGGAGACAATCTTCTGGGGTTTGTTGTCTTCGAGAATCGTGAAGTCTTGCGCTTTCAGTCCTGGCACAAACTTTCCGCTCTTGTCCCTCACCGTCACATTCACCAGCACGAGATCCGATTCCGCGCGAAACACAGCTCCCGTTTGCTCCTGCGAAGGCAAAACTGCGCATAGGAGGACGAGCGCCAACAGAAGGGCTACAGCTTTATCGGCGAATCGGTTTGAAGTCGGAGTCATAGCAATCCTTTTCAAGAGCGCTCCCCGTAGCAATGTCCTCCTCAGAAACGAAAGCGCGATGTAATCGTCAACTGGCGCATCGCTCCAGCCGCCGTCACCCGGCCGAAAGTGGGCGAGGTAACGTTCGTATCAATCGAGGAGTAGTTCACCAGGTTGAAAATGTTGGTGGCCTGTGCGCGGAACTCCAGCACGCGCGCTTCCTTCAGGGGAAAGATTTTCGTGAAGGCCATATCAAACACTTTGCTGCCCGGGCCGATGATGCTGTTGCGCCGGGCATCGCCGTAAGTGCCCGTAGGCGGTTTGGAGAAGGCAGCGATATTGAACCACTCCGCAATCGAGGGATTCGGCAGGCTCACCGATTGCCCGGGAACCAGGTTCGGGCGGAGCGTACCGTTCGTTCCCCCGTTCACGTCACTGATGTCGTTCAGCAGTCGTGGCGTAAACGGCAGCCCAGATGCGATCGTCCAATCGCCGCTCAATTGCCAGTCGCCGACGATAGCGCGCCATGGAGTATTTCCCGTGAGCCAGCGCTTGTCGTGGCCGAAGGGAAGCTCATACAAATAATCCGCGGTGAACTTATGGGTTTGGTTGAAGCTGGAAAGCCCGCGTTCGGCAGGCAGATCGAAAGGATTCTGCGCGACGTTAGCCGCGCCTCCACTGGTCGAAGCGGCGCCTCCGGCAGCGCCGGTACCGCCCGCGCCCAGTCCAGGAGTACTCGCCACCGAGGTGGCTCCCGCGCCGATGGAAGACGCGTCATCCAACGACTTCGAGAACGTGTAGGTGCCGCCGATCGAGAATCCTGCCGACAAGCGCTTGCGTAACCGAACGGATACCGCGTTCGCCTCCGAATCGGCCACGGAATTTTCGTAGGTGAAGGCGTCGACGTTGGGAATGCGAATCCCGGTGGCGGTTCGGTTCGGCGCCTCCAGGATGTCGAGATCCGTTCCCTTGGTCCCGGTGTAGTCAAGATTGAGCAGCAGGGTGGGGCGAATCTGCTGCTGAACGTCAAGATTGCGAATCTGCACATAGCCCAGCCGGTAATTTGGACTCACCGCATAATTATTCGTGATGCCGGTGACTGGCGGGAATCCGCCTTGCAGCGTCAGGTTGGGAGGAGACGGATAAGGCGCCTGAATATTCGTCGCCGTGGTAGCGAACGGCGGCTGCAATGCAAGTTGCTGCGCGATGCCCTGATATGCGCCGGTGTTGTAGTTGATGCCATATCCGCCGCGCACCACGGTGTTGGGGAGCGGCTTCCAGGCAAAGCCGATTCTTGGCGCAAAGTTATTGCGGTCCGGCCGCACCAGGCTGTCCGGCAGTCCACCGTAGCCCGGCGTAATCGGCGTTACCGGATTCGTGCCTAGCGGCAGCATCGGATTCAACACTCCGGGAGATAGGTCGAGGTTCACCAGGCGATTGTTTATTTCCGTCAGCGGCGAAACATACTCGTAACGCACTCCGAGATTGAGCGTCAGGTTGGCGCGCATCTTCCACTCATCTTGCGCATACAAATCCCAGTAATTCCCGCGGAAATATTCACTCTGTCCAAACTGCACGGATGTCTGCTGCGCGTATCCGAGCAGGAAGTCGGCAAAGTCATAGCCGGTACCGGGTACGGGCTGGCCGCCGCTTAGTTGTGAAGTGTTTTCTCCGGTGAAAACGAACGCGCCGCGCGGGTTGCTGTCAGTTTCTGGATTCACCTGCACCCGCCGGAAATCTCCGCCCCAGCGCCAGGTGTGCTTGCCGTGATTCCAGATTACATTATCGGAGAAGGTATAAGTCTGGCTTCGAGTGAGCGAGGGAGTCGTATCCTGGAGGCTGGCGAAGTTTGTGAAGGACAGATTCGGCAGTCCCCAATCGAAGGGATTGGTTGAAACTCCCGTGATTTTCAGGGCACCCGTAATGTCGTTGCTAAAGGCGTAGAGATTCTGCGTGCGGGTTCGGCTGCGGTTAAAATCGGCGCGAACAATGTTGGTCAGCTTTCCGATGCTGCGGGTGTAAGACACGGGAATGTCAAAGCTGCGGACGGTTGTGCTTCCCCCTACGCTGGGGAACGGATTGGTAAGCGTGGCGCTCGATTGATGGAAATGGAAGCCGACCTGGAGGCTGTTGCGCGGAGCGTTGCGGCCTCCACCGCGGCGTCCGCCCGCGGGCGCTGCGCCAAAGCTGTGGTTCAAACGTATATTCAAATCGTCGCTGTCGCTGGTGGCGGAAGTCACATAGTGAAAATTTTGATAATTGCCGGGTAAGTTCGGCAACGGAATATATGGCAGTAATCCCAGCGCCGCAGAGTTGAGGCTGGTCTGTGGAATTGTGTTGCAGCTAGGGCTACATGGGAAAGGAGCGTTGGTCAGCGGATTGAAAATCTGCACCGGTTGCCCCGCTTCCGCTCCCGAAGTGTATGTGGTTCGGGAAAAATTTCCCTGCCGCTCCATTGGTGTCGGCACCGTCGAAAACTGATCAAACGGATTGTCTCCGTGCTTGCCGTTGAAGTTGATGAAGTAAAAAGTCTTGCTCCCGCCATGGTAGATATGGGGAATGTTCAGCGGTCCGCCTACGGAGCCGCCGAAACTATTCTGCAAATATGCCGGTTTTTCCTCCGGCTGGCCGGTGAGCGCAAACGGCGATGCGTTCAGCGCCGAATCGCCGAGGCTGTAATACAACGATCCGTGCGGACGATTGGCGTCAAAGCCCCGCCGGCCAAATCCTCCCCCGCCACCGAACCCTCCGCCTCCGCGACCGCCCCCCGGACCCCCGAATCCGCCCCCACCTCCGAATCCTCCGCCCTGCTGGCGGGCGTCGTTGAAGCGCTGCTGCATTTCGTCAGCGCTCATGGCGTTAAATGGATTGGAAGTATTGCCTGAAACTGCCACAGATTCCGTCGCACTGGTGGGCGCGATTCCCGGCACGGGCATCCCTTCAGGCGCGACGTCAGCCATTGAACTACCAGACGAACTGCCTGACGAGCCACCGGACGAATCCTGACCGGCTTCACTCTGAAAGACGGAAAGACTTTGGAAGCCGCGTCCGGCAGCATTCGCGCGCCGCTGTTGAGCTTTGTTATTGTTGTTGTTCTCGGCGGTGGTCTCGCGTGCCCGCGACAGCAGCACCAGTTCGAAGTTTGCCTGCACGTCCTGATGGGTTGCGTCCAGTACCACTTCATGCGAGCCAGCGGCAAACGCAGCCATCTGCACGCACACGGTATAGCGGCCATCGGCGGGAACTCGCAACGAGTAACTGCCGTCCACATCCGTCGAGGTATTGAGTTGTTCGTTGGTGGCCGCATTTGTCGCGGAGACTCTAGCGCCGGGAATCGGCATATTTCCCGACTTCACGATTCCTTGAATGGTTCGCACACCAATAGTTCCCACGCCAGCCGGTGGCGCGTCGGTTTGTCCCCGCAGCAGATGCGGTTGAAACACGACGACGTGAAACAGGAACAGACACAGCGAGACGAACTCAGGGCGCAGCCTGCCCTTTATCCCTGGAACTAGAACTAGAACGCGAAGACCGGGATCCCTCATAGCAAGGTGCAGAAACTCGGCGCTGTCCGACTCGAATCATACCGCTCTCACCCGGCCAGAACTGTAGAGTTTTGTGACGTTTTTCTTTGTAGTTTTGTCAATGCCCCTCAGTCTTGCCGGTTGAAACTTTGTGGCTGACGCCTATATTGTTTAGGTCTCTCTGGAGGAACAAAACTTGCGAACGATGACACTCGCCATTCTGGTTGCTTGTCTTATTACCTCAGCATCCGGCCAGAAACACTCCCCGAAGCAAAGCCCTGATTCCGGCCAGAAGCAGGCGGCCCAACTGAACCAGGCAGATACTGCCGGCGGACAGGCCACTGACACTCAGAACGACAAAGAAGAAGGCGAGGACAAAGGACCCTGGAAGGGTCTGCAGTATCGACTGGTCGGCCCATTTCGTGGCGGGCGCGTGGTCGCCGTGTCAGGCGTTGTCGGCCAGGATGATGTCTATTATTTTGGCGCTGTCGCCGGAGGCGTGTGGAAGACAACCAATGGCGGCCTCAACTGGAAACCAATTTTCGATACGCAGAAGGATGCATCGCCAGCGATCGGGGCCATCGCGGTTTCCGAATCTGACCCCAACATCATTTACGTTGGAACCGGAGAAGCTTGTATTCGCGGCAACATCGTCGGTGGTAATGGTGTCTACAAGTCGATCGACGCGGGTAAGACCTGGAAGTTCGTTGGCCTCGGCGACACGCACGCCATCGGGCGCCTCGCCGTGAATCCCAGGAATCCTGATATTGCCTTCATCGCGGCGCTTGGACATCCATTTGCCGATAACGAGGAGCGGGGAATTTTCCGCACGCAGGATGGCGGCAAGACCTGGGAGAAGGTTCTATACAAGGACGCCAAGAGCGGGGGCATCGACGTAGTGTTCGATCCCAGCAACTCGAACATCCTGTTCGCGGCGCTGTGGCAAGCCCGCCGAACCCCGTGGAGTCTGGACAGCGGCGGCCCGGGAAGCGGCTTGTATCGTTCGAGCGACGGCGGAACAACCTGGAAAGAACTCAAGGGCCACGGACTGCCGGAAGGTATTCTCGGCCGCATCGGAGTCACGGTCTCCGGCGCGAATCCCAATCGGGTGTGGGCCGTCATCGAGGCGGAGAAAGGCGGAATCTATCGTTCGGACGACGGCGGCGATTCCTGGCACTTAACCACCGACGACCATCGTTTTCGGCAGCGGGCCTGGTACTACTCGCACATTTTTGCCGATCCCAAGTCGGCGGATACGGTTTATATCCTGAATACCGCGGCCTATCGATCCAATGATGGCGGCAAGACGTTCAGCAATCTACGCGCGCCGCATGGAGATAATCACGCGCTGTGGATCGATCCCAGGAATCCGAAGCGTCTGATTAATGGCAACGATGGCGGTGCTACTGTTTCGATCGATGGCGGCGAAACCTGGACCAGCGTGTATAACCAGCCCACGGCCCAGTTCTACCATGTGACTACCGACAACCAGTTTCCGTATACCATTTATGGCGCGCAACAGGACAACTCCACTATGGCCATCGCCAGTGCGAGCGCCAACGGCTCGATCGATCGCGCGGACTGGTACGACGTAGGTGGTGGCGAGAGTGGTTACATCGCGCCCGACCCGACCGACCCGGAGATCGTATATGCCGGTTCTTACGGGGGTGAGATCACGCGCTATGATCACCGCACTGGCGAAGAACAGGCAATCAACCCCTGGCCGGTGAACCCGATCGGGTGGGCTGCGAGCGACGTTAAACACCGCTTCCAGTGGACGGAGCCTATCGTTTTTTCGCCGAGCGCTTTTTCGCCGAACGATCCGAAAACGATGTACTTCGCGGGCGAAGTGCTGTTCAAGACCAGCGATGGCGGGACGAGTTGGACGATCATCAGTCCCGATCTGACGCGCAACGACAAATCAAAACAGATGTCCTCAGGCGGGCCGATTACCAAGGACAACACCGGCGTCGAAGTCTATGACACGATTTATTCGGTGGTGGAATCGCCCGTACAAAAGGATTTGATCTGGGCAGGAACCGATGACGGATTGGTTCAGCTCACCCGTGACGGTGGCGCGCACTGGGAGAACGTCACGCCTAGGGCCATGCCGGAGTGGGGTACGGTCAGTATGATCGAGGCTTCTCCGAGCCAAGCCGGGACCGTTTATCTCGCTGTCGAGCGCCACAAGTCGGATGACTTCGCGCCCTACGTGTTCAAGACGACGGATTTTGGGAAAACCTGGACCAAGCTCGTCGCCGGGCTACCGGCGAACGATTACGTCCACGCCGTAAGAGTTGATCCCGGGCGTCCGGGTTTGCTTTTCGCCGGAACGGAACAAGGTGTGTACGTTTCGTTCAATGATGGCGCGCTCTGGCAGTCGCTGCAACTGAATCTGCCGGCATCTCCGGTAAACGACCTGGCGATCAAGAACACGGACCTGGTGGTGGCAACACACGGACGCAGCTTCTGGGTGCTGGACGATATCACTCCGCTGGAGCAATACGAAGATTCGATCCCGCAGCAGGAAGCGCACCTGTTCACGCCCGCGGCGGCGAATCATACCGTGTTTCACAGTTCGCCTTTTGCCGCCAATGCGGGGAAGAATCCGCCGTCAGGAGCTGTCATTAATTACTGGTTGAAGGTTTCACTGAAGAAGGCCGCCGAGGCGAAGTCGCATGCTACCGGCGGAGAGAGCGCTACCGCAAGAAGTGAAGCTAGCCCGTCGACCTCTTCCTCTGAATCCAAGAAAACTGATACTGCATCATCCGAAGCCCCGAAAATCACGTTGGAGATCCTTGATTCCTCGGGCAAGGTCATCCGCAAGTATCCCAAAAAAGAGGAACCCGGCGGCGATAATGATGAGGAAGATTTCTTCACCCGCGGCGCCAGTGCAGGCAGCCTGCCCACCGACGCGGGCCTGAACCGCTTCGTGTGGGATCTGCGCTACGAGGGAGCGACGAAAGTGCCAAAAGCGCCGCTCTGGGGCGGTAGCACCGACGGTCCGAAAGCGCTGCCGGGCACGTATCAAGTGCGCTTGACGGTGCTGGGCAAGGCTTACATTGCGCCGCTTGAGATCAAGCCTGATCTGCGACTGAAGATTGGTCAGGAGGATCTAGCCAAACAATTCGATCTGCTGCTTAAGATCCGGGACAAGGTCACGGAAACCGACGATACCATCATTGAGATTCGCGATCTTCGCGAACAGATCAATGCGATCAACACGCGCCTGAAGAGCGACGCTCGCGCCAAGGTCATTGCCGATTCGGGGAAGACGCTGGATACAAAGATGACGGAGGTGGAAGAAGCGCTGATCCAGACGAAAGCCAAGAGCGGTCAGGATGTGCTCAATTTCCCGGTGCGCTTGAACAACCACCTGGTGGCGTTGAGTGGCGTGGTGGGCAGCGCTGATTCAGCTCCCACGAAGCAGTCCTACGAAGTATTCGATATGCTCAGCAAAGCGGTCGATGAGCAACTGGCAAAATGGAAAGCGATCGTCTCGACCGATGTGGCGGCTTATAACAGTCTGGTGAAACAGCAGGAGGTTCCCGCGCTCATACTGAAGCAACCAGACGCGGGAAAGTAAAAGGGAATTTGTAATCCGGAACTTCTAGCTGGAACTTCCAGGAGGAGAACATGAAAAAGTCGGGCGCGAGCGAAGGCCAGTCGGCACCGGAGCTCATCTCGAAAAGAATCGCCGAACTCGGGGACTGGCGCGGGGAAACCCTCCGCAGAATGCGCAAGCTCATCAAGGAAGCAGACCCGGAGGTCGTCGAGGAGTGGAAGTGGGGCACCCCGGTCTGGTCGCACGAGGGCATCCTCTGCACTGGCGAATCCTACAAGAAGGTTGTGAAGCTTACCTTCGCCAAGGGCGCGTCTCTGACGGATCCGGCCCGTCTCTTCAATTCGAGTCTCGAGGGAAACGTACGCCGCGCGATCGACATCCACGAAGGAGAAGAAGTTGACGAGTCCGCCTTCAAGGCGCTCGTTCGCCAAGCGGTCGCCCGCAACAGTTCTGGCAAGTCGAAACCTTCGAAGAAAGCGAAGTCCTAAGTAATTGGGAATTTGTGATTTAAGAGCCGAGATTTTCGATTACAAATTACAAATCACCAATTACAAATCAAAGGGGTTGTGATGACATGTCAACACAACCCCTTGGTTTCAGTCGGCTACTACCGCCGGTTTTGAGATCTCTGCCGGTGAACCCCAGCGTTCTATTTCCTGCGCATCAACGGCAGCGATCGCAGCGATGTTGACGATCTCCTCCACTTCCGCGCCTCGTGCCAGCAAATGTACCGGCTTGCTCATCCCCATGAGAATGGGCCCGATCATTTCGGCGTCACCGATCTTGGCCAGCAGCTTGTAAGCGATGTTGGCGGAATTGAGGTCGGGGCAAACGAGCACGTTGGCGCCGCCCTTGAGCGCGCTGAAAGGATACATTTCCTCCAGCATCTCCGGAGACACGGCAACGTCGGCCATCACCTCGCCATCCACTACGAGGGTCGGGTCCGCTTTGTGCAGCAGATCCACGGCTTTGCGAACTTTCTCGCAGAGCGCGTGTTTGGTACTCCCGAAGCTGGAAAACGAGAGCATCGCGATACGGGGCACGACGTCGAAACGCCGAGCCGCTTCGGCCGCGCAGAGAGCAATTTCCGCCAGATCTTCCGCCGTGGGATCGATATTTACAGTGCAATCAGCCAGGAAGTAAATATCTCCCTTGCGGGTGATCACGGCATAGCAGCCCGCAACCGTGTGCAACCCTTCGCGCATGCGCACGATTTGCAGGGCCGGGCGGATCACATCGGGGTAATGCTGGCTGACCCCGGAGACCAGTGCATCGGCATCCCCCATGTGCACCATCATGGAACCAAAAATGTTGGGGTCATTGATCAGCGTGCGGGCTTCGCTCGGCGTTACTCCCCGCCGCTGCCGCAGCCGGCAAAGTTCCTGAATGTAGCTTTCGCGCAGCGGAGACTCGGATGGATCCACGACGCGCACGCCCTTCAGATCCAAACCCAGGTCGAGTGACTTTGCTTGTATCTCCGAACTGCGGCCCAACAGAATGGGCACAGCGATTTTCTCCTCTATCAGGTTGTGGCAAGCGCGCAGAATCTTCTCGTTCTCTCCTTCTGGAAAGACCACAGACTTACGCTTGGCCTGCGCTTTGTTAATCATCACCCGCGAGATCTCGTGGGCTTTTCCCAGGCGACGCTCGAGTTGCTCGCGGTACTCGTCGAGGTCGACCGGTTCCTGCGCCACGCCGGTGCGCATGGCCGCTTCGGCTACGGCAGAGGCCTCCCAGATCAGGACGCGTGGGTCGAACGGCTTAGGAATCAGGTAATCGGGACCGAACTTCAGGCGCTCGACTCCGTAGGCGCGGCAGACCGAGTCCGGTACGTCCTGCTTCGCTAAGTTGGCCAAAGCTCGCGTCGCGGCTAGTTTCATTTCTTCATTGATGGCTGTGGCGCGCACGTCCAGGGCTCCGCGGAAGATAAAGGGGAAACCGAGGACGTTATTGACCTGGTTGGGATAGTCGGTACGACCGGTACACATGATGACGTCGTCGCGGCAAGCTTTGGCGTCCTCGTAAGAAATTTCCGGATCGGGATTCGCCATGGCGATCACAATGGGACGGGCTCCCATCGAGCGCACCATTGCCTGTGTGACCGCGCCACCGACGGAGAGTCCGAGGAACATATCGGCGCCCACCATCGCTTCGGCCAGCGTACGCAGCTTGGTATCGTGCGCGAAGCGCTCCTTATAAGGATTCATGCCGGCCGTGCGGCCCTTGTAAACCACTCCCTTGGTGTCGCACAGGGTGATGTTTTCCCGCTTCATTCCCAGACAGATGTAGTGCTCAGCGGTGGCTATGCCCGACGCGCCGGCGCCGTTGATGACGAGACGTATTTTGGCGATGTCCTTGCCCACGACCTCCAGCGCGTTCAACAACGCGGCCCCAGAGATAATGGCGGTACCGTGCTGGTCGTCGTGGAAGACCGGAATCTTCATCGTCTTTTTCAAGGTCTCTTCGATATAGAAACACTCCGGAGCCTTGATGTCTTCGAGGTTGATGCCGCCGAAAGTCGGCTCCAGAAGTTGACATAACTTGATGACATCGTCGGGATTGTGGCTGTCGACTTCGAGATCAAAGACATCCACGTCAGCGAAACGTTTAAACAGGACGGCCTTGCCCTCCATCACGGGCTTGCCGGCCAGCGGGCCGATGTCGCCCAGCCCAAGAACGGCAGTTCCATTGGTCACCACGGCGACCAGGTTTCCGCGCCCGGTGTACTTGAAGCCGTCATGCGGGTTCTTTTGAATCTCCAGGCACGGTACGGCGACGCCCGGCGTATAGGCCAGGCTTAGATCGCGTTGCGTACGGCACGGTTTGGTGGGTGTGACCTCAATCTTTCCCGGGCGCGACCCTAAGTGGTAGTCCAGCGCCTGCTGTTTGGTAAACGACATGGGTTTCTCCTGGGTGCTAGATTTTTTGGTCGGAGGCGGCTCTCATCCAGCTCGTGAAGGCAGTGCGGTGAGCCGGGAGCGACCATTGGTAGTTTGCGGCATCGCGCAATCCAAAACAGTGATCCAGATCACACTATCTGGCCCGTGGCTGGATTCCGGCTCGTCTTGACTATACGGAGTTTCCTGGCAAATTCCTGATAGAATTGGCGCCCGTGCCGGCGCGGCTGTCCCGGCCTCCGCTGCTCCGGAGCCGGTTCTTCTGGTATGGACTTTCACCTCGGTTTACACATCTATCAGGCCATCTTTTTGCTCTTCGCGGGCGGGGTGGCCGGCTCGCTGAACGCGCTGGCCGGCGGCGGCAGTTTCGTCTCTTTTCCGGCGCTGTTGTTCGTGCGAGTCCCAGCCGTCGAGGCCAATGCGACCAATACGGTCGCCTTGTGGCCGGGGTTGGCGGCCAGTACCTTCGCTTACCTGAAACGGCTGAACGCCCCGCTCCGAGTATTGGTTCCTTTACTGGTGACCAGCCTTGGCGGGGGCTGGGTTGGAGCGTTGCTGTTACTGAATACCCCGCAGCGTACTTTTCTGCACCTCATTCCCTGGCTGCTGCTGAGCGGCACTCTGCTGTTCACGTTCGGCAACTCGATCCGCGCCATGGTCGGAAAGACGGCGGTCATTGACGATCTGGGGGGAATATCAGGGAAAGCGATCGCGCTCGGTTCCATAGCGGAGTTTCTGATCGCAGTTTATGGCGGATACTTTGGCGCTGGGCTCGGGTTCATATTAATGGGAATGCTCGCGATGATGGGGATGCGCGACATTCATGCCATGGCCGCGATCAGGACGCTGCTTTCCGTTGCCGTTAACGCGGCTGCGGTGGTCACTTTTATCGTGGCTCGCGCGGTATTGTGGCCGCAGTGTGTAGTGATGATCGCTGGTTCTCTGGTGGGCGGCTATTTCGCCGCGCATTTCGCGCAGAAGGCCGATCCGCAAAAGGTGAGGGGCGTGGTAATCGCTATAGGTTTCGCCATGACTGCGTATTTCTTTGTCACGGTACGCTAGCCCGCACTGACTCCTTTGGCAATCCAGCGCGTTTCAGCGTTCGCACACTTCAGAAATTACAATTTCAAGGGCGTCAACTCTGGCTTCGAATGCGCGCCCGCCGAAGCCGAGGGAGTATTATGCGAGTGAATACTTAGCATCTATTGCAATTGGAGCAGAGTAATGCCTGAGTCGATTGATTGGCCGCCGCCGCGCTCGCCGCATCGGCCGCGCCGCCGACGCCTTCTTCTTATCGTTGCCATCGTTGCCGCCATTTTCTTCGGAGGCCGGACCGCATTGTCGTATTACGTGGATACGCTCTGGTTCGGGTCGCTCGGCTACAGGGATGTGTTCTGGAAAACGCTGAGCCTGCAGTGGGGAATTTTCGCGTTTTTTACGGCGGCCACATTTCTCATTCTGTATGGATCGTTCCTGGCTCTGAAGCGGGCTCATCTTCCCGATTTGCCGGACGGTCACACGATTTACATCGGCGGACAGCCCTTGAAGCTGCCGGTTGAGCCTGTGTTGCGGCTCATCGCGCTCGGCGTTTCGCTCGTCATTGCCGCGGCCACCGGGGCCAGCATGATGGTGGAGTGGCCAGCGCTCGCGCTTTTTTGGTACGCACCCCGCACCGCTGGTGGCGTCGTCTGGGATCCGATTTTCGGCAAGCCACTGAACTTTTTTCTGTTCGCGTTGCCCGCGTGGCAACTCATTGCCGGATGGCTGCTTACGCTAGCCGTGATTACCTGTTTACTTGCCGTTTTCTTTATCCTCATTACGGGCGGAACCCGGGTGCTTGCCGGGCAGCTCAGCCGCTCCGTCCTCTTACCCTGGCGCGGGCTCTCCATCGCGTTTGCGTTCCTGTTGCTGATCCTCGCGATGCGTGTGTATATCAGCCGCTTCGAGTTATTGCTCGATGATCATACGATCTTCGGGGGTGTGACTTACACGGACGCGCACGTCATGCTCACGGGGTTGCTCGTGGTCTCGGCGGCGCTCGTTCTCGGCGCGGCGATTGCGGTTTTCAACGCTGTGCGGGTGCCACGTGGGCGCTGGCTGGTCGCGGCGATTCTTCCGGCCGCGGTCTGTTATGTCGCCCTCCAGGGGGTCGCTTGGTACGTCAGCAGCTTTATCGTCAAGCCGAACGAACTGGTTCGCGAGAAGCCCTACATTGTTTACAACACTGACATGACGCGGCAGGCTTATGGATTGAGCCGAATTTCGCAACGCGAGTTTCCCGCCGAAACGACCGTCGACGCGGCCGATGCAGCGAACAATCAGGCGACACTGCAGAACATCCGGCTGTGGGACTGGCGCGCGCTCCAGGATACGCTGCGTCAGATTCAGGAAATCCGCACCTACTACGATTTTCCCGACATCGATATTGATCGATATGACATTGACGGCACCACTCGCGAGGTGATGCTCGCCGCGCGCGAGCTGAACGTCGACAAGCTCCCGGAAAGCAGCCGCAACTGGATTAACGACAAGCTCATCTACACTCACGGCTACGGCATCACTATGAACCCGGTCAATGGCTTCACGCCGGAAGGACTGCCGACGCTGATGCTGAGCAACATGCCGGTCCAGAGCACGGTGCGTGGTCTTCGTGTCTCGCGCCCGGAAATTTATTTTGGCGAGCTGACCGATACCGACGTCTACGTGAAGACGCGGCAGAAGGAATTCAACTATCCACAAGGTGCGAGCAACAATCTCACGTCCTACGAAGGCAGCGGCGGCATCGTCCTCGGCGGTTTCCTGCGCCGCATCATTATCGCGCTTGATCGCGACGACCTCGCGAAACTGCCGTTCAGCGATGACGTGAACCAGGATAGCCGCCTGCTGATGCGGCGCAACCTGCGCGAGCGCGTGTCGACATTGGCGCCGTTCCTTACTTACGATCCGGATCCTTATATCGTGCTCGGCGACGATGGCAGGCTGTCATGGATCATGGATGCGTTTACGGTTTCCGACAGCTATCCGTACTCCACCCATTACCGTCTCGGCAACGATCTGATTAACTACATGCGGAACAGCGTCAAGGTAGTTATCGACGCCTACGATGGCACGACAACGTTCTACGTGTTTGATACGGAGGATCCGATCATCGCGGCCTACCGGCGCATCTTTCCGAGTCTGTTCAAGGATGCGTCCATGATGCCACCCGGGCTGCGCAAACATGTGCGCTATCCCGAGTTGTTGCTCAAACTGCAGGCGGAAGTGTACGGCCTGTATCACATGACGGACCCGGAAGCGTTCTACAACCGTGAGGATCTGTGGACGGTCGCCACCGAAGTAGGCATGGGCGAGGGCGGCGCGCAAACCACACAGGCGATGCAGCCGAACTTCGTGCTCATGAAACTGCCGGGCGAAACCGGCGAGGAGTTCGCGGAAATTCTGCCCTTCACGCCAGCCAGCCGGAATAATCTGATTGGCTGGATTGCCGGGCGCAGCGACGGCGCGCACTACGGTACGTCGGTGGTCTACAACTTCCCCAAGACGAAACTGGTTGACGGACCGTTGCAAATCGAGGCGCGCATCGATCAAAATGCCGAACTTTCCGGACAATTGACGCTGTGGAATCAGCAAGGCTCGCATGTGCGGCGCGGGGCGCTGTTGGTGATTCCGACTGGTAAGGCGCTTTTGTATGCGGAGCCGATTTATCTGCAGGCGGAGCGCAGCCCGATGCCGGAGTTGCGTCTGGTCGTGCTTGCACTGCAAGATCGGTTGGCGTACGGACCAACCTTCGAGTCGGCAATGGCGGCGCTCTTTGGCGGTGGGGCTTCGTCGTTGAGTGCACCGTCAACGAGCGCCGCCGCAGTCCCGACAGAACCCGCGCAACGCACGGCGGCATCCGCCGCGTCGCCCCCGTCCGCAGCAGATCTCAACGGGCTCATCGCGGAAGCTGCCAAGGATCTTGCCGATTACCAGCGCCTGACCGCGGAAGGGAAGCTTGGCGAGGCTGGTCAAAAGCTTGGAGAGTTGAAGCGCGCACTCGACAAACTGAACACACGGCGCTGAACAAGTGTCGCCAGGCTCGGTATCGCTGGAGGACGTTCTGTTGGCACGAACGCTTGAGGAGAGAGCCTCATGATCGCTCGAATATGGCACGGAATGGTTCCCGTTTCGAAGAGTGACGAATACCTGGATCTGATGCGGAAGATTGCGCTTCCCGAGTATCTGGCGACGCGCGGAAATCGTGGCGCCTGGTGTTTGTGCCGCATGGAAGCAGACGTAACCCATTTCGAGATGCTGACGTTCTGGGACGATACCGACGCCGTCAGGCGTTTTGCCGGGGACGACCACGGCATGGCTAAGTACTACGACTTCGACTCCGACTATCTAATCGAGCAGGAGGCCCGAGTCCGGCACTATGAGGTGTACTCGGAGACCTCGGCCGGTCCATTACGTGGTGAGTAGTGAAGTGAAAACTTAGTCTTCGATCTTTATCCAAGTCTGTCGCCGGCGCATTCCCAGTCGTCAGTGCCGATCGGATCGCCATCAGGGGGCGAAGCCGGCGCCGTCAGATGGATCTCCGCCGGATTCCTTTGAAAGTGATCGATTTGGCTTGCGGCAAAGAAAAACTGGGCTCGCACGCTCTCATCTCTTGCCGACGGCGCTTGCGTTCGGATCCATTTTTTCAATTCGTCGAGCTTGAGCGCAGCGATGCCACGCACCTGTGCGGAAGCTTGGTCGTCTGCTGCCAGCGTCATGAGATGATCCAAAACGACGGAATTAACCGTACGCTGAATTGCGCCTTTGTAGCCACTCTTATCGCCAGAAGACTTCCACGTTGCCGCGAGCAGGTCGGACACCAGTTCGTCAAAACCGGGATTGCCGGCATCGAGCGCGTGATACTCGATCATGCGTTGCGCGCGTTCGGGCTGGAGAAGCAGGTTGGTGACGATTTCCGCCACTGCTTCGGCGGGAGCAAGCGCATCAAATGCTGGCGACGTCCGGCGCGAGAAATTCTCGCGACCGCTGGGATACTCCGGTGGGCGCGGCGGAATCAGCTTGAGCAGAGGCTCGGGCAGAGCGAGCACCTCGGACGAGAGCGTGTCGAGAACCGCACGAATCGAATTTCGCTGCTCGGCGGCAGGAACAATTTCCGGAGTTTTATCTTTAATCCCGCGAAGATTGAACGCATAGTCGAGTCCGCCGATCGACTTCGCCACCGCAGCCACTTGATAGCGGTGGTAGAGATACATGGGAACGAGCACATCTTCGAGGGTGGCCATCGGAGTGTGTTCGGGAATCGCACTCTCCGACAGATTTTTCAAAGCCGCGGCGCGAATGGCCATCACGCGACTCAAGCCGTCGAGGTCATTGCTGCCCGTATCCCAAAGATGCGCGATGGGGCTCGCGGAGCCCAACGGACGCGCGTCCTGATCGGTGAGGTATAAGAGCCCTCGGGAGAAGGCGTCATCGAGAATCTTGTCGAGCGCCGGTGTCTCATTCTTTTCTTGAGCAAGCTTGGCCTGTGAAAAATCGCTGTAGCCGTAAGCAATTGAAACTTTGTCCCACTCGCCAATGCCAACCGCATAGGCATCGGAAACATCGGGGCGGCCATCCGCGCCGAGAGTTACGGTAGGCGGAGGATAATCCATGACGGAACTGCGATTCACGATGCTGGCAGCGTAATTGTGCATGAGGCCGAGGGTGTGGCCCGTTTCATGCGCGGCCAGTTGTCGAATGCGGGCGAGCGCCATTTCGTTGGCTCGCCGGAGCGCGGTGGGGTCACTGTCGTTGTTCTTGTGCCTGCCGAATGGGTCGAGGAGACCTTGCGCGATTAGAAATACCTGGCGGATTCTCAATGCGTCGAGATTCACATGGCCGTTGATGATCTCTCCGGTGCGCGGATCGTAAATCGCGTTGCCGTACGCCCAGCCGCGTGTTGCGCGCGGAACCCATTCGATGACGTTGTAGCGGACGTCCATGGGATCGACGCCTTCAGGCAGCAGCTTCACCTGGAATGCGTCCTTGTATCCGGCGGCTGTGAAGGCTGTGTTCCACCACGCGGTTCCTTCGACAACGGCGGAGCGAATCGGTTCTGGAATCGCGCGATCCACGTAGTAAACGATTGGCTTCACCGGCTCGCTCATCGCGGCTGAGGGGTCTCTCTTGGCGAGACGGAAATGCGCGATGTAACGCTTCACGATTGGCTGGTCAATCGGCGTTGCAAAATCCATGTAACTGATGCCGAAGAAGCTGGAACGTGGATCGTAGGCCCGTTCGTGAAATCCCTCCGCCGGCGCTTGAATGAAAGAGAAGTGCTCGTGCACGGTGATGGCGCGAGGATCGGGCGTGACTTGTTCGACCCAGTGGCCGGGATTCTCTCCGACGAAAGTCAGGGTGGATTCCACGTCCGTGTTCTCCGGGAAATTCTTAGTGCGAGGAAGGAAGATCGCGGAGCGCGATGGGTCGACTTTGTAGCTTCCTTGCTTGAGAGCAGCGAGCCTCGCGGCGACCTCGTGCGCGTCACTCAGGAAGAAGGGCGTAGCGTCAACGAGAACGGATTGACCATCATCACTCTGGGCAGCGGCTTCAAAGCCCCAGAGAACGGATTCGGCGAAGGCCTGCTGCACCGCCGTTTGTTGGTCGAGGTCGTCCGTGACCGCGCGATAGCGTTCATTTTCGGCGACGAGCAGAATTCGCGGGCCAATGCGTTCGAAATGGACGACATCTATCTTGCCGGGCTGGCCGCGATCGAGGCCAACGTCATTGGACCCCACGCCATTCGGAAGCGATTCGTAATAAAGGAATGGCGTGTTCAATTTGTCGATTTGCAGCCAGAGTTTTCCCTCGCGTGCGTCCCAGTAATAGGTGAAAAAGCCGGGCAGCTTCTGCATGCCGGCGGTTTTCACATCGATGGTTGGTGGTGTTTTGTGCTGCGTTTCGGGCGTGGAATTCTGAGCAGGTGCGGCCGTAACGACCATCAAGAACGCCAGACACGCGATCGCGGCGTGTTTCATCTATGTTGCCTCCTTGGACCCGTTACACCTGGAAACGCACGCCGCTATGGTAAATGTAGCGAGGTCTCGGGCATCGAAGAGTTTAACCCACGCACTGCCCGACCAGCGCCGGGTTTGCCGACCTTAGGTTTGCCGACCTTATCATGAGTGAATTGGCCTTCACAAAACCCGCGCGTAGACGAACGGCCGGGTTTCGCTGCTTCTCCAAAAGTAGACGAGGATGATCACACTTGTGATCGCCGCGTACGCACACCACAGCGAGGTGAAAGCGTAACGTTTGACCTCCATTACAACCAGGAGAATTGCCAGGTTTGCCGCGCCGAAGATTACCATCATCCTGATCTTCGAGAAAAACAGCGAGCCACAAGTTGCAATCACATACAGCACGGCAACCGCTGTATTGTTGGTCGCTTGATTGATGTACACGATACTATTTCCCCTGACGTACAGCTGCAAAGGGTACGCCGTCAACGCCCACAATATATAGAGCGTCGTTGCTCCGCCGAGCACGAGGAACGGCAGCATGCGCCTGCGGCTCTTTACGTTAGGCTCGAACAGCACCACGCTGAGCGGCAGCAGGAAAGGCAGAAGTCCCTGCGCATACAGCATGAACGCCGCGCCCATGTCGTGTGCCACCACAGGCGATAGAATCCCATCCAATCCCAGCCAGACGAATCCCTCGATGAACTGATGCACGGCGAATAGCGTGGGCAGAGCGGCGAAGAGCAGTTCGCGCCGGTGCTTCACTTTCGTTAATGTGACGACACCGATTGCGCCTAGAACTCCGCTGCCAACAAAGTTCGCGGTTGCCGAAAAACACATGACTCGTCTTCTCCATTGCGAGGATTACCCCTGCGAGGATTACACCTATCATCGCGTATAGCAAAGCATTTCCTTATGATGCCGGGACATCCTCCATACCCTGTTTCTCAATGTCCCGCGTTTGCGACTGATGGATATTTTTTCGATTGACTGCGGCGCTAAGCAGGCAGTTGCGAAACGACTTTGAACTAGGCGGTCTTGAGAATCCCTCGAGGCCCGCCGCTGCTGTGTCCGAGCATGTCCGCCAAACGTTCCCCCAGAACTGCGGCTTGGACGCGAATCTCGGGCACGGTCGTGGTTTCCCAGAGGCACCCCTTGCGCGTTGGCCCGATCGCGTACAACAGATGTGAAGACGTTCCCTTGTAATCAGTCAGCGCGCCGTGCTCGTCGACGTCGAGCCCGAGGAAGAGAGGATCGGGCCGCGCAAGTCCCTGCACGAACAGGCTGGTGATGAGCGAATCATCGATACGGCGGCAATCGGTTTCCGAGCCCGTGCAATTGATCACGCGATGAGCGCGCAACGCCTTCTCGGTTCGGCTTTCCCGGTCCCAGTAATGGATCTCGGCATCGTCGTGATCTTCGGAATATCGAATGATGGCTCCCGTATGCAAGCGGACCTGGCCTTCGGTCTGCATGTCGGCGAGTATGTCGCCGATCTCCGGCGCGAGGCGGTGACGGTGTACATCCCAGTAGACACGGGCATGACGCAGGAATCTCTTTTGCTCTTCCAGCGGCAGTGAGCGCCAAATGTCTTGCGTCACCGGCCGAAGGCTGTCGATAACCCCGCGCCAGTCGATGCCCTTTTCGGCAGCGGCTTGCACTTGGACGCGAATCAATCGCAGCAAACCGCGCACGGTTCGCGGAGATGTCTCGTCCCAGAACAATGGCCAGGGCTCGTCCTGACGTTGTTGGCGACGCGGTCGCGGAAACAGTCCCTTGCGCGAAAGCACGTGAATGATGCCGCGGAAGCCCTTCGACTTGAGCGCCATGATGAGGTCGACGCTGGTAAGTCCTGAACCAACCAGCAAAACGCTGCCGCCGGGTGGAAGGTTCTCCAGTGCATCGCTCGCCCAGGGAAAGTGGAAATACAACGAGGTGGAGGTTTTGAGCCCGGGCATTCTCGGGTTCGCCGGCGGAAAATTTCCGGTGGCCAGCACCACCACTCGCGACCGCAGTTCGGCTCCTACTTTTGTTTGGACGGCGAGTTTGCTCTTCCGGCGATGCAGTGACAGCGCTTCGTCCTGAATCCACTGAAAACGTTCGCGGCCACAGTTGGACAGAGTTGTTTCCAGCAAGCTGCCCACGTAGGCGCCGTAAACGGAGCGCGGGGGGAAACTGCGGGTTTGCACCGCGGCATCGTAGTGGGTTCGCGCCCAGCGCAGAAAATCGTCGGGTGCGTCAGGCCATGCGCTCATCTCGCCCGTGGGTACATTGATCAGGTGAAATCGATGCGGGCTGCTGTAGGCGAGGCCACGGCCCGGCAGCGCCGCCCGGTCGACGATGCCAACGGACAAGGACGAGGAGTTGCGCAGCAGGTGAACGGCCAGCATCGTCCCGCTAAACCCGCCACCAACGATCAAAACGTCAAACTCTGACTCACTCACCGGGGGGTCTCTTAATTACTAGTATTATAATAGACATTATTCTATTGCCATCTGCAAGCGGAGGGCCTTTCCTGAATCTGCGGCCATGTCTCCAGCGCCTGTTACGCTCCCCACGTGACGCGGTGCAAGCGCTTTCCCGTTTCTGTGGCCCACACAAGGAACAGAGCTAGATCATCCCTGCGATGGATTTGCCCCTCCAGAGCAGGCATGCTGGACAAAACTGCCCGCCTGTCTAAAGGCTCCGCAAAACTCCCGCTCTACGCAGAGGCCTCCGGGGTCGGTTCCCCGATCAAAACAAACAATTGTTGCAACATTATCAGGATTTTGTGCAATAATCTGCGCATTGTGGAAACCTCAAGTCTCGATTTCGCCTATTTAGACAGTGATCCGCGAACCCTGCAGCCGTCCGCCTGCGTGTACCTGAAGACAGACGGCAAAGAAGATTACGCCGGGATCAAGGCGGGCAAGTTGATTAGCTCTCCGTGCTTGAGCTTTATCGAACTGGATGCCGAGATCAGACGGTTGCACGCGGAACTCGAAGAAATCCGCGCCCGGGCTAAGAAGAAGTTCTACCGGGCCCTCAGCGCGGCAGCGGGCGCGTAGCGGTTTGAGTCACGAACGAAAAGCGTGGATGCACGCTATTCACCAGAATGTCCATCTACACACTTATATTTTCACTTGACACCGCGCATCCGAGCAGGTTAAATGTCTGCGTAACTCCTTATCAATCTATGCGAGTTTCTCCTACGACCGTTACGCATGAGCGTCGTGGCGATCACTACCGCGCTGAGAGATTGAACACTCTCGTATGAACGGTGTCACAGACTGGTCTCGTAATCGCGGTTACATTTTGCTGACAGAAGGAAAGTACACGCTCTTGCAAGATTCGCTCACCGAACGCTGCATATTCCGTTCTAACATTTTTTCCCTATTTCACTGAGGAGCAACTGCTATGGCTGAGAAAGCCGAAGTCCGTCATACGCTGAGCGAGCAGCAGGCGCGCCAGCTCGCGAATGTCACCAAAACCGTCCCGATGATGGACCAGATCACGCCGCGCTGGCTGGTGACTTTTCTGTCGTGGGTGCCCGTCGAAGCCGGCACCTACCGTGTCAACAAAGTGAAGCCCACTCATCCCGGCACCCGGACGATCGAGTGCAGTCCTGATGAAGAAATCGATCTACCTGAGATTTACGTGGACTATGAAGAGAAACCTCGCGAGTATACGCTGAACGCGGTCACCACCGTGCTCGACGTGCAGACCCGCATCTCCGACCTGTACCGCAGCCCGCACGACCAGATTCGTGAACAGTTGCGACTGATGATCGAAAAGGTGAAAGAGCGCCAGGAAAACGAACTGGTCAATAACGCCGAGTACGGCTTAATCAATAACGTCGCCTCTGAGTTTCACCTCAAGACCAGAAAAGGAGCGCCCACGCCTGACGACCTGGATGAACTTATCGGCAGGATCTGGAAAGAGCCAGGCTTCTTTCTGGCACATCCGCGGGCGATTGCTGCTTTCGGCCGCGAATGCACCCGGCGCGGCGTTCCGCCACCGACAGTGAACCTGTATGGCTCGCAGTTTTTGACGTGGCGCGGTATTCCGCTGGTTCCTTCCGATAAACTGGCGATCAAGGGCGAGAAGACCAACATTCTGCTGCTGCGCACGGGCGAGAAGAAGCAGGGAGTGATTGGGCTCTTCCAGCCGGGCCTCCCGGGAGAAGTCACGCCCAGCTTGTCGGTTCGCTTCATGGGCATCAATCACAAGGCGATTGCTTCGTACCTGATTTCGCTCTATTGCTCGATTGCAGTTCTCACGGACGATGCAATCGGTGTGTTGGAGGGCGTCAATGTCGATCAATATCACGAGTACAAGTGATCCGTTAGCGACCGACGCACCGACATCGTCTTCCACGCAAGCAGCGGCGCAAGAAGAAGGTACCCAGAAGTACAGTGGCGTTTCCGGTCTGATGTCGGCAGTGCCCGATCCGGCAATGATTGCAAAACTCGCCAACGAGTTTTTCGCGGCGCTGCCGGGAGTGGCCTCGCCTGCAAGCGTGGCGGCGCCTTCGCCCAGCGAGGCGGGCGCGATTCCCGCCGCACTCGGAGCGGCTGTTCCGGATTATCCGCGGGAGACGTTTTCGACTCCTGCAGTACCCAACCAACGCTCAGTTCCTGGTGGTCCGCAACTGCCTTCTTCGCCCCCCAGCAGCGTGTTGACTGAGGCCGACTTCCGTGCGATTGCCGCTTCGCTGGCGGGCGCAACGCCGCTCGCGCCGCAGGTTTCGACCGCTGCTCCTCCGCCTGCTGTAACTGGCTCATCGCCGTCTTCCACTGACGGAGGTGGACCTTGGGCGACCGCGCCGCAGATTCCACCGGCCGCAGAGATGTATTCCTTTCCCGGCGTCCCGGCGATGCCCACATCACCGCCGACTGCTCCGCCGAGCGGGTCGGATCTGGCCGCGGTTCCAGCCTCACCTGTGGCTGCGACGGCAGGCGAATCTGCTAACGGCAGAACTGACCCATGGGCCGCAGCTCCCCACTTTGTGGGGCTGAGCGACGTCTACTCGTTCCCGCGCGTACCCGGCGCTTCAGTGCCTGGTGTTCCGCAAGTGCACGCCACGCAGCCGAGCATTCCGGGCTCTCAGCCCGCTCTTGACGCAATCCCGTCATCGCCTTCCGCTGCAGCTGGGACGAACGCGCCAGAATCGACTCCTGCAACTCCTAAGTCCGCTCCGTCATTTGCAGTTCCGGGAGCCAACGCCGATTTCGCCGATGCGGGAAAAGCTGTATACCCGGGTGCTGCGGCGAAATTTCCGACCGTCGGTGAGATGTTTTCGTTTCCCGGAGTTCCGGGAGTGCAGTCGCCTCCCGGTGTTCCGGTTCTGCCTGCGTCGATGCCGACGAAGCCTCCGGCTGAATCCGATCTCCCCGCGTCGCAAGTTCCGGGCTTTCGGCCGACTGCGATTCCAGGTTCGCCCGGCAACAACCCTAATGCGGAAGGAGCAGCGCCGCCGGGCAACTCTCTGCCAGAAGGCGTCGAATCCTTCGAGTTCCGCCCCGATCTGGAGCCGGCGGATCTCGGGGTCGCCAAGCGTCCGCTCGATCCGCGCTTGATCCGACAGGACTTCCCTATCCTGCAAGAGCGTGTACACGGCAGGCAGTTGATCTGGCTTGACAACGCCGCCACCACGCAGAAGCCGAATGCAGTCATTGATCGCCTGTCGTATTTTTACCGGCACGAGAATTCCAATATTCATCGCGCCGCGCACACGCTCGCAGCGCGGGCCACCGACGCTTATGAGAGCGCGCGGGAGAAGACGCGCCGCTTCCTGAATGCTTCCTCAACGCGTGAGATCATCTTCGTTCGCGGCACCACAGAGGGAATCAATCTCGTCGCCAAGAGTTGGGGCCATCGCAACGTGCAAAAAGATGACGAGGTGGTCGTCACCTGGCTCGAGCATCACGCCAACATCGTGCCGTGGCAGCAACTGTGTTCGGAGAAAGGCGCCCGCCTGCGTGTAGCGCCCGTAAACGATCGCGGCGAAATTATCCTCGAAGACTACGAAAAACTTCTCAGCCCGCGCACGCGTATCGTGTCATTCAGCCACGTGTCGAACGCTCTCGGCACCGTCACGCCAGCGCGCGAGATGGTCGAGATGGCCCACCGCCATGGGGCGCATGTGCTGGTCGATGGCGCGCAGGCCGTCTCCCACATGCGGACGGACGTGCAGGCCCTGGACTGCGACTTCTACGTTTTTTCCGGCCACAAGGTCTTTGCTCCTACCGGCATCGGCGTTGTTTATGGGAAGCTCGATCTGCTTGAAACTATGCCGCCCTGGCAAGGCGGCGGCAATATGATTGTGGATGTCACCTTCGAGAAGACCACTTACAATATAGCTCCGGCGCGCTTTGAGGCCGGCACTGGCAATATCGCGGACGCGGTTGGGCTCGGCGCCGCGCTCGACTACGTCGAACAGGTGGGCATGGAGAGCATCGCCGCTTACGAGCATGAGCTTCTGAACTACGCCACGGCAGGACTGCTTACTGTGCCCGGCCTGAAACTGATCGGCACCGCGCGTGAGAAAGCCGGCGTGCTTTCGTTCGTTCTCGATGACGTTCGCACCGAAGATGTGGGCGTTGCGCTCAACGAGGAGGGCATCGCGGTCCGCGCCGGTCACCACTGCGCGCAGCCGATTCTGCGCCGCATGGGCGTCGAGAGCACCGTGCGCCCATCGCTGGCTCTTTACAACACGTACGAGGAAATCGACGCGCTGGTCGCTGCGCTGCTGCGGCTCCAGGCGGGCCGGGGACATCCGAATTCGTGATTTGAGCGGGGGCGCAATCCGCGTCTCTACCGGCAGGTCCGGAATTACTCTAATTCCAATGCAATTTTCTTTGCGGTCGCGTCTAGCTTTGCGATCCTGAACTTGCGGATCTGCCCTGCCCGCAGCGCTTCCGGCTTAGCTTCGTCGGCGGTCGCGCCGCTCTTCCAGCGCGCCTGTAGCATCGAACCCAGTGACGACAGGTCGGGCTTTGACAAAGCTGACGGCTTCGGTTCCTCGCTCTGGTCTGCCTTCGCTGAATTCTCGTGGGGGATCCGGCACGTCGCGGTGACGCCTTCGCCAAGTTCCACGCGGGCGCTTCCTCCGGAAACCTCGGTCATGCGGCCGGTAACGATATCACCTTCTTTGTGTTCGGCGAGGTATTCATCGAGTCTGGTGGGAACGAGCTGCTTCATGCTCAGCCGTATGAGCCGCTTTTCCGTATCGAGGGCGAGCACCTGCGCCTTGACTACTTGCCCGACCTTCAGGACTTCTTGCGGGTGATTGATGCGCTTTTCCGCGCTGATTTCGCTGATGTGAATCATGCCTTCGACACCTTCGGTGAGTTGCACGAAGGCTCCGAACTTCGTCAGGTTTGTTACCGGGCCTTCGATCACGGTGCCCGGCGCAAATTTCTCTGTGGCCCCGGCCCAGGGGTCGCCCAGCGCCTGCTTCAAGCCGAGGGAGATGCGCCGTTCGGTCGCGTTCACTCCGAGAATCACGGCTTCGACCGTCTCGCCCGGTTTCACTACATCCGCCGGAGTTCTTATTCTTTTAGCCCACGACATTTCGGAAATATGAATCAGACCTTCGATGCCCGGTTCAATCTCTACGAACGCGCCGAAATCCATAAGCCGCGTAACCGTACCTCGCACCCGTTCACCGGCCTTGTATTTTTCAGCGACGGAATTCCACGGATGCGGCTGCAGTTGCTTCATGCTGATGGCAGTGCGCCGCTTTTCGGAATCGATTTTGATAATCCTGGCTTCGATCTGCTGGCCTACAGAGAGCACGTCAGAGGGCTTGTTGACGCGATGCCATGAAATTTCACCCACGTGAAGCAGCGCGTCTGATCCAGCGATATCGACAAACGCACCGTAATCGGTAAGGCTGCGGACCTCGCCCTGCACGGTATCGCCTTCTTTGAGTTCGGAGAAGCGGCGCTCTTTGCCGGCGCGTTCTTCGTCTTCCGCAATGGCGCGGCGATCGACCACCACGTCTTCTTCTTCCACATCGAGCTTGATGATGCGGCAGCGGATTTCCTGCTCGACCAGTTTCTCCATTTCGGAGGCGTCGCGGGTCCCGCTGCGCGACGCGGGCATGAAGGCTCGCACTCCGACATCCACGCTCAAGCCGCCCTTGACCACTCCCGTCACCGTGCCGACGATGGTCGCCTTCTCGGTGAAGGCCTTCTGCAGCGATTCCCAGTCCGTGGGACGCTCGACCTTGCCGCGGGTCAGTTCGTAGTAGCCTTCCGGATCGCGCCCTTTGATGGTGACCTGAACCTTGTCGCCGGCCTTCGGCGGCTTGTCCGCCGGAAACGCGGTGAGCGGCAGAACGCCTTCGGTCTTGAATCCGACATCGAGAATGATGGAGTCGGCGGTCACGGCAATTACCGTTCCCTCGCGGCCCTGAGCGCCTGGTTCCCTCTTGCGGGAATGACTTTGTTCATACTCGGAAAAAATGTCTTTAAAGGACTCGGCCGGCGGGTTCGCTGGCGTGGAATCCGGAGCGGTCGCGTCGGACGTGTTAGGGTCAGATGCCTTGGGATCGGGCATGTTGGGATTGGACGTTTCTGGGTTAGACATTTCTGGGTTAGACGTTTCTGGGTTAGACAATTTTGGATTAGACATGGAGAGGTTAGAGCCTCTGCGGCGTGATCCCGTTTAGGATAACACTGGCGGGCTGGTCTGGCGGCGGGGACTGCACTCTTGTTTGCGGTGCTTTTCTCGGGCCTGTAAGATCAATGATTCATCCTTACTGTTGAGAAATCTGCTGAGCTTCGCTCGGCTTGGACACCCCGGGGGTTGCCTTCCCTACGGAGCGCTGGAGCTGCACAACACAACATGCCGCACGAATTGCCGAAAGCTTACGAACCGGGCGCGATTGAAGCGCGCTGGGCCGAATATTGGGTCCGGGAAAAGCTGTTTCACGTCGAGACGCCCGCGCCCAGCTCGTCCGAACCTAGCTCGCCCGAAAAAGACGCGCGCCCGGTGTTCACCCTGCTCTTGCCGCCTCCGAATGTGACGGGGCGGCTGCACATGGGGCACATGCTCAACCAGACGCAGATGGACATGCTCGTGCGCTGGCATCGCATGCGCGGGTTTATCACGCTCTGGCTGCCGGGCACCGACCATGCCGGCATCGCTACGCAGATGATGGTGGAGCGCCAACTGGCGAAAGAAGGCAAGAAGCGGCGCGAGATGGGACGCGAGAAATTCGTGGAGCGCGTCTGGGAATGGAAGCGCGAGTATGGCGGTGCCATCCTCGACCAGATGAAGCGGCTGGGCGCGTCCGTCGATTGGGGACGCGAGTACTTCACCATGGACGAGAACCTTTCGCGCGCGGTGCGTGAGGTGTTCGTCCGGCTGTATGAAGAGGGATTGATTTATCGCGGAAAGTACA
>Ga0074046_10000966_pt1 | contig 26628 bp, 24 predicted proteins | sample BogForMeECP23OM3_FD_94441 | JGI IMG/M metagenome (GOLD analysis project Ga0074046, IMG submission 94441) | Bog forest soil microbial communities from Calvert Island, British Columbia, Canada - Bog Forest MetaG ECP23OM3 | ecosystem: Environmental > Terrestrial > Soil > Wetlands ...
CGATCGAAGGGCCATTGCTCAGCGGTGGCTCGTGAACAATGAACTGCGCCTGCCCGCCAGCGCGCTCGAGGGGCATCATCGCCGCCCGTGCGACGTCCGCCGCCACCTCGGCGCCAAGATCGCGCCGCACGAGATGGAGGCACAGGTCGAGACCCGCCGCGGCGCCCGCTGAGGTCAGCAGGTTTCCGTTGTCGACATAGAGCACGGCAGCGTTGACGTCGATTTCCGGGTGGCGCCGAGCAAGCTCTGCTGCGCTTCGCCAGTGGGTCGTCGCTCGCAGACCGTCGAGGGCCCCCGTCGCGGCTAGGATGAAGGCTCCGCTGCAGATGGACGCGACGCGCGCGCCGCGGTCGACCGCTCGGCGAATCGCGCGCAGAAGTCCTTCTGGAATCGCTCTGTCGAGATGATCGATGCCCGGCACGATCACCGTGTTGGCGCGGCTTAAGGACGAAAGTCGCCAGGGCACCTTGAGGGTGACGTGTTCCGACTGCACCTCCGGCGCGATGCTGCAGATCCGGACCTCATACAGAGCGCGCCCGTCCCGGCCTCGGACCCGGCCGAACACCTCGCAGGGTGTGGATAAGTCACCGAGTACCACCCCGTCGAAGGCTACGACGGCGACCAGATGCGGCGGCAATCCAAGGCCTCCGCGCGTTGGCGCAAAACTTGTGACCAATGTCTTTTGAGCCACTGGTCGAGTCTGCCCCATTTTCTAGGATCGGACCACAAAGGAGAGCCGCTCTTGCACAACCCGCCGCCCCTTCACTTCACCGACTACGTTGGCCCCGCCATCGGAGCGATTTTCTTCGTCGTGATCATGTCGCTCGTGAAGGAGCCGGCACGTCGGAACTACAATGCGATCCTCGTGGCCGGCGCGAGCGGCGCTTACCTGAGTGGCGGGCTCGGCCTCTGGGAACTGCTTTACGCCGCGGTCGCAGGCGGTGTGGTCGCCTACCTCGGTCTCCGTTCGTACCGGTTCATAGGCCTCGCATGGCTCATGCACGCAGGCTGGGATCTGGTGCACCACCTCTATGGGAACGTGATCTGGCCCTTCATGCCGACTTCGTCGTTCGGATGCATGGTCTTTGACACCCTGATCGCAATCTGGTTTTTTGCCGGCGCTCCTTCGATCATTACGCTCGCGTTTCGCAAGCCCGCTCCGCGTCAGGTCCCGACCGAACCCGACTCGACCCATGCAATGCGCTGTTAATGCTCGCCATCGTAGAAGAACTGCTCACGTGTGATCTTGTCGTCCTTGACGGTGTAGACGCCAACCTCTTCGAGCGTGATGCGCTTGCCCGTGGCCTTGCGGGTAACTTCGAAGGTGAAGTGGACAGCGAACTGATTTGGGCCGTTGAAGAACGGGCCGCGCACTTTTTCGACGTGGATCGCATTGTTGGCTGCCCAGACCTCGGACTTCTTGATGACCTCTGTCTGCCCGGCGGTTTCCTCGCCTCCGCCTTCGACGGAGACGATTGTCGCGGCGTACATCGTGCGCATGACATCGAAGTTTTTGCCCTGATTGCACAATTCTACAAACTTCTTGGCGACGGTTTGAAGGCTCATGGTGAGCTCCCTTGATGGAAGAACTGTGTGCGGATCTCCGATTGGATCGGATGCGGTGCACAGTACGAGCCGCGAGGAGGCAACCCGTGTCCTTCCAGTAGACCTTGTTGGGGTCGAAGGCAAGCAGTACGAGTTCCGGCGAGGGACAGGCCGTTCCATAAGATGCCCAGATGAGTCTTCTTCTTCCTATCGCGTAAGTGATCTCCTCGGACACTTCTCAGCGCGGCATGCCATCTGCAAAGGGACGTCAGCGTGTCTCGCCTCTTCGTCTATCCGGGTGCCGCCCGAAGTCTCCGGCCGGCCGCAAGGCCGGCGGAGCGCGGACAAACCGGGATGCGGCCAATGATTGTCCGCCGAGCACCCCGTTCAGCGGTATCGGGGGTTCCCGGCACCTCGAGTGCCAAGTGGCGGCGAACGTGCCACACTCGGGCGAAATGCCTGATTTCAGCCTGTTCGGCGACGAGCACGTCCGACAGTACGAGGCGACCGGCGGTCAAACCGGCCACGAGTGGAACGGGGCTTCGGTCCTGATCCTGCACAGTCGAGGCCGCAAGTCCGGTAAGACGCGCAAGTTCCCGCTCATCTACGGCCGAGACGGGAAGAACTACCTCATTGTTGCATCGCGCGGTGGATCACCAGAGCACCCGGGCTGGTACAAGAACCTGCTCGCGCATCCGGACGTGATGATCCAAGTGCGCGACGCAATTCTGCCCGTCACTGCCCGCACCGCCAGCGTTGCCGAGAAGCAGCGTCTGTGGCCCATGATGACTGCTCAGTGGCCCGACTACGACAAGTATCAGGCCGGGACGACGCGCGACATTCCGGTGGTGGTGCTGAGCCCGCGCTAAAGCGGGATGGCGCTCGACGTGGTGCATTGGGGCGCCCGCCCTTTCAACGCTTGGCTGCTAGATGTTCGACAATACCGTAGGACGGACTCGTGTGAGTAGGGGTGGAGCGCCAAGGAGACCCCATGACTCCCGACGTGGGCGGCGAGGCTCCCGATTTCGAGCTCCTCGATTCGACTGGGGTCGCGCACCGCCTGGCTTCGCTCGTGGCGAGGGGACCTCGTGTCCTGCTGTTCTACCGGGGCCATTGGTGACCGTTCTGTCTCCGCCAGTTGGCGGAGTATGGCCGCGCCTACGAGGAGATCCGCGCCGCAGGCGCGGATGTGGTCGCGCTTTCGGTCGATACCCAGGCGCGCTCCGAGGCGGTCCGCGCGCAACTCGCGCTGCCGTATCCAGTCCTATGTGATCCGGCGCGCACCGTTGTGCGGGCATGGGACCTCCACAACGCGCGCGAGATGGGAGGGATCGCAGTTCCAGCCGTGTTCGTCATCGGACCCGATCGGTGCGTGCGCTACCGCTCGATCGACTCGACGCGAGACCGTGTGGCCACCGATGGCGTGCTGCGCTTCTTAAGAGGCGAGGCGCGAGGGAAGGAGCTCGGTCGAGAGCGGGTGCAGGCGGGGCTTGGCGAGTTCGCGCGTGCGATCGCCAACGCGGTCCGCCGCGGATTGCGGACTCCCCACGAGTAATGCGCACGCACCCGTCGCGCGCGCGGAGGATCCCGACGACCGTAGGAAGTTGCGGCGTTCCGCGACGAACAACCTGTGGTTCAGCCCGCCATAGCGCGGGTCGCCGGTCTCGAAGCGTGCATTCGGGTCCCACCCCACACGGCCCGACTACAACCAGCAGATCACTCGCTCCGCCGGCGCGAGATGCTGCTCAACCCCGGTGCGGCTATGTGAGCGACGACACACCGCTCTTCCCCGAACTCTGCGCCGGACGCCATACAGGGAAAAGCTCGCGGTTCGGCTGGCCCCGCGGGGTAAAACGCTCGTGCAGACGTGCCTCTCCTACGGGTCCGTTGCGACTCGAGCGCGGTGCCGACACCAATCTGATCCGGAGTGGCGCGTCCATGAGCCATTGGAGGTGTCTTCTCCGTGAATCTCGTTGGCGTTGCGAACATGGATGTTTTCGGCGGACCGCGGTCGAGCTACATTGCGGATACCCCCTCCTGTCGCCGTCATGCCATTCCGATCTCTCTTCTGCGGGGAGTCCGCTCCCCGTGCTGAGGCGCTCGCTCTTCGCCACCAACTCTTCGCGCTCTGGCGTCAGTCACCCTGAGGTGGTTCCATTTTCGAACCGCCGACAGGGTGGACTTCATCATCGATAGAAGCGGATCGGAGCCACAACGGTGACAGATGAGCTTTCCGAAGCCACAGGAGAATCTCTAAGGTTTCGCCTGAGACCGCGATTCTTCACCACCTGAACGGAGGTCCTCACCATGGAGCCCGAGATTCGCGAGATCGAGTCGTTCGTCGTCGTCGGCCTGCGCGAGCGCTTCGACCCAGGGACAAAGCACGGGATTCCCGCACTCTGGCAACGCTTTGTGCTGCGCATTCCGGAGATCGTGAGCCGCCGGCCGGGCGCGACTTTCGGCGTCTGTGCCAACCCCAACGCTGAGACCGGGACCTTCGACTACATCGCGGGCGTCGCGGTCGACAGCGTGAACCGTCTGCCCGAAGGCCTGATCGCCGAGACCATCCCGCGCCAGACCTACGCCGTCTTCACGCACCACGTGCAGTCGACCGCGCTTCACCAGGAGCTGCAGCCGACGATGCGCTGGATTTGGGGTACGTGGCTGCCCTCGGCACCCTACGAGTACGTGCCCGGGCCCGATTTCGAGCGCTACCCGCCCGAGTTCGATCCCGAGAACGGGAAGGGCTTCCTCGAGATCTGCATTCCCGTGCGCCGGAAGTCGTAACTCGAGCTGCTCGATTTGATCGAGGAGCAATACCGGCGATGCCGAGGCTAAGCTCGGCCAAAACCAGCTCGGGATCCTCTGCCGACCCCAGGGCTCTGGTTTCACCCTTCGCGCCTACATGAGCAACACGATGCCCGCCCCGCCGCTTACGTCACCCAAGCGTTTTCAAGGGACGCATCAGCAGATGATCATGGCTGATACGTGGGGGGTCCCGGACGGGCGTCCGATCCTGTTCCTGCATGGTGGCGGCCAGACCCGTCACGCGTGGAATGCCACCGCACAGGCTCTCGCGCTCAAGGGTCTCTACGCGATCACGCTGGATGCTCGGGGACACGGTGAGAGCGACTGGGCCCCGGGCGGCGACTACCGGCTCGAGTCGTTCGCCAACGACGTACTCGCCGTCGTACAGGCGCTCGGCATGCCCTCGGTGCTGGTCGGCGCTTCACTCGGTGGCCTCACCGCACTCCTCCTCGAGGGTGAAATCGCGCCTGGAACCGCGATGGCGGTCGTGCTTGTAGACATTGTCCCGCGCCTCGAAGTCGTCGGGACCACGCGGATCCTTGATTTCATGACGCGCCATCCCGACGGTTTCGCCACGCTCGAAGAAGCGGCAACGGCAATCGCTCAATACCTTCCTCGACGCGAACGACCCGCGGATGCCACAACCGGACTCGGGAAGGTCCTTCGCGAGCAGCCCGACGGACGCTGGCGATGGCACTGGGACCCTGCATTCCTCAGCAATGGAACCCTGAGAGCCGTCGCCGACGTCGACCGGCTTCGCGCCTGCGCACGACGCCTTCGGTGCCCGACACTTCTTGTTCGCGGTCGTATGAGCGACGTCGTCAGCATTGAGGGAGCACGACAGTTTCTCTCCGACTGCCCGCACGCCGAACTCGTGGATGTCTCCGACGCTGGCCACATGGTCGTGGGCGACCGCAACGACGCCTTCACCTCAGCGGTCCTCCACTTCTTGGAACGTGCACGCCTGACACCTGATCCCTGACACGAGAGCACGCTTGATGATGACCCGTTGTCGGTAGTCGTTCCTGCCAGAACTCCATCTGTGGCTCGCCACTGCCCCTTACGAACTTCCTCGCCGCGTTCCGATCTCTCCTTTGGAGGCGAATCGCGCTCCCTGGGGCCTGCCTTTCGCCGACAGCTCTTCGTGCTCATGCGGTGATCGATGACGTTCTCAAGGCACAGCTCCAACGACTGGTTGGGGCCACCCCACACCATGGCTCAACGATGAAGCAGCATCGCAATCCTGGCAGCGAGCTGCTTCGCCAGAAACTTGAGGGGAAAAGTCGAGTAGCTAGGCACGTCGTTCGGAAGATCGCCGTTCTCGGGCTTGAACCTTGTGCAGATACGCATCTGCAAGGGCGGGAGATCTCCCTGAACCCGCGCTCGGTACACCGAAATCCACCACTTCGAATCATCGAAGTTGAGCATCATAGGTGAATTGCAGCAGGTGGCGACGACTCGGTTTGTGGCTGATTTCTCTCTGATCTTGTGCCGCTTCAAGAGTTCGGCTCCCCTTGAGCACTTCACACGGTCCTTCCGGTAGAGAATGTATGCGGTCCCACCATCGGTATCTCGAACCGGAGCTGCGTTCGGGAACGCTTCAATCTGACGGGAGCCTTCCTGGCAATCGTCGCAGTAGCAGACAACGCTTGTGATAGGAGTGCCGATCGCTTCGAATTCGACGCTTCCGCATGAACATCGAGCAGTCGTGTCGGCTCTCAGCCCTTCAGACATCCGCTATTTGTCCCTTCTGCAAATCTCGTCCGCATCGAAATCATTGATGCTTTTGGAGGATCAGATCAAGCGGCATCGGACGTCCCGCCTGACCTCACGGGCCCTGTTTGCGGCTCTCCGTACTCGTCTCCGGGCCCGCGTGCCCTCAGTTCTGAGGTGGTCGGCTTTCGCCACAAGTGACGAATAGGTCTATCAAAGTACAGAATGCATGGTAATAGAATAACTCTTTGTATTTATTTCGCTTTTAGTAGTGATATCGAGTGGGATAATGCCCCTGCCCCCCTCCGATAGGTTCGAATTCATGCCGGGAGCGTCACGCGAGCACGCAGGCGCCGAGAAAGGATGCACGCCGAATTCCCCATGCCGCCCAGGATCAGCGGTCTGCGAGGGGCACGCGGATAGCCTAGAGGCGGGGGGGCGGCTTTAGCGGCGGGCCGGTCCAGCCGATGTGGACGCAGCAGGAGAGAGCACCGTGAGCAACGGCTGGAACCCGCTCCACTCGCGTCGCAGGACGCTGCGTCTGTTGCAGCCGCTCGTTCAGCTCAAGCTCCCCCTCCACTTGCTGCTCGTGACGATCGCCTTCACGGCTGCATTCGCGGTCCACACCTACCTCGCCTACGACCGCATCTACGAGGCGGTGGCTTCCTACGCGCCGAAGGCCTTCGAGGGGCTCATCCAGGAGCAGACCCGGGACTTCCTGATCGTGTCGGCCGCGATCGCGACCGGCTATGTCCTCTTTCTTATCATCGTGTGTGTTGCCTACCTCCACCGGTTGGTCGGCCCTACCACGGCGCTGCGACGCCACATCGAGGCCCTTAAGAACGGCGACTACTCGGCGCGGGTCGGCCTCCGCAAGAGCGACACTGTATTCCTGGCGCTCCAGCACGATCTCAACGAACTGGCCGGGATCCTCGAGCGCAACGAGAAGGGCATCCGGTAGCAAGAGTCTCCGGGCGGAGCGCAGCGAGCTCCCTCCGAGGTCCGGAACGGCACCTATCGTTGCCATAAATCTCATCGACCTCCGAAATCATTGATTGTTCTTGGCATGCCGGAGCAAGCTGCGTACCCTGCCCTCACGGTCCTTCTTGCCGCGCCTTGGAAGACTCGTGCGGCGACGCAGTCGACAAGCGGACTGGTCGCTTGTCGACCGGGGGGAGCGAATGACCGAGCTGGATCGCGCGGCGATCGGGCGAGGGGCCTCGGCGTCGTTCGACGCGTGGCGTCTCCTGCGCTCGATGCTCGACAATATGACGAAAATGATCCAAGAGGACGCCGAGAACGAAACCGAGCTTCTCGAGGGGATCCGCGTCCTCGCTCGTGCGACCGCGCTCTGTTCGGAGCTCAGCATCGACGTCGACCTGGCGCGGCCGCACTTCTTCCCCATGACCACGCCGCTGCGCTATATCGGGGGACCAAATCCCGACGGGGCGTACCACCTAGGCATGATCGACGGCCAGCGCCGCTACTCTGTTCGCGGCCGGCGCGGCACGGTCTGCTACCTCGGCTTCCAGGTATTGGCGGGCCGCGGCCTCGTGCCGCGCCGAATGGCGGCGTACGTGTCGGATCGCCATCTCCTCACGGGCGCCGACGGCACATTCGAAATCCTACTGGCTCGGGATGAGCCGAAACCTGAGAGGCTCGGGCACGCGACGTGGGTAGAGCTCCCAGACGATGCCTCGGCCATCGTAGTGCGCCAGTACATCGCCGATCGTGCTACAGAGGAGCTCGCGTCGTTCACGATCGAATCGCTCGACCCCCCGAGCCCCCCGTCGCTTCCCACTGATGAGATGATCGCGCTGCAGCTCACGACGATGGCGTGGACGATCGCCAAGCTAACAACATTGCACCGAACGATCATGCCGCAGCTCATTCGGGATGCGAATCGACTGGTGACCGCGGAGGCGGTACTTCTCGGGTCGGAGAACACCACACCCGATAACCTTTATATGCTCGGGACGTTCCGCCTGGGTCCCGAGGAGGCTTTGGTGATCGATGTCGCTCCTCCACAGACGCGCTACTGGAGCCTTACTATCGAAAACATCTGGCACGAGTGCTTCGACGTCGGTCAACGCCGCATCTCGATCACCAACGCCGCCGCCGCGCGCCGCTCGGACGATCGCGTCCGCTTCGTGATCGCGGCTCGCGATCCTGGCGTTCCGAACTGGCTCGATTCCGGCGGCCGCCACCGGGGCTTCATGACGTTCCGCTGGCTCGACAACCCGAGCCCCCCCGAGGTGCACACGCGAGTCCTACCAATCGCCGACATCGCCAAGTTCCCATGAAGTGGAGAGGTGCACTGCGATGAGCGCAACGAAGCTTAACGCCGAAGAGCTCCTCTCTCGGGCTAGCGAGGCAACGGGCCTCGATGATCTCGGAGAAGATACCTGGCGCGAGGGTCTCCTTCGGTTCGTCGCTGCGCTACGAGAGGAGGCTGCGCTTAACGAGATCGGCGTGCAGATCGCGGCCGGCGAGATCACGATGTACCTTACAAACCGGCTGCGCGTGACCGAATGGCACCGCTGTCACCCGGAGATCGCCGCGGTTGATGTGACACCACCGCTTGTGATTGTGGGTCAGGGGCGCACCGGTACGACAATCTTGCACGATCTGTTGGCGCAAGACCCTGCGCACCGCGTGCCACGCACCTGGGAAGTCGACCGCCCGCTCCCACCTCCCGCGACAGAGTCCTACGACTCCGACCCGCGCATCGCCGAGGTTCAGGCACAACTCGATATGATAGATTTGGTGATCCCTGGCTTCAAGACGATGCACCCAATGGGCGCTCGACTTGCGCAAGAGTGCGTGCGCATCACCGCCGGTGATTTTCGGAGCATGATCTTTCCCACGCAGTATCGGATCCCGTCCTATGCCCGGTGGCTCCTATACGAGGCCGACATGGCGTCCGCTTATCGCTGGCACCGGCGATTTCTTGAAGTCCTTCAATCGCGTCACAAGGGCGAGCGTTGGGTGTTGAAATCTCCTGGACACCTCTGGTGCTTGGGAGAGTTGCTCACCGAGTACCCGAACGCCCTCCTGGTGCAGACGCATCGCGATCCCTTGCGGATCATCGCCTCTCTGGCGTCGCTACTGGCAACGCTCCGTCGGCTGGCGAGTAACGCCTCATCGATCGCCGACGGCGGCGCTGAGTTCGCCGACTACCTGCTCGAGGGGCTCGACCGTTCTGTGGCGGCACGCGTGAACGGCACGGTCCCGGCCAAGCGTGTGGTCGACGTCCACTTTCATGCATTCGTAGCTGACCCGTTCGCATGCATCCGAGAGATCTACGCGAGGCTTGGTCTAGAGCTGACGCGGGAGGCCGAAACACGCGTGCGCACCTTTCTTGCGGAGAACCCCCAGGAGAAGCACGGCGGGCACCGCTACTCGTTCGAAGATACCGGCCTGGACGCGGGGCCGATGCGGGAACGCGCGCAGCGTTACCAAGAGTACTTCGACGTGCCGTCGGAGGTGTGACCTTCTTCCACCGATTCCGCGAGGGAAGTGTCGCAGGCGCGAAGAAGGAAAGGAAATGGACACCAGCCGCCGGAACGTGGGACCAGGACCCCGGGCAGGAGCCCGGGGCCGTCGTACCGATCTGCGGGGGCCGCTCTCGCTCAGCTTCCTCGGTTGCGCGCTCTCTCCCTGGACAGCACCGCCGCCTCCCTTCCGTGGGTTGGATCCCGAGAGGATGCGCTGCCCTTTGCCTGCGGCTGTGGTGGATCGACCATCGAAAACCCGGCAATCTCAGGTGCAAGTCGGGTAGAGGCCGCGCATGCCGAGGATCCGCGATCTGCTAAAGCAGCTCCGAAGAATTTGCCTCGCACTTCCCGAAGCGACTGAGAAGACCGCGTGGGGAGAGCCGACCTTCCGCGTGCGCGGAAAGATGTTCGCCATGTGTAACGGGGAGTCCCACCCAGGCCCCTTGGAGGTGTGGATCAAAGCCCTCCCGGGAGCACAGGAGGCCCTCGTAGCTTCCGACCCAAAGAGGGAGCACAGGAGGCCCTCGTAGCTTCCGACCCAAAGAGATACTTCGTGCCCCCCTATGTGGGCCACAAGGGGTGGATCGGCGTGCGCCTCCATGCCGATGTCGACTGGTCGGTGATAACGGATCTCGTGCACGAGGCTTTCCGGATGACTGCTCCAAAGCGGCTCTCCGCCCCCTTCGATCTCAGCTGATCGCAAAGATCTGTGGAGTACACCATGACCGTGGAAGTAAATGGCATCGCCCACGTCCAGCTCACCGTGAACAATCCGGGGCGCTGCATTCCGTTCTGGGAGAAGCTTTGTCACTTCCTCGAGATGAAGACGCTGATCAAGGGCGAGGAGATCGTCTATTGCATCGGGAGTCGCACGGGCATCCTCGTTCGCGGCGCCCCGAAGGAGAACCGAGGGGTCTCGTTCGACCAGAACCGCGCCGGCCTTCATCACTTCTGCTTCCGTGCGCGGCATCGTGAGGACGTTGACACGATCTACCGATTCCTCGTGAGCGAGTTTGGCGCGACGATCATCCACCCGCCTGAGGAGGAGCCGAATTTCGCTCCAGGCTACTACTCGGTACTCTTCGAGGACCCGGACGGAATCCGCGTCGAGGTGAACTTTGTTCCCGGCAAGGGCCACCTCGGCACTGGCGGCCGGCTGGCGCCCGACCGCAAGGTTTAACCGCACGATCGAGGTGGGCAAGGCTCCGCCGGACCCAAAAGGGAGGGGCGAGCGGGCTGCGCCTCGCCGACTGCACACGCGGGTCGTACGATCATCCGTTCAGAAGGTACGGACGTGGACGCGCGCGGCGGGCCAACCGCCCCGTGAAGTCGCGCACGGCGACCCTTCCACCCTGAGTTGGTGCTCGGGATGAGCTGCAGGCCCGCTGGAGTCCCCCTACGCCCTCCGAAAACGTTCGAGGAAGCGCGTGGACTTCAGGCGTAGCTCACGCGGGTGGGGAGCCGACTGGACGGACTCCGGGGGGTCGGTGCAAGAACGTGATGGAAGCGAACGCTCCGAGCCAGGAGCCTAGTGCCGCGAAGCAGACATAGATCCAGTTGTTCGTGTAACTAATCACGGCGAACGAGGAGAGCAGATACCAGACGCTACTCCAGGTCGCTGCGGGTACTCGCTTGCGCGCCACAACTGCGGACGTGAACATCACGTAGACGGCGTCTGTTGCGGCGGTCGCGATCACAACGCCAGTGGCAATCAGGGGATCAATGACCATCAGTGACATCATAGTTCATTCAAGGTTCAAACCGGCGATAGCGTAACTGTATTCGTAGCTCTTTTCGACGCTGCGAGAGGAGATTCGTGGACAATCTGTGGCATAAGATCGGACCAGGAAGTGGAGATAGAGGTGCGAGCTTCGCGCCCGCTGGCGAGCGAGAGCGTTCTGCCCTACACCCACGACCCGTTCAATACTGCCGCAACGTGGCCGAAATCGGCGGGCGCCTCCGGGCCGATGCTCGGCCTTTTCTCCAGCGGCCTCGATCAGCTCCTTGGATTCGCCGCAGGCGGCGCCGATAGGGGTCGCGAGCAAGGCAAGAGCGGCCCTTCTCTATTGCGCGCGTGACTCGAGCAACGCGATCAGCGCATCGGCGCTCGCCGGGTACGACAAGCTCGTAACCTTCCGCTTGTCGAGCACCATCACAGTCGGGTAGGTCGCACCCCCGGGGAAGTCTGCCGTCTTCGCACCTTCCACGTCGACGAGCATCCTGTAGGGGCGGCGGCGCATCGCGGGCAGCGCGAAGAGCGAGCGGATGATCGTGGGCATCCCCGTTATGTTGACGACGTACACCGCGCCGTTGCGATCGAACAGGTCCGGGCCCGCCTTCTCGACGGCGGCCCTCACAACCTTGCCGGCATCCATGTCGCGACTGAAGACGACCACGCGCACAGAGTCATCGATCACCCGCACCTCGCCATGCTGATCGGGCAGCTCCGTGCGTGGCAGCGTGCTGCCCACCGCGAGTGGTTCCGCGCTTGCGATGGATGCAACGAGGATCAGCGTGGTGAGGACCAGGCTCTTCATGACTTCGTAGTAGAGCACGCGCCGTTCGCGTCGTCATGGCCTCGAGCACTGATGGTGATCTCAAGAGCGGCGGGCCCCGACCGGGCCTGAAGCCCGGGTCCTCTCCCCGGCGCTCTCGTCTTGTCTCTCCCGTAAATCGAGTCGGGTTCGAAATCATTGAAGTCATTTGATGGCCCCGAGCACACTGCATCGCGGATGCGCCTCCTGCTTGGCCCGCATCGCTGAGCGACGATCTCTGATGTACAGGGGGGATGAGCTTACCCGGCCCGCAAGGCGTGCACGACGAATCCGGCGGCGGCGGCGAGGATCACCGCCCCCGCGACTCGATCGCCCGTCTCGCCAAAAGGTGACGTCTTCTCAAACAGCACGAAGAGCGAGAGGCCAGCGATCCAGCTCAAGCTCATGACGCCTCCGGCGAAGAGCAGCAGCATCAACGCCCAACAGCAGCCCACGCAATAGAGGCCGTGCTGCACGCCCATGCGCAGGGCTCCGTATACGCCTGACCGCCAGTGGTGGGCGAGGAACATCACCGGCCCACGGCAGTGGCGCACGCAGGCACGCTTCCAGCCGCTCCACTGGTAGGCGCCGGCCAGGACGAGCAGCCCGGCCCCGAAGTACGGTGTTGCACTCTCCATCATCGGTGTCACAAGAGCGCGCGCGGCGAGCAGATCTTGGAGGACGGTCGCGGCGAGGCTGAATCCGATCCACACCAGGAGGTAGCCGGCCGCGAAGAGATATGCGCGCAGCACCGGCCGTCCGGGCGACTCCCCGCTGCGCGCGACGCGCGCATAGATCAGAATCGCGGGCGCAGCGGACGGCAGCATCATACCCACCATCATCACCGCCCACATGGCGCAGACGAGTGCGACAAACGGGGCGTCCCAGGTCGCGCGCATCATCCACGCCGACGGCCCGGTCATCGCGCCATACATGTCGAGCGACGCGCAGACCAGGTAGAGCCAGGCCGGCCCCAGCACTGCGGCGAGCCCGAGCACCACGAGGGCCCGGTCCCGGCGCAGCGTCCGCTCGAGTACCGTCACGCCACGACGCCGCGCGTGCTCCAGTGCACGCGCGCCAGGTGCGCATGCGAATCGGCGAAGGAGAGTTCCAGCGGGCTCTGGGCGTGCGTGGTGCCGCGCGCAAACTCGGCGACCCTGAACTCGAAACCCGCCGGGAGCTCGAGCCGCACGCGGTGCGGGGCGTCGCCTCCAGGAATCGGCGCAGCGTCGGATTCGAGGAGACCCGGCACGCGCACCCTCGCCGTGCGGTTGTCGACGTCGATCGCGAGCGAGATCGGTTTATAAAGCGTCGGCAGCGTCTGGGCCATCGTCGTGCTGAAAATCTGCCACACGAGCGTGCCGGGCTCCGTCTCGCGTCCGTGCGCGATCGCATCCAGCGCCGCGCGCTGCGCCGGGTTCGCGCGTTCCTCGATGACCACCATGGACGTGCCTTCGCCCAGATGGATCGCCCTCGGCCAGGACAGCAGGATTCCCCAGTTGAGGCCGTCCAGGGACACGTCGCCAAAGCGGCCCTCTTCGACGTGTACGAAGGTGTGCGCGCAGCAGTTGCCATGAGTCGGGAGCGAGTTGAACTGGCAGGGGCAACCGAGGGCGCAATTGCAGTTTGCGAATTCGACCCCCCGCATCCACCACTCTACGTAGGCCATGAGCTCGTCCTCCGCCGGCATTCTGCCATGAGGCGGACCTCTTTTGAAGCTTGGGCGGACCTGGCTCGGCACGGCCAAAACACCCTCTGCTTCGACCGAGTCGCACGCCCAGGTGGTCTTGCGACCCCAAAGCGCGCGGGCGTTTCAAGGGCCCACGAAGAGGCTCTTCACCTGGAAGTCGTGAACCGCGTTCAGCCCGGTGGCGGCCGTGAGCCAGCCGTTCGATTTTTCTCCACCACTCAAGGCCGTTGCTGGACTAGGATCGCATAAGAACGGGTCCGAAAGCTCCGTCATCGACAAATAGCGTGGAGGTTCCATGTCCTGGCTCTTCCTGGCCGTGAGCCTGTGGGGCGCGTGGTTCACCTGGAACGCGCTGCACCCGAGCCCAAACTCTCCGCGCTTCGCGGTGGTGAGCTTCGCGGCGGGCTGGCTGACGACGGAACTGGCTCTCCATCACGTCGCCTGGCAAGCCATCGCCACCGCGGTTTTCGGCGTGTTTGGCGCCTTCCATGGCTGGCCCGGGCGCTTCGGACTGCTGATCACATTCGCGTCGTGGGCGGGCCTGCTCGCCGCGCAGCGCAAGGCGCAGGAAGCCGAAGGCGTACTCGAGCGCGCGCTGGTCGAAGGCCTCGGCGCGGACTACCGCCAGCAGATCGAGCCCTCGCTCCGCGCGAAGCTCTCGCACCGCATCGACTGGTGGCGCGTCTGCAAGCCCTTCCCGATCAAGCGTGAGGACGTCGAGATCGTGAAAGACATCCACTTCGCGCGCGAGCGTGGCACGGATCTCGAGGTGGACATCTATCGCAACGCCGCGCGGCCGTCCGGCTGCCCGGTGCTCTTCCAGATCCACGGCGGTGGATGGACGATCGGCACGAAGGACGAGCAGGCGCTGCCTTTGATGAACCAGATGGCGTCTGCGGGTTGGGTCTGCGTCACGACAAACTACCGGCTCTCGCCAGCGGCCACCTTCCCGGACCACCTGATCGACTGCAAGCGCGCGCTGGCGTGGATTCGCGAGCACGTGCACGAGTACGGCGGCGATCCGTCGTTCGTCGTGGTAACGGGTGGCTCGGCGGGCGGTCACCTGAGCGCTCTGGTCGCACTTACGCCGGACGATCTCGAATACCAACCGGGGTTCGAGCACGCGAATACCCGCGTGCAGGGCTGCGTGCCCTTCTACGGCGTCTACGACTTTGCGAACCGCAACGGGACCCACCGACACATGGGCATGATTGAGTTCCTCGAGGGACGCGTGTTGAAGGGCCGGCGCGACGAGATCCCCGAAATGTTCGACCGGGCCTCGCCGATCACGTGTGTCGGCGCGGAGGCGCCGCCTTTCTTCGTGATCCACGGCGAGTCGGACACGCTTGTGCCGGTGGCCGAGGCGCGCGAGTTCGTGCGCGCGCTGCGGGAGAAGAGCCGCGAGCGCGCAGCCTACGCGGAGTTGCCCGGCGCGCAGCACGCGTTCGAGATTTTTCCATCGGTGCGGACGATCCACACCGTGAACGCCGTGCACCGCTTCCTCGCCTGGCTGGAGAGCGGGTGGCGCAGTTCGCGGGAGTCGACGCGACGCGAGGCCGAATCGGCACACGTGTGAGGAGCCGTCGAGCGGGTCGTGCGGAGCGACGACTCAGAGCCCGCAGCTGAGGTTCCGTCTCGTATCTCATGCCGCAGCAAAGAGGCGTTCGCGCACACGCGGGCCAAACGCCTCTGCAGGCAGCACGTCTGGACCGATGAGAGCTGCGAAGGCCCAGAGGCGGAGCGTCGGGTCTTCGAGCGCGTGCTCGCGCGCGCACGCCCGGCGTTGTTCGGCCTCGGGCCCGAACTCGTTCTCGAGCTCGGAGGTCATCATTGCGGAGAAACGCAGGCGCTGCATGCGCTCACGACGCTCCTCGACGTAACCCGAAAACGCCTCGAGCGACCAATCGTCGCTAGCAAGAAGGACTTCGGAGACAAGCCGCACGTCGCGAAAGGTGATCGACAGGCCTTGGCCGATGATCGGGTCGTTGTGTCCAGCCGCGTCGCCGATCAAGACGACGTTGGGGGCGGCGGGCGAATTCGTCCAGCTATCCTCATTCCCATAAGAGCGACAGGGCCCCGCCGGCCGAGCCTTCACGAGGGATTCGCTTTCTGGTAGACAGTGCAGGCGGAACTCCTGAAGGAAGCGAGCCGCAGCATCGGGCCCGGCGAGACGCTTGTGCTGGTCGAGCGCATAGCCGACGTAGAGCCGCGCGCGGCCGCCACCTTGCGGAAAGACGAGGAAGTGGGTGTCGCCCTCGACGCCGATCACCTGCCGCTCCGCCGGCCAGCCATCGGCACCCTCGACAAGCAGCCCAGCGAAGAGATGGTGGGTGGGGTCACGATGCAGCGCGATGCCTGCCTGCTGGCGCACCTGCGACGCGCGCCCGTCCGCACCCACGACGAGCCGAGCCGCGACAGTGTTCCGCACGCCCTCGTGTTCGAAGCCGACCGTCCGCCGACCTCCCTCGACCGGACCGATTTGAAGCCTGTTGATACCCCGAAGCACGCGCACACCGGATTCCGCGGCCGTCTCCGAAAGAATCCGGCACATGCGTGGGTGGCCGAGACACAGCGGTCCCGGAACGTCGGGGATCAAGCCACTCAGGTCGATCGAATTCAGTGGATTTGCTATGGCGTCGCGCGCGTCCTCATAGCTGCGGTGCCACGTCACATGGTGCCCTCCCGCCTCGCGCAACCGATCGTAAAGCTCGAGCCGCTGCACTTCGACGACACCCCACGGAGCGAGCCACTCGCCTCGCACCTTGTCGCGGTACTCAGTCTCCTTCTCGAGCAAGAGGACAGCGAGACCGTTGCGCGCAAGAACACTGGCGAGCGCACCTCCACCGATGCCGGCTCCAACAATCACCACGTCGAAGTCTCCCAAAGCCCCTCCCTTGCGCTCCGAGGCTCTCGAAACGTATATCAGGCCGGTGTCCTCTCCAAAGACTCGCCTCTTCGAACGGAACGGCCTCTTCTGCCGCTTCGCGTGTCGGGGTGATCGAACTTGCCGAACGTCGGGGTGGTGTCAGAACCGAGCGGCGAGCATCCCTCTGGTATGATCTGTTTTGCTGTGTGCTAGGCGCGTTCCGGGTTTCTGGTTTCTGGGCTCGATCAACTGGAGCGGAGGGAGAAGCGGACCGACAGGTGGGACGCTCGCCTGTGTGGGAGGATCGCTGAGTTGCGTGTACCGCCCTCTCTATAAGTCTCGTCGGCGTGGGACCTGTCCGTCGTCACTCTCCTGCTCGCCGGCTGTGCCACGTTTCACCCTGTTGGGACGCCCCTTCGAACCGACAATGTCCTATGTTGCGATCCTCTCGCTCTGGGAGCGGGGCGACGAAGCTGCGATGGTTCGTCTCATGCTCATGAATCCCGATCACCCGGAGTTTGAACCGGTGGTCGAGAAGGTCGTATTCGAGCGCAATGAAGAGAGGACGCGGCGCATAGAATCGATCCTCCAGACTCCGGGCACGCGTTTCGTCGTGGTGGGGGTCTTACACGTGGTGGGCGACCGCGGCATTCCCGCAATCCTCGCGCGTGACGGCTATGTGGTGAGCCCAAGCCCAGGCTCAAGCCTGCCGGTGGCGAGCGATGTTCGCGTGGGGGCGGGGAGCAAGGATCGGGCGGACTGAGGCGCCTGCGAAGCCGGTTTCCGAAGGTTCTGCCAGCGCGGAGGCTTCTGCCTCAAACCCTCCCCGATTGAATCGAGAATTCCCTGGCTAGCCGTTCGGGAGGGCGATTCTCTGCTGCGACCCTGGCGAGGCCGCCCACGCGCGTACGCGCAGCGCCCGCTGGTTGACCCGATTGTCCGATTTGTGGGGCAAATGCCCCGGGAAGAGGCTCCGCGTCCGTCCCGGGCGGACCTGTGGCTACTGGCGCCGCCCTCGATCCCCACTCCGACGCAGACGCGTGTGCCATCCAGAGTCGGCTAACCCTGCGACCCCCGGTACGCAGAGTCGTCAGGGACGCTACCTCACGCTGGCGACCGAACCCCCTGGGCGCCCTACGGGACCGGAGCCGCTTGCGCCCGGGCGATCGAAGCCTCGTAGTCCGCCGAGGTCAAGAAGCCCGCATTCAGAGCCGCCTGCGCCGCCGCCGTGTAGTGGGCCACGTAGGAGGCGTGGTTCGCGTACAGGCGGTCGAGGGTCGACGTGCTGAAGTCCAAGAAGTATCCCGAGAGCAGGCACAGCCCCGTCTGCCGTAGGACCGGGTCGCCGAAACTGCCCGTGGTCGTCAGCCCGGTGAGGACCTCCTGCACCAGGTTGAAGAGATCCTGCGGATTCGTGGGCAGGGTCTGAGGGTTCGCCAGCGCGACGTTGATCGCTGAATAGGTCTCCGTCGGCACCTGGATCTCCGGCAACCGGATCCCGCCGAGGGCGTTGCCGTACTGGTCGCGCAGGACGATGTCGAAGACGATCAAGAAGGGGATCGTCGAAATCTGCGGAGAGTGCGGCGGCGACACTCCGAGGGCGATCCAGTTGTGCAGGGCCACGACCGCGGCCGTCTCCACCTCGTAGAGCGGCATGTTGTTCGCCTCGTTGATGCCGTCTAGCGCCGTGCCCGTACCGGTGATCGGAGTGCCCAAGGCGCACGAAGGCACCGGAAGGGTGGGAATGTCCCGCGCCAAGTTCGCGAGCTCGTAGGTCGCCTCGTGGTTGTCGATGTGGGCAGCGCCGGGGAGCTCCCAGGTTCGCAGGGCGTTGTTGTCTGGCTGCCGTGCGAGGCCCGCCAACAGCTCGACGATGTCACCTTCGGTGTTGAGCTGGATCATCGGTGCCGTATTGTCGGTGCGAATCAGAGCCGGGAGCGGGGACGTCGCCACGAGGCCGTCGCCGATCGGCGCCGCCGGACCCGCACGACCGACCGCGAGGAAGCCCGTGAACGCGTGGGTCACCGGCTGAATCGCGTTCACGTAGGTGACAATGCGCAGAGCCGACTGCGAGTCGCCCGAACCGATGAGATTCGCCGGCTGGAGTCCACCGAGGATCGTGGCGCTCTCGGCCTGCACTACCCGCGCAGCCTGGGTGAAGATGTCATAGGATTGCCCATCGTTCTCCGCCCCGAGCGACCCGTATCGCTCAGGGTCCCACGTCTTCAGGTCGGCCATGCCGGCTGCCTGCACGGTCACAGCGACATACGCGTAGCCGCCGGCCAGCACCTCACTGTAGATCTGCGCCCAGACCGGATCCTCGTCGACGCCGGTCGTATCGTTGAGCCACTCGAAGACGACGGTCCCGTTGAACTTGGCCGGGTCGCTCGGGTAGCGCACCAGCAGGCGTGTGGTGTAGGGAACGTCCGTCTGGGCGACCGACACGCCCCAGCTGCCGTCGGAAGCCCAGGTGCCGCTCTGCTGGTAGACGGTGGCGCCGCCCGACATGGTGAACTCCCGCTCGACGTAGCCCAGGGCGGCGAGATCGAAGGACGGAGCACCGGGGATGATCGGCGTCGTGGGCACGGCGTCGAAGGCATGGCCGTGCTGCCCGCTCCCCGCCGGGATCTCTGCGACCGTCGGTAGATTGGAGGTCGGGGGCGGCGAGGTCGAGGACGGTGGACACGCCAGCAGCATTCCGACGATCGGAAGGCCAAGAGCCCATGTCCCATTCAGATTCCGCTTGTGCGAGCGACTTCTCACTGGTTCCCCTCCTTAGGGCCGCGGCGCGGCAGGACCTGCTTCACCCACCAAAACCCGCACCCGCGGGCGTCCGCCCACAGGCGCTGGGATCGCCCCTTCTACACGCATTCAGAAGGAGAATGGAAGGAAAAAATAAGACCTTCGTTTCAATATTCTAAGATGTCGAAACTATGGAGATTTCTAGGAATTCCGCGGATTGAAGAAGCTCCCAGCGACCCAGCGCGCACAAAAGGGACCCATGGCGAGGTGGTTCGGCCGAGGTTCGACCCTGACCGACCACCCTAGGAAACGGTACTCCAGCGGTCGTGACGGCAGGTTCCGGCAAAGCCTTGGTGCGGGCTCCTGCCCCCGCCCCTTCTAGCCCCTGCCAAGCGCCGCAGGTCTTGGCCCCCCTCCGCCTAGACGCCTTCACCTCCTGCCCTCTTGGCGTGCCAACGCCTCAAGTGCCGGCGCGGGAGGTTCGATAACGACGCCCAATGGGCCAAGCCGCGGAACTATGCGCAAAGGGCAGCGTTGTGCTCGGGGCTGTGGTTACGGTGCGACGTCATCGTAAGGCAGGGCGGATCACCGCCGAACAGCTCGCGGCACGCCTCAGCCAGGGCGCGCTCAAAATGCTTGAGGAGAAGATCGAGATCAGTCGCTGGTATCCGGTCCAGTTTCTTTGTGAACTCGTCGACCTCGACTGGGAGATTGGTGGCCGCCGCGATCCCGACTATTTGCGGAAACAGGGGGAGCAGGCCGCCGAGATGCTTTTCCAAAGGGGGATCTACGAGCAGCTCGACTATGCCAAGCGCGCCGAACCCGCGCGGGCCCGCGACGATCTCGTGTGGCGGGCGAAGATGATTACAACGATCACGGGCGCGCTCTACAATTTCCTCACCTTCGAGGTCCAGCTCGACGACCACGGCGAGGAACTCCAGATCCAATACGGGAACGCAGCCGCCTTTTCCGAAGCCCTTCGTTACATCTCCGAGGGCTTCATGAACCAGCTCAACAGGCGACAGAACTCGTCTTTGCAATGGGCCAGCAATCGGCCGCGGCCCGATCTCGTGGTCTTCACCCTCCCGCTGCGTCGGCGCCTCGTGGGCGGCGCTCGTCCACAGGACGTCGAGGCAGCCCAGACGGAGGGCCCGACGACCAAACAGCGAATCGATCGCTTGTCTTTCATCTTCGATGCGAACTCTGGGCTCGGGGCCGCAATCCTCGACAGCGTCCGTAAGGTGATTCGGCTGAACGGCTGTGATCTGTGCACGATCACACACGGGATCACCCGGGAGAAGAAAGAGATGTCCACGTGTCGAGAGAGCCTAGGCGTGCCCGTCGACTACGTGCACCGCGATGAAATGGATGGAGCGATGATCGAGGCGACTGGGAATCGACTCCCGGCCGTGGTTGCACACTCCGGCTCGTCGACTTGGCTGCTGCTCGACCGTGACATCATCTCCCGGTGCAAAGGCAGCGTCGGCGATCTCCGCGGGAGACTCAGCTTCTTTGCGGCCAAGCTCGGTTTGGTGCTCCCCGACGCGAAGTAGCAAGGAACCGCATTCACATGCACGCGGCCCTTGGAGCGACTCCCTTCCCAGCACCGCGGCGATACGTCCCAAGGCCCTGAACACGACGACAAGGTGGGGCCAAAAACCTGCCACGCAGAATCAACTGTCGCAGAGAGCCCAAGCCGCACCCTGAGGAGCGTCCCGAAGCGTGCCGGCCCAGCTGTCCCTTCCGTAAATCCTGTCGGCCTTAAAATCATTGATGTTCTTCGCGGACCGGGTCAACCTGCCCGACGATGCCCCCGCAGTCCATCGATGCTACACGGCCGCTAGAAAGGCGCGGAACGGATCGGGCGATGATCCGCACTAAGATCGTCTCATGATCAACGCACAATCCGGCTCGAATCCGTTCGCCGAGCTGCTCCGCAGCGAACCGGCCGGCGATGGCGTCTTCCGCGCGCTCCTCCCCGGCTTCGGGGGCATCACGCTGGGCTGTGCGACACTCTTGGCCGCGCGCACCTCCGCGCTCTCGCTCCACTCGCTCCACGTCTATTTCCTACGGGCCGTGCCCATGGACCGGCCGGCAGAGCTAGTGGTCTCGCGCGTGCGCGACGGCCGACGCTTCGCGCAGCGGCGCGTAGAGGTCCGAGATGGTGAGCGTGTCTGTTGCGAGCTAGTCGCGAGCTTCGCCGCGCCCGCTGACGGCACCGAGTATCAGGAGCCCTTCCAAGGCTCGGCGGTACCTCTGCCGGAAACGCTACCAAGCGAGGAAGAGCTCGCGCGAAAAGAAGGCTGGGACTTTGAAGAGCGAGGTCCCATCGCACGAGCACTCGAATGGCGCTTCGTCGGTGAGAGCCCGTGGCAGCCCGCAGGAGCCCAGGCGACCTCCGTATATCGAGGCTGGGTTCGCCCACGCGTTCCGCTGCCCGACGACCCCGCACTCCACGCCGCCGCCCTGGCGTTCCTTGCCGACATGCACTCCCATCTCAGCGTAGCCCGCCGGCTCGGTGTACATTTCGAACCCACGGGCTACACGAGCTTGGATCAGGCACTCTGGGTGCATCGTGACGACCCGTGGAACGACTGGCGGCTCCTCACCACAGTCTCCGACGTCGCCCACGCGGGCCGAGCCTGGACACGGCGGACGCTCCACGCTCGCGACGGCCGGCTCGTCGCGTCGATGGCGCAGGAGCAGTGGTTGGCATTCGGGTCCCTGCCTGGAGTCACGTGAGCGGGGAGTGCTGTAGTGCTAGACCACGCCTGCCGTAAGCAGCTGTTGGACGACTCCTTGGCAGGGTACGGATGTCTCTCCCACGAATCCCGTCGGCCTCGAAGGCGTTGATGTTTTCGGCAAACCGGGTCAAGCGGAGTCGACACGATGCCGCTGGCTTTCAAGGCTCGTGGGGTTGACACCTTCTGCCGATTTTGGAAACACTTGATTTCGAGATGCGACGACTTCCCGATGGATACTACGCTCTAAAGCGTCAGTCCCGTTGCGTTCGCTGGCTCGTCGCCAACCACTCACCCTTCAGCATTACGGATTGCCAGAGCGCGGAGTGCCCTCGATGAAGACGATCAGAGTCTGTTGGATAAGGTCCGCCGACCTGCACGCGCGGCTTCGAGCTGCAGTTGTTCGTGTGGGCGGTGGGCTATCGGCTGGGGTAATCGTTCTGGCGCTCGCGATACTTGGTGCTGTGGCGGATTGGCCCGCAAATGCCGAGCAATTCACCATGGTTTGTAATCTCCACTATGAGGACGGGAAGAGCGACCAAACCACAGTCGACATTGATACTTCCATCCCAAGCATTGATGGCAAACAAGATGGGGAGGTCGAGGATTTCGGTGGGCCGTGCACGTTTAAAGTGAGTGTGACGGCGAGCTCCTTTTCTTGGGCTCGGGATTGTAGGACGGCGGATGGAGGAAGGAAGAGATCAGACAGCTTTAGCATAGACCGGTTGACGGGCTACTACAGCGAAATAAGCTCTGTGAGCGGTGATTCGCACATATACCGCGGTTACGGCAACTGCGAGAAGCGTAAGGGTAGGAAGCCCTCCTTTGAATAGTAGCTGCAGAGGATGCCAGCGGGTGCAAGGCCGCCGCACCCGGTGAGGGCGACGCTGCGAGCGTGCATGAGGCCCCTCCGCCAGTGCGCCACCTCCACGCTGACGATCGACCCACTTGTCGGGGTGTGGCTTTCTACGGTGCGAACGGCAGGACGGCGTCGATCGGGGGTCTCATGAGAAGCCTTCTCGATTGGACGTTCACGGTCCCCTTCCTTTTTGTCTTTGGACTCTTGCTGGGAGTCTTCGACCCGCTGCAGCGCTTGGCACGGCTGTTCGGGCAGCGGCCCCAGGAGATCGTCGCCGGGGCGCTGCAGGTCGGCCTCGTGTGGGCGTTTCGTCTATGTGGGACGCGCATCACGGTCGAGCGTTCGCCAGAGGTGAGGCGCCACACGCCGTACATCGTGATCGCGAACCATCAGAGCATGTTCGATATTCCGATCCTGGGAGCACTTTTTTTCAGCAACTTCCCGAAGTACGTCTCAAAGCGCGAGCTCGCGCGTTGGATTCCCAGCATCTCCTACAACCTGCGTCGCGGTGGCAACGCGCTGATTGATCGCGACGATCGAATCCAAGCAACTGAGGCGATCCGTGAACTCGGTCGCACTGCGCAAGCGCGCGGTGTGTCGGCCGTGATTTATCCGGAAGGCACGCGCGCCCGGGCCGGCGAACTTGGCGCCTTCCGTCCCGCTGGAACGCTCGAGCTCCTCAGCGCGGCACCGGCGCTCGCAGTCGTTCCGGTCGCGATCGACGGGGCGTGGCGGCTCCTGCGACACAACCTGTTGCCGGTCCCGTTCGGGACGCGAATCCGCGTGCATATTGGAGCCCCCATCTCGCGAAGTCATGACGAGAGTCAACTTGCGCTTCTGGAGCGTGTGCGTACCGAAGTTGATACGGCGCTGCGGCAGTGGCGAGAAGCCGAAGCTCACTAGCTCTGTGTCCTCAGGGCCTGTCCCATAGATCGCGTTGGCTTCGAAATCATTGATGCCTTTCCCGGTCACGTCGACGATGGCCCCTGCCCTCGCGGCCTTCTTGCCGCGCTCGCACCCGTTTCGAGGGGCTGCGGCCCGCACGATCTTTACGCTGTTCCTGCCGTACCGCGGCTACTACCTGTGTGGCTATCAACTTCGCACATCGCCGCCGCGGGCACGAAACGGCGCGCAAGCGCGCTCCGCCCCCTCCCTTAGGTTGGCTCACTCGCTTCCGGCATCGCGCTGTATCGCGGAGGGGGCGGCGTACGGTCGGGATTCGCCGCCGCCCGTCGCTTCGTACACCCGATAGTGACCGATCTGCACGATCTCCCGGAGCGACGGACGCTCGAGGTCGCGATCCGAGAGGAGTAGCTGCCCCGACTCGAGCTCGTCCGCCACGGCCGACGGGTCGATCGAGTCCTCGATGGGTCTCCGCCTCGTCTCGATCCAATCCGTGTCGCCGATCGCATACTCCAGGAATAGCCATTCGAACCAGTGGCGGCCGTCTCCGGGGAGTGCGATGCGGAGTCGATGCCGCCGGTTCGCCTCGGAGAGTCCTCCCGTAAGCGTCGCGTCCCGAAACCAGGCGCCGACCGCCGCAACGTCGGCTTCCCCGAGCGGATCGACCATCGAGGGAAGATCTCGGAGCGGGATGGTGGTCGAGACCCGGCGATTCTCGAACACCTTCTGGTGGCCATCCACCGCATGGAACGCAAGGAGCATCGCGAGCAGGCCCGCCGTCAGCCGAGGCTCACTGCCCGCCACGTATCCCGGCGAGGAGACGAAGGCTGGCGCCAGCAGGAAGGGGACCAGCGCCGCACAGATTGGCGCGACCGATCGATAGGGTGTCAAGTTGGCGCCACCGAGGAGCGCCGTTCCGATCAGGACGCCGAGCACCGTCGCGATCGCGAGCAGGACGCCCCGCACGGGCGCCTGAGCAGGGGAGCGGCGGAGGAAGGGGTGCACGATCCCGTAGGCCAAGAGCGGCAGCGCGTCGCGCAAGGAGTACAGGACGGCCGCAGGGTAGACCGCTAGGTCGACGCGGAAGCGATCAAAGTCCGCAAAGCGGAGGGGAGAGCCGGCACTCTGCCAGCGCCACGCCGCCGCGAGCACGCTGGCAAGCGAGACCGCCGCAGCTGCTGTTGCGAAGCGCGCGACGCGGTCATCGCTGAAAGCCGCGCGCCAGCGCACGAACGCTCCCGCGGGAGCGAAGCGGACGAGCAGTCCGCCCGCCAGGACCAGGAGAGCCGCAGCGCTAGCGGCGTAGATCGCGGTGCTCAGCGGGTCGAGCGCGAGATGGATCTCCTCCGTCAGCTTCGTCGGCCCCCCGAGCTTGAACAGCCATAGGGCGACCTCGTTCCGGGCCTGGGTCAGCGGGCTTCCAGTGTAGACCCAGAGAGCCGCGAGCCAGAAGGCGCAGAAGCCGCCGGAGATCGCAGCGCCGGTGAGCCACTCACGAAGGCGCGCCGCTGAAGGCACGTCGCGGCGTCGCATCGCGTGCACTGCGAGGCAGGCCTGGATCGCGGCAGCATCAATCCACGCGACGACGTGGAACGCCGTCGCGAGCGCGAGGCCCGCGGACCCGGCACGCAGCCAGCGCCGGCGCGGGGCACCGACTGGCTGTCGCAGCCCGACGAGCAGGGCCGCCGAACTGGCCAACAAGAGGCCGACGACCGGCAGCTCTGTCATCACGCCAGAACCGAGCAGGACATGGATCCAGAGGGGCGCCGCGAACGCAACGCAGAGCGCGGAGAGCAACCGGTTCCGGAACACGGCCTGGGCGAAAAGAAAGATCCCGATCAGGGGCAACACGCTATAGAGGCACGCCAGGAACTTGCCGGAATAGAACGGGTCGCCCAGGGCCCAGATCGCAAGGCCGTGCAGGTAGTAGCCGCCAGCGATCCAGGAGTCGTCCGGCAGCAGAAGGAACGGCTCTCGCCCCCACGCGTTCGCGTTCAGCCAACGCAGGGCGTCGTCTTCCACAAACCAGAGGAAGCCGCCCGAGGCCAGGGCGAACAGGTGGGCGAGGCGCCAGATCCAGCCGCCGCAGATCACGACTAGGCAGCAGGAAGCGGAGATCCGCGGAGAGCCGAGGCGCGCAGACGGGCGAAACTGAAGCCACGCGATCAGGAGGATCTGAGCTGCCCAGCCGAGGACCTCAACCTTGCCGACCGCGATCCAGGAGCTCAGGTCCATCGCTGGCTCGTCGCTTCCTCGAGGGCGCCCCGTCCCCGGGCTTTGACCCGAGTGCTCAGGCGTAGCCTCGTTGGCGCCGACGCGCGATCACCCGCAGCGAGCCGCTGGTGACGCGGACCATCCGGTCGCGCAAGAGTCTGTGACGTTCGACCCGCGGCACGAGCTTGTCCATGGGACGGATCAGCTCGCGGACCCTATGGGCGACGAATGAGAGACGGTAGTGCTGGTACGCCGGGTCGATCGTGAGGACTTCCAGGCCTGAGGCCTCGAGCAAGTGGCGAATCGTGTGGGGATCGTAGAAGGCGACGTGCTCCGGAAACTTGTAGGAGACCCAACGGGAGCCCGACAGCCGCGCGAGGAGGCTGCGCACGTTCGGTGTCACGAGCACGAGCACTCCGCGCTCGCTCAACCTGTCCGCGAGCCCAGTCACGAAGGCGCGGGGAGCCGCCACGTGCTCGACCACGTGCGACGCGAAGACCACGTCGAAGGCTCGTC
>Ga0074046_10000967_pt1 | contig 26567 bp, 17 predicted proteins | sample BogForMeECP23OM3_FD_94441 | JGI IMG/M metagenome (GOLD analysis project Ga0074046, IMG submission 94441) | Bog forest soil microbial communities from Calvert Island, British Columbia, Canada - Bog Forest MetaG ECP23OM3 | ecosystem: Environmental > Terrestrial > Soil > Wetlands ...
CGGTCGGCGGCCCGTCCAATACTTATGCCGTGTTGCAGGGGGTGGACCGGATTGTGCCGGTGGATGTGTATGTGATCGGCTGCCCGCCGCGTCCGGAGAATTTGTTTTACGCGCTGCTCAAACTGCAGGACAAGATTGACACCATGACGCTCGCCAAGCGGCCCACCGAAGTGCGGCTCGAAGAGCGGATGATGGAGAATTTCAAGCGCCAGGTGATGGTTGCGCAGACGATGCAGCCAAAATAGCTCTCAGCTCTTGGCTGTCAGCTATCAGTTCTTAGTGCCACGGTTCGCGCTGGGGTCACGCGCCTGCTTCGGACTCAGATAGAATCAGTCGCAATAGAATCAGTCGCAACCTAATGGCCCGGTCGCTCATAATCGCTTTCATTCTTCTTCTTATTTTCGCGCTGCTCGTTTTCTCGTTGCTCGGCGCAACCAGTCCCGCTCCAAATCCGCAGGAAGCGGCCCGCCTCAATAACCTGGGCGTTGCCTACATGAACCAGCAGCTTTTTGCAAAAGCCTTGAAGGCGTTCGAAGACGCGGCTGCGGCCGACCCCGCGCTCGAAGTCACGACCGTCAATCGCGGGATCGCCTTGCTCAACCTGCAGCGCCTTGACGACGCGAAAGAGTTGCTGGAAGAAGCCGTCAAGGATAATCCCAAGGATGCCCATGCCTGGTACAACCTCGGCCTCCTCGCCAAGAACACCGGCGACATGGACGCGGCCATCACGGATTTTCATCACGTGCGCGATACTGTCGGCGACGATGCCGACACCTGGTATTTCCTCGGGTCCGTTTATGTGCAGGCCAAGCAATACGACCGAGCGATTAATGCTTTCCGGCAAGCTCTGCTAATCGATCCGCACCATGCCTCGGCCGAGTTCGGACTGGCGCGAGCCTACCAGCAATCCGGGCAAGCCGACCACGCCCATGAAGCGATGAAGAAGTTCCAGTACATCACGCAAAACAAGCTGGGCGCGCCCATCAGCTTGGCCTATGGCGAGCAGGGAAAATATTCGAGGGCGGAAGACTCGCCGATGTCGGTGGAGAAGGTGGCGGCGGCGATTCCGGTTAGGTTTGTGGATGTGACGGAGAGTGCAGGACTGAAATCGAAACCATCAGCGAGCAATGACACGGGCCTCGCTTCGTTTGTTGGGCCAGGCGCGTGCTTCCTTGACTATGATAATGACGGACGAATAGACGTCCTCCTAGCCGACAACGGCCCGGAAGGAGGGTTGGCTCTCTTTCACAACCTAGGTGAAAAGTTCGAAGACGTAACAAAGAAGGCCGGACTCGATCCCACGATGCACGCGATCGGCTGCACGACAGGGGACTACGACAACGACGGCTTCACAGACATCGTTTTAGGTCTTAAGGGCCGAATCCTGCTTATGCACAACGAGAAAAACGGGGCATTCAAAGATGTAACTGAGGCTGCCGGAATCAAAAGCAACGGCTTCAATGCTGGCTTGACCTTTATTGACTACGATCACGACGGGGATATTGATCTTTACGTCACACGCTTCAGTGAGCAGCCTGACTTTGACCCTCGGGAAAAGTCGCGCCCACCGACAATCAGGGCGATGACAGGATCGAACCTTATGTGGCGTAACAATGGCGACGGCACATTCAGCGAGGTCGGCGGATCGATTGGGCTGACTGGAACCGAACCCAGCGTTGGGGCAATAGGCACAGACTACAACAACGACCGAGCCGTCGATTTGGTGGTTACTGGAGGGAGTGCACCTACCATTTTTGAGAATCCGCGGGAAGGAAAATTCCCTATGCGTTGGCCGTGGCCATCTCCGATGTACGCTCCCACGGCTGGAATCACGGTCCTTGATTTCGACCATGATGGATGGATGGATGTTGCCTTGACACACTGGGGCGCGGGCGGAGTCACTCTCTGGCGCAATAATCGTGGACAGTTCGAGCAGGTTGCGCTCCCTCCGACCAACTGGGACATCAGTTACGGCGTCGCTGCCATCGATTATGACAACGACGGATGGGTCGATCTCGTTGCTGTTGGCGAGACGAAAGACGGCAAGGGCGAAGTTCGCCTTTTCCGCAATCTCGGTCCCGACGGCTTCAAAGATGTCACCGTCGAAACCGGACTCGACAAAATTCAGCTCAAAGAGCCGCGCGCCATTATTACCGGCGACTACGACAACGACGGAGCCGTCGATCTTCTGATTACCCAAAACCATGGGCCCGCCGTGCTTCTCCGCAATGAAGGTGGCAATAAGAACAACTCGCTGCGGCTGGTGCTCAAGGGGCTGAACGATAATAAAAGCGCCATTGGCACGAAGGTGGAAGTCTTTTCCGACGGCCTGCGGCAGAAGTTTGAAGTGTACGGATCGTCCGGCTACCTGGGACAGAACTCGCCCCACTTGACTATCGGCCTTGGACAAGCCAAAGAAGCCGACGTCGTGCGCATGCTATGGCCAACCGGTGTTTTGCAGGATGAAATTGAGGTCGCGGCCAACAAGCCGCAGAAAATTACTGAACTTGACCGTCGCGGTAGTTCGTGCCCAACGCTTTTTGCATGGGACGGCATGCACTATCAACTAGTCGGCGACATGCTCGGCGCGGGTGTGGTTGGACATTGGATCGCGGCGGAGAAAGGGATCGTCGAACGGAATATCTCTCGTCCGACTGAAACCATCAAGCTCGATCGCACTGCGCTTCGCGAAAAAGATGGCAAGCTGAGTTTTCGGTTTATGGAGCCGCTCGAAGAGTCGGTGTACCTCGATCAGGTGCAATTGCTCGCCGTCGATCATCCCGCCGATGTTGACGTTTACCCCAACGAGTATTTCGCCAGCAATCCGCCGTATCCGCCGTTCAAGGTTGTGTTCAGCAACAAGAATGATGCGCATCCGCCCGCCGGGGCGTGGGATGAGCACGGCCACAACGTGCTTCCCGATTTGCTCGCGCACCGTTATTTCGGTGATTTCAGAGTGCTTTCCTTTATGGGATTCACCGAGCCCCATAGCCTGGAACTTGATCTCGGCGACGCGTATCGCGGCGGCCCGCTGTGGCTGCTGATGCATGGCGAGATCGAATATTTCTCGGCGACTAGCATGTACGCCGCCGATCAGGCGCATCTGCGTCCAATTGCTCCCTACGTCGAAGCTCTGGTCGCAACTGGGAAGTCGACCGAAAATGGCGCCAAAGAAAAATGGGTCCGTGTCGTTGATGACGTGGGGTTCCCGGCCGGCGGCGCGCGCACCATGACCGCCGATCTTACCGGCAAACTTCCGCCGGGCACGCGGCGCATTCGCATCACCACGAATCTGCAGATCTACTGGGACAATATTCTGATCAGCCGAACCAATCAGGACAATAGCCTGGATCAAAACGCCAGTCTGACAGTGGTTCCGCTCGTGCGCGCTGACCTGAATTTCCACGGATTCCCACTGAAAATCGAAGGTCAGCCGCCCGGGAATGTGAAATACATTTACGAAGAAGCCAGCGTCACCGGTCCTTACACGCGTCCTGCTGGCGCATACACGCGCTATGGTGATGTGCGGTCGTTACTCGAATCTGTCGACGATAAGTTTGTGGTCTTCGGATCGGGCGATGAAGTTGCACTCGATTTCGATCCGGCGCAACTGCCCGCCTTGCCTCGCGGCTGGGTGCGCGATTATTTCTTCGTGGCTAACGGATACGAAAAAGATATGGACTTCTACGCCTACCGCGGCGATACGGTCGACCCGCTGCCATTCCACGACATGGAGACGTATCCGTATCCCGGACAGTCCTTCCCTTCCGATGCCGAGCATATGAACTACATGCTCGAATACAACACCAGGTTCATGTCGGGAAATGAAGCGAGCGGATATTCGTTCCAATATCCCAAGTGATTACGTTGTCCCAGCCAATAATTTGTCATCCTGAGCGAAGCGAAGGACCTGCTTTTCTTGTCGGTGCCAGCGACAGCAGGTCCTTCGCTGCGCTCAGGATGACAATTCGAAAGGGCACATGAGGTCACGTTACAATCACTCTGCATGCGGACGGGCCACATCGTCATCGTGTCATTTGCCTTTACGGGCCTGCTGTCCGCGCAGCAGGGTCCGATGGCGCCGCCTGCGAAAAGTCCTCCCGCTCATATCGAAAACAAATTGCCAGGGTCCAAACTCACCGCTCCCGTTCCAATCTTTCGCGACATCGCCGCCCAGGCGGGCCTGACCGCGTCCCACATTTCCTCGCGCGAAAAATACTACGTCATCGAATCCATGAGCGGCGGCGTGGGACTGTTCGACTGCGACAATGACGGCAAACTCGATATTGTGATGGTGAATGGCTCGACCGTCGATCGCTACAAGCAGGGCGGCGATCTTCTCGTCACGCTCTGGCATCAGGACGCCGACCTCAAGTTCACCGACATTACCGAGAAGGCCGGACTGACGCGCAAAGGGTGGGGCATGGGCGTCGCGGTCGCCGATTTCGACAACGATGGCAACCTCGATCTCTTCGTGACCGGCTATGGCGGCAACGCGCTCTATCGCAACAAAGGCGATTGCACGTTCGAAGATGTGACCGACAAGGCGGGAGTGCGCGGCGGCGGCTTCTCCACGGGTGCGGCGTGGGCAGACTACGACCGCGACGGCAACGTCGATTTGTTCGTCTCACGATATGTTCACGTGGATATGAATAACTTGCCCGCCTTCGGCTCGACCAAATTCTGCCAGTTCAAAGGGGCACCGGTGCAGTGCGGACCGTGGGGCATGGAGGGCGAGACCGATCTGCTGTATCACAATCGAGGCGACGGCACGTTTGAAGAAGTCTCGAAGAAAGCCGGGGTTGACGATCCCGATAAGTATTATGGACTGGGCGTGACCTGGGGCGACTACGACAACGATGGCTGGCCCGATCTGTTCGTCGCCGATGACGCGACTCCCAATCATCTTTATCACAATAACCACGATGGCACGTTCACTGACGAAGCCATGACTGGCGGCATCGCGCTCAATAGCGATGGTCGGGCGCTCGGCTCCATGGGCGTGACCTGGGGTGACTACGATCACAGCGGACGCCTATCGATGTTCGTCACCGAGTTTGCCGACCAGCCCAACACGCTTTATCGTAATCTAGGGTCTAACAAATCTGGGCCGCAGGGATTCGAAGATGTTGCCATGACGTCGCATCTCGGCCAGCCGAGTTTGCCGCTAGTCGGCTGGGGTACGACGTTTTTCGACATGGACAATGACGGCTGGCTCGATCTGTTCGTGGTTAACGGACACGTTTATCCGCAAATGGACAACGTGGCGGGAAGCGCTGCCTATGCCGAGCCCATGCTATTGCATCGCAATCTGCGCAATGGAACGTTCGAAGAAGTTTCGAAGGCGGTGGGACTGGCGGACATGCCGCTGAAATCCCGTCGGGGTGCTGCTTTTGGCGACATCGCCAACAACGGCAACATCGATATCGTAGTACTCAACGTCGGTGAACCGCCGTCGCTGCTGCTCAACACCAATAAAATCCCGAACCACCGCGTGCTCTTCCATCTAGTTGGAACCAAGAGCAACCGTGCTGCGATCGGCGCGCGCGTTACCATTCGCGCTGGAGGGATGACACAGTTCGACGAAGTACGCGGCGGCGGCAGCTATCTTTCGCAGAACGATTTGCGGCTCCATTTTGGCCTGGGATCGGCGGCAAAAATTGACTCGGTGGAAGTGCGTTGGCCAAGTGGCAAGACAGAAAGCTTCAAGGATTTGGCCGCGGATAAGATTTATACGATCATCGAAGGGCAGGGAGTTAAGGAGACGGTCGCGTTGCCCGAGCCCGAATCGCTGGCCTTCTAGGCCTCCCAGCCAAATTCTACAGAATTGGCGTCAAATTCTTGAGTTGCTCCTCCCTTCGGCAAGAATCGTTTTAATACAATCGCTTTTTCATTTGACAGAATATCCCTTCCGTATAGAATTCGAGAGGAATTTGTGGAACTGCGGCGGGTGGCTGGATTTGCGTCCCCGCAAACCACGAATGGCCCTCCCCCGAACCCCGTTATCTCCGCAGGATAATGGGGTTTTATTTTGAGAGCACGAATGAGTTCTACTGCCAACCCGCCCGCTAACGGTCCGCGCCTCCGGCGAACGCTCACGCTTTGGGACCTGATTCTTTACGGCGTCATTGTCATTCAGCCGGTCGCACCCATGTCAGTCTTCGGCGTGCTCAGCGACCGCGGGCATGGGCACGTGGTTACGACCATCCTAATCGCGATGGTAGCGATGCTATTCACCGCCATCAGCTATGGCCGCATGGCGCGCGCCTATCCGAGCGCTGGCTCGGCGTTCACCTACGTCGGCCAGGAAATCAATCCCGCGCTCGGTTATGTCACCGGCTGGAGCATGGTGATGGATTACATGCTCAATCCGATCATCTGCACCATCTGGTGCAGCCAACAGGCGCACGTGTTTGCTCCCGGCGTGCCGTACTGGGCGTGGGCCATCTTCTTTGCGCTGGTGTTCACGCTCCTGAATGTTCAAGGAGTAAAGACTTCGGCGCGCGTGAACTCCGCACTGGCGGCAGGAATGGGCGTGGTGATTGCAATTTTCTTTGTGGTCGCGGCGCGCTATATTTTCGGGCATCCGCACGACGGTGCAGGCTTCTATACACGCCCTTTCTACGACCCGACACTGTGGAACACAAAAGCCGTGCTCGGAGGAACGTCGATCGCGGTGCTCACCTATATAGGGTTCGACGGCATCTCGACGCTCTCCGAAGAAGCGGAAAACCCGCGCCGCAATATTCTGCTGGCAACGGTGCTGACTTGTCTCGTGATCGGCATTCTCTCTGCCTTTGAAGTCTATGCCGCGCAATTGATTTGGCCGGCATCGCAGCCCTTTCCAGATGTCGATACGGCTTTCGTCCACGTTGCCGGGCGCGCCTGGAAGCCGATGTTCGGCATTATCGGATTCACCCTGCTGATCGCCAACTTCGGATCGGGCATGGGCGCGCAGATCGGCGCGGCGCGCCTGCTCTACGGCATGGGACGCAGCAACGCGCTTCCGAAGTCTTTTTTCGGAGTGGTGGACGCGAAGCATCGCGTGCCGCGGAATAACGTGTTGTTTGTGGGCGCAATCGCATTGATTGGCGCGTTCGTGATGAGTTACGGTCTGGGCGCCGAGATGCTCAACTTTGGTGCGCTGATCGCTTTTATGGGTGTGAACCTGGCCGCCTTCGTGCGCTATGTGGTGCGTGACAAAAAAAGGACATTGTCGTTTGCTGTGCCGCCCGTTCTCGGGTTCGTGATCTGCTTGTTGCTCTGGCTGAGCCTGAGCACTCCCGCCAAGATCGCCGGCTCCATCTGGATGGCAGCGGGAATCGCTTTTGGCGCTTGGAAGACGCGCGGCTTCCGAGGAGACCTGGTTAACTTTGATCTGCCCGCGGACGAGTGAAAAACACTCGAAGCCATCTCATAATGAAGCGAATCTTCATTGGAACTGGAGCGGCGTGACTGAAGAGGGTGCGGAGAGGGTCGTTCACGTGCAGAAAGTGTAGCCTCAGCGGCTAAAGCCGTCGATGAAGTTAGGCCAGTTATCGCAGCGGTAAACCGCTGCGCCACCCAAAATCAACCGCAACATCATCGCAAAAGCACGCGATGAGTGGGGCACCCGACTTAGAAGTGTGTCGAAACTTCTCCGCGGATCACCACGACTGACGACGCCGGCAAATCGTAAAGCGTGTCTTTGCCGCCATTCTGTTTCGACCGTAAAATAGGTCCATCTGGATCCGCCATGCCGTTCGTATCGGCAACGATGGTGCGAGTAGCAGCACTTTCGGCGTGCGCCATGAAACGCATCCGGGGCGGGTTCCACTTGTACTGAGCGCTGCCAAAGGTTGCGGTCTCAACTGGACCGGCAAAGCCTGCAACCGCACCGGCGGCCCCGCGAAATGCGATGCGGACGCGGTGAGCGTTCTCCTGGTCACGATTGACCACCAGCAGCGACCATGCGCCATCGGGACGCTTGACGGCGTAGGCGGTGACAAGTTCGCGGCCAGCGCCGTCGTCGATGTCGGATTTGGCCGAGTAGACTTCGTGTTCGCCGGCGCCGGGCTGGACCCACTCTAGATTGATGAGTTGCGCAACAAAGAATTGCGCCAGAGGCTGCTGAATTTTGTAGGAAGCGTCCACGGTGAACATGCCAAAGGTGCCCGGAGAATTGTTGCAGCCCGGTTCCATCTGCAAGGGCAGATAGTGAAAGTAATAAACGGCCTTGCCGCCCGCATCGAGCAGCGATCCGATGTAATCCGCCAGCCAGAGGCCGGAAAAGATATCCTGATAGGTTTCGCTGGCGCCCGAAGAGAGGTTGCCCTCGGTGACGAACATGGGTACATCGGCGGGCACACCATCCTCATGCCACACCTGAAGGATGTGGCGGATGAGTGCGGGCTCGTCATAAAGAACGCCCCAGGGAGTTTTGCAGGGATCGTAGGGATAATGCTCGAAGGAAAAGAAGGCGAGATCCTGGATGCGGCCGTGCTGCTTAAGATAGTCGATGAAGCGCGCGGTCCAGGAGAACCGGCCACTGGCGTCGGGCCAGACTTCGATGTCCTGGTTGACGCCCTGAAAAGAAGGCCCGCCCAGTTTGAGCGCCGGATCGAGTCGATGCAGCGCATTCGCCCACTGCAGATAGAGCGCGGCGTAATCCTCGGGGAGCATGTACTGTCCATCGGCCTCTTCGCCCATCTCGACGTAGGAGATGGGATAGTGGCGGTTCTCAAGGTAGGCGATCTCGGCAACGGCATTGTCGGGAGTGTCGTAGAGCAGCGCGACCGGCAGCATAGCGGGCAGTCCGCGGGTGATGCCGCTGGTGAAGAAAAGGTCAAAGCCCACCTGGGCCTGGCGAGTGGATCCAAGATTTGAAGCAGTGTGCCAAGGATCGACGGAGGAGCAATAGGTAGTGGTCTGCTCCTGATCGGCGGTGTGGCGCAAGGAGTCGTGGAAGTCGCCGTCTTCGGTCGTGGTTCCAAGATAGAGTTCGCGGATGGAATAACCAACGCAGTTGCGGGGATCGGCGTGGCCGTCGGCATCGCAGGTGTTGGAAGACTCGGTCATCCAGATGCGAACGAAACGAGTGGCGGCCGGAACTGCAACGAAGCGAACCGTTTCGGTGCCGCCCTTGCCGGTGCTGACGCTGCCCTGCGGGAATGTCTTCCAGATGCCGTTGGTGGGCGATTTAACGGGATCGTCACCGGTCCAATACTGGATGACGTAGTGAGTGGCATAGGGCTCGCCCCATGCGATGCGAATACTGTCAACGGGCTGCGCCTGCGCCAGATCGAGGATAACCCACTGCGGATGAAGCGCGTCACTCTCGCCGGTGAAGCGTTGGGTGAGGTAAGGATTGCTCTTCCAGAAAGTGTTGAGGTCCCCGTCAGTAAGGCGGGAGAAGCCGGAGTTGTCGGTACCGTCGTTGCGGGTAAAACCGCGACGGGGCAAAGCATATCCGTAGGAATAGCGAATACTTTCAGTGGGAACCGCAGCGCCGGTGAAATAGCCCTTGCCCGCGGGATCACTCCAGTTTCCCTGGGGGTTCCAATGCCAGGCTTCGACGGCCAACTCGGTGTTCTGGCGGTAAGATACCGTCTGCCATCCTGAGGACAGCGCCGCCTGCAGCGATGGTGGGAGCAGATCCTTATCGATGGCCTCGGTGGGAATGCGGTCAACACCGGCGCCTAGAGCTTCGCTGGGGACGAAGCGGTTGGCGGAGTGCGAGACGTCAACGGTGATGGTTTGGGCGGCGGCGAAGAAACAGAAAATCGCGACGAGGGAAAGAACGGTGGCCGGAATCTTCACGCGAACCCCTTCCAAGTGCTAAAAAGAGTCGACTATTAAAACGATTGAATTATAGGCGAATAGCCGACCGCTGATCCAGTGAACGTCAGCCGCGCCCCGGCATGTTTCTGCCGCGAATTAAAGCGAACTAACGCTAGTTTATAATGATTGATTCCAGCGTCTAGCGTGGAGCAATCCTTTCGAGGCGGGGACGAACGCGTCTCTACAGATGGAGTTATCCGATTATGATTCGACAGCTTCAAAATGCAGGGCCAACTCTGAAGATCATTCTGGGCGCGATGCTGGTCATTATCTGTGCGTCGATGGCGATCACGCTGATTCCCGGTGGCATTGGCTCCAGCCTCGGTATTGGCGCGCCCCCGGCGGGCGTTCTGGCCACGATTGGCGACCAAAGCGTGACTGTGCCCGAGGTGCAACGCGAGGCCAGGGCTATGATCCGCCAGCAGTTTCCGAAAGGCGGACCACAGGCCAGCATGCTACTGCCTTATTTTTCAAGCCAGGCCGCCGAGCAACTCATCAATGAGAAGGCTCTGGTTGCAGAGGCGTACCGGATGGGTCTGCGGGTCAGCGACGACGAGTTACGCGATGAGCTTCAGCACGGGCAGCTTGGCGCCATGCTCTTTCCCGACGGCAAGTTTGTGGGGCAGGAAGAATACGAAAATTTTGCCCAGCGCAACGACCTGACGGTGCCTCAGTTTGAAGCGCTGGAGAAGGACTATATTCTTATCCGCAAGTTGCGGGCCCTGGTTTCAAGCAGCGCCTTCGTGGGTGAAACCGAAGTTCGGGACGAATTCGACCGCCGCAACACTAAAGTAAAGTTTGAATATGGCGTGATCACGCAGGCCGATATCCTGAAAGGGTTGCACCCCACGGACGAAGAACTCAAAGCTTATTACGAGCGCAACAAGGCGACTTACAACAACTCCATCCCCGAAAAGCGGCAGATTAAGTACGTGGTCATCGATAGCGCGAAAATAGCGGCGACGACGACGGTTACCGATCAGGACCTGCAGAGCTACTACGATCAGCACCGCGACGAATTCCGCTCACCGGAACAAGTGAAAGTCAGCCATATTCTGATCAAGACTCCACTCCCTGCGCCGGGCGCCAAGGAAGATGAGAAAGCGGTCGCCGACGCTCGCGCGAAAGCTGAAGACGTGTTGAAGCAGCTCAAGGCGGGCGGAGATTTTGCAAAGCTCGCGGAAAAATATTCCGAAGATCCCGGCAGCGCCAAGAGCGGAGGCGAACTCGGCTGGATCGGCAGAGGCCGCACCGTGCCTGAATTCGAGAAGGCCGCATTTTCGCTCGCCAAAGGACAGACCAGCGACCTGGTGAAGAGCAGTTACGGCTTCCATATCATCCGCGTCGAAGACAAGCAGGAAGCTCACCTCAAGACGCTCGCCGAGGTGAAGAGCGAGATCGAACAGAAAGTGAAGCAGCAGAAGACGGAGCACGCCGCGGAAACGGCTGCGAACACCTTGCTCAGCCATGCCCGCACTGACGGATTCGACGTGGCCGCCGCCGCCAAGAGCGCGGCTGCAGTCACCACGGACTTCTTCAGCCGAACCGATAACTTGCCTGGACTTGGGGCGAGTCCGCAGTTTATGGATGCAGTCTTCAACGAAGCAGAAAAGGCTCCGCCCGATGTGGTGCAAGTCCCGCAAGGCTATGTAGTTTTCCAACTGCTCGCGATAAGGCCTCCGGCAACGCCCACGTTCGAAGAGATTCGTTCGAAGGTCGAGGCTCAGTTCAAGAACGAGCGTGCCGGTTTTCTGCTGCATCAGAAGACGCAGGAACTCTCCGACCGCGCCAAGGCTGAGCACGATTTGAAAAAGGCTGCCAAAGATCTGGGTGCGGCGGTGAAGACGAGCGACCTGGTTGCGCCTGATGGCCAGGTCCCCGACGTCGGCTCCATGGCTAACGCGAATGCGATCTTTTCGCTGAAGCCAGGCGAGATTAGCGGTCCGATCACCGCTGGCGGCAATGGCGTGGTCGCTCAGCTTCTCGAAAAACAAGCTCCGACAGATCAGGAATTCGCCGAGAAGAAAGACCAGATCCGCCAGTCACTTCTCGAAAACAAGCAGAACGATTTGTTCGGACTGTTCGTTACCAACCTGCGTAAGGACATGGAGAACTCCCACCGGCTCAAGGTCAATCAGGAAGAGATGAAAAACCTGGCGCGGCAGGGTGCGCAAGAAGGCGAGTAAAAAGAACCAGTTCTCAGTTCCCGGTTCTTAGTTCTCAGTAAAAACGCCAGAGGACAAAAACTGAGAACTGAGAACTGGAAACTGATTTTTGCATGTCATTCCCCCGCGCCAGTGGAATTCTGCTTCATCCCACCTCGCTGCCTTCGCGCGACGGTATCGGTGACTTTGGCCGGTCGGCATATGCCTTTGCGGATTTTCTAGCCTCGGCGCGGCAGGGTCTGTGGCAGGTGTTGCCTCTCGGTCCGCTCGGCTTCGGAAACTCTCCCTATTCTTCTACTTCGGCCTTCGCCGGAAATCCGCTGCTGATCAGCTTGGAGCGACTCGCCGAACACGGCTGGATTGAGCGTAGCCAAGTCGACGCTCTGCCCGAGGGAAGCGAGCCCGTGGATTATCCGGCGGTTTTCCGCCGGAAGCTGCCCCTGCTGTTTGAAGCGGCGCACAATTTTGTGCGCTCGGCTGCGCCCAACGGCCGTTCTCGTTACGAAAATTTCTGCCGGCAAAATCAGTGGTGGCTCGATGACTTTGTTCTCTTCGATAGCCTGCGGGCGCGTTTCAAGCTGGAGAGCTGGAACCACTGGCCGCGCGAACTGACGCATCGCGATCCGGTGGCGATGGCGAAGGCTGGTGCGGAAATGCAGGAAGATCTCGATACCCGCCGCGTCGTGCAGTTTTTTTTCTTCGAACAGTGGCAAGCGCTGCGAACTTATTGCGCGCAACATTCGATTCGGGTCGTGGGTGACATCGCGATCTTCGTGAGTTTCAACAGCGCCGATGTCTGGACCCATCCCGATCTGTTTCGGCTGAACGCCGAACTCGATCCCGAAGTGGTCGCTGGTGTGCCCCCGGATTTTTTCAGCAAAGACGGCCAGCGCTGGGGTAATCCGCTTTATCGCTGGGACGTGATGCAGGAGCGAGGATACGCGTGGTGGATCGACCGAATGCGCTGGGCCACGCATAATTTCGACTACGTCCGCCTCGATCATTTCCGCGGGTATTCGCAATTCTGGGAGATTCCGGCGAGCGAACCAACCGCGATTCATGGCCGCTGGGTTGATGGTCCCAAAGACGATTTATTCGTGAAGCTGCGCGAGGCTCTCGGCGGGTTCCCATTTTTCGCCGAGGATCTTGGATACATCACGCCCGACGTGCACGCACTGCGCGAACGGCTCAAGATTCCCGGCATGGCTGTGTTGCAATTCGGATTCGGCGACCTCGGCGCACACGCCCATCTGCCGCACACTTTCACGACAGAGAAGGTGGTGTACACCGGCACGCATGACAACGACACGCTGATCGGCTGGTGGAAATCGGGCGCAACGGAATACGAACGGCGGCAAGTGGAAGCGTATCTCGGCCGCTCGGAAGACAGCATCAACTGGGCCATGATTCGCGCCGCCTCCGATTCCGTTGCCAGCCTCTGCGTGGTGCCGCTGCAGGATACGCTGGGCCTTGGAAGCGAGGCGCGGATGAATGTCCCCAGCCGTCAGGAAGGGAACTGGCGCTGGCGTTTTAACGCCGAGTGGCTGGGCCCGGAGGTGGCGGAAAAGCTCGCCGCCCTCGCCGAAGTCAGCGACCGGCTTCCGCAACCGCTGCCGGCGGGCACCAGCTCGAACGACAAAGAAGAGTGGGTGGCCTGAGTAGTGTATTCTCGCTGGCGAAGCAAAAGTCAGGTCTCAGGTCTTAGGTCTCAGGTGTCAGGTCTCAAGCCCGGGATCCGTTAGCGAGTTTCCCTAAGACCTAAGGCCTGATTTTCCTGGAGTTTTGATTTCGTGACCGAACCCGTCGATCCCATTATTCGCGCCCAGGCTGTCGAAAAGTTCTATGAGCAGCCGGATGGGAATCGCATTGAAGTTATTGCGCCCGTCGATCTCGACGTAGAGCCGGGCAAAATTATTACGCTGCTCGGTCCCTCCGGCTGCGGCAAGTCCACGCTGTTGCGGATTCTGACCGGACTGAGCAAGCCCTCGTCTGGCAAAGTACTGTGGCATGGGAGTCCGCTCACGTCGCAGAACGCCGGGGTGGCCATCGTCTTCCAGAGTTTTGCTTTGTTCCCCTGGCTGACGGTACTCGACAATGTAGAAGCCCCGCTCGAAGCTCGCGGAGTTCCCGCTCCAGAACGCCACAAACGCGCCGTGCGCATTCTTGATACCGTCGGCCTGGATGGCTTCGAGAGCGCTTACCCGAAGGAACTTTCCGGCGGCATGAAGCAGCGCGTCGGCTTCGCGCGCGCCCTGGTGGTGGAACCTGAAGTCCTGTTCATGGATGAGCCTTTTTCGGCGCTCGACGTACTGACGGCGGAGAACCTGCGCAATGAATTGCTCGAGCTCTGGATCAGCAAGAAAATGCCGACCAGTGCTATTTTCATCGTCACCCACAACATCGAAGAAGCGGTGCTGCTGGCGGATCGCGTGATCGTGCTGGCAAGAAATCCGGCGTGGGTGCGCGCCGATTTTCCCATAGAACTATCCCATCCCCGGGATCGCAAATCGCCGCGCTTTGTCGAACTGGTGGACTACATCTACAAGATCATGACGCAGCCCCAACTCGCGCTGGCCGTGCCCGGCGCTACCGCAGCCCCGCAAAAGCCCGCTCGTCAAAAATATCAGATGATCCCGCATGCGCGGGTCGGGGGCATCGCCGGCCTGCTTGAACTGCTGCAAGACCGCGGCGGAAAGGAATATCTTCATCGTCTCGCCGAAGACCTGATCATGGACGCCGAGGACTTGCTTCCGATCGTCGAGGCTTCGGTCCTGCTCGGCTTCGCCACTTTGAAAGAAGGCGATGTTCAAATTACCGCGGAGGGCGTTCGCTTCGCGGAAGCCGACATCCTCACTCGCAAGACTCACTTCCGCCAGGCTGCGCTTAACCACGTCGTGATCCTGCAGCAGATCGACAGCGTGCTGCACGCCAAGACGGACCACTCCATTTCGCAGGAGTTTTTCTACGACATCCTCGACGAGCACTTCAGCCAGGATGAAGTGGAGCGGCAATTCGATACCGCCATGAACTGGGGCCGTTACGCTGAGATTTTCGATTTCGATCGAGAGTCGCACCGGCTGATTCTCGCCGAGCCGGTGGGCGAGTCGCATCCGCCAACCACCACCCCGGTGCAATCATGAAGGCGCAGTCGTGAAGCGTCGGGAACGAATCGTTTTCCGGCCACTGGTTCGTATCTGGTCGGTCTTGCCGCGTGCGAGCGTGGCGAGACTGCCGGATCTCATCATGTTCTCCGGCGCCCTGGCGCTGTTCTATGGCATTTTGCAAGTAGGACGCAACTGGCTCGGCCCTTATCATCCTCAGATTGAGATCAGCCGCAGTCCTCGCGCTCTTCCGGTTTATGCCGGATACTCACTGCTGCGCATCGCGCTGGCTTATATCCTAAGCCTGCTTTTCGCCGTCACCTACGGATACATCGCTGCCTACCGCCCGCGCGCCGAACGTTTCATGATTCCACTGCTCGACGTTTTGCAATCCATTCCCGTATTGAGCTTCCTGCCGGGCGTCATGCTGGCCATGACCGCGCTTTTTCCGGGACGTCAACTGGGCGTCGAGTTGGGCGCGGTCCTGCTCATTTTCACGGGACAGGTCTGGAACATGGCTTTCAGCTTTTATGCCTCGCTGAAAAGTATTCCCCGCGAGATGCATGAAGTGGCCACGATCTATCGCTTCAACTGGTGGCAGCGTTTTCTTCAGATCGAATTGCCGTTCGCTACCATCGGCCTGGTGTGGAATTCCATGATGTCGGTCGCCGGTGCCTGGTTCTTCCTGATGGCCTGCGAGCAATTTGGCGACTTCCGTCTGCCCGGCCTCGGCTCCTATCTCCAGGCCGCCGCCGACAACGGCGATACTCGCTCCATCGTCCTCGGCATTGTCACTATGGTCGCCGTAATTGTGCTGATGGACCAGTTCGTATGGCGTCCCGTGATCGCATGGGCTGAAAAATTCAAAATGGAGCAAGTCGAGAGTGCGAGCACTCCCACTTCCTGGGTGCTCGATCTTCTTCAGCGTTCTCGCGGCGTCGCGCTCTTTCGCAAGCGGGCAATTCGTCCTCTTCGCGAGCAGATAATTCACTATTTTGGCCGCCACGAGGGTCGCACTGAATCGGCAGGCGAGAATGAAGCAGTCTTGTGGCCCTGGCGCTTTGTGGGAATCGCGGCTCTTGGTGCGATTGGGTATGCTGTGTCACGGGTCGTGCTGATCTTGACCGGACTGCCGGGCTCTGAATTTCACCAGATCGGCATCGGCCTTCTCGCAACCTGGCTGCGGGTGAATCTTACTCTGGTGCTCGGCGCGCTTTGGACAATCCCGGCTGGTGTCGCTATCGGATTCAACCCGCGCCTGGCGCGCATCACGCAACCGCTCGCGCAGATTGCGGCCTCGGTTCCGGCCACGGCTTTGTTTCCAGTGGTGTTGCTGGTTCTGATTCGACTGGGAGGAGGTCTGGGCGTAGGCTCGATCGTTCTGCTGCTGCTCGGCACGCAGTGGTACATTTTGTTCAACGTGATCGCCGGGGCCATTGCCATTCCCACGGATCTGAAAGAAGCCGCCAGTGTGTTCAACATCCGCGGCTGGGAACGCTGGCGCAAACTGATCTTACCCGGAATCTTTCCCTTTCTAGTTACCGGCATGATTACAGCCTCCGGAGGCGCCTGGAACGCCAGCATCGTCGCCGAATATTTCCATTTCAAAGGTCAGACTTATTCGACCGTGGGGATTGGCGCCATGATTTCCGCGGCTACCGACGCCAAGAACTTCGATCTGCTTCTGGCCAGCACGATTGCCTTGGCCGCCGTGGTAGTCACCACGAATCGCTTGCTCTGGCGGCGGCTTTATCGTCTCGCCGAGACCCGCTTCAAACTTGAAGGCTAACTCCTACTTGGTTTTCAGTTCCCAGTTCGCAGTTCTCACTCAACCGCGCTCCTCTGAGAACTGAGAACTGGGAACTGAGAACTGTTACTTAGGGGTTACTAAAGGAATACTGATTCACAAATCTTTAACTCTACCTTCATGAAGGGGCAAACAGGGCAAGGTCAATATTGGCTATGCCTAAGTTACCCATCGCGGGGGACGAAGACTGGAGTGTTCTAACCGAGCCGCCACTTCTGCCGGGGCTCCCGGGATTTGCAGGAAAGTTTATTCCAATGCAGCAGGCGCGCGAACTGTATCAGCGCGTGCGCACCGCGCCGCCGGGTTTTCGACTGGAAGCATTACTAGCGGAAATGAAGATAAAGCTCGAAGTCCAGCTCTCCGATCTCGATCGCATTCCAGTTAAGGGCCCTTTGGTAGCCGTGGCGAATCATCCCTTTGGCGTGCTCGATGGTGCGGCTCTGGCTGTGCTCCTATCTCGCGCGCGCCCGGACGTCAAGATACTGACTAACTCGATGCTTGAAAGCATCCCGGAACTGCACGAGCATTGCATCTTTGTGGACCCGTTTCGGTCTTCTTCTTCTTCGTCGTCGTCTTCGTCGTATAAGTCGGTGGATAAGAATGTGAAGCCGCTGAAACAGGCGATGGAGTGGCTGCGCCAGGGCGGCGCGCTTGCCGTGTTTCCCGCCGGCGAAGTCTCGCACTGGAATGTGCGCGAGGCGCAGCTCACCGACCCTTCGTGGAGCGACGTGGCTGCGCGCCTGGTGCGCAAGACTGGAGCCAGCGCGCTTCCGGTATATTTCTGCGGGCACAACAGCGCGAGGTTTCAGTTGCTGGGTTTGATCAATCCGCGGTTCCGAACCCTTTTCCTGCTGCAGGAATTTCTGCAACAGCGCGAGAAGAATGTGCGGATCCGCGTCGGGAAGGCGATCCCATCGCAGTTGATCGCCAACCTGGAGGACGACGAGGAGGCGACCGAGTATCTTCGCCTGCGGACTTACCTGCTGTCACATCGCGGAAAGAAGCCATTCTCATTTCCCACCAGGATGCGCGCCGCGCTTCCGCGTAAGCCCCAAGAGCGGATCGCTGAGGAAGTTCCTTCGCGATTCGTCATCAACGATATTGGGGCGCTGCCCGCCGAGCGCCTGCTCATCGAGAACGCGGAATTTGCTGTTTACGCCGCGCGTGCTTCCGAATTGCCTCACGCGCTCGATGAGCTTGGACGCCTGCGGGAAATTACTTTTCGCGCCGCCGGTGAAGGCACCGGACGCAGCGCCGATCTCGATCACTTCGACGCTTATTACTGGCATCTGCTGCTCTGGAACAAGGAGAAGCAGGAATTGGCGGGCGCGTATCGAGCGGGTGAGGCCGATGCAATCATTCGCGCCCACGGCATCAAGGGCCTCTACACGAACACCGTGTTCCGCTATGACCAACAACTATTCTTGAAGATCGGTTCCGCCCTGGAACTGGGCCGCTCGTTTGTGCGACCCGAGTATCAACGGCAGTACGCGCCGCTGCTTCTGCTGTGGAAGGGTATCGCACGTTTCGTGGCGGCGCATCCCGAGACTCCGGTGCTGTTCGGAGCGGTCAGCATCAGCAACGACTACAGCAGTTTGTCGCGAGAAATGATTGTTCGCTATTTTGAGCAGCGCAGAGTTAAAGATGAGGACGGCCGCGAATTTGCCGACCTCATCCAGGCGCGGACACCCTTCCGTGCTCCGAAGCTTCGCCGCTGGGATTGCGGCGCCCTGTGCAGTTTATTGCGCGACCTCGAAGAGCTCGCCGAGCCCATCTCGGATCTCGAAGAAGATGGCAAGGGCTTGCCCATCCTGCTCAAGCAGTATGCCAAGGTTGGAGGCAGGCTCGTGGGCTTCAATCTCGATCGCAAATTTTCTGATGTGGTCGATGGGCTGGTAATCGTCGACCTGCGCCAGACTGATCCCTCGGTTCTCGAGCGCTATATGGGCAAGGAAGGCTACGCCGGCTTCTGCCGCTTCCATTGGCTTAGCAAGGGGGCTAGATAGTGAACGGCCACGCTCGGGAACGAGTGTGGCCGATTCGGTACTTTCACCAGGATATTGCGGCTCAAGGTTATATTAGCAGCCATTTGGGCCGCTGATGATCGTCCCGACTCCGCCTTGCGTTAGTTGAAACGTAACCGTGTCGACTGCCGGCCCGTTCTGCAGTCTGGAGATGCACTGGTCATAAATGGAGGGGCCGGAAATCAGGGTGCCAAGATTCAGAAGCGTTGCCGTGTTTCCGTTAGTATCGGTTGCCGTCACTCGCGCGCCCTGGATGTTCCAGTTGTCCCATCCTTCGAAGCCGCTGGGGTGCTGAATTAACGTGATGCTCATCGTGCCAAAGCTCGTCTGACCCGGGCTGAGGGCCACACTTGGACTAAGAGAAAAAGTTTGTGCGCTGGCCACGGACCAGTTACCCCAATATGGCGCGTTTGAATTCTTAGCGCATACCTGCGTTCCGTTCGGGCCGAAATTATCCGTACCATTATTCGAAGCCTTGAGACAGAACGCAGCATTTTGTCCCGGCATGGTCGCGACTATCTCGTCATCCTGCCTTGCGTCATCGCCCGCGGTCGCGACTTGAATGTTGATGCTGGTAAAGGTCGTGGGCTGCGGCAGCGTAGGGCAGGTGGAAGCCACGAAGGTGAATGCCTCCCACGCCTGTGCCTTCGTCGCGTCGGTGTGGATCGGCACGTTGTTGGGACCACCGAACCCGCCTGAATTGTTGGCAGTTAAGTAGTGTCCGTCGCAGGTCTGTATGGTCGCGTGAACGTTGTCGGGGAGCATGGTGATGATAAAAGTAGAGTCTGCGTCGATGCTGGTGGCATCGGTGTGGACTGGGGAAGTACTATCGTTCGGACCGCCCATGCCGCCACCGTTCACGAAAGTAACAAAGTTGCCGCTGGCGGTCTGCAGCGCAAATTGCTCGGAGTTTAGTTGCACAAGGGTGAATGTCTCCCACCCCTGAGCGACTGTACGATCGGTATTGAGCGCTGTCGAGCCGGGACCGGTCGCCGGGTTGCCGAGCCCACCTCCGCCGACTGCGTAAAGGTAGTTGCCACTGGGAACCTGTATCGCTCCCGTGCGAACACTCTGCGCCGTCGCGAGAGTTGCGAGGGCAACGGTCAGGTAAGCCCACGAAACGTGTCGGAAGATGCGTCTCAATCTAGCGCCAACGATTTCGCATTTGGGAAGCGGGTCGTGGGAAACATCGCTGTCCATTCTGCATAAGCGTAGCTGTGACCTGTCGAAACTCGACGTTCTCATGGTTTTCCTCCGCTAACTTTCATTTGATTGAACGGCGGTCAGCCTCTGGGGCGCGTCGTCCTCATACCTATAGTGGTGCTCTCCCCGAAAACGTTTCATGAAGGACTTAAGCCCTTTGCTAAATCCGCCCGCCTGTTGAACAATGAATAGTTGATCTGGCTGCGGCTGCCGGTTTCGCTTCGGCCGGCGCGCCAGAAATAATGCAAGGAGCCTTCATGCCCGCAACTGGAGAACTAATCCGCCTCATGAATTACATCGACGACATCGCGACTACTCTGCGCCGTATCAGCGCCAGCATCCCGGCGATGACCAAAGAGGAGTGCGCGCGCCTGGGCGAATATATCCGCAAGTCGGAACCGAGTTATGAGAGCGTAGTGCAGCACCTGGAGCAGGCAGGCAAAGAGGGCAAAGACAAGGAATGACCGAAGTGCGCACGGTGGCGGTGATCGGCGCCGGCGTTATGGGCCGGGGCATCGCGCATGCGGCCGCACTCGGCGGCTATCGCACTATTCTCGAAGATCTGCTTCCGAATGCGCTGCGGAAGGCGGAGGTGGAAATCCGCACCCATCTCGACCAAGCCGTCGAACTTGGCCAAGTTAATACGGCCGATGCGGATGCCGCTTTTTCCCGGATTGAATATGCCGGTTCGGTCGATGAAGCCGCTCGCGAGGCCGACCTTGTCATCGAGGCTGTGCCCGACGAAATGGAATCGAAGCTCGAAATCTTCATTATGCTCGACAAGTTCTGCCGTCCGGCCACGATTCTCGCCGCAAACACTTCCTCGCTCAGCGTCACCGAGATTGCTAGCGCTACTTACCGCGGCAGAAAGTGCGTCGGTATGCACTTTTTCAATCCCGTGCAGGCGATGAAAGTGCTCGAAATTGAGCGCGCGCTCGAAACCGATGACGACACGCTGGCCGCCGTCGTCGAAGTTGGCAAACGCATGGGCAAGGAAGTTGTAGTGATCCAAGAGGCGCCGGGCCGACAATGGACTACTGATTGATATCCTGTTTTGCCTCCAATCGCTTCACCAATCCATCCACATAAGTCTTCTGGTTATCCGGAGCCCCGGCCAGCGCCAGTTTCATTTCCTTGGCCGCGTCGTCAAACTTTCCCTGCGAGCAATAGATCCTTGCCAGCCCCGAATGAATGAACCACTGATCGGGATGTTTTTTCGCGTTTTCGCGGAAGATCGCGAACGCTTCTTCGCTCCGCTTTTGGGCCTGCAACTGGCGAGCATAAATGTGGATCTGCAGCGGGCTGGCGAGGTCCAGCGCCTTCTTCTGCGCGACTGCGGCCTCGTCCTTGCGATTGAGCGCCGTCAGCACCTTTGCCTTGGTGTCCTCATTATCGTAGCGATCTTCGTTTTCGATGGACTTGTTGGCATAGGTCAGCGCATCGTCGAGGGCGATTTTCTCGGTCAGGAAGTAATTGGCCGCTTCGTCCCAGCTCATCCACGTGTACTGCGAGAGATTGCGAAGCTGTTTCTTCAGGCTGGCTTCGACGACATCATGCACGTCGACCGAAACCTTGAATGGGACGGCAAGCTTCTCCCACTCCAGTTCAACCACGGCCGAATCCGGCTTGAGTTGGTCGAAATCGTAGGTCAGCGCGTTGTGCATATCGGTGCTTTGGGGCTTGACCGTCACGCGGAGCGCGTCCTCTTTTTCGTCATAGGTGAATGCTCCCCAGGAAGTGGAAGCCTTCGAAAAAATAATCGTCCACTCATCAGCGTTCGGGATCATGTGTAATCCGTAAGTCCCTTTGTCGAGGGGCTTGCCTTCGATTTGAACCGGATCGCTGAACGTGATCGTCGTGTTTTCGTTGGCTCCCGCGCGCCACACCTGGCCGTAGGGAACCAATGCGCCCCAGACCTTGCGGTCATTGACCAGCGGACGGTGATAGCTGATCGTGATATCGGTGATGCCGATGCGTTGTGAAATCTCCGCCCGCTGGCTCTGCCGGGGCAGATCGAGTACAAGCGATTGAGCCGGGCTCACGCCCGACATGGCTGCCGTCAGCAGGCAGAACAGGACTCCTCGCAAAGCTGGTCGAAACATTTTTCGAAACATGGGGAATGCCTCCTTCAATATGCATCCATCGCAAATTTTGTTCAAAAACGGGCCGCGGATCGCGGGCCCACCCCTGGTCGGCGGGTTAGACGTACTGGGAGCGGTTAGGTGAGCGTACTTCGTGAAACCTTAGTATTACTTCGGCAAGGCAAATTCGTTGCAAGAGTAGAGCGAAGTTTTCAGGTCGCAGGTGTCAGGTCTCAGGAAAAACCGGCGCTGCTACCAGTCCTGGTCCTCCTAAGACCTGAGACCCAGCCCCTGACACCTGAGTACAATGATCCCGTGTCCGAGTCCCTGCAAAACGTTCTCGATCACCTGCGGCTCTACGAGCATCCTCTGCTCGCCTTTTCCGCGCGCGAGAGTAACGGTGTTGTCGAAGTGCTGATCGATCTGAAAAACTCGTCCGTCCCGGTTCACACCTACGTGCTTCCGATTCACGCCCGCGACCTCGATCATCCTCAGTTTGCCTGGCATCTGCAGCGCCAGCTCTACGACGGATTGCACGACTACTTCATCGAAATGTTCATCCGCACCCCGCAGGATCGCCCCAGCCAAAGCCCCGCGCCTGCCGCAGATGGAAGCCATGAAAGCTAGTGCCGTGTCCGTCCGGGAACAAATCGAAGAGGAAATCCGCCAACACGGTCCCATGCCGTTTTCCCGCTACATGCAGATTTGCCTCTACGACCCTTTGCACGGTTACTATTCGCGCGATGCCGAACAATTCGGCAAAGCCGGAGACTTCTATACCTCGAGCGATGTCCACGCTGTCTTCGGACGACTGCTGGCGCGGCAGTTTGAGGAAATATGGCGAGCGCTCGACCGTCCTCCTCAAATCGAAATCCTCGAACTCGGCCCCGGCCGTGGCCTGTTCGCCCGAGACGTACTCGATTGGGCGAACAAGAAATTTTCGCAATTCTTTGGCGCTCTTACTTATACGCTGCAAGAATCGTCGCCGGCATTGCGAACAAAGCTCCAGGAAACCCTGCACGAGCATCTTGATGCGGGGCGAGCGAAAATTCTGTCCAACGAGGCCGAGCTTCGCCCGGCCAGGACGGACGAGGACGCCCGGCCCCACACACCCATGATCGTGTTTGCCAACGAATTCTTCGATGCCCTTCCCGTCGAGATTCTCAGCACCCACGGCAAACTTCACATTGCGCTCGGAAACAATCGCCTGCACGAAATCTGGCTTCCACCGCTGGCCGAGGAACTGGAATTCCTCGATCGCTACGGCGTCCATCCCGAGCCCGGCGAGCGCATCGAAGTCCCCACAGTTGCGCAGAATTGGGTTTGTCATCTCGCGCACATCATCCCTCGCGGCTTGCTGCTGATAATCGATTACGGTTACACCCGCAACGAGCAACTCGCGGGTCGCCACCGCGGCACGCTCATGGCGTATCGACATCACTCCGCCAGTCCTGACCCGTACCAGGCTCCCGGCGAGCAGGACCTCACCGCCCACGTAAATTTCACTGCGCTCGCCAAGGCGTGCGAGCAAGCCGGTATGCGCTCGGAAAAGCTGCTTACACAATCGCAATTTCTTATGGGCATCGGCGAGAGAAATCAGTTTGCCGACGCATTTGAAGACTGCCGCGCCCCGCAAGAACGGGCGAAGGTGGCCCTGCAACTCAAACACTTAGTTACTCCCGTTGGCATGGGAGAGAATTTTCAAGTCCTAATAGCCAGCCGAGCTGTCGATTCCGAAATAATAAATGGCCTCGGCGGACTGAGCTTTGGAGGCGGCTCTCAGCTGTCAGCTATCAGCTCTCAGTAAAAGCGATTCGGGTCTATCTTTTGTCGTTTTCTTGTAACTAAAACAGTCAGGCAAGATCACTGGATTGCTGCGCACGGGAACGAGACGAAGAAATAGCCCAATGCGAGCGCTCCAGCCGGCAACAATTGAACTCTGAGCGAGAACTCTGAACAAGAACTCTGAACAACAAGGGCCGCCGGGGACACCAAAAGACCGGGTACCAAAGGTATGCACCATTTTCGCTGCATTTAACATTCCTGAAATATCTCTTTAGTAAACTGCAGAGGATGAGCTTGCCCCGCATCTCTCGTTTTGCACTGCCGCTGCAGGTTGCTGCCGTCTGCTACCGGCGGGTGAATTCGCATGCCGAGTTTCTGTTGGTTCATACCAACGGCGGCAGCAAGTGGACTTTTCCCAAGGGAGCCCCTGAGCCTCGCCTCTCGCACAGTCAGGCAGCCGAACGCGAAGCCAAAGAAGAGGCGGGAGCGACCGGCATCATCGAACCCCGCCATTTCCATATCTACGTGCACTCCAAGGGCGTCTTCTGGCAGCCGGGCGGCGTGCAGGAATACGTAGTCAAAGCTTTTTTGATGGACGTCCGCGAGACCCGCCGTCCCGAAGAAGACGACCGCGACCCAACCTGGTTCGATGCGGAAAGAGCGCGCGTTATCCTCGCCAAGGGGCGCGAAGTGAAATACGCCCACGAACTCCAGACGGTGATCGACCGCGCGCTGGAGCACCTGGGCTTAGCGCGGATGGCCGCCGCCCGCTGAATTTGTGAAAAGACGGGGCCTCGCCCGTCCAACCGTCTCAGACAGTCTTCAAGCCCGCGGCTAATGCCAGTTTCGCCTGCCGTTCGTCGAAGGTCCAAAAATGCACGGCCTTTAGTTCCAGAGCAGAAGCAACGTGCAGGGTATCGAGCGTCCGAACCCCTAGCCGAGCCGCGTGCTGGTGGGCTAGTTGCGCGCACAACTCGAATGCCTGGTCGGGCAGCGGCGCCTCCCGCCACAGATTTTGCGCGCGATACTCATGGAACCGCCGTAGGGCACGGTCAGCTTCGCTACGCGTAATTGCCTTGCGAAAAACGTGTTGCTCGATGGCATGTGCGCACTCGGCAACATGAAGCGGCGTCATCCACAGCGATGGCCGCGACCTGAGCCGGCGCTCGACCGCCGCCGTGTGCCGATCAGGGAGATGGAGGGAAACAAAAAAAGAAGTGTCAGCGTAGATGGTCACTGGGTTGTCCGATGCGACGGTCGTCAATGGAGCCTCAATAGCGACCGCGTTCTTCCATGACCACGTCGGCTCCGGGCAAAATGCGGTCGCCAAAGATTTCCTTGCGTGAGGCTGCGAAATCGGGCCAATCGCCTGGCTGCGGAGGCGATCCTTCGGGAATAATGCGGGCAATTACCTCATCCCGCTCCCGGAGTTCCACAGCCTTCCCGGCACGCAGCCAAGCCTTCAAACGCTTGGTGTCCCGAAGCTGTCGAATGTTTATACTGGGCATACGAAAATTGTGTCACAAGTCGTGACACATTGTCAATAGGCGGTCTAAGTGAAAGCTGAGACCTGAAACCTGACAGCTGATGCCGCTCGCGTCCGTTATATTTAAATAGAGACACCCATGATCCAACTCTCCGGCGCCGGCAAGCGCTATGGCCACAAGCTCTTGTTCGAAAACGCCGACTGGCTGATCACGCCAGAATCGCGCATTGGTCTGGTCGGAGCGAACGGCACCGGCAAATCCACCGTCATGAAGATTCTTGCCGGGAGCGAATCGCTCGACTACGGCTCCATCTCGCGCGCCAAAGGCATCTCCATCGGCTACCTTCCGCAGGATGGCCTTACTCTGACCGGCCAAACCATTTTTGCGGAGTGCATGTCGGTGTTTGCCGAACTCCACGCCATCGAAAAAGAAATGGAGGCGCTCACCCGCAGCATGTCGGAACTCGACCACGCGGGTCAGGAATATTCCGACGTCGCCGACCGATACCAGAAGCTCGAACACGAATTCGTTGCCCGCGATGGCTACACGCTCGAAGCCCAGGTTGGTCAGGTGCTGAGCGGACTGGGCTTTCGCCGCGACGACTGGAAGCGCCGGACCGAGGAATTCTCCGGCGGCTGGCAGATGCGCATCGCCCTCGCCAAGCTTTTGCTGCAAAAGCCGAACCTGTTGCTGCTTGATGAGCCGACCAACCACCTCGATCTCGAAGCCCGCAACTGGCTCGAAGAGTACCTGACCACTTATCCCTACGCGTTCGTCCTCATCTCGCACGACCGCTATTTCCTCGACATCACGGTCAAACGCATCGTAGAAATCTGGAACAAGCAGATGCACTTCTACGCCGGCAATTACGATCAATACCTGGCAAGCAAAAGCACGCGCAAGGAGCAGCTGGAATCGGCTTACAAAACGCAGCACGACCGCATCGAGCAACTCGAAGTCTTCATCAACCGCTTCCGCTATACGGCCACCAAGGCCAAGCAGGTGCAGAGCCGCATTAAAGAACTCGAAAAGATGGAGCGGATCGAGATTCCGGAAGAAGAGAAGACTGTCCATTTTTCCTTCCCGCAGCCGAAG
>Ga0074046_10000971_pt1 | contig 26504 bp, 32 predicted proteins | sample BogForMeECP23OM3_FD_94441 | JGI IMG/M metagenome (GOLD analysis project Ga0074046, IMG submission 94441) | Bog forest soil microbial communities from Calvert Island, British Columbia, Canada - Bog Forest MetaG ECP23OM3 | ecosystem: Environmental > Terrestrial > Soil > Wetlands ...
TCGACGGATGAATCGACGATAGGTCCACCCGCTGACATCGCGTAGGCCGTTGAACCAGTCGCTGTCGAAACGATTACTCCGTCTCCCCTGAATTGTAACAGAGGCTCAGAATCGACTCCAAGCCTGAGCTCAAGCATCTTAGATGGGCTTCCCGACGATACAACGAGCTCGTTAAGCGCGTCAACCACATGTGTCCCGTTCATGTCAATCGCGAGTTTGGCGCGTTTCTCAAGCCGATACTTACCCTTGCTGAACTGTTGAACGGCCCACACTGCTCTGTTGGGTTCAACTTCGGTGAGATAACCTCGCCGTCCCATGTTTACAGCCAGGATGGGCGTCTCCTTATCCGGAATCGTCATAGCAGTCTTCAGAACAGTACCGTCACCGCCCACAGTAACCATCAAGTCAGCTTTGAGATCACTTAAATCCCTGCCACCACCAAGTCGGCCTCTCTTAGCCAACTCCAATTCCGCAATCACTGAAATGCGTCTCTTCCTCAGCTGACGTGCAAGATCAGTTGCGATCTCGAGCGCCCGTGGTTCATCTAGGCGTGAGACAAGGCCGACCGTGAAAGCCAATTTTCTTCTACCGGCGAAACTGGTACTTATTGCTAGGATAATTAAGTGATTCACCTAGACCGCAAATGATAGCGAGAGGGAATGCTGGTGAAGATTTCTAAGGCTACTAGGAAATTTGAGAATTGGCTAGGTAAACGAACACAGTTAGTCCAATACGAATTGAATCTAAAGCATAAGCTGATGACGGAACACCCGTTCACATTCCTGCGTGCTACTTTTTACCGCTGGGCTCAAATCTGGCCTGAAGTTTGCCCTGAGCTAGCAAAAGCACCGAATGTGCTCGCCGTGGGTGACCTCCACGTCGAAAACTTCGGAACCTGGCGCGACAGCGAAGGCCGGTTGGTATGGGGGATCAACGACTTCGATGAAGCCTATCCCATGTCGTATGCTAACGATTTGGTCCGCTTGGCCGTCAGCGCAGATCTCGCCATCAAATCCAAACATCTCAAAATCAGCAATGCCCGCGCCTGCAAGGCAATTCTCGGAGGCTATACTGCAGGCCTGAAAGCGGGTGGAGTTCCGTTCGTCCTCGAAGAGAATAATGAATGGCTCCGGCAGGCAGCAACAGGGGAACTACGAAACCCCTCTCACTTCTGGGCCAAGCTGGATAGACTAGCCACCGTGCCTGACGTCCCCAAGAGCGCTAAGAGAGCACTTGAAACCATACTTCCAGAAGACCGATACAGGACCGTACGCCGTATCGCAGGAATGGGAAGCCTTGGAGGCGAACGGTATGTTGCTCTTTCCACGTGGAAGGGCGGCCGAATAGCCCGTGAAGCTAAAGCCTTGGCTCCCTCAGCGTACATATGGGCCACTGACCAAAAAGATTCAGAGAGAATTCTCTATGAAGAAATCATCGAATCTGCGTGTCGATCTGCTGATCCACTCGTTCGAGTTAGGGGACGTTGGCTTCTTCGGCGGCTTTCTCCTGATTGTTCGAGGATCGAGCTAACCCAATTGCCCAAGAAAGTTGCTGAAGAGCGCCTTCTGTGGGCGATGGGATTTGAAACCGCAAACGTACACTTGGGCAGTGAGTCTGCGGTGAATGATGTACGTCGAGATCTCTCGAGAAGGAGACCTGATTGGCTGCATTCAGCAATGAAGAAGATGACCGACGCCGTTGTCGAGGACTACGAGGATTGGTGCAAACTAGGATCCTAGGGTGGGCCCGGCTTCATACTTTGGCTATCTGTCTCTTGACTCGATTTCCCGAGAGTGCCTCCACGTTGCTTGTAAGCGGCGTCTAAATCGTAGATTGTTTTGAACTCATTCTCTCTTCCAATCAATTCGGTGATCTTGTCTCGGCCGAACTCATTCCAGACTTTATCCTGAATCTCGACCAAGACCAGGGTGATTCCTCTTTGTTTCAAAAGTCCGTAGATCTCACGCAATGCTGCGGCCGCGGAGAAATCAACATCATCCATAGCGGACCCATCTACGCAGAACCAGGAAATCGGTGGGATTGCGCTAGTCACTAACTGAATGACCTCGTTCTTGAATCCTTGGCAATTTGCGTAATACATACTGTGATTGAACCGGTAGACGATCATACCTGGAAGGAACTGAGTTCGGGCTGCTACAGGAAGCCACCGCCAGCGTCCCTGTTCATTAATTGAAAGTAGACTATTGTTAGGTCTGTATCCTCTGCGAGTGTGGTCGATGAGTGATAACGCGATCGCGAGAAGTATTCCTTGCTCGACACCAACGAGGACCACGGTCGCGGCAGTTGCCATGGCTACCCAGAACTCACTGGGACGTTGCACGAAAATCTCCCGCATTTCTCTAACGTTCACCAACTCAACCGCTATGATGAAGACAATCGCTGCAAGAACCGCGATTGGCATGTAGGAGAGGGGAGCGGTTATGAAGAGTAGAACCGCGACGACGATACCAACGGTCGTGAGCTGTGCAAGCTGACTGCGACCCCCAGCGCTGTCAACCATCTCGGTCTTAGTTGGGCTACCGTTCACGACGAAGGTCCCGGATAATCCTGCGCCTATGTTAGCGATAGCTAGCCCGATTAGGTCCATGTTCTCGTCGAAGGGTTCGTTGTACCGGGTCGCGTAAGCCTGGGAAGTTGCCGCACTTTGGGTCAAGACTACTATGAACATCACGAGGGCGGTAGGAAAGAGCCGTTGAAGTATGCTCAAACTTATCGGCGCGTTCGGGAAACCTAAATTAGGTAAACCGCTGGGGATCGTCCCGATCATACCGACACCATATGAGGCGAGGTTGAGAGTGTAGCTTGCAATTATGACGCAAATTACTGCGATCAATGCGATGGGAATCTTCCTCGAGATTCTCCGGGTACCAAAGATCACTACCAAAACCGTAAGGGAGATGGCTAAGGAGTAGACGTTCAATTTGGATAGTTGCGCTAGATCGGTGACGAGTTCTTGTACTGGACTAGTGCCATGGGATGGAATTCCGAGCAAATCAGGAAACTGCTTAATGGCGACCTGAACCCCCACACCTGCAAGGAAACCGACTAACACCGTTCGAGAGAGAAAATCAGCGAGAAACCCCAACCTTACCAAACGAGCGCCGATCAGCAATAACCCAACCATTAACGCCAACACGCTCGCGTATGCCACGTATTCAGGAGAACCGATTGTGGCGATCCCGACCAAGCCAGCGGCCAAAACAGCGGCCGTTGCGGAATCCGCCCCGACTACCAGGTGACGCGACGACCCGATCAGGGCGTACAAGGCCATCGGGACTAGGATGGTGAAGAGACCGGTAATTACGGGAGTACCCGCAATTCTCGTGTACCCCATAACCTCGGGAATAGCAAGAGTGGCCAGCGTGACTCCAGCAAGAATGTCCTTTGGAATCTCTGCTTTGCGTAAAGGCAGTAGCCCTTGGAAAAGAGGGAGCTTAGTACGTGACCCCTTGTTGTCTACGATCTTATTCTGAATCTAACCTCTACTCCCTTTCAACGATCGCATGGAGCTTTTGATCCACCAATCTGAAAATCGTCTGATGGTAGGCCCCCGGCATAGACTATGCAGAGCGTTTTTTCATGCAAGATCAGCTTCCGGAAACCGCATTGATCCATGTTAGAGCTTCCGGGTATTTCGCAGTAGCTGAAGCATTTGTATTGCTGTAACTATCTCGATTCCTCTGAACTCCTTGAGCTTCAGTAGATGCTTGTCTCCCGAGATTATGTACCGCGCACGTCCGAAGTAAGCCGTGCTTAGAACTATATCGTCATCGGGGTCTTCCTCGATGATCTTAAAGCGTCGCTTCAAGGATACGACAACCACTCTCCTTGCAAACTTAGACAGGAAAGAGTTCACCTGTAAACTCTTGACTTCCGCGAACTTCTTCCTTGAAAGAACATCTGCAAGTTCGGCCAACACCTCCATTGAAGAGACAACCGTCTCCTCTTCAAGGAGTCTGAGCACGAGGCGCCTGGGGTTCCCATGACCTACGAGAGCTGAGATTAGGATGTTTGTATCAAGGACAACAGTTACCATTTCAGGCGCCTAGAGTTGCTCGCCTCTCACGCCTGTATGCCTGAATCTCTTCTAGTATCTCCTTCTCCGTTGGTCTCTTCTTTCCTTCGTATTGCACATCAATCTTTTTGAATAACGCCCTGAGCTCTTCGCCGAGCGAGGGAACCTTGAGTTTCGTGACGACAAGCTTGTCTCCTCTCCTGTAGACCGCCAGTTTGGCCTTTGGTTTGATATTCAAATCCGTCCTCAGCTGTTGAGGTATCACTATCTGCCCCTTCGTCCCAACCGTAGCAATTTCTGGTTCTGCCAAATTCTATCTGGTATAACTTTCATACCACTTTGATAAATAGTTACTTGCCAAGTACTCTGTTGGGAAAGCGTTCATATCAACAAGAGCCGAACCGTCAATAACGAGAGCTCGAATCCCTCATGACCTTCCCATGAGGACGTTAGTCCCATGAGTAGTGGGTTCATATTCCACCGGCCCCATCATCGAGGGTTAGTTCATGAATCTCGTGATCGGTTCGACAGGGTCCATTGGAAGCGCGGTAGTTAGTGAGTTATCTTCGCGCGGGCTGGAGGTAAGGGCACTTGTTAGGGACTTGAACAAGGCTCGGAAAATCTTCGGGGACCGGGGAAAAGTCGAGTTGCTTGAAGGTTCAGCGGAGAGTCCACAGGTATTGACCACGGCTTTCGAGGGCGTAGATATCGTCTTCAATTGTCTAAACTTGCCATACCCCGAGTGGAGTAAGCTTCCCGCAATCCACAAACAGATACTCAACGCGGCCAGGCATGCGTCTGCGAAGATGGTCTTTCCTGGGAACGTGTACATCTACGGCCACGCACAGTCCGCCAAAGTAAGCGAGGACCACCCCCGTAACCCCTGTTCGAGAAAAGGGAAACTTCGCGTCCAACTGGAAGATATGTTCATGGAGGCGTCACGCAAGAATGACGTCCCAACCGTTATCGTTAGATTTCCTGACTTTTACGGACCGAACGCAAGCGGAATAGGTGACGGCATTTTCACTGCAGCTCTAGCGGGGAAGACTGCTCGATGGTTCGGGCGGCTGGATGCCTTGCACGAATTCATCCTCATCTCCGACGCTGCCAAGGCAATGGTGATCGCGGCCAAGAGAGACGATGCATACGGTCAGGATTTCAACGTCCCCGGACCTGAACCAATCACAGCCAGGGACTGGATCAACCTAGTCTTCAAGGAAGCAGGCGAGCAACCGAGAATGACGGGAACGAATAGACTATCGATGCGGCTGTTTGGAATGTTCAGCAAGATGGCGCATGAATTCGTAGAGATGCAATACCTGACCGAAGAACCACTCATCCTAGACGGAACCAAATTCACAGAATTCTTCGGAACTAAATACCCTTCAACAGACTACGCTGAGGGAATAAGACAAACATTATCCTGGATGAAAACGCGAGAATAGCTCGTTCGGCATGTGACTTAATTTGATTGGCAAGAGCTGGCTCTGTTAGGTTGCAAGGCGTTAGTTTGACTGAAGCATCGGGTTAGCGAGGTATGATATCGCAAGTTCCGTTGTATAAGGCTCTGTCAAAAATCGAAGGGTTCGGAGCCTTTGCCTCACGCCGAATAGAGAAGGATTCTCAAATTGCGATTTGGGATGGGCCTTATGCTCACGAATTACCGAATGATGCTTCTGCGAAATACTACTTGTACGTTAGACCGCACGTATACCTCGTAGGCTTTGGAGGGGATTACCCAGAATCGTTCATCAATCACTCCAGCAACCCGAATAGCAAAATCGTTTGGAACGGTGACATAGCGATTCTTGTTGCAATACGCGATATTGAACAGAACGAAGAAGTTACACTTGATTATGGATTTTCGCCATGATGCTGCAAGTCGAGTAGAGTCAGTTGCCCCGTCTTCCGCCCAGCACCTTTCTGGCAGTGTGGGCACGGTTTGAAAATGAATGTACGCTTGCGGAGTACAGTAACCCGAATCCATTTGCCACCACAATTGTTGCAGTACCTGCATTCCCTGACAGACATGATCAATCTACCAATCTTAGGTTCGGAGCCGTCAAGCCTTAGGGCCTCACTACACAATAGAGCCTTAATGGGCGCTGGAGTGTAAAGTGCCGAGAGAGGGAATGGTGTAACAGAACGGACTCTCGTATAGCCAAAATTCATTTTATGCTACTGAATCCCTGGGACAAGCTGTATCACAAGCGATTGAACAACGGGAGCTAGGACTGGAATCTAGTTATGCAAGCCGCATGTTGCAAAACGAAGGATAGGCATCTTCCCACATTCATCATGGATAATTTTGTACGGCGTCGGTTCTCGCCCCCGAAGAAGAAAGTATCAAAATTCCTCTCAGCTGGAAGTGTGGTTGCCGATGTCGGCTGCGGACCAGGATACTTCACTATTCCAATGGCCGAGCTGGTCGGATCGACAGGGAAAGTATACGCAGCAGATTCGGATCCAAAATCAATCAAGGTACTGAGAGCGAAATCAGACGCACGGCGGCTTGAAAACATAATCGAAGCACACGCCACTTCTGCTGCAAACTTAGGAGCGATACCTAATCGGTCGGTTGACTTTGTGTTCGCCAACGCCGTCCTTTGCTGCATGGTGGATCACGCAGGGGCAGTGGCTGAGATCAAGCGTATTCTGAAACCCCAAGGGCTGGCCTACCTCAGCGTTACAAGATTGTTCAGAAGGAAAGACCCTAAGGCGGTCACCAGAGAAGAATGGGGGCGAATACTGGAAGGTTTCAGAGTTCGTGAAAACGGCGAGGGTTTCCTGAATCGCTGGGCCACTGTAACTGTCGAGAACGAGATTCCCGAAGCATCAATCGGCCCAGTTTAAGCGGAAATTATCGGCCACAATCTCCGAATTCATAATGCAGGGGAACGAAAGGTCCAGGGCTTGGACAAAACCTAGCGTGACCTAACGAGAACAGGCTTCTGATGTTCTTTGACGGCCTTGTCCATCGCCCCTCTGGCAAGGGTCATATCCAACCGAATCAGCTGCTTGACGACCTCGTTCTGCCTAGCGAGCTGGTACATAGTGGCTCTGCCAACCGACCTCGTGACCTTGACAGCCCCCGATTTTTCGAGCTCCTTCCAATATTTGAAGAAAGTTACCCGTCCCATTCCCAGGTCCCTCACTATCTCGTTCTTGGAATAATCGGAGAGAGGGTTGTCTAGGAAGAAGTCTATAATTCTCAGCACGGGGCTGCCTCCCAGATACTTGAGCAACAGAGTCTCGTTTGGCTTGTGTGACATAATGAGTTTCATTGGTTTCGAAAGTATTTAAAGCTAAACTCTCAAAGTACCAAAAGTGAACTTATGCTATCCGACGAGCAAATCAAGGCGACAATTCTGTTCAAGCTTTACAAAAGAGGAAATTGGGGGGGTAGCCATACTGCACTGGACAACCTGAAAAAAGGATGGAAACCGCAAGATCTCGGCAAGCACAGTCTGGCGAGGGTAGAAAAACTAACAAAACAACTAGTTCGTGAAGGCTTGATTGTTCCCAAGCCTACAGGCTACGGCTTGCAAGTTTCCCTCAATCCGCGCCAGAACGAGGCCATAATCACGATCATGAAGAAGTTCTTTCCAGAGGTTTAGTCTGCCCAGCGTCTGCTGCTTGCCCCTTCTTGGTCGCAATCTCCGAATACGCAATACTTCAAGCAATAACTAGAAAATTCTGGCGGTCTCACCCGAAGAATCCGGGACGAGTTAACTTTTTAGACGAAGAGTGGACGTAGACTGGTTTCGAGTTTAGGCTTACGGGCGAAGAACACTGAGCAAACCAGTAGACATTGGGTCCCTGAAGATCGGCCATTACGTGATTATCGATGGGGAACCTTGCAAGATTGTGGAGTACGAGAAGTCAAAGCCGGGAAAGCATGGGGCTGCTAAGGCCAGAATTGTAGCTATCAGTGTAACAACTAATACGAAGAAGAACTTGATCGGCGCGGTGGATGCCCGCGCAGAGGTCCCGATGATCGAAAAGAAAACGGGACAAGTCTTGGCTTTCGTGGGTGATAATGTGCAGGTAATGGATATGGAATCCTACGAAACCTTCGAAACCCCCGCTCCCGAGGATGAGGAGATTAAGTCCAAGTTGGCGCCCGGCGTCGAGGTTGAGTATTGGCAAATGCTGGGCCAAAACAAGATAATGCGAACCAAGGGTTAATTCCCCTCCACCAACCCCCTATTCCACGTGCCCCTACCATGCCCTTTGTATCTCAGATCAAAATCAAGAGACGAATGACGGTCTCCAACATAGCCGAACAGATGGAGGCCGTGAAAGTCCTTGGTATGGGCAGGTTCGGCAAGGCAGCGAGAATACTCAGTGAAATGTTCCAAGACAGAGATTACACAACTATTCTCTCGATCGCCGGACCGCTAATCCCAGGCGGCCTTAGAACCGTAATCAGAGACTTGGTGGATGGTGAGTACGTCAATGCCGTCGTTACGACCGGAGCAAACGTCACACACGACCTGCTCGAAGCGTTGGGACATAGACATATCGTAGGATCCGAAACAGCCGACGATACGAAACTTCGAAAACGCGGCCTATCAAGAATCTATGACCTGTTAGTGACGCAAGAGGGAATAGAAGCCCTCGAGAAAGCTACCTATCGGATGCTAAACCGCATACCCGATTCGAAACGGAGGAACATCGGAAGCTACGAGTTATTGGGGGAATTCGGTAAGCAGATTAGAGATCGGAACTCACTTCTACACACTGCACAGGCTCGCGGAGCGTCGATCTTCTGCCCCGGCATCTTCGATTCAATGCTCGGCCTCCACCTCTGGACCTACAGCCGACTCCACACACTCTTCGTCAACCCTTTCAGGGACTTTTCAAAACTTGTCGATATGACGTACGAAAGAAAGAAGGTTGGCGTAGTGATTCTTGGGGGTGGAATGCCGAAGCATCAGGCCTTGATCGCTAACACGTACAGGGGTGGAGTCGACGCCGCCATCCAGATCACTCTCGATCGGGCGGACGGTGGAGGGTTCAGTGGTGCCCCTCTTGAGGAGGCTATTAGCTGGGGGAAGATCAAAACGCCGAAAAAACTTGTAACCGTGGTGGGAGACGCTACTGTTTTGTTCCCCTTACTTACCGCGGCGGCCCTCGACCGAGTTCGGAGGTAGGTCTAAGTTTCGACTTACTTCGTTCTAGGTAAATGGATTTCCAGTACGGTCGGCCGTTCAGGCGTCTAATGATTGATTTGAAGCCTAAGTTCCTTGGCCACTAATCGGATGGTTTTGAAATGCGCGTCGCGAGTGACGAGTTCTAAACCGGTTCGTGTTGAGATGGCGGACAGGATTAGATCCGTTGCAGGAACAGGTTTTCCAAGCTCGAGGAGTTTCGCTGACCAAACCAAAGCCCTGTCGCAGTCATCCCTTGTTGGGTATAGCACCTCAAGCCGTTCAAATTCAATGCCCTTCGGAAACTCGATCAAGTTGAGAATCGTAGTGTAGCCTTCGGCATTTAAGTCACCGGACCTTCGTAACTCGATTAATTCGCTCGTATCGAAGATATTCTCTTCCATTCCAGGCGCCTCATTTTACCCGACTGGCTTACAGCTTTCTCCAGCGAGACCTTCTCAAGCCTCACTCCTGCCGTTGCAAGCATGTTTCTCAGATCCATTGATGACGTGCGGAAACCCGTAGGCCTCTCTAGTCTCTCGAGCTGGTCGATTATGGCTCGTCTTGCCACTTCACTCCACCTCACGTCAGACCGTTTCTTCATCTTTCGGTAGAGTTCTTCGGGAACCGATAGCGTGACATTGGGCATATGTGTAATATGTGAAATCACATATTTATTTCGTTCGTGGGAGATGGACTTCCAGTATTCCGCGTTTGAATTTTCTTGTGGCCTGCTTCTCGTTGACTGGTACGGGCATTCGGATGATTGCGTGGTAGGAGGTGAATTCTCCGTGCCTGTGTTTTGCTCCGAGATCATGGAACGTAATGCGTTTCGTGGTCTCCGCGAATACCTCGATTGAATCTTTTGTGGGGAGTTTTAGTTTCACGGACTTTTGATTGGCGTAGGGCAGGTCGACTGTTAGGACGACTTCTTCGGCGGCTACGAATAGGGTGTATAATGGTTGGATGGCGGACGTCGCGGCGTTCCACCCTGAGCTGTGGGGCGGTGAGGTGTTGACTCTTGTTTCTGTACTCATGCGGTTCACCCGTAGAGTGGGGGCAGGTCGTATTCGTGTGACTTGTTCATCTTGTTCATCTCTTCGTGTGTTCGGTGCATCATATCCTTACTACGCAAACGGAGCTCCTCGCCCCTCTTCAGAAGCTCTGAAACATCCACCTTCAAATCTAGAATTTTGTTAACCGCGGTCAAGGCTGCGCCGGCGGCTTCTGGGTCGGGGTAGTTGTAGTGTGATTGTGTTAGCAGGGTGATGGCGGGTAGGGAGGTTTCGGCACATTTCCGGAGCAGCAATCCATACGCTCCGACGATGTATCCCTCCTCTAAGACCTCCGCGGCTCCATGCAGTTGAGGCTCCAAATCCTTGGCTGAGAGAGCGGCAAAGACTTTGGGTATGTCTATGTCCTGCCGATTAGCCACGGCCATTCCGCCTAGCGAGAGCATCAACTTGGCGTTCTTGCCGTGAGCCCATTCTACGAGGCCGTTGGCGAGGGGGCGGATGAGTGCGCTTGGGATTACGGTCTCGGATATCACAACTACGAGCCCATTTCCCGAGAAGATGCGGAAGGGGGCTTTCGGTAACCCGCCGTGAAGCACGATCATGGGTGGGAGTAGGTCTGATTCTACGGCGCCCACTTCCCGAAGTTTCAGATCGCTGATTATGTGGGACGCGGCGAGGAGGCCTACGAGTCCTACGTCGGGTAGGCCGTTAATCACAACTGCGCCTTTAGGAACCGTGCCGGTTTCGATGATTCTTAACCCGTCATTCGCAGACAGGTTATCAGGCATCCATCAGACCTTCCGACGAGAGACATTCGAAAGAACCTCTGGCGATCAAATAAAGGGTTCGCATGGAGCACGTGATTTCTCAACACCGTCAGACCTGTATAACATATGCTAGACATCTTTCTCGTGCCCACTTTCCGGGAAAGGCTTGTTTTTCGGCCACCGACACCCAATGGAAAAACCAGGGTGACCGCCACTGTGACCGCCAGCCTCGTTTTTCCTTCAGCCAAACCCGAGTAGAACCAGGTCTTCCCGTAACCAATGCGGGGGTAGAACCACTTCAAGGGAGCGAGTGGTTGTTGGTAAGAATGTGCTTGATGTTGGGTGGACCACACCCCTCCCGACAGGGTGGGCCACACCCATAACGCCCAGCCAAACCCGACTTACGCATTTCTCCACCTATGAGCTGTCCAACCGTTGGACGCTTGAATTTGTTCCTGGGGGAACAAATTGGGATTTTCATCCCCGCTACCAGGAGCCCCGGGTATTTTCGACACCCAAGTGAAAATTCACTGTGACCGTCACCCCCGTTTTTCATGCCAAAAGCCGAGATTATCCGGTTCTCCCCGTAGCCCTGACGTGGATAGACCGCTTCGAGGTAGCGAATGGTCTTGGTGGCCAGAGTCGGCAGAACTTTTAGGTTACGGCCACCAACGCATGAAGTTGATTCGAGAGCGTGGTTTGAATGAGTGCGCCTGAGGGCCTAGGTAGATCGCTTAGGGACGCGGTTAAGAAACTGCTCAGGCTGGCCGTGGTTGACGAGAAAGCCGTTAAGGAGCTAGTACGCGACCTTCAACGGGCACTGCTCCAATCCGACGTAAACGTAAACTTGGTTCTACAGATTTCCCAGGCCGTGGAGAAGAGGTCGCTTGAAGAGAAGCTGCCGCCAGGAATATCCCGCCATGATCATGTTGTGAAGGTGCTGTATGAGGAACTTACCCGATTCCTCGGCGAGGAACCGGCAAAACTCATCATCGAACCGGGTAACCGTCAAGTAGTCATGCTCGTCGGAATCCAAGGGACCGGCAAAACGACAGCGTCAGTCAAACTCGCTCGATTCTACCAGAAACGGGGTTTACGTCCGGCGATTATTTGCGCTGACACGTACCGGCCGGGGGCGTTTGATCAGTTGAAGCAGCTTGCGGATAGGGTTACCGTTCCAGTGTATGGTGAACCGAACGGGAAGGAACCGTTGAAGATTGTTCGGAAGGGGATGGAGCAGTTTGCGGGCGAGAAGTATGATTTGATTATCGTTGATACGGCGGGGAGGCATAAGGACGAAAAGGAACTTATGAGTGAAATGAGGGATCTGGCGAAGCAGATTCAGCCGAATGAAATTATCCTAGCCATAGACGCTTCGATCGGGCAGGCGGCCACGTCCCAGGCAACGGCGTTCAACGAAAGCACCAAGATCGGATCCATCCTAGTAACGAAACTGGATGGCACGGCGAAGGGAGGAGGCGCCCTGTCGGCTGTGGCGGCGACGCAGGCGAAGATCAAATTCATCGGGACCGGCGAAAAGATCGCCGACATAGAACAATTCATACCCGCCACCTTCGTCGGCCGACTCCTAGGCATGGGAGACATCAAGTCGCTTGTTGAGAAGGTGAGGGAGGCGCAGGTTGAGATTCCGCAGAAGAAGGCTAGGGCGTTTCTGGAAGGGAAGTTCACACTGAAAGACATGTACGAACAGATGGTCGCGGTGAGGAAGATGGGCCCACTCAAGAAGCTGGTGGGAATGGTGCCGGGAGGGATGAACATACCCGACGACGCCATGGAAACCGCCGAGAAAAGACTCGACGCTTGGAAGGTAATCATTCAGTCAATGACAAGGGAAGAGGTTGAAGACCCCAAACTCATCGACTCCTCCAGAGCCAGAAGAATCGCCCGAGGCTCAGGAACAACCGACAGAGACGTGAAAGAAATGATCAATCAATATCATATGATGAAGAAAATGATGAAGACCATGAAACGTAGGGGCGGAGCTTTGGGAAGAGGAGGAAAGCTGCCCTTCCCAACAAGATGAAGACCCGACGACGAAAAAATGAGGAATACCAAACACTGGGCTGAGGAGATCTCATCAAAGACTAAACTGGCGCAGTTCAAATGGCACTACAAACCAATTATCCAAGACGGGTATCAACGGGATATCGCGACGGACGATAGGCCCTACGGCAAGAAAGAATTGTGACTTTTGTTACCGTCCGTAACAGGCCCATATAACCCATTCTTTTCCGGGTAACGTCAACTCTACGGTTGATGGCTCGAAAAATTCGGGCTGTCAAAAATCGGTTGATAGAGGCCTTAGCTTCGAGAACGGAGAGCTTTCAAGCGTCAACTGGACAAACCAGCGGGTAGCCGAGGCTAGGAATAATGCCTTCTTCAGAACGAACCGCTGCGCTCTACATCGTTCTATTCGTGCTTGGCGCGAGTTTGGAGCTTATAGCTATGCTTCCGTCGCTTCAGAATGTTGTAGGACAAATCCTCGGTCAACACCAAGTGCTTCTGTGGTTGTGGGCAACGGACGCAAATGCCGCCCTTCTATGGTTCATCGTACCCGTTATCTTCTGCTCTACGGCATCTTTGCTCGCTTTCAGAGACAGAAAGCGAATTGTCTCACCAATCTACGTTCAAATCGCAGCTTTCGCTGCTTCCGTGTTTCTGATAGTTGGCATTTTAGTGGCAGTACCGTTTGCCAATCAGTACGCTCCAACTCTTCCCGTATCTTGGGTAATTTGGGCAGAATTTTCTCTATCTTGGTTAGGAACACTAATCGTAGTTCTGATCGTCGCTGGGCTTCAACTTATTGTGGTTCGGTGGTTTGTTGGTTTGGAAATGCCTGAAGCATTAGACAGAATAACCTATTCTATCCCGCATCCCTTCGATCTTGTGATGGACGCTATCGATGATACATTTCTCGACTCATACGAACTAACAGTAGTCCGTGATGATGAGCGGTTGCATCTCCTAGTGCTTAATCGCATGTCCGTAAGTGACTTCGGTCAGGGCAGATATGTCGTGTTGGCATTCGGTCCCAACCCCAATGCGGAGAATACAACCCTCTTAGCAACCGTTGCATTCGAAAGGACATTCTATGAACTACACCCATCCAGATTGGCTAGAGCGATGCGTGACACAATGGTTGGTGAGTTGGAAAGAAGAATCAACGAACATCAAGTCCTTCTGAATGTAGGCATTGACAACGCGATTTCAGATGTAGCATATTTGGCAGCGTTGGAGCCAGCGCATTCTAGGCTCAAACGCCTCTCACTCGCTTTCAGAGATGTACCACCATCATTTAGGACTATGATTATGGTGACAATATTCTTCATGTTGGCTGTTTTCGTGTTCTACCTCACTGGTTTTGAGGGTTTCAATTTTAGCGCATTCATCGAAACATTCGCGATAGCCCTATTCGCATTGACCGTCGAAATAGGAGTTGCTCTCAGAGAGGAAATTACCGAAACGATGCGCCGTCGATTGGGTCTCAGGTAGACTTGAAGTATTCTCCTAGTTTTCTTTACCTGACGATACTTCTTTCTGCATCAGCCGTTCGAGTAATGCTAGGTCGCGTTTGCAGCCGTCGATGATTGCCTTCAGCCCAATCTTTCTTATGCGAAATAGCACTGCTGTGTAGCCTTTCAGGCGTTCGCCCTTAACATAAGCTTCCACGATCTTTCGCTCCGTGGTTCCAAGTATCTCTTTGCGAACCATTCAGTCTCACGTACTGCAATATGGCAGTAAGCCTTATATTTATGTTATGCTGCTATATGGCAGCAGTGAAAAAAGAGATGCAGACAGCAGTGCTCTCGCGTGAAGAGAAAGGTCGTATGATTGCTGAGCAACCGAACGCAATCATAAAGCAAGGTGAACGATTCTTCAAGGTTGCTTCTCAGAACGGGCATGGAACGTATGATGTGACTAGGAAAGAGAATGGTAGCTATCTGTGTACTTGCCCTGACTTTACCTATCGCAGCGTTATCTCTGGTCACGGTCAGCTTCTTCGTTGTAAGCATATTATTGCCTGTTTGGTGCGCGAGCAGTTAAGAGAAAAGGTTCAAGAGAATATCATAATTCGGCCTATCGAGATTACTGCTTGCATCTACTGTCACTCAGACAAGAACCTGAAAAGATTTGGCGTTAGACACAACAAGTACGGGGACATTCAGCGGTTCTTATGCGTCAAATGCGAGAAAACTTTCAGCGTGAACTTAGGTTTCGAGCGAATGAAGCATAGCCCTCAAGCGATAACGACTGCGATGCAAATGTACTTCTCAGGCGAAAGTCTCAGGAATACGGCTAAGACTCTGAGGCTAATCGGTGCTGAGGTCAGCTACCAAACCGTGTGGAATTGGATTGAGAAATACACAGCCCTGATGGAGAAATACCTAGACAAAATAACACCACAAGTATCCGACACATGGCGAGCTGATGAACTATTCCTCAAGGTCAAGGGCAACATGAAATATCTTTACGCTCTCATGGACGATCAGACACGGTTCTGGATAGCCCAAGAAGTCGCAGAAACGAAATATTCAGCCGACATTCGACCGCTATTCAAACAAGCTAAAGCCATTGCAGACAAGAATCCTCGCACTCTCATAACGGATGGAGCCCCTAACTTCCACGAAGCGTTCATGGATGAATATTGGACAAGCAAAGTTGCTGATCGCCCAGAACACATACGCGACATACGCATGGACGGAACGGTTCACAACAACAAAATGGAACGAATGAACGGTGAGATTCGGGACCGAGAACGCGTAATGAGAACCTTAGAAAAGGCCGACAGCCCAATTCTTGCAGGCTATCAACTGTTCCATAACTACATTCGCCCACACATGGCACTAGAAGGAAAAACGCCCGCAGAAGCCGCAGGAATCAAAGTCGAGGGTGAGAACAAGTGGCTAACCCTAATTCAGAATGCCAGCACTCCAAAACCTCAAGTTCTGAGAAGGCTCAAATTGCCGAGACGAACGGGATGATTTGAGTTTCCTTCTATGCGGTGAAATGAGAACCGTAATGGAAATTGCTTGGTACACATAACCCACATGAAGAAAGAGGCTTATCATTGCAACTGCGGCGATCAATGGAAATGTCGTAAGCGAACCGATAGGTAATGCTCCCACATTGAACAAAGCAACTATCAGAAATGAAAGAGCCAAATTAATAGCAAATTGATAGTTCTTAACCGCCACGAGAATTGCAGTGAAAATAGCGGTCGATGCTCCAATGAGTCCTAAGATGGTTTCAGTAAAAAAACTGAATGATGATGGCAGGCTTGACGGTGTGAACAAACCCACAGGCAGCCATGTTCCGATACACAGACCAATTCCAGCACTTAATAAAACAATGAGCGTAATTGGTGGTTTCCAACGATGATTATCTGCCAAGAAGAACGGCTCCTTAGCTTGGACCCACATTTGCGTCAATACTTACATTGATGCCGTCTTGAAAAGTTGCGACCATGGACATTCGATACGTAATTGCCGCTGAGAGCTGGGCAGCAAGGACGACGGTGAAGGAATAGGTGCCTAGCTGATAGCCAACCCATTGCCCACTAGCCACGACATTCCCACTAGCGTCATATATTGTTATAGAAAGAGAAAAAGTTCCAGTCGGTTGACTTGGATATATCTGAGAAACTCCAATCAAGGCTTTCTGAACAGGGCCTCCCTGAAAGAACGTTAACCTATCCTGCTTAACGTATGTGAGGGAAAAACGTGGGTCAGAGAGTTGTGCGGTGAACTGACCACTTATTCTAGGATATATTGGATAGGAAGAAAATGTAATCGAAACAAGAATAATGAACAGAACCAGAACGACGATGAAAGCGGCACCGCGTGCTTGATAAGCCAATTTCTTATCAGACTCTATCGTCCTCCATCTGCGTTTATGCTTTTTCCTCATCTCTTCCGCTCTCTAAAATCGGGATCGTCAACCAGATTACATTGCCCATTCAAAAAATCTAGGGCATATGTCATGCAAACTGTTTTATCGCAAACTACCTCTGAAGTCGTTAACTAGGTCTCGTTGCGCAATTTTACGCGCCTATTGATCTTCATGGTGATCATGAGCTTTGCGATACTGTGGGAATTCTTCGAGCCCCTCCTCATAGCCGACCTAGTTACGTTTGGCATTGCGCTCATAGCGATCTTCATCTTTGAATGGGTAAAGACACCCCGCATCGATGTTGAACTGGAAGAAAGTAGAGTGTATGCCGACATTCCTGAAATATTGAACATGAGAAAGAAGTCTCGGATTGCCCATCTTACCGCCTTCAACCGTCCAATCTATCACAATTGGATTCAAAGGAATACCGCAACCAATTGCAGGAGTAAAATTACGGTTAAGGATGTGGCTGGGAGAATATTACTTAACGAAGTCGAGACGAAGTGGGCCGCGAGAGAGGAGCCGACCAAACTAGTAGCGATAACTCCGGCTGGAGAGCGGGTTATTGACGTCAACAACTATCTAGTTGGACAATGCGACAGGCTTGACCTTTATGCGAACGATTATGGTGAACCGTTTGCGGTAGCTTTGAAGGTAATTGACGATCTTGACTGCTATCTGTTCAAAGGAGAGAGTTATCGCGCTCTAACTAACCAATGGCGACTGCCCCAATACCGAATACCTTCTGGAATTTTTACCCTTGAGATATATGTGAAAGCGGACAATGGAAGGTCGAGCACTAAGAAGTATAGGCTTGTAAATCGTGGAACAACCCCAGAAGGTTTGACACTCGAATCCGTCTAAAGATAGGATCAACCGATTTTTGACAGCCGCTCGGAGAAACAGTTTCAACCGTTAACTTGACGTTACCCTTTTCCGGGTAACGTCACGTCTGCGTTTGGTCAGCCGATTTCGGGGGGCTGTAACAAAGCGTTTGGTGTGTTCAATAGAAGGTAACGTCGCTTTGTCGGTTGGTCAAGTAGCCTGTAAAAAATCGGTTGGTAAGTCCTCTTTTATTCCGATACATGTGACCCATATGGAGGTGAGGAGTGATTGAGTCAACAGAAGATAGATCCCGAATTTGAGAACCTGTTAATGGAGTTTAGGGAACTACGTTGCTCAACCGTAAATCACATGGCGATTCACGAGGTGAAGACCAGCCTTCTTGAAGTTCAAAGCACCATACAAAACCAATTTCTGGCCCTGACATTGGGCGTTCTCGCCCTAGTGCTTTCAATGATTCAAACTCTTGTGGTCATCTGGTCAACGGAATATACGGTTCGCTTATAGTCAGCGTTTGTAGTTGTAGTCGCGGGTATTGTGATTGGTTGTTACTCAGTTATCACATTGAAAACTGGGCGAAGTGCTAAACTCCGGATGTTGGAGCAAAAAATTGACGCTGCCGCCGACGCGAAGGATGAATATCGCACTCTGAGGATTGTTGTCGAAGAGAATCTCTTACCCTACATTGAAGATTCCAAGAAACAAGACAGAATCACACAGGAACACTACGATACCGTTAAGGGACGTACAGAAAAGGTACTTTCGTTCTTTAAGCAACAGATTGACGACAAAGAAAAGGAGTTAAAAGACTATCAGGCAGATAAGAAGAGGTTAGAGTCTGACTGCTGATGAGTTCTCAATCGGAACCTGGTACTTATGGTCCTCCGCTCAGAGAAGAGAAGAAAGCCAAGAAGAAGTGTCCGAACTGTGGAAGAGAAGTTGGTGTAACCGAGAGAACATGTCCATATTGCGGCGCTCATCTGTCTGTATAACTAATCTGCTAATCGACAGGTGTTTTTGCTGCGTTCTGAATAAGCGTCAGCCATTTGTCTTTTCCTTTAACTTCTATTCCTGCGGCTTCTGCGGGCGTTCTCTTGTCGAGTGATTGGTGCGGTTTGATGTAGTTATGGTAAATCTGATAACCCGCAAGTATCGGGCTGTCTTTGCGCTCTAGGCCACGCATTACTTTCTCGCGGTCGCGTACTTCTCCGTTGAATCGTTCCATACGGTTATTGTTTCTATCGCCTTGCAGTCTGATATGGCGTATGTGTTCGGTTCTCGTATCCTTGTTCTGTGTCCAGAACTCTTGCATGTACGCTTCGTGGAAATTGGCCGCGCCATCGGTTATGAATATCTTAGGTTTCTTCCCTGCAACTTGTTTCGCTAGTTGAAGTAGAGGTCTTACGTCAGCTGTATATTTGGTGTCCGCGACTTCTTGGGCTATCCAGAAACGGGTTTGGTCGTCCATGAGGGCGTACATGTATCTGAGGTTGCCTTTAATTTTCAGAAACATTTCGTCAGCTCTCCATGTATCGCTGACTTGTGGCGTAATCTTGTCGAGGTATTTGGTCATCAGTTCTGTGTATTTCGCTATCCACCTGTAGATTGTCTGGTGGCTAACGTGAGCACCGATTAGCCTTAGTGACCTCGCGGTGTTTCTTAGGCTCTCGCCTGAGAAGTAGAGTTGCATGGCTGTCGTTATGGCCTGTGGATTGTGTTTCATACGTTCGAAGCCTAGATTGACTGTGAAGAATTTCCCACACGATTTGCATGAAAATTTCTGAATGTCACCGTACTTGTTCTTTCGTAACCCGTCTTTCTTGACTGTTTCAGATTTGCAGTAGAGGCATACCCGAACATCAGGTAACGGCGCAATAACTCTAGCTTGGACATGCTCTCTGATTTTGAGGCTTAGTTCCACGCCCCATATGTGCTTGCATCGGACAATCTCATGTTTCTCAAGAGCGCGGTAGTGAAAGTCAAGGCAATTGCAAATCCACGAACCGTTCTCACGATGGATAACATCGTACATTCCGTGTCCGTTCTGAGAAGCTACCTTGTAGAATCGGTCATCCATGCGCTGAATTTGGTTAGGCTTCTCAGCTATTGCTCGGCCTCTTTCTTCGCGGGAGAGAACGGCTGTTTGCATCTCTTTCACTAGCGCAATATTGCGCCATAAGTTTAATATAAATCTTGCGACAATATTGCGCTACGGTCGGAAATGGTACGTAAAGTAATATTTGGTGAATCAGAACGCAGAATATTGGAAGCCTATGTTAGAGGTGAACGTATCAAAGGCTACACTTCCGTTCTGTCCCGAATACGTAGGATTGGTGCTAAACAGATTGTTGACGGTTGCGAAAGAGACCTAGAGCTTCTTAGAAAGATAATGAAAATTGAATCAACTAAGAATTGAAGGTCACATTAGCTCGATTGTCTCTGTGACGGGCCGAAGCTTCTGACGGAATGTACTCCGCAATATATCCCGTACATTCATGTAAGTCTGGCTCAAATCTTCAAAAGCTTGTTTCACGGCGGGTTCTTCCGCAACAGTTTCTAGAACAGTTTGCAGGGAATCCGTGTCGTAATACTCTTCTTTGTCAGTCTTGATTAAATCGGGTCCATCTTCTACAAAAATCTCGAAAACGCCGTGGCTATCAAGTTCGCTTCTTCTCAAGTTCCATCGCGGTGTGTTTCGTCCATTGGGATTCGGGACCATTAGCCCTAACTTTGCGTCTTGAAATGCAATGATAGCATCAAAGCAGGCATAAGCCAATCCTAGGCCATCATAGTTGTTCAACGGAGGGGATTTGGAGCCCCGCTCAACCAGCATTGGATAAACTCGCTTCATTTGATTGCGTACATGCAACTGTAACAAAATGAAAATATTACCTAAACTCTGATTGTATTCGTCACGAAGTTGTTTCGCCAAATTCCATTCGGCATAAACATCACGAAACTTTTTCTTAAGATAGTCTTCCGCTTGGCTGAGGTGAGGTAAACTTTCTACTTCAAGTTTGTGAAGCACGGGTTCTTCCTTATTCTCATACCGTTCAATCTCAAATTTCACCACGAGAAAGTGCAAGACACGGTATTCACGATCTTCCTCAACATTCAATAATTGTTTGAATACGGACTCATTCAGTATCTCGGCACGCCTACGCTCAGCATCAATAAAAAACGCCTTTGTTCTTGCCAGATTTCGACCGACTGAAGGCCTAAGGAAGCAGAAAATACTACCAACAGAAGAAGAGAATCCCAAGCGGTAGTAACGCGAAGTCCTAGGAAGGTCATATTGCTGAGTGAGGGAGTGGGAACGATTGGTCGTAAGATCAGTATGACAAGTAAACTCAGGATTGCAACATTGGTGATTAGGATAGGAATCGTAAACTTGTTCAAGAGTCTCGATGACGGGATTACCTTGGATGTATTTAACGCGCGTTCGGAAATTGGCTGTTTTCCAGCCGTAAATCGGTACGCCCATTCAGTTGCACGTTTGAGTCCTTTCCCAAGTGTCTGCACTGACCGCTTCGTGGTCGGCATCAACCGACGTTTCACAGCATATTCTAGGAACATTATCAACCGAAGACTTCACGTTACCCTTTTCCGGGTAACGTCAAGATGTCGTCACCTAGAGTATTTCTAAGCGTGAAGATTGGGGTGTCAAAAACCGTCACCTAGGAAACCTACTGCTTTCGCTTCTTGCGGCTCTTTGAGACCATGATTATTCCGCGATCAAGAAGAATGGACAGTGCAAGTACCACAGCCAATAGGACAAGAATAATGGCTGAAGCCACAGTTCCAAGGACTGTGTAGAGCGGAACGATAGTTTCTAACGATTGGCTTACGATTGTGGTGTCGTACACGGTTACAGTTTGTGTTAATTGGACGGCTTCGGATGCGCTTTGAGCAACTGAAAGCGTACTGATTGTGATTGGTGATGTGTTCAAGTTTGATATGGTGACATAATATGAACCTGATTGAGGAACTACAGCAGTGTATCCTTGCAGTACCCCATTCAATGTGTAGTTGATTCTATCAAAAGGTGCGAAATTCTCCCAAACGAATACCGCGTAACCTGAGCTGGGAAGAGTCACTGAAATGGAGAGAGATAACCCAGCTTGCAAGCTAAACGCACTTGATTTCCATGGCGATAGCAAGCCAATCATGATGCTTTGCGCACCAAGAATCGTGATAGGGCTAGGCAGAGTGTAAACGGTCTGCATTTGGGTGCTGGTAGTTGTCACGGCGAATTGGCTTGTATAACTCTGGGTCTGCGATACTACTTGGCCTGTCGTCACCGCGTATGGTGAAACAAGAGCGATAGCAGCAACCAAGAGTATAGCTAGTGCGACTATGAACGTTTTCAAGGTGAAGCGATGTTGAAAGCAATTGGTAAGTTCTTAAGACTTTGCAGTTTTACGGCTCGCACTTTGAATCAAAGTAAGCATTTTGCTTTTTCTATTCAGCGGACTTGCTAGATGGTGAATAGTATTCCATTCAGCCGTTGGGTTTTGAGTGCAATTCCAGTTGCGCTAATGGTCTTAGCTTTTCTTTACTGCTGGATTGGGATTCACTACGCGTATTCCATCGCAGAAAATTGGTTTAGACTAGCGACAATCAGCCTCATCGCTTCACTCATAACGGAGACATTCTACGAAAGAACCCACCTGCTATGAAGTAGCCGATTACAAATCCAGTTAGATGAAAAATAACCTCAAGACCACCATAACCTATGCCCAATAGGAGAATCCCTGTGAGTAGAGGGGATAACGCTATCCCAATCAAGATGGGAGCCCAAATGTCCTTCTGTCCTTTGACCTGAGCCTCCTTATGGAACCAGAAATAGTATCTCAAAGGAAAAGCCGAGAGAGCAAAGACAACAACTGATGCACCTATCCACGGCTCGCCCGTTTGCTGAATGACTTGTAATGTGGCTGAGAGCGTTTTCATCTTGATGGGGGATTCCCAAACCAAGAGATTGATGAAGTAACTAATGCCGTAGGCAATGGGGAAAATCGTGTAACGCTTTTTCGGTGACCAAAGAACCGGCCATTGTTCAATCAAGTAACCTACTATAACCAACCCGAAGATGTTGCCATACAAATGTACTGGATTGTAATGAATGAACGGATGCAGAAGAAAAGTGGTCAAATTATTCTTGTTCCAATTTAGTGGACATGGGGTATCGCAACGGTCACTCCCAAAACCCGCGTAGTACATAACAATCGTAATAGCACTGAGTATCGTTGTGACTGGCATTTTCAGTATGGTACGAAAGAGAGTTGTAATACCGTGTTCTGAACTCACTGAGGCAACACTAGCTCATATCGTGCGCATTCATTCTAACTTCTTTACAACCATAACCTTCCGGTTCTTTCTTTCCTCGACTTCGAACGATTCTCACAAGGTCTCGCTATGCTTGCTGAAGCTTAGTGCCACACTCTTTGCAGAATTTGCTATCTCGTGAGATTACGGCCCCACATTGATTGCAGTACATTATCGTTTTAGCTGGTGTAGACGGTTTTACTTCCTTGACTTCAGCAGTCTGGACGACTTGTTTTTCCGGTTCGGGAGTGACGGTTTCATCCTTTGGTTTACTTCTTCTAGTGCGTCTGGAACGTTTGGGCCGTGACATTTTCAGCTCAGGCAACCGTGGAGTAGGGATAGTTCCTCGCCTTGCAAAGAACAAAATCACAGCGACAATTACAACAATTAACAAAGGAATGAGAACTGGCAGATAATTCCAGCTATCAGTCAGATTCACAGGGCCATTGACCGTGAGCAAAGTACTTGCCGAGTTCGCTATCAGTTGACCATTATTGTACCACCCACTGAATCCCCCGACAAGCAAGCGGTATTGGTTAACTAATTGTGTGTTGTTCACCGTAAACTGCACAACTGTTCCTTGATCGTACCAGCCAGATTGCAGCGTCGAATCGCTGGTCGCATTAACCAAATATTGCGTGACATATGTGGCCGAGATTTCCGTATCGCTTTCCAAGTCAAAGCTTCTCATTAACTGCGTCGAACCGTCGGACCAGCCATTGAACTTCAGCCTTGAAGTTGAGTCGATTTGAACAATATCTGGAACTGAGATTGTATGAACGCCAGGAGATAGCTGTAAGCTAGTGGACCCAGCACTTTGAGTACCGTCAATAGTCACGGAGACTTGGTTAGGAACACTAACCCCCAAAGTGAAATACGGTGAGTGCGCCATTCCAATGTAAGCCAACGGCCAAGAGTTATTGACTTGCCAGCCTCCGTCGTAAAACATGATGAATCCACCTTTGTACGGTATGACGCAGGGGTTCTCAGCACCATTTTGATCCCAAGCTCCACTGGGACCTGCTGATAAGATTGGGTTGTTAGGGTTCCTCGTCCATGTGGTTCCGTCTTGGGAAGTCGCGGAACCAATCGCATAATAGTATCCGCTCCCACCCGCATTAGAAGTGTACCACATGTGGTAAACTGAACCATCGTAGATAACTGAAGGTGACCAGAGGTTTGCTGAATCCCAAGAGTATCCAGTCTCCGGTGTTAGTACAGGAGAAGAATACTTATTCCAAGTTTTCCCGTCATTAGAAGTTGCATAGCAGATCGAAACATAGGAAAGTGATGGATTCTGACAGGCATACCACATCTTGAAACCTCCACTGTCCTGAATTACAGTTGGTCCCGTCATGCTGCTAGAGTCGATAAAACTCGCAGTAATCACTGGGTTACTTGGATATTTGATCCAGTTCACTCCATCCTGTGAGGTCGCAAGTCCGATCCCTGCGGAGCTGGGACCGCTATACCACATCAGAAATTCTGAACCATCCCACACAACTGAACCCACATCGATACCCGTCGATGCCGATTGCTTCCAGCCATTCGGATTTGCAGTTAAGACTGGCTGCGTATTTGCAATCCAATTCTTCCCATCAGTCGATGTGGCGTAACCTATACCAACGTATTTTCCTTGCTGATTTACTCCGTTATACCACATTCTGAAAGTTGTGCCATCAAACAAAACTCGTGGAGTAACTACACCGGCGGGGTCCCAGCTTCCAGAAGGAGCTAGAATCGGATTCGATGAATACTTGATCCATTGTGTCTCGCCCAGAACTGTTGGAGCACTCGAAATAACTGCAAGAATGATTAATGCAGCTACGACCAAGAACACGTGATATTTCGGTTGAGGCATTGTCAAAGCCCCCATGAAATATGGAGAGGAATTTGAGAATGTTTAAGACTTTGCTTTCTTTGCACTCGCATTTTGAATTAGAGTAAGCCACTTGTTGTCTCCCTGAATTTCTATTCCCGCAACTTCGGCTGGCGTTTTGCCTTTCAACGCTTGATGAGGTCGTATGTAGTTGTGGAAGATTTGCATCCCTGAAAGAATCGGCGTGTCCATTTTCTCTAGCGTCCTCATCACGCGCTCTCTGTCCCTGATCTCGCCGTTCATGCGTTCCATCTTGTTGTTATTGAAGTCTCCAGCTAACCGAATGTGGCGTATGTGCTCTGTTCGAGTTTCTAGTTTCATCGTTCGAAATTCTTTGTTGTATGCCTCATGGAAGTTAGCCGCACCATCAGATACAAGTGTCTTAGGAATCTTGCCTGCAACTTGCTTTGCTAGTTGGAACAGAGGGCGCACATCAGCCGTGTACTTCGTGTCAGCCACTTCTTGCGCGATCCAGAAGCGGGTTTGGCCGTCCATGAGAACTCGGGGTACCTGAAATTTTCTTGAACATATTCGCACAGGAAACTTAGTTCGGCGATCACCACCTGTAGGTTAATTAGCCGCGGGTAGTTTGCTAACGAAATTCAGGTTATGTCGTATGGTTAGGCGTTCGAAGGGTTACCGGTCAAGGACAAGGTCCCTTTTCCATAAGCACCCTCGCGAGAGAGGCAAGCTTGGACTGAGCAGGATACTGAGAGTATATGAGCCGGGAGAGAAGGTGACGATAATGCTCGATTCCGCTGTTCACAAAGGAATGCCGCACAGACGATACCATGGGAGGGTTGGTGTAATTCACGAGAAACGCGGCAAGTCATACGTTGTTCATGTCGAGATGGGGAAGCAGACCAAGCAGATAATCGCCCGCCCAGAACACATAACACCCCTACGCTGAGAGAAACCCTTGCCAAGAAAAATTATTGATTCAAAACCTACGACTACGGCCGAAGCTCGGAAGACATTGGAAAAGGCGAAGGAAGACGAGCTAGGAGAATTCCAAAGGCGTACACTTGACTATGCATCAAAGTTTGCCAAGATCCCCGCTCCGAAGGCTGAGAAGTTGGTTCGGGAGCTAGGTGAGAAGTTTCAGCTTGACCGGAAGGATGCTATTCAGATCGTTAACACGATGCCGCAGTACGTAGAAGAACTTCGCACGATACTCACCGTCAAGGGTAGAATAATCAGCGCTACTCAACTAGAGGATATTCTCAAACTCGTTAAAGGGTACAGGGAAGACTAGCCACCGATCAGTTTGATGTGTCATACACGTGTATGACACTCAGGAATAGGTACAGCGAAGATTAGTTTACCAAGCCCCATTAGAGGGTAGGACAGGAAGCTTTTTTCCCACCCAAACCACATCTTTAGGTGGATATGCTAAACCTTGCCCGCACTCGGCCACCCTTCCCGAAGCATTACTAGTGAGAAGGCACGCAGGCCAATCCTCTGCTGGCTCCCATAAAGCGCGAAAAAACGCGTCTATTTCTGGAGACATGAAAGATGAGTGAGAGTACAAGAAGTTCAGAATACGGGGGAAGTATGAGTTCAAGTTCCTCA
>Ga0074046_10000972_pt1 | contig 26499 bp, 23 predicted proteins | sample BogForMeECP23OM3_FD_94441 | JGI IMG/M metagenome (GOLD analysis project Ga0074046, IMG submission 94441) | Bog forest soil microbial communities from Calvert Island, British Columbia, Canada - Bog Forest MetaG ECP23OM3 | ecosystem: Environmental > Terrestrial > Soil > Wetlands ...
ATCGCCCAAGGCATCCTCGGGCGCGCACTGCAAGGCAACGCGAGCTCCGAGACCGCCCGCCAAGTCGGCGCCCAGGCGCGCGTTCTGGCGGATGCGGCGTGGCGTTTGGCACAAGAAGGCTAGTGCCCGCGGTCCGGGCTCAGGCGCCGGCGCGATCCACCCAGACGGTCTTCAGGTTCACGAACTCGCGCAATCCATGGACGGAGAGCTCACGGCCGTATCCGGAGTGCTTGATCCCCCCGAAAGGGAGCCGCGGGTCGCTCTTCACCATGCCGTTCACGAATACGCTGCCGCTCTCGATTCGCGCGGCGAGGGCTTCCGCCGCGAGCGTGTCCCGACTCCACACGCTCGCACCGAGCCCATATTCAGTTTGGTTGGCGACAGAGAGACCCTCTGCGTCGTCCCTCACGCGCATCACCGCAGCCACCGGACCGAAGGTTTCCTCGTCGGCGACGGGCATCCCCGGCGTTACCCCGTCCAGGAGCGTCGGGGCGTAGAAGAAGCCGGGCCCGGAAAGACGGTGCCCACCGGTCACGAGCTTCGCACCGCCCTCAATCGATCGGCGGACCTGCGCATCGAGGGCGAGCAGCAAGTCTTCGCGCGCAAGCGGCCCGACGTCCGTGTCCTCGCGCTGAGGATCACCGACGCGCAGGCCTTCGAGTTCTCGGCGAAACGCCTCCACGAAGGCGTCGGCTAGCTCGTGCACGACGACAAAGCGCTTGGCAGCGATGCAGCTCTGCCCGGCGTTTTGGGTGCGTGCCTGTGTGGCGGCGCGGGCGGCCACGGCGACGTCCGCGTCGGCACGAACCAAGAAGGGGTCGCTTCCGCCGAGCTCGAGCACGCTCTTCTTGAGCGCGCGACCCGCCTTCGCCGCGATCTCGGCGCCTGCACGCGTGCTCCCCGTGAACGTGACGGCCTTCACGACGGGGTGTGCGATCAGCTCACCGGCCACCTGCGTGGAGACAAGCAGCGCTTGAAGACCGCCCTCCACGACCCCCGCCAAGGACACCATCCGCTCGATCTCGAGGGCGCAGCGGGGAACGTTCGGAGCGTGCTTCAGGAGCGCAACGTTGCCCGCAGCGAGCGCCGGGGCGGCGAAGCGAAATACCTGCCAGAAGGGGAAGTTCCACGGCATGATCGCGAGCACCACGCCGAGGGGATCAAACCGCACGTAGCTCCGCGCGGCGTCGGTCTCGATGGTCTCCGGTGCAAGCATCGCAGCGGCGTGCGCGGCGTAGTGCTCGCAGGCGAAGGCACACTTCTCGACCTCGGCGCGCCCTTGCCGCACGGGTTTGCCCATCTCGAGCGCGGCGATCGTCGCGAGTCTTGGCGCCTGCGCACGCAGCCCTGCCGCCAGCCGGCGCAGGGCCGCGCTTCGCTCGGCGAGCGGCGTCTCCGCCCACAGCCCGGCCACACGGTTTGCGCGCGCGAGCGCCGCGTCGAGGCCCCCGGAGTCAAGCTCCGGGAACGACTCATGAGGCTTGCCGCTAGACGGGTTGATCGAGAGGAAGGGCATGTGGCCGCGACACCCTCACCATGGGATCAGCTGCCGATCTCGGAAGAAGCCGCCCGAAGGCCCATCGTCAGGTAGGGTCGCCGCCCACACGATGGTGTCACTGCCCTCGAGCGTGCTGCGATCCGCCTGGGCACCGCCCATGTCGGTGCGCACCCAGCCGGGGTCCACGGCGTTCACGAGCACATGGGTGCCCGCGAGTTCCGCCGCGAGCACCCGGGTTAAGGCGTTGAGCGCCGCCTTTGAGCTCCGGTAGGCGGGCCAACCCGCGCGCATGTCCACGAGCTGCCCGAGTCCGCTCGACACGTTGACCACCCGACCCCATTCCCGTTCGCGCATGCCGGGCACGATGGCCTGGCACAAGAGCACAGGCCCGAAGACATTCGCGGCGTAGGTACGCTCGAAGATTTCAAGGTCCGAGGGTAGGATCATCGGGGCCGGACGAGGTGACCTTCCATCCAGCATCACCCCGGCGTTATTCACCAGGATGTCGATCCCCCCGAACTCGCCTTCCGCGAACCGGGTCAACGCGGCGACACTTTGTGCGGACGTGACGTCCAGGGGATGGAACAGCACCTCCAACCCTTCGTTCGCGAGGGTGCGTGCGGCCTCGCGTCCCTTCGCCTCGTCTCGTGCCGCCATAACCACCTTCTGACCCAAACGCGCGAGCTGTCGGCAGGTCTCGAACCCGAGGCCCCGGTTGGCGCCCGTCACGAGCGCGATCCGCCTGCTCGGGTGGTTTCCCATGAGGTCAGAGCGCGCCGTCAATGCCTGGCACGGGATACTGGACGCAGAAGGCCTCGACCTCGCGGCGCAGCTCGTTCAGTCGGGCCGCATCGTCGTGGGCGCGCAGCGCGCTCACGATCCATTCACCGAGCCTACGCATCGCATCCTCCTTCATGCCTCGCGCCGTCGCGGCGGGCGTTCCGATGCGAATCCCGCTCGGGCGAAGCGGCGGATTCGGATCGTCGGGGATGATCTGCTTGTTCGTGGTGATTGCGATCTTGTCCAGCGTCTCCTCAGCGATGCGGCCGTCGATGCCGAAGCTCTTCATCGTATCCAGCACCATCATGTGGTTGTCGGTGCCGCCCGTGATGAGCATGCCCCCACCGGCGAGAAGCACCGCAGCGAGCGTCTTGGCGTTGCGCAGCACCTGCGCCCCGTATTCCTTGAACTCCGGCTGCAACGCTCGTCCCAGAGTGATCGCGATCCCGGCGATCGTATTCATGTGCGGGCCACCTTGCAGACCCGGAAAAACGGACTTGTCGATCGTCGCGGCGTACTTCTTGGCGCACAGCACCATGCCGCCGCGCGGCCCTCGCAGGCTCTTGTGTGTCGTCGTGGTCACGAGGTCAAAGCCGGCGTCGAAGGGATTGCGCATCACGCCGGCGGCGATCAGCCCCCCGATGTGTGAGACATCCGCCATGGTGAGCGCGCCGACCTCGTCGGCGACCCGCCGGAACGCCGCGTAGTCGTAGTCGCGGGGGTAGGAGGTGTACCCACACAGCACGATCTTCGGCCGAGTCTCTTGCGCAATCTTGCGCAGCGCATCGAAGTCGATGCGCCCTTCGTGTTCCGGATCGGTCTTGTAACGCACGAAGTGGAAGATCTGCCCCATGTGGGAGACTGGCGCGCCGTGCGTGAGGTGCCCTCCATGGGACAGGTCCATCCCGAGGATCGTGTCTCCTGGTTTCATGAAAGCCAGATACACCGCCTGGTTCATTGGAGATCCGGACAGGGGCTGCACGTTCGCGTGCTCGCAGCGAAAGAGCTCCTTCGCACGCTCGCGCGCCAGGTTCTCAATCACGTCGGTGTACTCCTGGCCGCCGTAATAGCGGCGACCGGGGTAGCCCTCGGCGTACTTGTTGGTGAAGACCGAACCCAGGGCAACGAGAACTTCGGGGTAGGTATAGTTCTCAGACGGGATGAGCTCGATGCCCCGCTTCTGGCGCGCCTCTTCACCGGCGATGGCATCAAACACGGGGCGGTCGGTCTTCGCGAGGAGCTTGCGATACTCGTCCATCGGGAACTCCCTTCTCTGCGGTGCGCCTGCTCGTCGAGTGTCCTAGATCACGCCGCGCTCGGCCAGCTGCGCGAGGTCCTCGGGCCCAAGACCAAGCTCGCCGTAGAGGGCGGCATTGTCCTCGCCCAGGGCGGGTGCCAGGGCACGGGCGCGCGGCTGCGCTCCCGCAAAACGCAGCGGGTTTCCGTGGAACACGATCTCGCCGAGCACGGGGTGCGCGTGCCGCTCGATCATCCCACGCGCCTCGAGCTGCGGGTCTTGCAGCAGTTCGTCGGGGCGCATGACGCGCGCGCACGGGAGCCGGGCGCCTTGTGGACCGAGCACCTGCAGAACCTCGTCACAGGTCCGTTCGCGTACCCAGGCCGCAACCTCCGCATTGAGCTCGCGGCGACGCGCGGAGCGACCGCGATGGCTCTTGTAGCGCTCGTCGGTCGCGAGCTCCGGGCGCCCGATGGCGGCGGAAAGCCCGCGAAACAGTTTGTTGCTGGCGGTGCCGATCGCGACGTAGCCGTCCTTTGCCTCGAAGGCGTCGTAGGGTGCGGTGAAGGGATGCTGGTTTCCAACGCGCTCTACCCGCAGGCCGAGACCCGCAGCAATGGTGGCCGCCGAGTCTGTGATCGCGAAAATCGCGTCCTGGTTTGAGAGGTCGAGCACCCGTCCACGTCCGGTCCGCTGGCGTTCCACCAGCGCGGCGACGACTCCGAGCGCGAGATAGAGTCCACCCACAAAATCCGCCAGAGCGCCCCCAGCACGAACCGGCGGGCCGTTTTCGGGCCCCGTCATTGCCAGCAGGCCTCCCGCGGCCTGCGCCACGATGTCGTACGACGCTTCACCAGCGCGTGGCCCCGTCTGTCCAAAGCCCGAGAGAGCAGCGACCACGAGGCGTGGGTTGCGTGCGAGAAGTACGTCGGCGCCGAGCGCCTTTGAAGCAAGCCAGCCCGCGCGGAAATTCTCCGTCACGGCGTCGGCGCGCTCGACGAGGCGCAAGAAGAGGTCGCGTCCCAAGGGTTGACCCACGTCGAGCGTGATGGAGCGCTTACCGCGGTTCGTGTTCTGGAACGAGAGCGAAGTCTCGCCCGGGTGCGAGGGGCCGTAGCGGTAGTCGTCCCCAGTGCGCGGCCGCTCCACCTTGATCACGTCTGCGCCCAGGTCGGAGAGGATGGCTGTAGCGAAGGGGCCCGCGACGACGCGCGTGAGATCGAGCACTCGGATGCCTTCGAGGACGCGACCGGGCATGGGGGTGTGAGGTTAGCAGCCTCGGGCTTCAGTCCGCCGTGCAAGGGCTTTGGAAGCGCAAAAGCCACAAGGGCGTCGCCTCGAAGGTCGTCTTCGCCGCTAGCTTCGAATCACGCCCATCCCCTACGTCGCCGGTGTGAAGCGTCCAGGCGATCTCACGACGCGCGACGTTTTCCCGCCGGATCTCTGTCAACGGCGAGTAGCGCGTACCCGCGGCGTTTGCGCCGTAGACCGGCCAATCCGCGACGGCGGTCGAAGCGCGATTGCTGCTTTGATCCTTCGACGATTCGCTTCCGCAAGCACAAAGGAGTGCTACCTGACCGGCGACAAGGGCCGCGGCGAGCAGGAACCGCGCCCTCACACGGAGGGCGCCGTGCGGGCGGCGGACGCTGTGACGGGCCAGCGCGAGCGTGCCGCGGCGCCCGGCTTCATGCCGAGGCAGAAGCGGAGCGCGGGCAGCGGCTTCACCACGAACTGGTAGAAGCCGAGCGTCACGGCTACGGAGAGCGGCACGAGCAGCGCGTATTTCAGCGCGATACCGAGGGGCAGCGATACCACCCAGAGGCCGACCATCACGACCGCGAGTTGATGCATCAGATACACCGGGAAGGCGGATTCGGCGAGCCAGCGCAGCGCGCGATTCGAGAAGCTGAAAAAGCGTGCCGCGAATCCCAGGAAAAAGAGCACGCCGCACCCCCCGGCCACCCCCGAGAGCGCGCGATTGGCAAAGACTGCCTGTTCGAAGCCGCGCGCCCGAAGCAGGTCCGTAGCGACCATCCCAAGCAGCGCCGCCGCGGCCAGGAGACCCGCGCGCCTCCACTCCCGCTGCGCAAAGCGTTCGATCTCGGGAGACCGCGCGAGCATGAACCCGAACAAGAAGAAGAGGCTGTAGTAGGCGAAGTTCGCCCAGTCGTCGACGAGGTTCTGATAGCCGGGCCAGCGGCCGCGCAACGTGATCTGCACGAGGACCAGTGGGAGCAGCGCGAGATAGACAACCGACCCCCGCGCGGGCACGCGTCGGACCGGAGCCCGCGAGAGAGCCACCAAGATCGGGAGATAGAGCAGGGTGAAGGTGAAGAGATATGCCAGAAACCAAAGATGCGACCAGGTGAGTCCCGCGGGCGTGTAGTACCGCGGCAGGAACGCAAGCAGCCCCACCCCTGGCTCCGCCGGGAGCGCCTGACCTAAAGCCGTCACGAACAGTCCCTCGCGCAGCTCCACCCAGCGGATGGGAGGGCAAATCACGAGCATGCCGAAAACGAGAGGCAAGAGCAGCTTGTGCAGGCGCTCCCGCATGAAGCGGGCGCTCCCGCGCTGTACGAGCGATTCGAAGGCAGACCATCCCGCCAGCAAAAAGAAGAGCGGCATGTGCCACTGGTGGATGAACCCGGTGAAGAAGCCCATCGCCACCGAAAGCTCACCGTTCTTGAGCGGATAGAAGGGCGGGATGTCGAAGATTTTGCCGGCGTGAAAGGCAAAGAGCAGATACGTCGCGAACACGCGCAGCCAATCCACGTCCCAGCGGCGGGCGGGCGAGTGCTCCTCCATGGCCTTACTCCTCTACGAAGCCGTGCGACAAGACGTCGATCAGCGTCGCCTCTGCTGCGGCGTCACTGATATCCCGCGAGTCGCGGTCGTGCATCCTGTGCATCGCGAACCACGCGACCGTTTCCATGATCAACCGCGCGGCTGCCGCGGGATTCGGAACACGGCGCAGCTGCCCGGCGTCCATGCGGAGCGCGAGATAGCGCTCCATCCGGGCCAAAAGGTCCCGTCGCATGCCCGTATAGAAGAGCGCCGCGAGCTCGGGCCAGTCGTGTGCGGAGCGCTCGATGATGACGATGCCCTCACGGTGTTTGGAGACGGCGCGATAAAGCTCGCGCACGATCTCTTCGAACTCCGTGCGTGCCTGGACCGGGCGCTTGCGTCCGAGCGCCGCATCCAGCGTGGGCATGGAGAACCCAGCGAGGAGTCGACCCTTCAAGAGCGCGAGCGTCGCGTCGGGAGAAGGCGTGCGCACCGGGAGCTCGTTCGCGCCCGGCGAAGGCGCACTCGCGAAGCCGCGCTCGACGAGCAGGTGGAAGAGCGCCTCTTTGCTCTCGACATAGTTGTAGAGCGTGCCCGGCGACATCCCCATTTCGCGAGCCACGTCGGCCATCTGTGCCCTGCGGTAGCTCTTGGTGCTGAAGACACGAATGGCCGCGGCGAGAATCTGTGCGAGGCGCTCCTCGGCGCCGCGGACCTGCGCGGGGGCTCGGCCACGGCGGACAGGTTGCGGGGCGCGGGCTCGGGGCATGGCCGATATGATATGACTGAATGATTCGTTCAGTCAATCCCCTACACGGGGACGGGGCGAGGGAAAAGGCGGAGTGCCCCACGGCGGGGTTCGCGCGCGAGGAGGGGGGGTCGGGCGCACTCGCTCGCGGCTCGCCTCGCAAGCCGCTGAGGGCTCGCGAGGTCCCTGCTAGGTCGCCCGAACAGGTACGGTGATGAGGATCATGCCGAGCAGACACAGCAGCTGGACGCCGAAGAACGCGAATCGAATCTGGATGGCACGATCGCTGCCTGAGCTGATGTGTGTCACGGATTGGCCGATACGAGCCAGGAGATAAAACTCCGCAAGGCGGTCGAGCCACGGGGCATCTGCACCGATCACTGCCCCGGTCAGCACCACGGCCGAAAAAAGCGGCAGATTCTCCAGGCAATTCATGTGGGCGCGATTGAGGCGCCAGTAGCGATCTCCACCGTGGGGAATACCGGGTGTGAAGTCGCTCGCCCTCGCCTTGCCTGCCAGGATCTCACGAACGCGCACCGCCGCAATCGCGAGCAGCAGCGCCACCGTCCACAGGATGAACCCGAAGAGACACAAGAGGGGAGTCGTCACGGAACTACAGCTTCCCTACGGCCAAAACCGCGATCCCAGTCACGACGAGCGCCGCGCCGTAGCAGGCCGGCGCCACGATGCCGTCGCTCCGGATCCCCCGCAGGTCGATCACGAAGTGGCGCAGGTGGTTCGCGCCGTTCCAGAAGGGGAGCACGATCAGCGCGAGGAGCACGAGCCTACCGATCGGGTTTGTGGCGAGCGCATGGGCCCGCTCGTAGGAGAGCGCGTCGGCGGGAAGCCAGCCCAGCGGGGCCGCAATAAAGACCGTCAAGATGAAGGCGGGCATCAGCAGACAACCCACGAAAAACCCGCCACCGAACAGCGCCCAGATCACGGGCTCCAAGCGCGCGATGAAATGCCTCATGGAAAAGCCCCCCAAAGAATGCAGAAGAGGAGTGCGGTGGCGGCAAGCCATGCCGCGCCGAGAACCGGCGGGAAGACAGCCAGGGGCGGGCGCGGAAACGGTCCGATGCGCGGAGGCTGACTCTTGGCGAACAGCTGAAACAAGAATCGGCGTGCCGTGAAGACGAATCCTGCGAGCGCCGCGACGTTGTACGCGAGGTACAAGGGATGGCGGAATTGGCGCAGCAGCTCGTCCCAGGCGTCGGGTCCCGTCGCGAGGGCGTCTACGACCCGGAGGACGAGCAAGCTCGACAAGAGAAAGAAGACGCAGCATGCGCCGAACAGCATGTAGGATCGGTAGCGTCCTTGGGCCGGGAACTCTGCCGGCATGACGGGAGGCGCCGTCCGCGTGCGGCCCGGCCGAGACGGGCTCATGGCGAGGGGATCTGCGGGCCGCCCCATGGCTACTTCCTCCTCGGCGGCGACGAGACGAAGCTCTTCGCCCAGTCCACGACCGCGAGGAACTTTGCCTGGTTGATGGCCGCCGCGGGATCGACGTTCTTCGGGCATACTTCGCTGCACTCGTTCGCGTAGGAGCAGGAGTAGACACCGCCCTCCTCCCGGAATACCTGATTGCGCTCCGCGTCGCCTTCATCGCGCGAGTCGAGATTGTAACGGTGGCCGAGCGCGATCGCGGCAGGCCCGAGGTAGTCCGGCTCGTTACCGACGACGGGACACGCCGCGTAGCAGAGCATGCAATTGATGCACATGCTGAACTGCTTGAACGCCTCGAGCTGCTCCGGTGACTGGCGGTACACCCCCTCCTCCGGCGCTTTCTCCTTGGCCCGCAGGATCCATGGTTTCACGGCCTTGAACTTCTCCATGAATCCTTCAAGCTCGACAACGAGGTCGCGGATCACCGGGAAGTTCGAGAGCGGCCCCACCGCCACGGTGTCACCGTAGTCGGAGAGTGCCGTCTTGCACGTGAGCTTCGGCTCTCCGTTTACCGTCATGCCGCAGCTCCCGCAGACCGCCATGCGGCAGGACCAGCGATGGGAGAGCGTGCCATCCACCTCGTCCTTGATGAAATTGAGGGCGTCCAGGACCTTCCAGTCGGGTCGGACCGGAATCTGGTAGGTCTGCGTCTTCGGTACCTCGTCTTTGTCGGGGTCGAAGCGTGTGATCACGAAAGTTTTCTTCCGCAGGTCGCTCATCAGTATTTCCGCTCCTCGGGCTGGAACCGCGTGATCGTGACCGGCTTCTTCTCCAGGCGCGGACCCGCAGGCGTGAAGAATGCGACCGAGTGGTACAGAAACTTCTGATCGTTGCGCTTCGGATAGTCGCTGCACGCATGCGCGCCGCGTGACTCTTGGCGAGCCATGGCGGTCACCGCGATGGTCTCTGCGACATCGAGCATGTTGCCGAGCTCAAGAGCTGTCAGAATCTCGGTGTTGAAGACCTTGCTCGTGTCCTCGAGAGCAAGATCCGCATAGCGACCCTTCAGCTGAGCGAGCTCGACCCCGGTCTGCTGCATCGTTGCCTGCTCACGGTACACACCGCAGCCGCGTTCCATTGCAAGGTTCATCTCCCTGCGGACCTGGGCAATCTTCTCACCGCCCTTCTTCCGGCCACGCAGGGCATCAATGCGCCCCATCTCCTCGTCGCCCTGACGACGGAGTGCTCCCTCGTTGCCATCGCTCGCCCCGCGGGCGTACTTCAAGGCCTCGACCGCTGCACGAGCGCCGAAGACCAAGCACTCGGTCAGGGAGTTTGAACCAAGTCGATTGGCACCGTTGAGCGACACGCTGGCGCACTCCCCCGCGGCGTAGAGACCGGGGAGATCGGTCGCACCCGTCACATCCGTGTCCACGCCACCCATCATGTAGTGGACGACGGGGCGAATGGGGATCGGCTGATGCACCGGGTCGACCCCCGCGTAGGTCATGGACAGCTCCCGCACGAACGGCAGCCGTTTCATGATCTTGGCCTCGCCGAGGTGGCGCAGATCCAGCTGCACGTACTCGCCGTAGGGGCCTTTGATCCCGCGACCCGCGCTGATCTCCTGCATGATCGCCCGCGAGATCATGTCCCGAGGTCCAAGCTCGGCTTTCTGGCCGACGCCGTAGTCGCGGGTCACAAGAAAGCGCTCGCCTTCGGAGTTGATCACGTAGCCGCCCTCACCCCGGGAGGCCTCCGTAATCAGGATTCCGGTGCCCGGCAGCCCCGTCGGGTGATATTGAACAAACTCCATATCTTTCAGGCCCACACCGGCGCGGTAGGCCAGCGCCATGCCGTCTCCGGTTTTGATGGTGCCATTGGTCGTAAACGGAAAGCACTTGCCCGCGCCACCCGTCGCGAGGATCACGGCGCGCCCGAGGACGACACGGGTCGTGCCCTCCCGCATGTCGAGGGCGGCGACACCTTTTACAGCGCCGCCGTCGACGAGGAGTTTCGTGACGAAGTGCTCGTCGTAGCGAACGATGCGGTCAAATCGCATGCAATGCTGGAAGAGCGTATGCAGCATGTGAAAGCCGACCTTGTCGGCGGCATACCAGGTGCGAGGGATCTGCATGCCGCCGAAGGGCCTCGTGGCGACACTGCCGTCTTCGTTGCGGCTCCATGGGCATCCCCAGTGCTCGAGTCGCGTGAGCTCAAGAGGGGCCTGTTCAACGAAGTAGTCGACCACGTTTTGGTCCGCGAGGAAGTCGGAGCCCTTGATCGTGTCGTAGGCGTGCTTGTCGAGGCTGTCGTCCGAACCCGGAACCACAGCCGCCGCTCCGCCCTCTGCGGAGACCGTGTGGCTGCGCATCGGGTAGACCTTGGAGACAAGGGCCACAGTGACCTTGGGGTCCGCCTCTACGGCCGCAATGGCGGCGCGAATCCCGGCCCCACCTCCCCCCACGATCACAATGTCGTGCCGAACGACCTCGACCACGCTGGTCCTCCCACCTCTGCCCCATCCGGGTTTAGCGCACCTTGAGGGTCCTGGCAGGAAAATGCCGGGGCCGCCCCTCGACCAGAGGAGCGCAGGCTGGTAAGACAGGCCCGGCGAACTCGGGCTTGCCCGCTATTCAGGACCAAGCGAAGGAGTCTCCGGCTGATCCGCGAACGCTTCTCCCTGACCGGAAGGACTGCGCTCGTGACGGGCGCATCGCGCGGGATTGGGCGCGCCATCGCTCTCGGCTTTGCCGAGCACGGCGCCGATCTCGTGCTGTCTTCGCGAAAGCGCGAAGCTCTCGAGGGCGTGGCCAAGGAAGTCGAGGCCCTCGGCCGGCGGGCGCATGTCGCGACAGTCAACATGAGCGATGAGGGGTCGATCGCGGCGCTCGTCTCAGGGCTGGAGCGGGAAGGACTCGCGATCGACGTGCTGGTCAACAACGCGGCCACCAACCCGGTCATGGCTGGTGTCTTGGATCTCGGCGTGGGAGCCTGGCGCAAGGTTTTCGAGACGAATGTGACGGGGGTATTCCTGCTCTCGCAGGCCATCGCCCGGGGCATGGTATCGCGCGGAGCGGGTTCGATCGTGAACATCGCTTCGAACGGCGGCATCCACGCATCGCCGGCCCTCGCGGCTTATGGTGCGTCGAAGGCCGCGGTCATTCATCTCACAAAGACGATGGCCATGGAGCTCGGACCACGCGGCGTTCGGGTGAACGCCATCGCGCCTGGGCTCATCGAAACGCATATGGCGCGCGCGCTCCTCGACAACCCCGCCGGATACGAGGCGTACGTAAAGCGCAACCCGCTTCGCCGCCACGGCCAACCCGAGGAAATCGCCGGCGCCGCGCTGCTGCTCGCGAGCGACGCCGGGAGCTATGCCAACGGCGAGGTGCTGGTGGTCGACGGTGGCGCGACGATCTAGCCCTGTGTTCGAGGCAGCGTGGTCCGTCGCGGGGACATGCTTGCTCCCGCATAGCCCTCCGGCGCCATTCCAATCAAGCCGGCTCCTGCTGGGTCACGCAATGAATGGCACCCAGACCGAAGACCAGGTCACGGGACGGGATTCCGACAATCTCCCGTCCCGGCAGGAGTTCGCGCAACACGGCGAGCGCCCGGCTGTCGGAGGGCGCGTCATAGGTCGGGACAAGGGCCACGCCGTTCGCGAGGTAGAAGTTGGCGTAGCTCGCAGGGCAGCGCTGGCCGTCGACGAAGCGCGGCGGCGGCATGGGCAGCGTCGCGATGGCAAGCGGCTTGCCATGCGGGTCCCGCATCGCGCGCAGCCGGGCGAGATTGGCCTTGAGCGGCGCGAAGTTCTCGTCGGCCGGGTCGTCCTCCAGGGCGGTGACCACGGTTCCGGCGTCGACGAACCGCGCGAGGTCGTCTACGTGGCCGTCCGTGTCGTCGCCCGCGATCCCCTCCCCCAGCCAGAGTACGTGATGGGCGCCGAGCTGATCTGCGAGCACGCGTTCCATGCGTTCGCGGGTTCGCCCCGGACCACGATTGGGGTTGAGAAGGCAGGACTCCGTGGTGAGCACCGTGCCCTGTCCGTTGCCGTCGATCGAACCGCCCTCGAGCACGACGCCCACACGAAACCGCGGCACATCGAGAGCCTGGGCCATCTGCTCGGGGACCGCGTTGTCCAGGTCCCACGGGCCGTACTTCTTCCCCCACGAGTCGAATTCGAAATCGACGAGCGCCCGCTCGCGCCGGCCCGCGTGCTCGCGCACCACCAGGATGCCGCCGTGGTCGCGTACCCAGGCGTCGTTGGTCGGGATGCGCTCAAAACGCACGCCGCGGTCGACATCCACACCCGCCGCCAAAAGGACTTGCCGCGCGCTGTCCTCGAGCAGAGAGCTTCCGACGTTGATGCGCACGAGCTCGTGCTCGTGGAGCGCTCGGACGATCGCGGCGAAGACAGCCGGAACCGGAGCGAAGTGACCGGGCCAGGTGTCGAGGTTGTGGGGCCAGGAAAGCCACGTTGCAGTGTGGCGCTCCCACTCCGCGGGCCAGCGATAGCCCTGGGCGGCAGGCGTTTGGGATTCGGTCATCCGTCGCGATAGCGCTTTAAGAGATCGCCATACGCATCTATACGTCGGTCGCGCAGGAAAGGCCAGCCCCGTCGCGTCTGCTCCACGAGGCCTAAGTCGCACTCCACCAGGAGGATCTCCTCGTCGGAGGAGGAGGCGCGCGCAAGTACGCGACCGAAGGGATCCGCCACGAACGACTGGCCCCAGAAGCGGATGCCTTCTTCGGGGCCCACCCGATTGGCCGCCGCCACGAAGACGCCGTTCGCAATCGCGTGCCCGCGCTGGACGGTCTCCCAGGCCTCGTGCTGCGCTTTATCGATCGCGATCCCCTGGTCAAACTGCCAGCCGATCGCCGTCGGGAAAAGGATCACTTGCGCACCACTGAGCGCCGTGAGCCGCGCGGCCTCAGGGAACCACTGGTCCCAGCACACGAGCGTGCCGATGCGCGCGTGGCGCGTCTCCACGGACGAGAAGCCGAGGTCGCCCGGCGTGAAATAGAATTTCTCGTAGTAGAGAGGGTCGTCGGGGATATGCATCTTGCGGTACATCCCCCCGATTCGTCCATCGGCGTCGAGCGTCACCGCCGTGTTGTGGTAGAGGCCTTCGGCACGCCGCTCGAAGAGCGACGCCACCACCACGAGTCCCCGTGCCGCTGCGAGCTTGGAGAGCGCCTCCGTGCTGGGCCCTGGAATGGGCTCCGCCAGTCGGAAGCAATCGGTCTCTTCGGACTGGCAGAAGTAGCGGGAGCGGAAGAGCTCGGGCAGACACACGACCTTGGCGCCGCGCCGCGCCGCCTCCTCCACCCGGTCGAGCGCTTTGGCGAGGTTCGCTTCCGGGTCGGGGGAGCAGCGCATCTGGACGAGCGCCAGGGGAACCGGCGGGCGAGCTTCGTGGGCGGCCATGGTGGTGGGTTACGCCACGACCCAAGGGGCCGCAAGCCTCGGCGGCCCGTGACCTTCCCCGTCACGTCTTCGGCGCAAGCTCGGGACGTCTCTCAAAAGGGGGGGGTGGCGATGGGGGCTTCGGCTCTCCGATCTTCTGGGCTCGGGCCGTGGCTCAAGGCCGCTCTCGAGCCTCTCATGGTGATCGCCGGCTTCCTGGCGTTCGGGCTCGCCTGGGCGGCACTGGTCTCCAGGGAGAATGGCGTGTCGGCATCCAAAGAGATGGACGAGGCGGGACTCGAGGCGCGGGCCGCGTCGCCCGCGCCGTGCCTTTGGCTCGTCGACGGCTACAACGTGCTGCATGCTGGCGTTCTGCGCGGGCGCGATCGGCGTGGCTGGTGGACGGCTTCGGTGCAATCGCAGCTCGTCGCGATCGCCGATACGTTCGAAGACCCTGGAGCGCAAATCGTCGTCGTCTTCGACGCTGCGAAGCCCGAGGCTCCGCGTGCCGCCGAGCCTCCGCCGCCCTCGCGGGTGCGGCTCGTGTATGCGCCTTCCGCGGACGATTGGCTGGTGAGACACGTGCGGGCTTCGCAAGCCCCGGAACGCATTGCGGTCGTGACGGCGGATCGTCAGGTGCAAGGCCGCGCACGGCACGGCGGCGCGAGCGTGGTTTCACCCCTCGCTTTTCTCGCACGCTGCAATCGCAAGGCCGGTGAGAGCCCTCGCGCAAGCGACTCGGGCGACCTAGGAGGTTAGATCCCGCCCTGCGAGCGAAGGCGATAGGCCGGCGTCTCGTAGACCTGCGGGTTCGCGCAGCGCGGCAGGGGTTCGAAGCGAAGGCCGGCTTGCAGATTCGCGAGCGCAAGATCAACCATGCGTGCACGCGTCGCGACGCTGGCACTCCCGATGTGGGGAGTCAGCACGACGTTCGGCAGCTGGAGCAGGGGACTTGTCCTCGGCAGCGGCTCGTTCGCAAAGACGTCGAGGCCTGCCGCAAAGAGGCGTCCGCTGCGGAGCATCTCGGCCAGGGCGTCTTCGTCGACGATCCCACCGCGGGCGGTGTTGATCAAGATCGCGTGGGGCTGCAAGCGAGCGAGGGCCTCCCGGCCAAGGAGCCCGACGGTCTCGGGCGTGCGCGCGACGTGTACGCTCACGAAGTCTGCGACGCGTAGCAGATCCGGCAGTGCCGTGGGCGCAACCGCGGCGACGCTGCGCGGGGTGCGCGACCAACCAAGCACCCGCATCCCAAAACCCTGGGCGCGCCGAACGACAGCACGGCCGATTTCACCCAGCCCGACGATGCCCAGAGTCGCGCCGTGAACGTCGCGACCCAGCATGAAGTCGAGCCCCCAGGGTGGACCCTGGCCTCCGGGCGCTCCTCCCAAGGGCTCGTCGCTCTTCCACGCACCGGACCGCACATAGCGATCCCCCTCTGCCACGCGCCGCGCCGCTGCCAGAAGGAGCGCAAAGGTCAGATCCGCCGTGGTTTCGGCCAGCACCGACGGAGTATGTCCGACGGGGATGCCGAGAGCGGTTGCCGCCTTCAGATCGATGTGGTCCACACCCACCGAGACGCTGGAAACCACGCGAAGGTGCGGAGCGGCCGCGAGGGCCTCGGCGTCGATCGGATCCACTAGGAGGCACAAGACTCCGTGGGAGCCGGAAAGGGCCTTACGGAGCTCCCCACCGCCTGCGCCCGCCGGGCGGGCCATCGCCAGGATCTCGACACCCTCGCCGAGCTTCGAAAGGGTGCCGTCGGGAAGCGGATGGCACACGAGGACCCGGAGTCGAGGCTCCATGCCTTGGTGCTAGCACCGCATCCGAGCCGACGCTCCCACGCGGGGCCTAAAGCCCATGTAGGATCGCGGGTCTTGACGCCGCTCGGAGCGTCTCTCCGCTTGACCCGAGGGGCCCTCCCGAAATAAGGTGCGGCCGGGTGGCCGTTCGGCGCAGCAACTCGCCGTTCGAGCCTCCAAACCGCCACCGTGTGAAACGGACGTCCTGCTCCAGGCGTCCTTCATTGGGCTGATTCACCGAGGAAGAGGGCTTCATGGCCGACGTACCGCAGCACCATGTCCGCGAGACTGCGACCCTGCGCTTCGCGCGTTTTGTCACGCGGAACCGCTTCCCAATCGCCATCTGGCTGATCGCGCAGACGCTTTTCTTCCTCTACCCGATCGTGAATGCGGCCCTCACGGCCGCGGGCCACCGGCTGCCCGGCCCGATCGTCCGCGTCGATACCTCGGCGCGCGCCCTCTATCCGAAGCATCCCTTCATCAACGCCCAGGACAAATTCTCGGGCGTATTTGGCACGTCGTCCCTCGTCGCGATCGCCGTCGTGGTGAAGGATGGAACGATCTTTACCCCGGAGACGCTGCAGAAGATCTCGCGCATTACCAAGGCGCTCGACGGCGAGGGCTACGACGCAAAGACCCAGGCCCGCGAAGAGTTGCGATCAAAGCTCGAAGAACAGGGCACGCTCACGAGCGAAGAGATCCTGAAGGAGCTTGATCACCAATATCCGCCTTACCCCGTGAACCACGACCAGATCCAATCGGTGGCCGCGCGCAGCACCCGCGTCGTCGAGATCGGCCCCGATGGCAGCATCAACTCCGACATCCTGATGAAAAAGCCGCCGCAAACCCAGGAGGACGCCGATCACATCCGTGAACTCGTCCGCCAAAACCCGCCGTTCATCTTCGGGCGGCTGGTCTCGAAGGACGAGAAGGGTGCATTGATCGCCGCTGGATTCGTGACCGACCGCCTGAACAGCCGGGAGGTCTACCAGGCCGTCTTCAATCACGTGCAGGCTATCAAGGCCAGGGAGCAGACGGACAACGTTCAGATCTTCGTCTCCGGCGAGCCGATCCACGTCGGCTGGATCCTGAAACACGCCAAGGAGATCGGCTTTTACACGCTCGGCACCGTGATCACGGTGTTCGCGTTGCTGCTCGGCTACTTCCGGCGGCTCCATGGCGTGCTCATCCCGATGATCGCGGCAATTGCGACCGTGATCTGGGGCCTGGGCTTTACCGGCTGGACCCACATCACGTTCGACCCTCTGGTGCTTGTCATTCCGATGATCATCACTGCCCGCGCGGTCTCCCATACCGTGCAGATGGCGGAACGCTTCTTCGAGGACTATGAGCTCCTGCTCCCGCGCTACGGCGATCCGCAGGAGGCGAAGATCGAGGCGGCGACCGTGGCGATGGGAGAAGTCTTCGTTCCCGGCACCCTCGGGATCCTGGTCGATGTGGGCGGCCTTCTCGTCATCCTCGTGACGTCGATCCCGCAGATGCGCGACCTCGCCAAGTTCGGGGCGTTCTGGGTGGCATCGATCCTGGCCACTGTGGAAATCCTGCACCCGGTGATGATCTGTTACCTCCCGGCCCCGAAGGAGTCCGAGCACTTCCTCCCGAAGACGATGATCCGCGCGATGCGCTTCGTTGGCACCGCGGTGACTCACCCGACCTGGAAGTACGTGATCGGCGCTGCGACCATCATCCTGTTCGGAAGCTCGCTTTTCATCACTCTCAAGTACTCAAAGATCGGTGAGGCGTCGCCCGGCTCCACTCTGCTTTGGCCTAAGCACGAGTTCAACGTGGCAACCGCCGAGATTGCCCGCCGCTTTGGCGGTGTGGACTCGATGGTCGTGTATGTGAGCGGCGATCGGCCGAACGCGGCGGCGGATTCCGCGCCCGTGCGCCGGATGGAGGAGTTCGAACGTTTCATGAAGGAGTACACCGATCTTGGAGCGTCGGTGTCGCTCGTTCCCTTCCTGCGCGGCTCCTGGCAACAGAACCACTATGGCGATCCGAAGTGGCACTTCATCCCCGAACATCCGGGCACGCTGCGCGCCATGATCTTCCAGCTCCAAACCAACGGCCCGCCGGGCTTTTTGCGGCCGTACATGACCGATGACGGGCGCGACGCGAACATCTCGTTCTTCTATCCCAATCACAAGGGCGACACCATCATGCGTGCCGTCGCCACCTCCGAAGACTTCATCGAGCGCCATCCGGTGGGTGAGGTGATCGTCCGTCTTGACAAGGACAAGGCGGCCCAAGATGCACCGATTTGGTCTCCGGCGAAGCTCACGGACATCTTCTACTACATGCTGGATCCGCTCCTCCCCCCGCGACACCACACGCTGAACGTGCGCGTGCGCGGGGCCGACGAGGTGTACAAGCCTTACGAGGTCAAGTCCGCAAAGCTGGACGGGCTCCCGACGTGGATCGAAGAGTTCAAGAAGGGCGCGCACGAGAGCTATGAGAATACCAAGAGCGCGATCGCCGAGGGCCAGGTCTTCACGTGGCCCTCAGGACTCGCCGACTGGGACAACAGCAACGTGTCGCAGTGGTGGGAGAACGACGAATATGGCGTACGCGCAGTCTCGGTGAATACCAATCAGCTGATCGTCCAGGACATGAAATCCGTGGACCACACGCCCGAGTACCAGCCCACCCAGTCGTGGACCCGCGGCGCGCAGTTCGTGATGGCGGGCGGTGTGATGGGCATCCTGGCCGCGATCAATGAGGAGGTTGAGCGCAGCCACGTCGCCAACATCTCCCTCATCTTCCTCGTGATCTTCATTCTGCACTCCCTCACCTATCAATCGATGGCGAGTGGCGGGATCATCTTCCTGCAGATCTCGACGGCCACCCTGGTGTCCCTCGCGTACATGGCGATCGCAGGCGTCGGGCTCAACATCAACACCCTGCCAGTGCAGTCCGTGGGCGTCGGGATTGGCGTCGACTACGCGATTTACATCGTGGACCGCATTCGGCAGGAGGTGGCGGAGACCTCGGACATCGATGAAGCGATCCGCCGTGCCGTCCGCACCACCGGCATGGCGGTGAGCTTCACCGCCACGACGGTCGTGGGCGGCATCTTCTTGTGGACCTTTTCGAATCTGCGGTTCCAGGCCGAGATGGCGTATCTGCTGGTCATCCTCATGATCGTGAACATGCTGGGCGCGATCACCATCGTGCCGACCTTCTATTCGATCCTGCGACCCAAGGTGGCGAGCGCGCTCCTGACCGATGAGCAGCGCGAGGACCTGCGCTACCAGAAGGAGCTCGAACGCAAGAAGGGGCTCGCGTAGCCTAAGCGGGGGACCTAACCCGTTGAGACCGAGTCCACGCCCAGGAGCTCAAGCACCCGGGACGCGGTCTCCTCGACGGCCCTGCCCGTCGTGTCGACGATGCGCCAGCCGCGCGAGCGGAACACCCGGCGCGCGCGCTCGATCTCCTGCGCCACTGCCTCGCGGTCGACGTAGGCCGAGTACGGCGGGGCACCCATGGTTCGAATGCGCGCCTGCCGCACGGTGAGCAGGGACGCCGGGTCGAGGGTGAGCCCCAGGACCTTGCGGGGGTCCATCTCGCACAGCTCCCGGGGCGGCTCAATGGTGGGGATGAGCGGCACGTTCCCGGTCTTGTAGCCACGCTGCGCGAGATACATGGAGAGCGGCGTCTTCGAGGTCCGCGAGGGCCCCGTGAGCACGAGGTCCGCTTCGAAGAGCGTGTGCATGTTCATGCCGTCGTCGTGGCGCACGGCGAACTCGACCGCTTCGATGCGTCGGAAGTACTGATCCGAGAAGCCGTGCAAGAGCCCGGGCTTGAGCTTGGGCTCCACGTGCAGGTGCTGCGCCACGTTCGCAATGAGGGGGCCGAGGACGTCGACCACCGGGACTCCGAGCTCGGCGCTCAGGTTGCGGATCTTCTCCGCCACCCGTTTGTCCACCACGGTAAAGACCACGAGCGCGCCCGAGCGCTGCGCCAGCTGGACCACGCGGCGCACTTGTGATTCGTGGCGCACGTCGCCAAACGTGCGCAACCGCCAGGAGGTCTGAAACTGCGACATGGCGGCGCGGACAGCACCGGTTGCCGTCTCGCCGGTCCCGTCGGAAACGACGAAGACCTCGGCGAACTTGGTGTCGACCGCGGTGGACACACCTCGACTCTAGCGGCAGTCTCCCGGCCATGCCGTACGACCCGAAGCGCATCGAGCCCAAGTGGCAGGCCTACTGGAGGGACCACGAGACCTTCCGCGTCGGGATCGACCCGGCCAAGCCCAAGTTCTACGTGCTCGACATGTTCCCCTACCCCTCCGGCGACGGGCTCCATGTCGGCCATCCCGAGGGGTACACCGCCACTGATATTGTGGCCCGCTACAAGCGCATGCGGGGATTCAACGTGCTCCACCCCATGGGCTGGGACGCATTCGGTCTGCCGGCGGAGCAGTACGCAATCAAGACAGGGACGCATCCACGAGATACAACCCGTCGCAATGTGGAGAACTTCCGTCGGCAGATTCAGAGCCTGGGCTTTAGCTACGACTGGTCCCGAGAGATCGACACCACCGACCCAGGCTACGTGAAGTGGACCCAATGGATCTTCCAGCAGCTCTACAAGCGAGGCCTCGCCTACCAGGCCGAGGTGCCCGTGAACTGGTGCCCCGCGCTCGGAACGGTGCTCGCGAACGAGGAGGTGATCGACGGAAGGAGCGAAATCGGCGGCCATCCTGTCGAGCGCCGCCCCATGCGTCAGTGGATGCTCAAGATCACCGCCTACGCCGAACGGCTGCTCGAGGATCTCGAGGAACTCGATTGGCCCGAGCCCATTAAGAAGCAGCAGCGCGACTGGATCGGAAAGAGCGAGGGTGCGCGGGTGCATTTCGCGGTGACCGGTGCCCCGGGCCAGACGCTCGAGGTCTTCACGACCCGGCCCGATACGCTCTTCGGTGCAACCTACATGGTGCTCGCTCCCGAGCATCCCCTCGTGGAGAGGATCGTGACGCCCGAGCGGCGCGCCGCCGTGGAAGCGTACGTCACGGCTGCGAAGCGCAGAAGCGAGCGCGCCCGGATGGCGGAGGTGAAGGAGAAGACGGGCGTCGAAACGGGCGCCCGCGCGATGAACCCGTGTACGCAGCGGGAAATTCCGATCTGGGTGGCAGACTACGTCCTCGCGACCTACGGCACCGGCGCGATCATGGCGGTCCCGGGCCATGACGAACGGGACTTTGCGTTCGCGACCGCCTTCGGCCTTCCCATCGTCCGCGTGGTGGATGCCGCCCCGGGAAAGCCCTCGCCCGCACTGCCCTTCATGGACGACGGTGTCGGCGTGAACTCCGGATTCTTGGACGGCCTCCCCACGCCGCAGGCCAAGCGCCGCATGATCGAATGGCTGACAAAGGAAGGCCTCGGCGAGGGCACGATCAGCTACAAGCTGCGCGACTGGCTGTTTAGTCGCCAGCGCTATTGGGGCGAGCCATTTCCTCTCCTCCACCTGGAAGACGGAACGACGAAGCTCCTCCCCGAAAGCGAACTCCCCCTGCTCCTGCCCGAGCTCGATGACTTCCGCCCCGCAGCCTACGGGGGCACACCCCTTGAGCGCGCACGCGATTGGATCATGACTCGGGACCCTGAGACGGGAGCCCCGGCTCGACGCGATCCGAACGTGATGCCGCAGTGGGCCGGGAGCTGCTGGTACTACCTCCGCTTCCTCGACCCGCGCAACGTCCGCGCCGCCTTCTCCCAGGAAGCCGAGCGCTATTGGATGCCCGTGGATCTCTACATTGGCGGCGCGGAGCACGCGGTCCTGCACCTCCTCTACGCGCGATTTTGGCACAAGGTGCTCTACGACCTGGGCTTTGTACACACCAAGGAACCTTTTCAGAAGCTCGTCAACCAGGGAATGATCCTCGGCTATAGCTACCGCTACTTCGATGACAACCTGACCGACGCCGCGAGCGCAGTCGCCCGTTGTTTCCCGGCATCCGCCGTGCGCGTGGTGGGGGAGCGGGCAATCGCCACGCCGACCGACAGCGAAGTGAAGGAGCGCTGGGTCCCGCTGGAAGGGGTGCGCTGGAGCGCTGACAAGAAACCCCTCCACCCGACCGTCGACGACCTTGTGCTCGAAGAAGTGATCGAAAAGATGTCGAAGAGCCGCGGCAATGTCATTAACCCTGACCAGGTAATCGACGAGCACGGGGCCGATGCCATGCGCCTGTATGAGATGTTCATCGGTCCCCTCGAGAAGGCCGCCCCCTGGAGCACGGAAGGGATTGCGGGTGTCTACCGGTTCTTGCAACGGGTGTGGAGGCTTTTCGTCGACGAAGACTTGCCCGGCGAGCCGCTGCGCAGCATGCCCCCCACTCGCGGCTCGCGGGATCAGCAGCGCCTGCTCGCACGAACCATCGCGGGTGTGACGAAGGACTTGGAGGAGCTCGGCTTCAATACCGCGATCTCGAAGCTCATGGTCTTCACGCGCGACATCGTCAAGGACGCGGCGCTCCCTCGAGAGGCGGGGGAAGCCTTCGTGCTTTTACTGGCACCGTTCGCGCCGCACCTGGCCGAGGAGATCTGGCAACGCCTGGACCACACGGCGTCGCTTGCCTACAGCCCCTGGCCCGTGGCGGACCCGGTGTACCTCGTCGACGAAACAGTGCGGTTGGCGGTTCAGGTAAACGGCAAACGCCGGGACGAGATTGAGGTCCCGGCCGATGCGGACGAGAACGCGATCAAGGCGGCAGCACTCGCGGCCCCAAACGTAAGAAAGCACCTTGAGGGACGAACGCCGAAGAAGGTGATCGTCGTCCCGGGAAGGCTGGTCAATATCGTGGGCTAACGCGTGACGCGGTCCCGCCCGCCTCGGTCGCTGAGGCGCTATCATGAATACTCGAGCAAAGAGGAGGCACGCCCCGGATATGACGCGCTCCGCCCCCTACACGTTGATCTCCGCCGACACCCACGCAGGAGCGAGCATCGCTACCTACCGCGAGTATCTGGAACCCCGCTATCGGGACGAGTTCGACGCGTGGCGAGGGCAATACAAGAATCCCTCGAAGGAGCATCTGGGCAGGAAGAAGACCAAAAACTGGGACAATACCGAGCGTTTCCGGGATCTCGAGGCCGAAGGCGTGGTGGGAGAGATCATCTTCCCGAACACCGTGCCGCCCTTTTTCAGGAACGGCGTACTGGTGTCGGCGCTGCCGAAGCCTCATGAGTTCGAACACTGCTTGGTCGGCATTCGGGCGCACAATCGCTGGCTCGCGGACTGGTGCGCCGAGTACCCGGAGCGGCGCGCAGGGATCGGCCTCATCTACCTGAATGACATCGACGAGGCGATCCGCGATGTCCAGTGGATTGCGGAACACGGGCTGCGCGGCGGAATCCTTCTCCCCAATCCTCCACCGGACGACAAGCACATCGAACCCCTTTACTCGCCGAGCTACGACCGGCTGTGGGCCGTGTGCCAGGATCTCGAGGTCGTGCTGAATCAGCACGGCGGTACAGGACTCCCGGACTACGGTCCCTATCCAGCCGCCGGCGCGATGTGGATCGCGGAGGTTCCATTCTTCTCGAAGCGCGGCTTTACCGAGCTCATCTTGGCGGGGGTCTTCGAACGCTTCCCAAAGCTGCGTTACATCTTGACGGAGTCCGGCTGCGCCTGGGTTCCGGACGTGCTGGCACAGCTCGACGCACTGCATGCGCGGATCAAATCAGGTGCGGTCGGCGAAATCGCCTTCTCCAAGGATGCGGTGCTACCGGAGAAGCCCAGCTTCTATGCCCGTCGCAACTGCTACTTCGGAACAAGCTTCCCAAGCCCGATGGAGCTCGATGGCCGCGAGGCCATTGGGATCGACCGGATTCTCTGGGGAAATGACTATCCTCACTACGAGGGGACCTTCCCCTACACGCGTGAGGCTCTGCGTCACAGCTTCTGGAACCTGGATCCCAACGAGATCCGCGCGATGCTCGGGGAGAACGCGGCGCGGCTCTATGGTTTTGACCTCGCCAAGCTCGCACCCATCGCGGCAAAGTGCGGTCCGACGCCCGAAGACGTGGCGCGCCCCCTGCCGCGCGAAGAAATTCCCAAGGACTCGATGAGCCCCGCCTTCCGGACTCGGCCGTCCGAGCGGACCAGCCCCTGAGCATCGCGCCGCGGCGATCCGCTTCGAAGCCGGGGCTTGCGAGACTCAGGGCTGGAGAATCAGCCGCAGGAAGAGATAGAGACTAATCAGCAGTCCAATCAGCACGATGAATCGGCGTACCATCTGCTGACCGAGCCGTCGCGCGAGACCTGCTCCCGTGTAGCCACCCGCGATACCGCCGACGATCATGAAGCTGGCAATCGGCCAGTTTACGCGTCCGCACGCCGCAAACGTGAGAGCTGCGAGCCCGTTGATGCAGACGGCTGCGATATTCTTGAGCCCGTTCATTCGGTGGATGTCCCGAAGACCGAGAAGTCCCAGGGAAGCCAGCATGAGGATGCCGATCCCCGCGCCGAAGAATCCACCGTAGAGAGCCACCAGAAGCTGAAATCCCGCAATCGGTCCGAGCTCACGGACTTCGCGGCCTCCTCCTTCTCCACTCAACCCGGAGGCAGAGCTCGCCCAGCGACGCAAGGGCTCTTGGGCCATGAAGAGGCAGGTCGCACCGAGGACGAGGAGCGGTGCGAGCTTGGCGAAGACTGCGTCCCCAACGCGGTCGGCGGCGAGGGCTCCAAGCGTTCCTCCCAACAAGCTCGGAACGGCCATGGCCGCGAGAAGCCGCCTCTCACCCTGCACCTCGCTGCGATAGCCCCAGAAGGCACTGAGCGACCCAGGGACTAGCGCGACCGTGCTCGTCGCATTTGCCGTCACAGCGGGGAGACCTGCGGAGAGGAGGGCGGGAAAGGTGAGAAGTGTGCCCCCGCCGGCCATGGAGTTCACGACGCCGGCAAGGAATGCAGCGCAGAAGAGCAGGATGTCGAGCCACACCACACATTCCATCGCGCAGTGGAGGGCTTCCCACAAGGGGAGAGCGCTCGACGGCTGGGGCGCGCTTCTTGATCCGCTCGGGTGGGATTGGCTCCGCGAGGGACTCTTTCTCTGCCTCGGCCCGAGCTCGGCGCAGCTCTTTCTGGTGTTCCCTTAAAGACGATGGCCGGGGTCCTCGGCCTTGCCCTGGGAGCGCTCCTCCCTCGCGGTGCTGTTTTTCAACCTCGTCTGGGGGGGCGTCGCCTCGTTTTGGCCCACCGTGGTTCACGTCTCGTGAGATTCTCCCAGAGATGATCGCCCCTCCATGATCTACACTCGCTGGGTGCTCATCGTGAGCGACGGCCTATCTGTCGCAGCGTCTCTCGACGTTGTGGCGATCCATGCCCGAAGGGGCTGCCGGTAGGGATCGGTTCGAGAGCCGTGGGGGAAGCGAAGACGACCGCGCCTGATCGTTCCGGGATTCGCCTCCCTCCGCCTTTGATTTTCATGGCGGGCTGGGCGGTGGGATTTCTGATCCAGGCGGTGTGGCCGCTCTATATCCTCCCGGTGACACTCGCAGGCGTTGTAGGGGTCGTGGGTTGGATCTTTGTCGCTCTGGCCTTTCTTCCCGTGATGTCCGCGGTGCTGACGTTTCGCAACGTGGGGTCGAGTCCCAATCCAATGGTCCCGACGAAGGCCCTCGCCCTCGGCGGGCCTTACCGCTTCACCCGCAATCCCATGTACATCGGTTTCTTGCTTCTCAGCACGGGGATCTGTCTCACGACGAACGCCCTCTGGCCGCTTTTGTTCTTGCCCGCTGTGCTTCTCATCCTGCGACGCAAGGTCATCGATCGAGAGGAACGATATCTGGAAGCCAAGTTCGGTTTCGAGTACCTGGCCTACAAGAGCCGGGTCCGGCGCTGGCTTTGAACCGTCTCCCCTGCGCCCCCGCGCGGCGGCGTGAGCGCTTCGCAAATCCCACGGGGGCACCGGAGTGAGCGCGCAGACCTCCATTGGCGTGATCTCCGATACCCACGGTCTCGTCCGGCCCGAAGCCGTGGCGGCGCTCCGGGGCTCCGACTTGATCGTGCATGCCGGCGACGTGGGCCACCCGGCCGTGCTCGAGGCGCTGCGCGCAGTCGCACCCGTCGTGGCGGTGCGCGGGAACAACGACCACGGAGCTTGGGCCGAGGAGCTTTCGGCAACGGAAGTGGTCGAGCGGGCCGGCGTCCTCTTGTACGTCTTGCACGACTTGGCGGAACTGGACATCGATCTCAAGGCCGCGGGTTTCCACGCGGTGATTGCCGGACATTCCCACCAGCCCAAGCTGGAGCGCCGGGAAGGCGTGCTTTACCTGAACCCCGGGAGCGCCGGACCGCGACGCTTCAAGCTCCCCGTGGCGCTTGCGCGCGTTCGCGTCCACGCGGCCAGCATCGACGCTGAGCTCGTCGAACTCGAGGTCTAGGGCATGCACGGGACGGGGAAGACGGCCGCGCCCTCGCCCCTTCTTCAATCCGGCGTATGATCGAGCCTTCTCGCTGCCCTTTCGCACCCAGGAGTTTCCCCGTGAAAGTCTCCATCACCTATTGCGTGCCCTGAAACTACCTACCCCGGGCCACCAGTCTGGCGGCTGCGATCCGACAACGCTTTGCAATCGACTCGACCCTCGTGCGGGGCCAGAGCGGAGTCTTCGACGTGTGGGTTGACGAAAAACGAATCTTCTCCAAGGACGAGATGGAGCGCTTCCCAGAGGATGACGAGATCCTCCTCCTCATCGCGAAGCTCGCCTACTAGGAAGCTTCATGCTGCATGGGCGTTGATCTCCACCTGACAGCCGAGATCTTCGAGGCGGCGCACGAGCCGGCGGATGGTCTTGCGCCGATCGAAGCGATCGAAGTGGTTGGAGCCGA
>Ga0074046_10000974_pt1 | contig 26492 bp, 23 predicted proteins | sample BogForMeECP23OM3_FD_94441 | JGI IMG/M metagenome (GOLD analysis project Ga0074046, IMG submission 94441) | Bog forest soil microbial communities from Calvert Island, British Columbia, Canada - Bog Forest MetaG ECP23OM3 | ecosystem: Environmental > Terrestrial > Soil > Wetlands ...
ATAACCTGAAGGCCGCAGGTTCAAATCCTGCCCCCGCAACCACCCAAATGAAAAATACCAATAATTTCACTGGTTAATTGGGGCTGCACCTTCGCCGCTTCAATATTGCTATAACGCAATCAATGACTTAAGCCGTGGGTTCAAATCAGTCCGCAATCCACTGCGATCGGCTAAGCGGTCAGTAGAGGCCATGGCGGGCGATAGCGCTTAGCTGCAGTCCCTGATGGCTACACCGGTCTAACGCCCTGCCTTGCGGCGGTATCGCCATCCGGTTCGCAACTGCGCACGCAGTGTCCGCCATAAGCATCTTTGCGAATATTAGTTCCATATTCGCGAACTAGCAGATTAACCCAATCCGGAAGGTTGGTTGATTCTCGCGCACCCGGTGTCAGCTTAGGCGGAGGGCTCTATAGCGCTCAATAAAATGACGGTGCGTTAATGCGGCGCCGTTTCCGTTATCTGCATCCACCGGCAACCTCATCCCGTCCTTCTCCCGCAAAAGGAGAAGGAACTCAGCTGCAAGCCCAAAGCTACGGTGAGGGTGCCCGGCAGTGCAAGGAGACGCTACCCGAGCGTGATCGGCCGGTCCGGGAAGCACAGCTGCGCGCGATCGCGCCAAGTGGGCCGGACGTAATTCACTTCCATGAGCCGGCGCACGCCAATGATCGGCCGCTTGTCGAAGCCGTGCCAAGTATTTTCGCCTGCAACGAAGATCACCGCCGAGTTGAATTCGGCGGAGGATCGCCCTACCCACTTCCGGTCTGCATCGTAGATGTCCGTGCCCCAACCCTTCGCTTCCGGGCCGGTGCAAAGATAAATCACCATGGAGAAGAGCTTCTCCCGGATGTCGCGGTGAGGCTCCAGCCAGGCGCCATCCGTATCCTGGATATACTCGATGCGCAGATAGCTGCCCTCGATTTCCTTCGCATCGACCCCGAGCGTCTCGGAGAACCGTCTCGCGACCTCGGGCCGCTGAAACGCATCGCCAAACACGGCGCAAGCCGGGAAGTCCTCCCGCAGCTTGGGGGTGAAGAACGCGCGCTTCAAGTTGTTGTTGTTGAGGTCGCGAACTCCGCCGCATTCGTCGATCGATGGCGGGCAGATCGGTAGAACCAGAACGCGCACGCAGAGGCTTTCGGGAAGCGCCTCCTTCAGTATCCAATGCCTGTACGGCCAGTCGTCGCATTTGGATGCCTTTAGGGCACCGCAGAAATGATCCGCAATCGCGGCGGGTTCGGGAACGTGTGGGAAGCTCATTCAGACCCTCTACTGTTCATGCTGCTGCGCCGGCAGTTTATACTCGGCTGCTAGCCCTCTTTATCCTTAAGATGCACGGCGGCCGGGTTGCTGCGCGGCACAAGGCCGATAACCTTTCGCAAGGCGGGGATCGATTTCGCATAGGCGCTAATCCTATGCCGCAGATACTCGCTCCTCACATAGCTTTCCGAATCGCAGTAGCAGAGCTGCAAGCTCATGCGCGCTCCCTTTTGCGGCAAAAAGCCGTGCCAGGACTTGTCGCTCACGCGGAACATCAGCATCTTGCCGAACTCCGGGGGGTATTCGAAGGTGTAATCCTCCCGGTCCGGGCTGTTCAGAATCCTCAGCTTGCCGCGCTCATAGGGCCATTCCCGGGAGAAGCCCAGAAGTACGGTGATAATCTTGTGCTTGGAATCCGGATGCGCGTAGCCTTCGTTGTAGGCGCCGCTCGTTTGGCCCATCATCACGATCACGGGCGGGTTGTGAGAGAGGTCGATGTCGAACTTCTCTTCCACGATATGGCGGAAGCGGTCGCTCAGAAGGTCCTGGATGACGGCTTCGAATTTCGGCCCGCGCCTGAGCGACGGCAAGCCGTAGCTGCCGCGGTGGGGAATGACCGGCGCGTCGAGGAGAACCTCCTCTTTATAACGCTCCTCGATGGCGTTCGCTACGTAAGTGTAATCGTAAGGTGTGGGGTTAAGAATCGCGGCCCTGATGGCCTCCTCGTTCAGATAGGTAAACGGCCGGTCTGCGGCCTCCGGCCTTCCCGTCTTCTCAGCCGCTGTTCCGGCGTTCAAGCTGCTCATGAGCTCTCCTCCTAGAAATCTAAAACGACGGCAGAGAGGGATCGCGGTTGGGCGCGACAGCGATACCTTCCACCTCTATGAGCCATTCCGGCCTGCATACGCGCCCCTGCACGACAATACACGGCAAGTTCGGGAAAGTATCGTGCAGATAACGGCTCACGCATTGGTAGTCGGCTGGGTCGCGCAGATACACAATCAAGTACATCATGTCTTCCATGGACGCGCCGCCCGACTTGAGAAGCGCATCCACATTTTCCATCGCACGCTCGGTCTGCTTGAGCACATCGCCAATATGCAAGACGTTTCCGCGATTGTCGATGCTTGCCGTTCCGGAAATGTAGTGATGCATCCGGTCGGCGAAGCCGATACGCGTACCGCGCTCGAAAGTAACGCCGTAGTCTCTTGTCAGGCAAAGCCGGCTAAAATCGTTCAAATAGAAGATTTGCTCCGGTTGAAGGTCCAGGAGCGACAAAGCATCCATGCACACCGTATCGAACCGGTCTGCGCTTGTGCCTTCAATCCCGGTGCTTGCGATGTAATGCGTGTGATGCGTCAGCCCGTTCTCGTCGAACAGCGCGCGGCGGCTGTCGACCATGTCCTGATAGAAAATGTCCACATCCTTGATGAAGAGCCAAGTCCTCACGCAGTGACCGGCAAGCGTTGCACCTTGACTGTCCAGCACGTGGATGAGCTCGTCGAACACCGCGCGGGTTTCGGCGGCGGGTGCGGGCAGCGTAGGTTTGCCATCGACCCAAGGGCCGGCGCTCCACAGATAGCGCATGCCGTTCTTTCTCATCAGCATGTGCCTTGGCCCGATGAATTCTTTCTCAATCGGCGCATCGCTGGCGATATGATAGGCCAAAAGCGCAATTTTCGAGCCGGACAACGGCACTTGCTGGATAATCGAGGTCGAAACGGGATTGTCCGCAATCTCCTCGATCAAGGCGCTGTCGCATACAGCATCGGCCTGATTGAGGATGTCGCTTAGAAAAATCCGCCTGAAGATCGCCGTTTCCGCCGTCAGGCCGCGCTGTTTCAGCGCAGCGCCATAGCGCTCCTCAAGGCCCGCGGTTTGATCCGCAAAACTGCCGCCTTTGGGGGCGTCGATCATGAAGAAATGTTCGATGCAGCCATTCTCGCCTTGAAAGCTTCGCCAGGCGACCCCTTCGCTGCGCTCCGCCGCGACATGACTTCCGGGCCGCGTTTGCCGGTCTACCCCGCCTTTCTTGAGGAGAACCGGCTCTTGCCTCGCGCCGCTCTTAGCGCGGAGCTTTCGTTCAGACATTACACAGACCTTTCCGCCGCGGCTCCCATACAAGATGGGGCAGCAAGCCGAGTTAAGCCATCAGGGTCTCTTAGAAGCTCTATTGCTCCCTCCGTTGACCTTAGTCAATTTTCCCGTTTGCCGTCCTTGTCTGTGGCATTTATACACAGCTGTAATTGCATCTTGCAGTTGGAGAGAATATGGCAGCGGCGAAGATTGGCATCGTAACCGTCTCCGACCGGGCAAGCGGGGGACTTTACGAGGATCTCGGGGGCCCGGCCATTGCCGGCTATCTGGCCGAGATACTCACTTCCCCCTGGCAAGCGCTGGCTCGCGTGATTCCTGATGAGCTGAACGGAATCGAAAACGCTTTGATTGCGCTCGCAGATGTCGAGATGTGCGCTCTCGTATTGACGACAGGCGGCACCGGTCCGGCGCCGCGCGATGTGACGCCGGAGGCGACGGCGGCCGTTTGCGGGAAGATGCTGCCGGGGTTCGGCGAGCTGATGCGGACTAAGAGCCTGGAACAGGTTCCGACGGCGATCCTGTCACGCCAAACCGCAGGCATTCGCGGGGCTACGCTCATCGTCAATCTGCCGGGGCGCCCCGCTTCGATCCGCCACTGTCTTGGCGCGGTGTTTCCCGCTATCCCCTATTGCCTGGATTTGATTGGCGCTGCCAGGTTGGAGACTGACCCTGAAAAGTGTAACGCCTACCGGCCTGCAAACGCATAAAGGCCGGCGTTCCCGCCGGCGCTCTGGACAAGGACCGTTCCAAACCCATGACGAAGCTTAGCGTGCTCGTAGCAGGCGCCGGGATTTTCGGGCTCTGGCAAGCCTTCGAACTCGCGCGGCGCGGGCACACCGTCACGCTCCGCGAGGCCATGCCCGAACGGGAAACCGGCGCCGCCAGCCGGTTCGCGGGGGCCATGCTCGCCCCAGATTGCGAGGCCGAGGACGCTGAGCCAATCGTTCGCGAGTTGGGCATCGCCGGCCTCAAAATGTGGCGCGAGGCCTATCCGGAGGTGGTGGCGGCGGGAACGCTCGTCGTAGCTGCTGCGCGCGACGGGGCCGAGCTTTCCCACTTCGCCCGGCTGACCGCCGGGCATGAGCCGGCAGATGCTCGCTGTATAGCAGAGCTCGAGCCGGAGCTGGCGGGCCGGTTTGCGCAGGGCCTCTATTTTCCTAATGAGGCGCATTTGGCGCCGAGGCGCGCGCTCGATTTTCTTGTGAGCGAGCTGCGCCGTCTGGGCGCGGCTCTTGAATTCGAAAGGCCTGTCCCTGCGCCGCTTTGGCTCGCCGCCAGCGCGGGCGAGGCGGTTATCGACTGCCGCGGGCTTGCGGCGCAGGACCAACTGCCGGAGTTGCGTGGTGTCCGTGGCGAGATGGCGGTCTTGAGCGCACCGCAGGTGCGCCTTTCGCGGCCCATCCGCCTCTTGCATCCCCGCTTCCGCTTGTATGCCGTGCCCTGGGGTGAGGGCGTCTACATGATCGGGGCAACTTCAATCGAAACTCAGGACGGAGGGCCGGTACGTGTGCGATCCGCGCTCGATCTTCTCGGCACGGCCTATGCGCTCGTTCCCGCGTTCGCCGAAGCGCGCATTCTCGAACTGTCGGCCGGCGTGCGGCCCGCATTCCCCGATAACATTCCCAAAATCCACGTGCGAGGCCGCACAATCGCAGTGAACGGCGCGTACCGCCATGGCTACCTGATGGCTCCGGCGATAGCCGCGCTCGTTGCCGATTACCTCGAAACGGGGCGAGCCGATTCGCCGCTCTTCGATCTGCGGTAAGCTGGCGCCGGATGAAAATGTACAAACGCATCGATGTTGGCGGATAGGCCGGCTGCCGCAGCCGCTATTAATCGCCGCCATATTCCGCCCAGCAATCGGGCGTTTCGTAAACGGTGACGCTGTAAAGCTGCGGAAGCAGCGCTTTGGTCCGTTGCCAGATCCAGATCGCGATGTTCTCCGCGGTCGGATTTTCCAGCCCGGCAACCTCATTGAGGCAGCGCTTATCGAGTTCGGCCAGCAGCGGCGCGAAGGCCGCCTCAACATCGAAGAAGTCGATCACGAAACCCGTAACCGGATCGATGGGGCCTTCGAGCTTAAGCTCGACACGATAGGAATGCCCGTGCATCCGCCGGCAGCGATGCGTTGGCGGAACATTCGGCAGAACGTGCGCAGCCTCAAAGGTGAACGCTTGAGTTATTTTCATTCAATCTTTCCGCCTCCCGCCGCCGCTACGCTGCCGGCGCGCATCCAGCCATGCCACGTGTGTAACCGTCGATAAGCGCTCCGGGCAGGCCGAGACCGGAAAGGCGCGAGCGTGCGCCGGCGGGATCGATGAGGCCGTCCAGCAGGTCGCGGTAGATCGCGCTCACCGCCCCCATATTTGTGGTGTGAGGCGAGAGCCTCAGACGCCGGATGCCCCAGGCCGCCGCCTCGTCTGCGGTCGGGCAAAAGGCTTGCATTCCCTGAGATAGCGTCTGAACGCCGTTCACGGCAAGGAAGGGCTGGCCGTCGATGGTGTCGACCGCGAGCCCATCGGGGTCTTTCCCGCAAACGAATTGGCACGAATCTTTATGCAGCCCGTGCAGCCGCGCGTGGTAGCACCGGCTCGACAGCGCAAGGGGAAGGCGGCCGAAGGCGAACACTTCGATCTCCAGATCTGGGCAAGCTTCGGCAATTGTGCGCACGGACGTCAGCGGCAGCTCCACAGGCGTGCAGAGAGTCGCGGCACCGCGCGCGGCGAAGAATTGGGCGGCGCGTTCATTATAGACGTTGACGAGAGGCCCAACCACGAAAGGCCGGCCTTTGCGCAAGGGCAGCGCGGTTACGTCGTTCACCTCGACGAGGCGTTCATCGCCGCAGAGCGCCGCGACGGACTTGCGCTCCCGCTCCGTTGCAGGCAGCGCCAGCGTCGAAAGCACGGCCTCCTTGCCCGCGGCTTCCAGCCGCTCGATGACCTCCGGCCAAACGGGATCGGAAAATGGCATGCGCTTGCTGCAAACCACCTCGCCAAGGTGCACGCGGTCGAATTTCGAGTCGGCCGCGATCTCGCTGTAAAAGGAGCGAAGCCGGTCCGCCTCCCAATTGAACAGCAGCGGTCCGAGCGTCAGGCCGATTTTGCGCAACCTCACCTCCACGTCTTCTTGTAGGCGCCAGATGTCTGCCGGCCGCCTTCGACGAAGGCCTGAAGCATGCGTTCGGCTTCGAGGGGCGGCTGCCCCGCCTCGACGGCGTCCACCACCCGGCGGAACATACGGACCACTTCGGCCACATAGCCCTTGCCGCGCTGGCGCCCTTCGATCTTAAGCGCAGTGACTCCGGCTTTCTTGAGGTTTGCGATCAGGCCCGCTGCGTTGAGGCTGGTCGGGTCCTCGAACAGATAAGAGGTTTTGCCGTCAGCCACGAAGCGGCCTTTGCAGAGCGTTGGATATCCGGTGGGCTCGGCAGGCTTGAAGCGGTTGATGGTGAAACCGGCAAGCTTGGCCGCTGTGCCGCCCTTGTCCTCCGAATAGGCGACGGCCTCCGGCGGCGAGCAAACGCCGGAAATGTTCGGAGACCGCCCCGTTGCGTAGGAAGACAGCGCGCAGCGCCCCTCGGCCATCGGGCATAGGCCGCCGAACACGAACACTTCGGTTTCGATGCCGATCGCGCGATTGAGCGCCGCGATCTCCTCCACCGAGAGCACGCGGGGAAGCACCACGCGCTTCACGCCGAAGGTTTCCGCATAGAACCCGATCGCTTCCGGCGTAGCAGCGGCGGCTTGGACCGACAAGTGAATGCGCAGATTAGGATGCTCCGCCGCCGCATAGCCGAGGACTGCGACATCGGCCAAGATGACCGCATCGGCCTTGGCTTCTGCGGCGTTCGCAAGCGCCTGCGCCCACGGTTCGAACGCTCCGGCGCGCGCAAAGGTGTTGATGGCAACGAGCACCCTGGCGCCGCGCTCATGGGCGAAGCGCACGCCGTCGCGCAGCTCCTGCGGCGAGAAGTTGAGGCCCGGAAAATTGCGCGCATTCGTCTCGTCGCGGAAACCGCAATAGACCGCGTGCGCTCCCGCCTCGACAGCGGCGCGCAAAGCGGAGGGCGTCCCGGCCGGGCATACAAGCTCAATGCTCATTGGAGGACCCTGCAGGCGCTCCGGCAACGCGCCGCGCTAGCGCTACGGCATTCAGGACGAGGCTGTCTGCTACCGAACCCACGCTGCCGCCGACGCCGATGAAATCCGACGGCTTGAGATCGGCGTCCTCGATGGCGTTGCGCAGCGCAAGCAGCGCGTCCACTTTTCCGCTTATGCTAATGCTGCGGCTGAAGAAAAGTGCGTCCCCGTCGAAGGTGCCGTCGAGCAGGCCGAGGAGAGACAAGAGCGGCGCGCGCACAACCACGTCGCTCGCCGCGGACGCTTCTTTGCTCGCCATTTTGACTTCAGCGGCGGTGCCGTCGGGCACAATAAGAAACGCGTAAGTGAGATCGGTGGGATCGATGAAGAACAAGGTCCGGCGGTGCTCGCCGAGCCTTTCGAAAAGCGCGGGCCGCCGCCGGGCAAGATCGCGCAGCGAGCGCGTCAAGAAAAAGCCAAGCGGCAGAACGCCTGCCGGACGGGCGAGAAGCCGCAGGAGGTACGGCAGCTCGCCTTGGAAACTTTCGGCCATTTCATTCCCGCCAAAAAGAACCTTCGGATGGACGCACCATAACCCTCTGCCCGCTGTGCAGTATAGCGAATTCGACCCGCGGCCCAACTTATAACGATACTCCCCGAAGCCGCGCCACCGCTTGACGAAGGTCAAACCAAACCCAATTCCCTCGCTGGCATCGCGAGGCGTTTTTGCGCGGCGCGATCCGGAAAGGCTTATCGTACGAACGAACTTTCCGGGCCCGTGCCCTCTGTGCAAAATTGCTTCAAGCTTGATTTATTGCGGCTCAGCGAGCAATACAGGGTCAATGGCGAACCGCGCTAGTAAGCCGGCAACCCTAAAACGGCTCGCGCGAAATTTGCAAAATTCGACGGGTTTCTGGCTTTATCAAGGGGGATAGCGGCCGCTCTGCCAAGTTTAATCACGGGAATATCAAAGGCTTAAGCCGAAAGCTAAGCATCGCAGTGCCGGCCGGTAAGGAATCGGTGAGGCGCTTTTGAATAGAGTCGCCGCTAGCCTGCGGACTTGAAGGATCGATCAATCCGGCCGAAGTGTACTTCCCGGCCTCGGGCCAGAAAGCAGAACATCACGCTCTATGAACATCGTCATCGTCGAAAGCGCCGCCAAGGCGAAAACCATCAATAAGTATCTCGGGGCCGGTTATAAGGTCATCCCGTCCTACGGCCATGTGCGCGATCTGCCGGCAAAGGACGGTTCGGTCCTGCCCGATAGCGATTTCGAGATGAGCTGGGAGGTCGATGCCGATTCCCAGAAGGTCGTCAACGAGATCGCCAAAGCGGTGAAGGGCGCGAGCCGGCTCATCCTCGCCACCGACCCGGATCGCGAAGGCGAGGCGATCTCCTGGCATCTTCTGAAAATCCTGGAGCAAAAGCGGGCGCTGAATGGCGTCGCGGTGGAGCGGGTTGCGTTCAACGCCGTTACGAAAGACTCGATTCTTTACGCGATGGCTCATCCGCGCCAAATCGACGAGCCGCTTGTCGACGCTTATCTTGCCCGGCGCGCGCTCGATTATCTTGTGGGCTTCACGCTCTCGCCTGTCCTGTGGCGGAAATTGCCGGGTGCACGCTCGGCCGGCCGGGTGCAGTCCGTGGCGCTGCGCCTCGTCTGCGACCGCGAGGCCGAGATCGAGGCGTTCAGGACGCGCGAATATTGGACCGTCGAGGCGAACCTCAAAACGGCCGGCGGCGACGTGTTCCCAGCGCGGCTCGCCGCGCGCGACGGCAATAAGCTCGACAAGTTCGACATCCCCAACGAAGCGATGGCCCACGCCTATCGCGACGCGCTTCGCGGGCAGCTTTTCCGCGTAGAAAGTACCGAGGCCAAGGAGCATAAGCGCAACCCGGCGCCGCCATTCACCACCTCGTCGCTGCAGCAGGAAGCCTCGCGCAAGCTGGGCTTGTCCCCGCGCCAGACCATGCAGATCGCCCAGCGCCTTTACGAGGGCGTCGACATCGGCGGCGAGACCGTGGGCCTCATCACTTATATGCGAACCGATGGCGTGCAGATCGTGCCCGAGGCAATCGCGCAGGCCCGCAGCCAGATCGAGTCGCAGTTCGGCAAGCGCTACGTGCCGGGCGCGCCGCGCATGTACAAGACCAAGGCGAAAAACGCCCAAGAGGCGCACGAAGCCATTCGCCCGACGGATTTCGGCCGCCAGCCCGATAAGGTCAAGGGGCTCAGCGCCGAGGAGGCGCGGCTCTATAAGCTGATCTGGCAGCGCGCGGTGGCGAGCCAGATGGCGAGCGCGGACATTGAGCGCACGACAGTTGAGATTAGCGCGCCGGGCCGCGACGGCCACGCCTATGGCTTGCGCGCGACGGGCTCGGTGGTTCTGTTCGATGGCTTCCTCAAGCTTTACGAGGAAGGCCGCGACGACGCCGAGGACGAGGACGGCAGCCGTTTGCCCAAGCTGGAGCGCGGCCAGGAACTTCGCGATGCAGGCGTCGAGGCCACGCAGCATTTTACCGAGCCGCCGCCGCGCTTCACGGAGGCCACGCTCATCCGCGAGATGGAGCGGCTCGGCATCGGCCGCCCCTCGACCTATGCCAGCACAGTCAGCATTTTGCGCGAGCGCGATTATGTGAAGCTCGAGAAAAAGCGGCTGGAGCCCGAGGACAAGGGCCGGCTCGTCACGACCTTCCTCGAGGCGTTTTTCAAACGCTATGTGGAATACGATTTCACGGCCTATCTGGAGGACCGCCTCGACCAGGTTTCCGACGGCAAGCTCGATTGGAAGGACTTGCTGCGCGAGTTCTGGCGCGACTTTTTAGCGGCCGTGAACGAGATCAAAGACCTGCGCGTGGCGCAGGTGCTCGATGCGCTGAACGAGATGCTCGGGCCCCATATTTTCCCCGCCAAGGCGGACGGCAGCGATCCGAGGCTGTGCCCGCTTTGCGGCAAAGGCCAGCTTTCGCTGAAAACCGGCAAGTTCGGCGCCTTCATCGGCTGCTCGAACTATCCCGAGTGCCGGTTCACCCGCCAGCTCAAGACTGGCGGCGACGACGGCAATGGCGAGACGGCAACAGCACCGGCCGACACGGTGCTTGGCACAGACCCGGAAACGGGCTTGGCCGTCACTCTCAAGAGCGGACGCTTCGGCCCTTACATTCAGCTGGGCGAGGGCGAAAACGGCGAGAAGCCGAAGCGCGCCTCGATCCCGGGCGGTATCGAGGCCGGCTCGATAGGGCTGGACTATGCGCTGAAGCTGCTGGCCCTTCCGCGCGAAGTGGGCATCCATCCCGAGAGCGGAAAAGCGGTCATGGCCGGCTTTGGACGCTATGGCCCCTATATCGAGCACGAGGGCAAATACGTCAAAATCGATGCCGGCGAGGTTCTGACCATCGGACTCAATCGCGCGGTGGCGTTAATCGCGGATGCCGCGGCCAATGGTAATGGCAAAGCGGCTCGTACCTCGGCTCCGATCAAGGTTCTCGGCGAGCACCCCGGGCGGGGCGGGAAGGTCGAGGTTCTTGCAGGCAAGTACGGCCCCTATATAAAGTTCGGGAAAGTCAACGCGACGATCCCAAAGGATATGGCGCCCGAAGCCGTCACCATGGAAGAGGCGGTCAAGCTCATCGCCGCCCGTATGGAAAGCGGCGGCGCCAAGAAAAAAGCGGCTGGAAAGGCGAAGGCAGCCAAGCCGAAAGCCGCGGCTTCGAATGGAAAGGCTGCGAAGGCCGGCCCTGCAAACGGCGCCAAAAAGCCGAAAGCGGCGGCCCGGAAGACGGCAACGAAAGCGGCAAGCGAGGCGACCTAGCCCGTGCCGAGCAAGAAAGACAAAATGGAATCGGACGAACAGGGCGCGCAAGATGCGCGCTCGAAGAAATTAGCTAAAGAAGACGTTCTTCAATTTATTCACTCCAGCGCCGGAAATATTGGCCGCCGCGAAATCGCGCGCGCCTTCGGTATCAAGGGCGCCGATCGAATTGAGCTGAAACGCATCCTGAAAGAGCTTGCCGCCGATGGGCTGATTGCCGATACGCGGCGCCGGATGCGCAAGGAGGCACTTCCGCAGGTTGGCGTGATCGTCATCCGCAGCCAGGACCGGAACGGCGATCTGATCGGTACGCCGCTGCATTGGAACGAAGAGGATGGCGCGCCGCCGCGCATTCTTGTCGACATAACAAGGCACTATCAAGGGCCGGCCATCGGCATTGGCGATCATGTGCTGGCGCGGCTCAAGGAAGCAATCGATGAGAGCGATGGCGAGGAGAAATTCGGTTTCGTTGCATCGCCCATCAAGCGGCTGCCGCGCGATAAGCCCCGCCAGCTTGGAATCCTGCGCAAGGCCGGGCGCGGCTTCATGGTCGAGTCCATCGACAAGAAAGACCTGAAAGAATGGCCCGTTCAGGACGGCGGCGTCGACGGCGCCGAGGACGGCGAACTTGTCCGCTTCGAAATTGTGCGCGATGCAAAGCTTGGCCGTCCGGGCGCGCACATCACCGAGCGGATCGGTCATCCTCAGGCCGAGAAATCGGTGAGCCTCATCGCCATCCATAATCATGGGCTTCGCGACCGCTTCGGCGAAGATGTGCTCGCAGAGCTAGAATCGCTGCCGGAACTGACCATGGCGCACCGCGAGGATCTCACCCGCGTGCCGCTTGTCACCATCGATCCCTCCGACGCGAAGGATCACGACGACGCAGTTTGGGCCTCGCCCGATCCGGATCCGGCCAATGAAGGCGGCGCAACCGCAATCGTCGCCATCGCCGACGTCTCCTTCTATGTGAGGCCAGGGACCGCGCTCGATCGCGAGGCAGCCTTGCGCGGAAATTCGGTGTACTTCCCGGACCGGGTTGTGCCGATGCTGCCGGAGAAGCTTTCGAACGATCTTTGCTCGCTGCGCGAAGGAGAGCTGCGGCCCTGCCTAGCGGTGCAGATGACCTTCGACCGTAACGGCAAGAAGCTTTCGCACCGCTTCATGCGTGCGACGATGCGCTCGGCGGCAAAGCTATCCTATCAAGAGGCGCAGGCGGCTATCGACGGCAAGCCTAACGCAAAAACCGCGCCGCTTCTCGACACCGTGCTGCGCCCGCTTTGGCAGGTTTATACGCTTTTGAAGGACGCCCGCGATAAGCGCGGCCCCCTCGATCTCGACCTGCCGGAGCGAAAGATCATCCTCGACGCCCGCGGCCTCGTCTTGCGCGTCATCGTGCCCGAACGGCTCGAAGCGCACCGGCTCATCGAGGAGTTCATGATCCAGGCAAACGTCGCGGCGGCGGAAGCGCTTGAGGCGCAGAAATCGCCGCTGATTTACCGGGTCCACGATGCGCCGTCCTCGGAGAAATTGGTCGCGCTGAGCGAGTTTCTGGCGAGCATCGGCATCAATGCGCCCAAAACCGGTTTCAACCGGCCGGGCCAATTCAACCGCATCTTAGCCAAAGCCATGGGCACCGAGCATGAGGAGCTTCTGAACGAGGTCGTGCTGCGCTCCCAAGCGCAGGCCGAATACCGGCCAGGAAACCTCGGGCATTTCGGTTTGAACCTGCGCCGTTACGCGCATTTCACCTCGCCGATCCGCCGCTACGCCGACCTTATCGTGCACCGGGCGCTCGTAAGCGCGTTCCGGCTGGGCGAGGGCGGCCTATCGGACGCCGAGAGGTCGAAGCTCGATCGCATCGCCGAAACCATCTCCCATAGCGAGCGTAAAGCGATGTCGGCCGAGCGGGAGACCGTCGAGCGGCTGATCGCCATGCATTTGGCAGAGCGCGTGGGCGAGGCTTTCCAAGGCCGCATCTCAGGCGTGACCCGTTTCGGCCTCTTCGTGAAGCTCGCCGATACGGGCGCGGACGGTTTCATACCCGCCGCGAAGCTCGGGCGCGATTTCTACCGCCATGTCGAGAACGCGCACGCCCTTGTCGGCGAGCGCACCGGCGAAAGCTTCCGGCTTGGCGACAAGGTGGATGTGAAACTTGTGGAGGCCAACCCCGCGGCGGGCGCGCTCCGGTTCGATATGCTGAGCGATGGCCGCTTCTCGCCTTCCCTTGCTAAAGCGGGGGGTAAACGGAGTGGAAAAACGGGCGGCAAGGCTGTCAAAGCCGCGGCAAAGCGCGTAAAATCATCTTCCAAGAAGAAGCGGCACGTCCGGGACTCCTCCCAGAGCGGCGAGGCGTAGCGATTGGTGCCGGTGCACCGAATGCACGGAGCCGGGCTGCGCCGGGGCGGAGGCTCCGCAACGGGAAATCGCTATGATCAAAGTTAGGGAGTCAACATTAAGCTGAATAGATGCCGCATTGCATCGTGACTTTTCAACGGAAGTGAATTACGGTGCCCTTTCCCTTGACTTATCCCCTCAACTTAGGCCACTTTCAAGCCTGCTTGGAGCTACGTCGGAATCTATCATGGCTAAGCCTGTAACTCAGAAAATCAAGTTGGTGAGCTCCGCCGGAACCGGTTACTATTACGTGACAAATAAGAACCCGCGGAATTTGACCGAAAAGCTCGTGCTTAAAAAATACGACCCCGTGGTCAAGAAGCACGTGGAATTCAAAGAGTCGAAAATCAAATAGCTGCACGCGCAGGCGTTTCCGCCAGCCGCTTCCGAATATCCCAATTAAATGGAGAGGTGATCAGCTCCGCTTCCATCGGCAGCGGGGTAAGTCCGATATAGGATGCGGAGCTGATCTTTATACCATTGGATCAAGAGGGCGTGACCCAATGGCTAATTCCGAAACCGTCCAGCTTGCGACAACATAGAGGTTTCGGTGTATGCCCCACGGACCCAGGAGATGCGGCGGATCTGGGCACTCCGCAGGGTATCTCATAGTATACATGTATGAGAAATTATGCGCTGTTGGCAAGTGCAGATCGACATTTTTCTGCCTCACTTGTGAGCTTTTGCGCTGATCCTCCTTAACATTGCCCGAACGTCAACACAAAAGTTTGCTGCGAACCTAACGGGAGTCCATCCCCAAGCGGTTGTTTAAGAAGCGCATTCGCGCTTTTATCAAAAACAATCCGCGGAAAGCACTCAGATTTTTGGGGCGAGGCTGTGGCGAATGAGTTTTCCCCGCTTTCCCCAAGCCTTCAAGGTAAATGTGATGGTACAAGCTGGCGGATCGTATCGAGAAAGCGCGAAACGGAAATGGGTTTTGAGACATAGGCTTCGCAACCGCCTTCTCTTATGCGCTCCTCGTCCCCTTTCATTGCAAACGCGGTAACCGCGACGATCGGGATATGACGGAGACTGTCGTCTTCCTTTAGCCACTTTGTTACATCCAGGCCCGAAACTTCCGGCAGCTGAATGTCCATCACGATCAAGTCGGGCCTGTGCTTGCGCGCAAGTGCGATAGCGTCGATTCCGTTGCGGGTCTGCAAGGTCTTGTAGCCATGCGCCTCCAACAGATCGTGAAAGAGCTTCATATTGAGTTCGTTATCCTCGACGATCAGAATTGTGCTAGCCATGGCAGTATTGCTCGCCTTCGGCAGGACGCGAGGCTGCGGAGCGTCTGCCGCGGGGTTTCGCGGTGCCGTTCGTTTTGGAAATGAATGAAAGCGCATAGCCCGTTTCACAATGAAGCATTCGCGCGCCCATAATCTCCAGGATGTGTTAATAAACTCTAACTGATTGTGCGAAGTTTTGCCATACTGCCGCTCGCCTGAAGCTAAGGGCATTGTTTCGTTTCAAAAAACTCGATGCTAGATAATTCTCCTTCGAGCGAGAATGTACCGTAATCGAGCTTGAGCTTGCGACTCACTCCATTGGAATACATGCGGAAAGAGATTTCGTAGGAGGGAAGGCCATCCTTATTCGGCCCGGGTTCGTAATAGCTGACCACAACCGGCCACGACGGGATCGTGTCCAACAGGCCCGCGTTCTTTATGGAGGGAAGCTGTGAATTGGCGCTGAGCTCGAGCGGTGCGCCGATGACGGAGGTTGTCTCGTAGAGCTTCGTGCCCTTCTCGGAACCATCGTAGATGTCGGCCTGGAGCCTCGTTCGCCCCGCAACCGCCGTCTTCAACAAACTCAACGAATGCTGAGTGGGGAACAGAATCTTGCCGGAGAAGGAAAGTGAGGATTTCTTCGGCTTTTCGAGATCGACATTGACGGCATCGCGATTATGCAGCGGCCGGCGTGCAGTACCCTTTGTGCTCTCGGCAAGCTTGTTATTCGTGTATTGGGACGTGGCGAAACGAAAGCGCCTGCCTTCCGCATCTTCCCAGCTTTCCGAACGGATATCGTTCGTGGCCGCTTTGCCGTCGCGATCGAACACCTCGGTGATGAGGCGCGTGTTAAGCGTATAGCCGAGGCAGGGCGAGCCGCGGAAATCGTACACGAGCTGACCGCGAATGTCGGTGACATTGGAGCCAGCGCCCGTATCGCCGAGCGTTAGCTCGTAAACGGCCCGGTGCGAAGCGAGCCCATAGCTTTGAGCGGGGGCTTCCTGCTGGGAAGCAGGCGGATGCGCTGCGAGATCCTGAGCCGGAGCGCCCTGCGCAATAGCGGGCTGCAGGGCCAGCAGCAGAGTTACGCTCGCGCCGCATGCGTTGCGGAAGGGCGAGGCCAGCTTATGCTTCATCTTGGGTCCCACGAGCGTTATGTTCAACCAATCCATTGATACCCGGCTTCAGAAAAAACAACAGCTTTGCGCGGCGCTCTCCCCAGCCCTTCGCGAGCTTACACGCCGCGCGGCGAAAGCGTTCACATTGGAGCGCACCCCATCATTTTCCAGGGGGGCAGCGCACACGCCGCAGTGTGGGGTAGCGGGGCGGATGGGTGCCAACCTAAATCTTGCCGTCTGGAACCCTAAGCAGAGTTCTAATCGCAAAACCGGAAAAGCCATCCCCGTCTTCACGGGGACATGCTTTTGCGAACTCTACTTGGCGAAAACGGTACCGCTGCACGGTTTCAAGCTTGTTCGCGCGAGAGCCCATGGCGAATAATGGCGAGATTCGCATCTATTTGAACACATCGGCGAGCGCGATAGCGATGCCGGGCGGGTCGAGCCTTAACAGGCCCTCGCGCAGGATGACCGGAGGCGCGATGCCCCGGCCTTCGCGGCGGTAGTGGATCAACTCGGACGTTTCCCAATCCGCGATGACATAATGCTCGATCGACGGCACTTTGAAATAGCCGGCTAGCTTCACAGTTAGATCCTTGCGCTGTGTGGACGGCGACAAGACCTCCACGACGATCACTGGATCGGGGGTAACGATATCGGCTTTGCCCATCTGGCCCGCAAAGACCACAACGTCCGGCTCGAAAGCAGTGTTGGGGCCGGTCTTAACGACGATGCCATCGATACCGAAGGATAAGGGCAGGCCCTCAGCTTCAATTGCCTCCTCAAACGCGCGAGCGATGCGGTATTTGACGCTAGCGTGGCCCCAAGTTTGCGATTGTTGCATTTGAGGCTCCCCGTCGAAAAGCTCCCAATGCTTTTCCGGGCGTGCCTCGGCCCAGCTCAGGAATTCTTCCGCCGTCATCGATTTTTGCGCAAGCGCTGTCATAGGGAGAATCTAACATCGCGTAGGCACAGGAGCAAGAAGCGCGACCTTATAGAACGCCCCGCTCACGTGGCTGCCGGCGGGTCTGGAGCCTTTCCGAAAACGGTGTTAAGACTATTTCAAGCCTATATTAGCGCTATCGTGTCAGCCGGGAGCCTAGACTTGGACGATAAACGCGCCACTTCGAGTGTCAGCGTTCTCAAGGGTGCGCCCGATATAAGTGCGGAAGAGTGGGACGCTTGCGCGAACCCGCCGGGCTGCGTCTACAATCCGTTCCTGGCCCACGCATTTTTCCTGTCGCTAGAAGAAAGCGGATCGGCTTCGGCGAAAAAGGGCTGGCTTGCCTGCCATCTCGCCTTGAAGGACGCCGGCGGCCGGCTCGCCGCGCTGATGCCCTGCTATCTGAAATCCCATTCCTATGGCGAATATGTTTTCGATCAGTCCTGGGCCCAAGCCTATGAGCGGGCTGGCGGCCGCTATTATCCGAAGCTTCAGACCGCGGTTCCTTTTACACCCGTGACAGGGCGGCGCATTCTCGTGCGGCCGGGATTTCCGGAAAGCGAAGCGCGCGCACACCTTGCCGCAGCCGCCGTCGAGACCGCAAAGCAGTACCGGGCATCGTCCTGGCATATGACGTTTGCGGTAAAAGAGGAGTGGGAGGAACTAGGGGGACTTGGCTTGCTCCAGCGGACCGATACCCAATATCATTGGCACAATCGGGGCTACGAAAATTTCGACGGCTTTTTGGCCGCGCTGTCCTCCCGCAAGCGCAAGACGGTTCGAAAAGAGCGCGAGCAAGCGAGGAACTCGGGCGTCACCCTCGAATGGCTGACCGGCTCCGGTATAACCGAAGCGCACTGGGATGCCTTCTTCGCCTTCTACATGGATACCGGCAGCCGCAAATGGGGCACGCCTTATCTGAACCGCGCCTTTTTCAGCCTGGTTGGCGAGCGCATGGCGGACCGCATTCTGCTGGTCATGGGCAAGCGCGACGGCGTCTATGTCGCGGGAGCGCTCAACTTCATCGGCGGGGACACGCTTTACGGCCGCTATTGGGGCTGCCTAGAGGCGCACAACTTCCTGCATTTCGAGGCGTGCTATTATCAGGCCATCGAATACGCCATCGCCAACAAGATCGCGCATGTGGAAGCCGGTGCGCAAGGTGAGCATAAGCTCGCGCGGGGGTATGCGCCGCAGACGACGTACAGCTTGCACTACCTCGCCGACCCGGACCTAGCCTCCGCGGTTGCAAGCTATCTGGCGCAGGAGCGCAAGGCCATCGAGCGGGAGCAAGAGGCGATGAGCGAGGCTCTGCCCTATAAGAAATGCGCCGAGCCAGGCAACCCGCCCAACGGTGAAGAAGACGAAGGCGGCCTCGACTCATGAGGAGGCGGGGAAGGCAAGGCCCTTAGTATATCCGGCAGCGTTTGCGCCCACACATGCCGGCCTTCAACCCGTCACGTTTGGTATAACGCGGGTCCTGGCTTCCTCGAACATCGCGACAAATCTTTTTGGGAAACTTTCAGAATGGAGAAAAACGATTGTTCTCTCGTGAAACGCTTGAAGCGTCACCCATATTGCCTCGAACTCGGCTTCCATCTCACCATAGGGCATTGCCCCGAAGCGCCACGAATAATAGGCGAGAAGCGCTTGGTTAATATACATAAATATCAAGGAGTCGACGTCTTCGAATTCCCCTTCAGTTTTGCCGGCTAGCCGTGCTCTTGCCGAGCGCGCCCGATCGGATTCCAAAAAGAGGCGATTAAGCTCCCTCCAATGCTTGATATAGAGCGTTATGGATTGAAGCTGAAAACTTCTTCGCGAATGTGCGAACGCGACCCACGCGATCGCAAATGTGCCAAAGCCGGTTATGAATTGGGCGAGAGCAGACCAATCCAACGACAGCCCAAACAAAGTCATGGGATTCTTCCATAATGAGCAAGCTAATCAAGGACTCTTTCTGACAGAGATAGTCTGAGTTCTGTCAATAAATTATGGGTGGCATATTGGTCTTCGGGTCTGTTTTGCCAGAATAATTGGCGGATGTGACGCCGTTACAACATGCCCGCTTAGGTCAGCCGGATTACCTTAGAGGAGCCGGGAACGGCGCCCCACCCACAGCTCCAATTCGGGTGCGGCAGTTCGTAGGGAGAGGCGGCGATAAACCGCCGCCCCCACAGCAGGTGAAGCCGCGCAAGCCCCTTAAAACTGCTCGACCGCCATCTCCATCATGGTTTTGCTGCCGGCAGTCAGGCTCTGGAAACGGCTGCCCACCTCGGGCAGCATCTTCTGGGCGAAGAAGCGCGCCGTCTTGATCTTGGCGTCGTAATATTGGGCCATACCGTCGCCGGAACCGATCTTGCTGTGCGCGGCCCGGGACAGTTTCAGCCACATCCAGCCGAGGCTGACGAGCGCGAAAATCCGCAAATAGTCGGTGGCCGCGCCGCCTGCCTCATCGGGATTGGCAAAGCCGTTCTGGGCGAGCCATCCTGTGGCTTGCTGGAGCTTGCCAACGGCATCGCCGAGCGGCCCGGCTATATCGCCGAGCGCCGCATCCGCCTTCGCCGCCTCGAGCTCGGTTTGCACGCTGGCGAAAAAGGCGCGGATTGCGCGGCCGCCGTCTTGAGGCAGCTTGCGTCCGACGAGGTCGAGCGCCTGGATGGCATTCGCGCCCTCGTACAGCATGAAAATACGCGCATCGCGGACGAACTGTTCCATGCCCCATTCGCGGATATAGCCATGGCCGCCATACATCTGTTGCATCTTGATGGTGATGTCGACGCCCATGTCGGTGAAGTAGGCTTTAATGACGGGCGTGAGCAGGGCTACAAAATCGTTCGCCTGCTGCCGGACTGCTGCATCGGGATGGTGTTTTGCGCGGTCGATGTTGAGGCTTACGAGCACAGCAAGAGCGCGCGCCGCCTCGGTGAACGCCTTCGCCTCGAGCAGGTTTTTGCGGACGTCGGGGTGCACGATGATCGGATCGGCGGGCTTATCGGGTGCCTTTGCGCCGGTGAGCGCGCGGCCCTGCAGCCGGTCTTTTGCGTAAATGAGCGCATTTTGCCTCGCCACTTCGGCAACGCCAAGACCCTGAATGCCGACGCCGAGCCGCGCCGCGTTCATCATCGTGAACATCGCCCGCATGCCTTGGTTCGGCTCGCCGATGAGCCAGCCAACCGCATCGTCGAAATTCATCACGCAGGTCGCGGATGCCTTGATCCCCATCTTGTGCTCGATAGAGCCGCAGCGCACGCCGTTGCGGGGGCCTGGCTCTCCATTCGCGTCCGGAATGAATTTGGGCACGAGGAAGAGTGAGATGCCCTTGGTGCCGGCCGGCGCATCCGGCAGTTTCGCGAGCACAAGATGGACGATATTGCGCGTGAGGTCGTGCTCGCCCGCGGTAATGAAGATTTTCGTGCCCGTGATTTTGTAGGTGCCATCGCCGGCGGGTACGGCACGGGTCTTGATAAGCCCGAGATCGGTGCCGCAATGAGGCTCGGTCAGGCACATGGAGCCCGACCACTCCCCGGCTGCCATTTTGGGCAGATAGCGGTTCTTAAGCTCTTGGGTTGCGTGAGCTTCGATGGCTCCGTATGCGCCGCCCGTAAGGCCAGGATAGGTTCCGAAGGAGAGATTGGCCGAGCAGATAAATTCCTCGATGGCAAAGCCCAGCGTGTGCGGCAAGCCTTGGCCGCCATATTCCGGCGAGCAGCCCAATCCCGGCCAGCCGCCTTCCACATACTTATCGTAGGCCTCTTTGAACCCTGTTGGCGTCCGCACGGTACCGTTCTCGTAAGTGCAGCCTTCGGCGTCGCCCCGCTGATTGAGCGGCTGCAGAACGGTTTCGCAAAGCTTTGCCGCCTCTTCGAGAACGCTGGCGATAAGATCGGGAGTTGCGTCTTCAAAGCCGGGTAGCGCCGGCAACTCTCCTGCATCGAGAACCTCGTTCATAATAAAGCGATATTCGTCGAGCGGTGCCTTGTAGCTTGGCATTGAATCTCCCCTTTCGAAAACTGTGACACTCATAGATAGCGCGAAATCAGAAAAGCCTCCAGGAGGTCTTGCCGGCATGTAGCGTGCTTCCCCTAGCCTAAGGCCCAAGAAGAAGCAGGCCCATCCTGAACGCGGCCGTAAGGTGCGGCGCCATGGCAGCGAAAAATGGATGGGGATAATGGGAACCAATCCAACATCAGAGCGTTAGACGGGTTGAAATATACCGGTAGCAAAGTCTTAGCCACGAACAGGCGGAATAAGCCACACCATGTACCGTTATCCGAGTTTGTTTGCAATTCATGATTTTAAAATAACTGTTGACGCTATATTTAAAGTTTTAATAGACTGACATCAGCTCGCAATCGAGATATGCACAGCAACAACAAACAAACGCCAACTTCTGGCGCAATGGTGTGTACATTATGACTAAGGTCGGGGGAGTAATGCAAAAGGTACAAGAAACAGTTCACGAAGTTGACCTAGTCTATCCAACCGAAGACCTTCGAATGGATCAGCCTCAAGTTCGGACTAAATTTAATATATCCATGGAAAAGAAGATCGAAAAGCTTTGGCAGGAGTCGGAGCAGCAAGGCTGGAATTATAGCCAATTTGTTTCCGTTGTTATGGAAGTTCTTACCGTTCTTCATCATCGCAAAAAGCTTCAGCGCACCGAACGGGCTGCCCAAAAGCCCGTCCAGAGAAAACGGGCGCTGAGTTAGACCGCAGGCCTGGCGCAACGCCCAATCCCTTCTTATACGCCGCTGACGAAAGTGCTAGCAACGCTTGACGTGCGGCATGCGCCATCCCTTATTACACGCCGTGGTGATTTGGCCGGCCGGCTTGCAGCCACGTAAAAGAACTCGCTAAAAGGCCGCGGCCCCCAAGGCCCGGAACGAAAGAAGCGGCCGGATCGGAGTTTGGTCCCGTAAGGAGGCTGGCCGCGCATTGATGAACAAGCTCATTCTGCTGGGCCGCGATCTCGAAGCGGCCCTTTCGCATTCGCCAGTCTTCCGCAGCGAGGAAGCTTTGCCGCTCGATTGCGGCCGTGTGCTTGCCCCTTTCGAGATCGCCTACCAAACCTATGGAACGCTGAATAGCGAACGCTCGAACGCCGTACTCGTGTGCCATGCGCTCACAGGCGATCAGCATGTCGCGAGCCAACATCCCATCACGGGCAAGCCAGGCTGGTGGGAAACTGTCGTGGGCTCTGGAAAACCTGTGGATACTGACAGATATTTTGTGATCTGCTCGAATGTACTGGGCGGCTGCATGGGCTCCACGGGGCCGGCCTCCATCGATCCTGGCACGGGAAAGCCCTATGGCCTCGACTTCCCCGTCATCACCATCGACGACATGGTGCGCGCGCAGGCGCGCCTCATCGGTCATCTCGGCATCCCAGACTTGTTCTGCGTGATTGGCGGCTCCATGGGCGGCATGCAGGTGCTCGAATGGTGCGCAAGCTTCGGCGATCGGGTTTTTTCGGCCGTGCCTGTGGCAACCGCGCCACGCCACTCTTCGCAGAATATCGCCTTCCACGAGGTGGGCCGTCAGGCAGTCATGGCCGATCCCGAATGGCGCGGCGGCCGCTATTTGGAGGAGGGCACGAACCCCGCGAAGGGACTCGCGGTGGCGCGCATGGCCGCGCACATCACCTATCTCTCGGACGAGGCGCTGCACCGCAAATTCGGACGCAGCCTGCAAAACCGGGACAAGGTCACTTTCGGCTTCGACGCCGATTTTCAGGTCGAGAGCTATCTGCGCTATCAGGGCATCAGCTTCGTCGACCGCTTCGACGCCAACAGCTACCTCTATATCACGCGGGCCATGGACTATTTCGACCTCGCGACCGATTGCGATGGCGTGCTCGCTAACGCTTTTACGGGAACGAAGACGCGCTTTTGCGTGGTCTCGTTCACAAGCGATTGGCTCTACCCCACGCGTGAGAGCCGCGCCATCGTGCAAGCGCTGAACGCGGTGGCGGCGAATGTGAGCTTTGTCGAAATCGAAAGCGACAAGGGCCATGACGCCTTCCTGCTGCATGAGCCGGAGTTGTTCAATGCGATCCGCGGCTTCTTGGGCGCGGCGGCGCAGCGGCGCGGCCTGCCCGCGGCGCGCGGAGGCAGCCTATGACAACGTTCGAGGAGCGCGTCAAAGCGGAGCAAGCTGCATCTCCGCGCATCGACCTGCTTGTGATCGCCGGCATGGTCGAGCCGGGCGCGCGCGTGATCGATGTGGGTTGCGGCCGGGGCGAGCTTTTGAAGCTCCTCGAAGAGCAAAAGCATGTGGACGGGCGGGGCATCGAGCTAAAGCAGTCCCGCGTGAATTTTTGTGTGGCGAAGGGGCTTTCGGTGGTCCAGGGCGACGCCGACCGCGACCTCGCCGATTATCCCGATCAGGCTTTCGATTATGCGATCCTGAGCCGCACGCTGCAGGCGACGTACCGGCCGAAGGAGGTGCTGGAGGAGCTCTTACGCATCGCGCGGCGCGTGATCGTTTCGTTCCCGAATTTCGGCTTTTGGCGCATCCGGCTGCAAATCCTGCTCGGTGGGCGCATGCCTGTGACCTGGAACTTGCCTGAGACCTGGTACGAGACGCCCAACATCCATTTCTGCACCATCCGCGATTTCCGCGCGCTGTGCGAGCTGGTGGGCGCGCGCGTGGAGCGCTCGTTTGCGCTGTCGCCCAATGGGCACCCGCTCGGCATGAAGGTGCCGCCGCCGCTGCATAACCTCATCGCCCAGCAGGCGGTGTTTCTGTTGACGCGCGAGCGTGGTAAGGCCGATTGACGATCCTCAGCGTGGGTAATCCGCCGTTAACCTCAGTCTTTCGCACTTCCTGCTCCTTCCGCCCGGTGCCGCCGCCTCTGTTAATTCGGCAATCGTAGAAGAAAGCGCCTTACGGAAGCGTTAAGCGGCAGCACCCGGCAAGTTGGCGTATTGATATTGCAATATAAAATCCGATTGCTGCGCGAGAGTCCGGCCGGTTGCAAATATTGCGGCAACAATCCAGGATTGGATTTCTTGGTTAACACGCGCAATAATCTATATTTAACGGACTTTTTGAATCGCACTTTTGCAGGCAAATACGCAAAAAATCGCGATTTTTGCGGCGTGTAGTTATAAAAACCTACCCTCGTTTACCATGCTGATGCTAACCATGTTCCAGCCTGTGGCGGCTCTGCGAGGACGAGCATAGCGGCACAAGGGAGACGTGCAAGGGCCGCAAGCCGCTGGTAGTGTCACTGTTTGAGTTTCCGCGCCGGGCCAAATGCTGCCGTGGTGCTCTTCAAGCCTCTTGCACCGCTTAAGGCCGATTGCCGAAGTTCGGAAATCCTGAACTTATGGCTGCGCCGCCCTCAAAAGCGGTCGCTGCCGGCATGTTTTTGACGGCGCGTCTGAGTGGCGAATTTGCCCAAAGCCGTCCTGGCCCTCGCATCGAACCGAATCTCAGGTCAAGGCCGATCCCTGACTTTCGAATACCCGGCCTACGCTTCTTGTTAGGGGATAAGCGGAAATGCCCGAGCGGCGAGCGCAGCCACTCGGCGGCATCCTTTCACGGCTGTCAAGCATGAACGCCAATCGATGCGAGTGAGGCTGCAAGCTCTGAGGGCAGCTTTGCCTGATCGGCGACATCGCGCTGCGCGGCAATGAAATCGATGAAGGCGCGAAACGGCATGATCGCCAACCGCTTGAGGCCGAGCCGGCGGAGATTGTCCTCGACGGTTCGCGCAGGAAATCCGGCCTGCGGTCGAGGATCGAACCGCCCTTGCCGTTGCATCGATGGGTCCCAGGGACCGGCGGCGTTCGGACTTATGAGGACGCGGCCGCCGTCAACATGATAAATGGCGTCCATTAAATCACCCCTGTCCGAAGGCCGCCGGGCGGTTTCGGCCGTCACCCGGTCGCGGCGAATTTGCTTTCGATGCCGCTCGGCAATTCGATATCGATCTCGAGCGTCGAGACATGCTTTCCTCTCTCCATCTTGACGGTCACCTTGTCCGGATCGACGGTAACATGCTGCGACACCACGGCCAGAATTTCTTCGCGCAATTGCATCAAGAGATCGGGCTGACCTCGCGCTCCGCGTTCGTGCGCAAACAGGATCTGCAGCCGCTCGCGCGCGATCGGCGCCGTCGCAGGGGTAGGCGCTGGCTCGGGACGGCTTGAGAAAAGCCACTTGCTCATGCAACCCTCCTTCCCAACAGCAGGTTCATCAGCCCCTTGTGCTCGCCTGGCACCAGCATCGGGATTGTCTCGCCGAGCAGACGCTTGGTCGCATCAAGATAGGCGCGTGCGGCCGCGCTGGCGGGATTGTTTAACGTGATCGGCGAGCCAACGTTGGACGCGCGCAGCACATCCTGGCTCTCGGGAATGATCCCGAGCAGCGGCGTCGCCAGGATTTCGAGGATGTCTTCGATGGTGATCATCTCGCCGCGCGCCGCCCGTGCGGAATCATAGCGCGTGATCAGCACGTGCTTCTCGACCCGCTCGCCCTTCTCGGCCCTGACGGTTTTCGAATCGAGCATGCCGATCATGCGGTCGGAGTCCCGCACCGAGGAGACTTCTGGATTGGTGACGATGATCGCCTCGTCCGCGAAACGCATGGCGAGCATCGCGCCACGCTCGATGCCTGCCGGGCTGTCGCAGAGAACCCAATCGCAATTGCCGCGCAGCTCTTCGATGATGCGTCCGACGCCTTCCTCGGTCAGCGCGTCCTTGTCCTTGGTCTGCGAGGCCGGCAATAGCCACAAATTATCCAGCCGCTTGTCGCGGATCAGCGCCTGCGGCAGCTTTGCGGTGCCCTGCACGACGTTGATGAGATCGAAAACGACCCGCCGCTCGGCGCCCATCACGAGGTCGAGGTTTCGCAGACCGACGTCGAAGTCGACCGCCACCACCTTCTGTCCGGCCTGCGCCAGCGCTGCTCCTATCGCTGCGGTAGTAGTGGTCTTACCGACGCCGCCTTTGCCGGACGTCACAACGAGCACCTTCGCCATTTCTTTCCTCCGTTTATCGTTGCAATGACAATTCAGTTAAGCGGCGTAATCCTCATGATCTTGCCGTCGAGCCGGGCTTGCACCGGCTTGGAACGCAAATTCGCGTCCAGCTCTTCGGCGGTCTGGTAGTAGCCGTCGATCGCGAGAAGCTCGGCCTCAATCCTCTGGCAATAGATGCGGGCGGACGAATTGCCATTGACCCCGGCCATCGCGCGGCCCCGCAGAGTCCCGTAGACATGGATGGAGCCGCCCGCGACGATTTCGGCGCCCGAGCCGACCGACCCCAGCACCGTCACGTCGCCTTCGAAGAAAATCACCGACTGGCCGGAGCGCACCGGGCTATCGAGCACCAGCGACGTCGCCTGAGGCTTAGTCTCGCGCTTCTCTGCGACGTTCAATTGGGGCGCACAGTTGCGGCCGCCGGTTAGCAAAGGCGGCATGCTCAGGTCAAGATGAGCAGCGTCGACGCCTTCGAAGCCAAGCACGCGGATATCTCGCTGCTCGAGGCTTTTGACGAGATGAACGATCGCCGGCTGGTCGAGATCGGCCGCCAAAAGATCGAGCACGACCG
>Ga0074046_10000975_pt1 | contig 26476 bp, 16 predicted proteins | sample BogForMeECP23OM3_FD_94441 | JGI IMG/M metagenome (GOLD analysis project Ga0074046, IMG submission 94441) | Bog forest soil microbial communities from Calvert Island, British Columbia, Canada - Bog Forest MetaG ECP23OM3 | ecosystem: Environmental > Terrestrial > Soil > Wetlands ...
TTGATCGAGGTGCAAAAGCAATCCTACGATCAATTTCTTATGGTACAAGATCCGGTTGGCGGGCGCCCGAACACCGGCTTGCAGGCGGTTTTTGCCTCGATCTTCCCAATAAAGGATTTTTCAGACAAAGCGCAACTCGAATTTGTCCGTTATGACTTCGAGCCGCCAAAATATGACGTCGATGAATGCCAGCAGCGAAGCATGACCTATGCCGCGCCGCTAAAGGTAAAGTTACGCCTGATCACCTTCGACGTCAATGAGGAGACCGGCTCGCGCTCCGTGCGCGACATCAAGGAGCAGGACGTTTACATGGGCGATATCCCGTTCATGACGTCCAATGGTACCTTCGTCATAAACGGAACCGAGCGCGTTATTGTTTCCCAGATGCACCGCTCGCCGGGAGTGTTTTTTCACCACGACGGTGGAAAAAGCCATTCCTCCGGCAAGCTGCTTTTCGCCGCCCGCATCATCCCCTATCGCGGTTCCTGGCTCGATTTCGAGTTCGACGCGAAGGACATCGTTTTTGCCCGTATAGACCGAAAGCGCAAGCTCCCGGCCACGACGCTCCTTTATGCGCTTGGGATGGACAATGAGGAAATCCTCGATACGTTCTACAAGCGGATCATCTATAAGGCGACGAAGCAGGGTTGGAGAACGCCTTTCGTCCCCGAACGGATGCGCGGCGTAAAGGCTGTCCAGGACATCTATGACGCCGATACCGGCGAAGTTGTCATTGAAGCAGGCAAGAAGCTCAATGCACGTGCCGTTCGCCAGCTGGCAGAGCGCGTGAAGGCAGTTGCCGTTCCCGATGACGCGCTTTATGGACGCTACCTCGCCGAAGACATCGTCAACATGGAAACCGGCGAGATCTGGGCCGAAGCTGGCGATGAACTCGACAGCAAGGTCTTGGACAGGCTGCGCTCCCATGGCGTCGAAGAACTTCCGGTTCTCGACATTGACCATGTGAATACCGGTTCGTTCATCCGCAACACGCTACACAACGACAAAAATCAGAATCAGCAGGACGCGCTGTTCGACATCTATCGCGTAATGCGCCCAGGCGAGCCTCCGACGGAGGATGCGGCGCGCGCGCTCTTCAAGAGCTTGTTCTTCGATGAGGAACGCTACGATCTGTCCTCGGTTGGCCGCGTCAAGATGAACATTCGGCTCGAAATCGAGCAGTCGGATGAGATGCGCATTCTGACGAAGGAAGACATTATCTCGGTGATCCGGACGCTCGTCGATCTGCGTGACGGCCGTGGCGAGGTCGATGACATCGACAATCTCGGCAATCGCCGCGTGCGTTCGGTGGGCGAATTGATGGAGAACCAGTATCGCCTTGGCCTGCTCCGCATGGAGCGCGCCATCCGCGAGCGCATGTCCTCCGTTGATATCGACACGGTCATGCCGCAGGATTTGATCAACGCGAAGCCGGCGAGCGCCGCCGTGCGCGAATTCTTCGGATCCTCGCAGCTCAGCCAGTTCATGGACCAGACGAACCCGCTGTCGGAGATTACGCACAAGCGCCGCCTTTCCGCACTTGGGCCGGGTGGTCTTACTCGCGAGCGCGCTGGGTTCGAGGTGCGCGACGTGCACCCAACCCATTACGGCCGCATTTGCCCGATCGAGACGCCGGAAGGTCCGAATATCGGTCTTATCAACTCGCTCGCGACGTTTGCGCGCGTGAACAAATACGGCTTCATCGAGAGTCCCTACCGTAAGGTTGTGGACGGTAAGGTAACCGATGAGGTGGTCTACCTCTCAGCCATGGAGGAGGCGCGGTATCACATCGCGCAAGCAAATGTGAAGCTGAGCCCGGATGGCAGCTTCGTTGAGGATCTCATCATATGCCGGCACCAGGGCGACGTCTCTCTCGTCCCGAATGCCAAGGCGGATTTCATCGACGTTTCTCCGAAGCAGGTGGTGTCGGTTGCGGCGGCCTTGATTCCGTTCCTGGAGAATGACGACGCAAACCGCGCCCTCATGGGCTCGAACATGCAGCGCCAGGCGGTTCCGCTCATACGCGCCGAAGCGCCGCTTGTCGGCACCGGCATGGAAAGTGTCGTTGCCCGCGATTCCGGCGCCGCGATTGCCGCGAAACGCTCCGGCATCATCGACCAGGTGGACGCAACGCGCATCGTGATCCGGGCGACCGATGAGACAGACCCGTCGAAGTCAGGCGTCGACATCTATAATCTGCGTAAGTTCCAGCGCTCGAACCAGAACACCTGCATCAACCAGCGTCCGCTGGTGCGCGTGGGCGATCGCGTCGAGCGTAGCGATATCATCGCGGATGGACCTTCAACCGACCTTGGGGATCTCGCGCTTGGCAAGAACGTGCTCGTCGCGTTCATGCCGTGGCAGGGCTACAACTTCGAGGATTCTATTCTCCTGTCCGAGCGAATTGTCTCGACCGACGTCTTCACCTCAATCCACATCGAGGAGTTCGAGGTCGCGGCGCGCGATACGAAGCTAGGGCCAGAGGAGATTACGCGCGACATTCCGAACGTATCGGAAGAGGCGCTGAAGAACCTCGACGAGGCGGGCATTGTCTATATTGGCGCTGAGGTTCAGCCCGGTGACATTCTCGTCGGTAAGATCACGCCGAAGGGCGAAAGCCCCATGACGCCGGAGGAAAAACTGCTCCGTGCGATCTTCGGCGAAAAGGCGTCCGACGTGCGCGACACTTCGCTTCGCCTCCCGCCCGGCGTTGCTGGAACGGTGGTCGAAGTGCGTGTCTTCAACCGCCACGGCGTCGAGAAGGACGAGCGCGCCATGGCGATCGAACGCGAGGAGATCGAGCGTCTCGCAAAAGACCGCGACGACGAGTTGCATATCCTCGACAGGAACGTCTATGGCCGCTTGCGCGATATCCTCATGGGCAAGGAAGTTGCCCGCGGGCCGAAAGGCTTGCGCAAGGGAACGGACATCAATGAGGAACTTCTCAGCGATGTGCCTCGCAGCCAGTGGTGGGATATCGCTCTGAAAGACGAGCAGGCCATGGCCGGTATCGAGGCGATCCGGCGTCAGTACGATGATGCCAAGAAGCGTCTTGAGCAGCGGTTTGTCGACAAGATCGACAAGCTGAAGCGCGGCGACGAGCTTCCGCCCGGCGTCATGAAAATGGTCAAGGTTTTCGTGGCGGTGAAGCGCAAGATTCAGCCCGGCGACAAGATGGCGGGCCGTCACGGCAACAAGGGCGTGGTCAGTCACATCGTTCCCATTGAGGATATGCCATATCTCGAAGATGGGACGCCGGTCGATATCGTGCTCAACCCGCTCGGCGTTCCAAGTCGCATGAATGTGGGACAGATCCTTGAAACACATCTAGGCTGGGCTTCGCGCGGCCTTGGGCGCATGATCAATCAGGCGCTCGACGTCTTCCGCGAGAAGAAGCGCATCGATGAGCTTCGCGCCGCAGTGTCAAAGGCTTACCGGAATGACGAGGCGATCGACGCGATCGACGACGAGCACCTCGTCGAACTCGCGGAAAATCTCGGAAAAGGCGTGCCGGTGGCGACGCCCGTCTTTGATGGGGCGAGAGAGCCCGATATCGTGGACATGCTGAAAGCGGCGGGGCTTGATACCTCCGGTCAGGTAACGCTTCACGATGGAAGGACCGGAGAACCCTTCGATCGTAAGGTGACGGTGGGGTACAAGTATCTCTTGAAGCTGCACCATCTTGTGGACGACAAGATCCATGCCCGTTCGATCGGTCCTTACAGCCTTGTCACGCAACAGCCGTTAGGCGGCAAGGCGCAGTTTGGCGGTCAGCGCTTTGGAGAGATGGAGGTTTGGGCGCTCGAAGCGTATGGCGCTGCCTACACTTTGCAGGAAATGTTGACGGTGAAATCGGACGACGTGGCGGGGCGGACAAAGGTTTACGAAGCTATTGTCCGTGGCGACGACACGTTCGAGGCAGGTGTTCCCGAGAGCTTCAACGTGCTCGTGAAGGAAATGCGCGCGCTTGGCTTAAACGTGGAGCTGAAGCAGACCAGAGTGCCTGCGATCGAGGCGCAAACTGCGCAATCGGCACGGCCTCCACAGTTCGCGCTACCGCGAAGATCGAGAGCCACGCCACAAGCGGCGGAGTAACAGAAGCGGGTATCGGCACACCGATTCCCGCAAACGGCGTTTTGAAGAAATATGCGGGGCGACCATGCCTCGCCGTCCGCCAGGCGGACACACATTGGGTCCAAGAAGCCGCGGGGGCGGCTCATAGGAGCGACGAATGAATCAAGAGATTACGAATCTCTTCAGCCCGCAGATGCAGACTCAGGTATTCGACCAGATTCGCATCTCTATTGCAAGTCCAGAGAAGATACTTTCCTGGTCCTATGGCGAGATAAAGAAGCCAGAGACCATTAATTACCGTACGTTCAAACCTGAGCGTGACGGTTTGTTCTGTGCGCGTATTTTTGGTCCGATCAAAGACTACGAGTGTCTTTGCGGCAAATACAAGCGCATGAAGTATAAGGGTGTTATCTGCGAAAAGTGCGGCGTGGAAGTGACGCTCACGAAGGTACGCCGCGACCGCATGGGGCATATTGAGCTGGCCTCGCCCGTGGCGCACATCTGGTTCTTGAAATCGCTGCCATCGCGCATCGGACTTCTGCTCGACATGGGTTTGAAGGACCTGGAGCGCGTGCTCTATTTCGAGAACTATGTCGTCATCGAGCCAGGCCTTACGCCGCTTAAGGCCGGGCAACTGCTGTCGGAGGAGGACTACCTCAAGGCGCAGGAGGAGTACGGGGAGGACTCGTTCCAGGCCGGCATCGGCGCGGAAGCCGTGCGCGATATGCTCATGGCGCTCAACCTTGACCAGATGCGCGAGCAGATCCGCCAGGAGATCGCGGAAGCGACCACTGAGCTGAAGCCTAAGAAGCTTGCCAAGCGCCTGAAGGTCATCGAGGCATTCATCCAGTCGGGCAACCGGCCGGAATGGATGATCATGAAGGTCATTCCGGTAATTCCGCCGGAGTTGCGTCCGCTCGTCCCGCTCGACGGCGGCCGGTTTGCGACCTCCGACCTTAACGACCTCTACCGGCGTGTCATCAACCGCAACAACCGTTTGAAGCGGCTCATCGAACTGCGTGCACCGGACATTATCATCCGGAACGAAAAGCGCATGCTGCAGGAGGCCGTCGATGCGCTGTTCGACAACGGCCGCCGTGGCCGCGTGATCACCGGCGCAAACAAGCGTCCGTTGAAGTCGCTCGCCGATATGCTGAAGGGCAAGCAGGGCCGGTTCCGCCAGAATCTGCTCGGCAAACGCGTGGACTATTCAGGCCGGTCGGTTATCGTGGTCGGTCCGGAGCTGAAGCTGCATCAGTGCGGCCTGCCGAAGAAGATGGCGCTCGAGCTTTTCAAGCCGTTCATCTATTCGCGGCTTGATGCGCAAGGTTATTCCGCCACCGTGAAGCAAGCCAAGAAGCTCGTCGAGAAGGAACGTCCCGAGGTCTGGGATATCCTCGATGAGGTGATCCGCGAGCACCCGGTGCTGCTCAACCGCGCGCCGACGCTTCACCGCCTCGGCATCCAGGCGTTCGAGCCGGTCCTCGTTGAAGGCAAGGCGATCCAGCTTCACCCGCTGGTGTGTGCAGCGTTCAACGCCGACTTCGACGGCGACCAGATGGCGGTTCACGTGCCCCTCAGCCTTGAAGCTCAGCTTGAGGCGCGCGTGCTGATGATGTCCACGAACAACATCCTGCATCCGGCGAACGGTGGCCCGATCATCGTGCCCAGCCAGGACATCGTTCTCGGCCTTTACTACCTTTCCCTAGCGATGGATAAGGAGCCTGGCGAAGGGCGCATATTCGGTAGCGTGGCCGAGATTCAGCATGCCCTGGCGGCTGGCAACGTGACGCTCCATGCTAAGGTCAAAGGCCGATTTGCAGGCGTCGATGACAACGGCAAGCCCGTCTCCAAGGTGTACGAAACGACCCCAGGCCGGATGATCATCGCCGAGCATCTGCCGAGAATGGCTGGGATCAGCTACGATCTCGTGAATAGGCTTCTGACCAAGAAAAATATCGCTCGGGTGATCGACGCGGTTTACCGCTCTTGCGGCCAGAAGGAGACGGTCATTTTCTGCGACCGGATCATGAACCTTGGCTTCCATCACGCGTACAAGGCCGGCATCTCCTTCGGCAAGGACGACATGCTCGTTCCCGATACGAAGCAGAAAATCATCGATGAGACCGAAGCGCTCGTGCTGGATTACGAGCAGCAATACAATGACGGCCTCATCACGCAGATGGAGAAATATAACAAGGTCGTCGACGCCTGGGCGAAGTGTACAGACCGCATCGCCAAGGAAATGATGGACCGCATCTCGGCTGTCCAATATGACAAGGCGACAGGCCGTGAAAAGCCGATCAACTCCGTCTACATGATGGCGCATTCCGGGGCGCGCGGTTCCGAAAAGCAGATGCGCCAGCTCGCAGGCATGCGCGGACTGATGGCCAAGCCGTCGGGCGAAATCATCGAGACGCCGATCATCTCAAACTTCAAGGAAGGGCTGTCGGTTCTCGAGTACTTCAACTCGACGCATGGCGCGCGCAAGGGCTTGGCGGATACGGCGCTCAAGACGGCAAACTCGGGTTATCTGACCCGCCGCCTAGTCGACGTAGCGCAGGATTGCATCGTGACGGAGATCGACTGCGGCACCGACAAGGGCATCAAGCTCGGCGCGGTGATCGACGCCGGCGAGGTGCTTGTCTCGGTGGGCGACCGCGTTCTCGGACGGGTTCCGGCCGATGACGTTGTGCATCCCAACACAGGCGAGGTCATCGTCAAGGCCGGAGACCTGATCGACGAGAACGAGGCTCGGCTCATCGAGGAGGCGCAGGTTCAGGAGGTGCGCATTCGCTCCGCGCTCACTTGCGAGCTGAAGAATGGCATCTGCGGCAAGTGCTATGGCCGCGACCTCGCGCGCGGAACGCCCGTCAATATTGGCGAGGCTGTGGGTGTCATCGCCGCGCAGTCGATCGGAGAGCCCGGAACGCAGCTCACGATGCGCACCTTCCACATCGGCGGAACGGCGCAGGTTGCCGACAACTCCTTCGTGGAAAGCAACTTCGCGGGCAAGGTCAAGATCCGCAACAGGCTTGCGGCGCGCGACAGTCAGGGCCGTCTCGTCGCCATGGGCCGCAATATGGCGGTTGCCGTTCTCGATGACGATGGCCGCGAACGCGCCGTTCACAAGATCGCGCAAGGCTCTCACCTGAAGGTAGACGATGGTGACGTGATCAAGCGCGGCCAGCGTCTGGCAGAGTGGGATCCATACAGCCGTTCCATAATCTCCGAGGCCGACGGTGTCGTCGAGTTTGAGGATCTGCTGGAAGGTATCTCGATAACCGAGCTCTCCGATGAAACGACGGGTATCACCAACCGCGTGATCGTGGACTGGCGCGCAAACCCGCGTGGGTCTGCGCTTCGTCCCGCGATCGTGATAAAGGACAAGCCGGGCGGGAAGGTTCTGAAATTGCAGCGGGGCGGCGAAGCCCGTTACTTGCTGTCCGTAGATGCGATCTTGTCTGTTGAGCCAAGCCAAGTGGTGAAAGCTGGCGACGTGCTCTCGCGTATCTCGCTCGAAAGTGCGAAGACACGCGACATTACGGGCGGTCTCCCGCGCGTCGCCGAGCTGTTCGAGGCGCGCCGCCCGAAGGATCACGCGATCATCGCGGAGATCTCAGGCACGGTGCATTTTGGCCGCGACTACAAGAACAAGCGCCGGGTCATCATCCAGCCGGATGAGGAGGGTCTCGATCCTGTCGAGTACCTGCTGCCGAAGGGCAAGCACTTGGCGGTTCAAGAGGGCGACCGCATCGAGAAGGGCGAGTTCATTCTCGATGGCAACCCGGCCCCCCATGACATCCTGGCCATCAAAGGCGTGGAAGAGCTGGCCTCGTTCCTCGTCAATGAAATCCAGGAGGTTTACCGGCTGCAAGGCGTTACGATCAACGATAAGCATATTGAGGTGATCGTTCGCCAGATGCTGCAGAAGGTAGAGGTCACGGATGCTGGCGATACCGAACTCTTGAAGAACGAGCAGATCGACAAGCTTGAATTTGACGAGATCAATGCTTCGATCGAGTCCGCGGGCGGACGGCCCGCGACGGCGGTGCCGGTTCTCCTCGGCATCACCAAAGCAAGCCTGCAGACGCGGTCCTTCATCTCGGCGGCTTCCTTCCAGGAGACAACGCGCGTTCTTACCGAAGCGGCGCTCAACGGTAAGGTCGACACGCTCGACGGCCTCAAGGAGAACGTCATTGTGGGTCGCCTCATCCCCGCCGGCACGGGCGGCATGATCAGCCAGCTCCGCCGCGTTGCGTCCCATCGCGACGAGCTGATCCTCAAGGAGCGGAGCAAGGCTGGGGCAAAAGCCCTGCCGCCAGCGGGCGAGGGCGAATCACCTGCCCCCGACTTGGCTCCTCAGGTGCAGGCCGCCGAATAGATTGCATCTCAAATACTTAAAGAAGCCCGGCAAATTGCCGGGCTTCTTGATTCATGTCACGCCGCAAGCAAAAAAAGAGGCGAAAAAGCGCCAAGACGCGCTTGGATTATCGGAAACTCTCCGTTAAAGTCGCATTTACCGACGATAGGTGCTGCTTTGCATCGGCCGATGAAGGGCCGAGAGGGCAGCCTATTCTTTTCGGCGGGCGAAGGATAACAAACCGTGACACAAAAGCCTTGGTGAAAAACCGGCCACTACATATGCAGGACACTGAATGTGAACGCGGTGGAGAGCTCACGCAATGAGGTTAGGAAACTCAGACCTGAGTATCTTTTCATCTGCTTTGTTATGCTTTGCGACGTTCGTCACAGCCCCATCGGAAGCTTTTCCTCAGCAACCTTGGTATCTTGCGGCCTTTGATCGGGTTCTTCGCGTCGCCGTCAACAACGACACAGATGCGGCATCGCAGAAAGATGCAGCTAAGCAGATCGAGCAGGCTTATCTCAGCCGCCTGACAAAAGCAGAAGAGGGCACGATCACGCTCAGGGGACAGGTGCCGTCTGAAAGTGATCTCAAGATCTTGCAGGGAGTTGCGGCGGCGACCTCGCCCGGCGCCTCGGTCATCGATAAGAGCCGCGTAAACGCAAACGTCCCAGATCGCGATACCTGGCTCGCTGCTATGACCTTCGCACTTCGCCAACTTGGCAAACTTCAGTCGGGTTCGGCTGTGCTGCATAATACCGCGATTATTATCGAAGGCGTGACAAAGGCCGATGATGATTTTTCGGCGGTGCAGAAAAAGCTGCGTGAAGAGGCACCGAAGGGTTTGAAATTACAAGTCGCCCTCAAGCCGCATGATGTTCATCCATTCGTCTGGATCGCGCAGCTGCAGCAAGGCACTCTGAATTTGACCGGCCATGTGCCAGATCAGCAGGACCAAATTTTGTGCGCCTATGCTCGCGAGCTTTTTCAGAACGTGAAAGTCAATAACGCTATGGAGGTCGCCAAAGGTGAGCCCCAGGATTGGCTCGCCGCTACGAAGTTATCGCTGGAGATGCTGTCTTTGCTTTTCTCCGGCAATGTCGCGATCAGTGATAATGTAATCAAGCTTGACGGCATCTACTCATCGCCAGCAATGGTCCAACTGCTCAGTGCTTACAGCAAGAGACTGCCGCCTGCGTTCAGGTTAGAAACCAGAATTACTGAGCCAGTAGCGAAGGCGCCCGCTCCTCCCGAAGATGTAAGTCTGGCAGCTCACGAAGCCCAGTCTCCGACGTCAATGAACCCTTGAAAGCTCTGAAGTCAGCGGCGAGTTCAAACTTCCTGGATCTCGTTGAGAGAGGGAGTAGTCAGCGGCGGCAATGCCGTCCAGGTTTTATCGGTCTGGATCAGGAAATCGCCAATCATTCGCTGGCTGAGGCGGTCCAATAGGAGCGGGGCGTGCCCCTCGTTGCGAACGACAACTGATGTCAAAGCAGAGTGACGGGCTTGCATTTCTTGCACGGTGGCCGCCGATAGGAGGTCCGAGTTCTCTCCCCTCAGGACCATGACTGGCACTTGAAAAAGCGATTCGAAATGTTCCCACATGGACGAGACAGGTTTCGCGATATCCACTTCGGATAAGGCCGTTCCCACGTTAGGATCGTAAGCCGCAGCGGGGCGTCCATCCTCTTCGTTGAAGAGTTGGCGCGTCAGTTTCCGCCAGCTTGCGGTGTCCATGGTCGTGAACTGCCTAATGTTGATGTCACGGACGATACTCGTCGCCTCATCCCAATCCCTCGGCAGGGGAATTTTTCCCGCATAGCCCATGATGCGAGCAAGCCCTGCCGTCTCGATGACTGGTCCGATGTCGTTCAGGATGGCGCATCCGATTGCCGAAGGCCGCATGACGGCGAGAAGCATCGTGATGATCCCGCCGCGCGACGTTCCGAGGACGGCGACGTTCGTGAGCCCGCGTAGCGTAAGGAAAGCGCAGACATCGAGAAGCTCGATATAAGGGGAATAGTTGTGCCAATCCTTGTCCCATTCGGAGCGTCCGCGGCCTCTGCAGTCGAGGCAATAAACAGGCCGAGGGTGAATTGGATGAGTTGAAAGAGCAACGGCAAGATCGTGAAAATCACGGCCATTCCGGGTCAAACCGGCAAGACACACAAGCGGTCGTCCGGGTGCGCCATCGCTGCCATATTTGCGGGCGTAAAGAAGCAGGTCATCGTGGCTTCTGTAAAAAATGTCTTCTGCTTCAAACTCCGGTGCGCCGTCCGGTCCATCAACAGTCATTGGGCCTGTTCCAATTCGCCGCTGCCACTCACATCGAAATCGGGCACTTTCCCAGGCCGCCCGCGATGCAAGTCTTCCACGATCTGGAACTTTGCCTTGTTGTTCTCAAACCGGCAACGGTAAAGCTGCGTGCTTTCGAGAATGCGCTGGATGTAAGTGCGCGTCTCCGTAAAGGGAATACGCTCAACCCACTCGATAGGATCGGCCGACTTGTTTCGAGGGTCGCCAAAGTCCTTGATCCATTGCTTGACCCGGCCTGGCCCCGCATTGTACGCGGCCAAAGAAAGAATATAGGACCCATCGTAGCCTAAAAGCAGTTGGGCCAGGAAAGCGGAGCCGAGCGTGATGTTATAGGATGGGTCTGATATCAGGCGCGGAGGCTCATACTTCAATTTATAGGTCGCCGCGACCAGTTTGGCCGTCTGCGGCATAAGCTGCATGAGCCCGCGCGCGCCAACTCGGCTCACGGAGCCGGTGTGGAAATCGCTTTCCTGCCGGGTCAAGGCATTCAAGAGCGCGAGTTCGACTTTGCTGTTGCCACCGGCGGAATCGAATTTCGGCAAGAGCGTCGGGAAGGCATAGGCGTCCACCGGAAATCCGCGCAACAACGCAATTTTTGCGGCACGAACCCCAACGTGTGCAGGCATCAGGCGCTCTATCAGTTCAAGCGCCAGCGTCATCTGCTGTGGATCGTTCAGCTGCCGCGTAAGGTCCAGCAGGTAGTTTAGCAACAGCGGTTGGAGGTCGAGCTGCTTCGCGATCATGACGGCCTTGAAGGCGTCCTCGTTCACGAAGGCTGCAACAGCTTCTTTTGTTGGATGAGGCGGCGCCCGGAACTCGCAGGTCGAACCCTTGTGAAGAGTCTGCCGGGCAAGGGAACCATAGAACGTGTAAAAGCGGCTTGCCGCTTCGCGAAAGTAAACCTCCGCTTCCTTGCGCGCGCCCATTTCGAGCTTAGTGCGTCCGAGCCAGTAACCCGCCCGTGCCTCGTCTCGAGCATAGCCCTTTATCAGGCGCGCCGCCTCGAAATGCGGCTCAGCCAGGCGCGGCTCCTTCATGAAACGCAGGGCGATCCAACCTGCCAGGAACTCGGCTTCAGAGCGGGTTTCATCGTCAAGTGGTCCGTGCGCCTTCGCGATTGCATACGCGGTTGCCGGATGGTCGGCGCTCAGCGCGCGCCGCACTTCGCTTCGCCGGAAGTCCCACCACTTTTCGGGATCGGCGAGATCGGCGGTATCGGGATTGAGCGAGCGAAGGAGAGACCAGACGTCATCGTCGGCACCCTCGCGCCGCAAGGATTTCAGCCGCGCAAGAAGCGTGGCAGGGCCGCCGGCGCTTTCTTTCGTAAGCTTGAAGGCATTCACCGCCGCCTTCGACTGGAGCGCCTTCCCGCCAGACTTATCTTCTTTGTCCCCAAGCTTGTCGCCGCCTGGTTCCGGCTTCGCGGACTTGCCGGTCGACGCAGTTACCTTCCCGTTTTGGGAGTCAACCCACGCATCCTCGTCCGGCGCCGCATTATCGTCCTTCTTCGCGTTCTTCTTCTTGAGGCGAACCGGCTCAGAAAGGCTTGTGATCCCGAACGCATGCGCCTTTCCATTTAATGCGGCTTGTTTCTCCTCTACGCCGCTTGGGATTTCTCCATGACGCCGTCCCTTGCCACGCCTCCCGACGACCTTCGTTTTCCGGCCGTGACGGCCGTTATGGGCGATTTGCGTGCCTGCTCTCTTGGCCCGAAGCCGCGCGGCTCCCTTCAAGCCCTTTCCTTCGGAAGCCGACGCTAGCTTCTTCCCCGGATCATCCAGTTGTCGCGCGCGCGCCTCTATCATCAACCTACGGTGGCGTTGATCCTCGGAATTCAAAAGCGAACCAAACCGTGTAACAAATCGCTCCTGCACGACGGAATCTAAATTATAGCGGCTCCAGGCAAACTTGATGAGGCTCAGACCTCGCTCGCGTTCCCCGGTCTCCATAAGCGCTGCGCCCAGACTGGCCTTTCCAGCGCCCGTCATTGGGTTCCGGTTCGTATAGAATTTCAAGACATCGGCGGCCGTAGCGTCTGAAAGGAACAGGGCCTTCTCGGTTCCAAACTCCTGGGCGGGTTCCGGAAACAGGGGATGGCCCCTCCGGAATGCCATGACCTCGTTGAAGTCTACGGAAGAGGCGCGCAAGCGCTTCCATTCGGCAAAGGACTTCGCGGCGGGGTCGCTAAACTTCCTGATCGCGGCCCGTGCGCCGGCATCGTCTCCTCTGGAGACGCTCGATATGACATCTTTGATTGCGGCCGCATCACCATCACTGATCCTGAAGGATAGAAGGGGTTGAAGCGCCGCAGTCATCTCTTCGGTAGAAAATGTCTTGGGAAACTTCAGGTTTACGGCGGGAATAAGAACCGGCTCGGCTGGCGCACTCTCTTTGCTGGGCTCGCCTGGGTTTGAAACAGACGGTTGACCGGCCTCCTCGGACTGCTTTGCTTCCGGTGAGGGCGCACTTCCGCCAGGAATTTGAGCCCCTGGCTCAATGGGTGGCTTGGTTCTTGCTTCAGCCGTCTTGACATCGGCGCTCGAGCTATGCTTTTGCGTGGAACGGTTCGCGGCTCCTGAAACCTTGACCGGGGCTGGTTGCAGGTTAGCCGTGGCATAGGTCAGAGGCGCTTGATGCGACGGCAACAGATAAGGCACGGCGAGCACGGCAAGAAAGCCAAGCGCGGTTCCGATCAGGATCGCCCTCAAAAGGCCGAATGGATTGTGCGGCGGGTTCGCGTCTGGGTCAGGCGTGGGCATTTGCTGGCTACTTAAAAATTACGGTTGGCAGCTTAGCATATCAAACCTATGCTTTTCCCCCACAATTGGAACTGAAAAGGCTTTAATGCGTACAGCGCGCCTACTGATAGCCGCGATAATCCGGCAATAGAATGACCAACTCTAGTTGGTTGGCGCTATTTTCGAAGGGAAAGAGGCACGGAGGTTAATCTCGGATAACTCTTTTCCGCATAGGATCGACCCGAAGGTGAGGAAGGCTAGAATGTTCAAGGGTTCTTTTACGGCGCTTGTAACGCCTTTTGATGGTGAGAGCGTCGATTATGATGCCTTTACTCGGCTCGTGGAATTTCAAATCCAATCGGGCACTCACGGACTTGTACCCTGCGGCACGACGGGCGAGTCGCCGACGCTCAGTCACGAGGAGCACGCGCGTGTTGTGGAGACATGCATTTCCGCGGCCAAAGGGCGCGTTCCCGTTATAGCGGGCGCCGGCTCGAATAGCACAAAGGAGGCGGTTGAGCTTGCCCGGCACGCCGATAAAGCTGGGGCCACCGCGGTACTCATCGTCACGCCATATTACAACAAACCGACGCAGGAAGGGCTCTACCAGCACTTCAAAGCCATCAACGATGCGATCAGCATCCCGATCATCATCTACAACATCCCCTCGCGCAGCGTCATCGATATGTCGGTCGCCACAATGGCGCGGCTTTTCAAGCTTCCGAATATCGCAGGCGTGAAGGATGCAACCGCGTCGCCGCTGCGTATGAGCCAGCAACGCTTAACGCTTGGCGAAGAGTTCAATCAGCTCTCGGGCGAAGACGCGACGGCGCTTGCGTTCATGGCTCACGGGGGACATGGATGCATTTCCGTGACCTCGAACGCAGCTCCAAAGCTCTGCGCAGAGTTCCAGGGTGCGTGTCTCGCGGGTGATTTCCGCAAAGCGCTCGAGTTGCATGACCGGCTCATGCCGCTGCACGAAGCGCTCTTTGTCGAGACAAACCCTGGCCCCGTGAAATATGCCGTTTCGCGGCTTGGGCTTTGCAAGCCCGATACCCGCCTTCCGTTGGCGCCCATCTCCGAACAAACCAAGGCGCTCGTTGATGCGGCCCTTGAAAAGGCGGGCGTGCTTCAGCAACAAGCGCATAGGTGAGATCCCAGTTCCGTCACTCACACCCTTGTCCGTTGCCTTCCAAAATTCGGCACGCCGCTTGAACTTACGGACATTAATGAGGCCAGAACGCACTCCTCATAAGGCTGTCTCAGCGCAAGGCCGCCATTCCGAAATATGGTGGGGATACGATATATCAGCCGGACAGAGCGCGGCGCGGCAACGAGTTTGTGGTCCGCAACGAGACGGGTCCCCGCTGGATGGCTAACGGGAACCTTAAGCCACCGCCCCAAAGGCCAGGGAACGCGGCCGAGTTACTGAAGAATCAAGCCGCTTGCCATGGGGCGGACCAAACGGCTAAACGGAAGGGGCACAACCGAGATTTTGGGGTATAGATAAGCAAACCCTCCTATAACCCACTGGTTTTAAAGGGTTTTGAGTGTAACTATCATGGCAGCTCTCTCCTCAGCATCCGTTCGAAAGGTTGTCGCGGAAAACAGAAAGGCCCGGTTCTCGTACTTTATCGAGGATACTTTCGAGGCCGGGATTGCCTTGGGCGGCTCGGAGGTGAAATCGCTGAGGCAGGGAAAGGCTAACATCGCGGAATCCTACGCCAGCGAGCAGAATGGCGAGATCTTTCTCATCAACGCCTATATTCCCGAATACCTGCAGGCAAATCGCCTGAACCACGAGACGCGCCGCCCGCGCAAGCTGCTCCTGCACAAACGCGAAGCGAGCAAGCTGATCGGCGCGATCCAGCGCGACGGCATGACGCTCGTTCCGTTACGGATTTACTTCAACGACCGCGGGCGCGCCAAGCTGGAGCTGGCGCTGGCGCGCGGCAAGAAACTGCATGATAAGCGCGAAACCGAGAAGAATCGCGATTGGGAGCGCCAAAAAGGTCGCCTGCTCCGCGATCGGGGTTAAAGCGCTGGCTTAGCCGGCCTTGCCGATGTGCTGATTCGGGCATTGCTCTAAAATCCAGTTCAGTTGATCTCAGATGTTCTACCGGTCGGGTTTGCAGCCCTCTGATTCGAACTCATATCGCTAAGTTCAAGCGATAGCTGTTCGGGCTGTTCAGCGGTTCTGACCCTCAGTGACTATCTGAATGGGCAGACCCTTTGATCTATATGTATAAAAAGACACACTGCCCTTCAATGAGCTGAAAGGTAGCGGATCGTTAACTATATGGTAACCGGTTGGGTATTTTCTAGGCTCCATATCCACTCTTCAGCTTTCGGTAACTACGCCGCCGTTCAGCCAATAGAATCACAGGGGATAGAAATGATCACCAGTAATATCCGGACACTAGGTGTCCTTTTGGCGGGTTTTGTGGCGTTAGTAGTGCTGGCCCAGTCCGCTCAACAACTTAAGGTTACGGCCGCAGTTACACATCCAGTGGTTGTCGAGAAGGCGCTGCCTGCGCCAATCGTAGTCGAGGCATCGATCAAGCAGAAGTCGAATGAGTTTGTAGCGATACCGAAGGAGAAATGCGGGTCGACATGGATCAATGGCGGTAACTATGTTCTGGTTACGCCCCAGACCTGCGATGACGTCAGCATTGCCTCTATGACCGTCGCGGTCTCTGACAAGCCCTGCGAGGCAAGCACACAGGCCGATTTCCAGAGCCTGACCTACAACACGTACTTCAAGGGCGACTTCGGCTTCTATCTTGGGCAGGGCAACAAGGTTCAATGCCTGGCCGTCAAAGAGATTATCGGGAAATACCTCTAAGATAAAAGCGGAGAGGCGGCCTCGCCTCGACCGCGGAAAGAATCGAAAGGCGGCTGCATGGCCGCCTTTTTTGCGTGTCCACTATGCTGGAACGTTCACATGTCTGTCATCTAGCACGTCTATTGGTAATAGAATTTTAACCGTGAAGCTTAAGGACCTGCATGTTAGGACTGGTGCTGGTGATAGGGGTCTTTGCAGGCGTGACGTTATCCGGTTTGCTCGCCTGTACAATCTTCAACAAAGGACTGAAGGTCTGGCCGACTCCTGGAAAGGGAAGTTGGCAGAGCCGTGTTTTCTGGAGCCTTTTTCGAACTCTGAACGTTTCCACCCTCGCTTTGGCTTTCCTTGATTGGCAGCGCTGGGATGGATTTTCTCTGGAACGCGGTCTGGGCGCCACCCTCGCCATCGCCTGCTTCGCCCTCTACGGTTGGGCTTGTTATGCGCTTGGCCGGAGGAACCTTTACTGCGGGCGCGACGGTCTCGTAACAGGCGGCATCTACAGCTGGACGCGGAATCCGCAATACGCAACCGCAATCCCGGCTTATCTCGGCTTGGCGGTCGCCTCGGCCTCGGCTACAGTTTTTGCAATTGCGTCGCTGCTAACACTCAGCTTCGTCCTGATGGCGTTCGCCGAGGAGCACTGGCTGGAAGCCGCATATGGCGCAGATTACCGGCGCTATCGTCTCCAAGTCGCTCGCTTTTACAATTGGCGTCACGCGCTGGCGGTCCTCAAGCATGAGGTCGTTCGCGCGAAGCAAGCCGCCAAGGAAGAGCTTCTTTGAATGCCGTCATGCGATCCCGCTTTTCCGCATGGCATCATTCAGGAAAGTGGCCACGAGGCTGAGACAAAAGCGCTTTATTGGCCGACGAGATAGAGGACTTGAAGAGATGCCCGCCGCAAGCATTCAGGATCGCGATCAATCTCGAGCAACTGCGCCCAGGCAGTTTCGAACCCTTTTCGTTTCAGATCTCCATCTCGGCGCGAGAGCGTGTCAGGCGGAAGCCTTTCTTGATTTTCTTCGCCACTATGACGCCGGCACGATCTACCTCGTCGGTGACATCATTGATTTCTGGAGCGTCAAGCGGAGTCCTCTATGGCTGCAATCGCATAATGACGTGCTGCAGAAGATTCTGCGAAAAGCCCGCAAGGGGACGAAGATCATTTTCATTCCGGGTAATCACGACGAAGGAGTCCGGGGGTATTGCGGAATGAGCTTTGGCGCCGTCGAGATCCACCACGACATCGTACATGTGGGGGCCGATGGCCGCCGCTATCTCGTCATGCACGGCGATGAGTTCGATGTGATCGTTCGCTACGCCAAGTGGCTGGCGTTCCTTGGAGACCGCTCGTACGAATTTGCGCTGTGGTGCAATGGACCGCTCAACCTGGTCCGGCGCTGGCTCGGCTTCGGCTACTGGTCCCTCTCGGGCTATCTGAAGCTGCGTGTGAAAACCGCAGTGAATTTCATTGGGGAATTCGAGCATGCCATTTCTGCCGAGGCCAAGCGTCGAAGCGTCGATGGCGTGATCTGCGGTCATATCCATCACATGGCAGATCGCATGATCGACGGGGTTCGATATTTGAATTGTGGCGACTGGGTCGAAAGCTGCACGGCTATAGCTGAAGATTTTGACGGAAAGCTCAGTCAGATTCGCTGGCTTCCGGGTCCGATGGAGACGTCACCAGCGGTGGCCGCCCCGGTTCCAAGTTTTGCCCTCGAGGGCGTTTCAAGCTGCGCTGCCTCTGGACGCGCGGCCGTTACCAGCAGGCGGCCAGAGGTGGTCAATACGTAGCTTCGGCCGAATAAAGTCAGGAGAGTTGATTTGGTCACCGTCGCAGGAGCGAAGAGTCCCAAGAGCGCCACCATGATCGGCGCAGCCGTACGCGGAAGCAAGTCGCTTTCAGCTGAAGGCTTGAGGGAGCGTCTTTTTACGCTGGCATTTTCGAACCTTGTCTATGCGCAAATCTGGGAGGACCCAGCAGTTGACCTGGATGCTCTTGCGCTTGATGGCAACTGCCGTATCGTTACCATAGCGTCCGGCGGCTGCAATGTGCTGAGCTATCTCCCGGCAGGACCCGCGCACATCGCGGCGGTCGACATCAATGCTGCGCATGTTGCTCTGAACCGGCTCAAGCTGGCTGCTGCTCGTTACTTGCCCAACTACGATTCCTTCTATCGGTTTTTCGGTGCAGCGGACCACGCAGCAAATGTTTCCGCCTTCAGATTTCATATCCTGCCGCATCTCGATCCGTTGACGGCAAACTACTGGCACGGGCGCCACGGACTCCGCCGTAGACGCCGTATCCGGCGCTTTACGAACAATTTCTATCGCGCCGGTCTTCTCGGCAGCTTCATCGGAGCGAGCCATCTCGTCGCGAGGCTGAATGGCGTCAATCCGCGTGTGCTGCTGAAAGCGCAGACGCTGGAGGAGCAGCGCCGGATCTTCGACCGGGAATTTGCGCCTCTGTTCAACAGGAGGGTATTGCGCTGGCTGGTAAACCGTCCGGCCACGCTCTATGGCCTTGGCATCCCGCCGGCGCAATATAAGGCGCTTGCCGGCGACGATGAAGGCGGGATGGCGGCGGTGCTCCGCAAACGCCTGGAACGGCTGGCTTGCGGCTTCCCGCTCGCGGACAACTATTTTGCCTGGCAGGCATTTGGCCGGCGCTATCCCCCATCCGGCGGGCCGTTGCCGCCGTACCTCAATCCTCTGAATTTTGCGCTGGTGCGGGAGAATGCGTCGCGAGTCTCGGTTCACCATGCTTCGCTGACAGCATATCTCGCCAATGCTCCGAAAGAGAGCTTTGATCGCTATGTTTTACTGGATGCGCAGGACTGGATGAACGATGCGAAGCTCACGCAACTCTGGAGCGAAATCACCCGGACCGCGAAACCAGGCTCGCGCGTCATCTTCCGGACTGCCGCTGAACCGACGATCCTTCCGGGACGCATACCGGAAGACATTCTCGCTCGCTGGCACTATGCGGCTGATGTGTCTCGCGAATTGACCCTCAAAGACCGGTCCGCCATTTACGGGGGCTTCCACCTTTACATGTTTAAGGGATGACTCAGATGACCGTTACCGCTTCGGCGGCGGAGAAGATGGACGTGATCTACCGCCGCCAGCGCTTCATCTATGACGCCACGCGGCGCTATTATCTTTTTGGCCGCGATCGCCTGATCGAGGATCTCGGGCCACCGGCCAAGGGCACTGTCCTCGAAATCGGTTGCGGGACGGCGCGCAATCTCGTCCAAGCCGCACGCCTGTACCCTGAGGCCCGGTTTTACGGGCTTGATGTCTCGGAAGCCATGCTGCTATCGGCGCGCGCCTCTATTGCGCGATGCGGTCTGGGAGCGCGCATTGTCCTCCGCAAGGGAGACGCTACCGCTTTTGATCCGAAGCAACTTTTTGCCCTCAGCGGCTTTGACCGCGTTTTCATTTCCTATGCTCTGTCCATGATTCCGGCTTGGCGAGACGTGGTCAGGCACGCTGCGACTTGCGTTGCGCCGGGAGGTAAGCTTTTTATCGTCGACTTCGGCGACTTCGGCAGCTATCCGGCGCTTTTGCGGCGTGTGCAGCTTGCGTGGCTACGCCGCTTCTCAGTTGTGCCAATTCCCGCGATGGATCGGAAGATCGGCATGCTTGCGGAGCAAATGGGGTTCACGGCGGCCACCGAAAAACTCTATGGCGGCTATGCCGCCCAGATTTGCCTTCAGCATCGATGATCGAATGGGCACAGCGGCCTCAACGCACTTTTCCGAAACCTTGGCTCGTTCTGAAGCGATTAACTATTGAAGTACCGCACGACAGCATGCCCAATATATTGCATAACCAGGAATGTTGTAACGGCTGTAGAAAGGGTTAATGTAAAGTTAATAATTTCGTGAGTAGGCATGCTCGTTACTCCGACTCTGTACTCAATAATCAACAAAGCCTTCCCGGAAAGAGCCTCTTTGACCCAATTTATATTACGGGATCGAAGCTTTTCCAGATCACTCCGACTTGCCTTTGGCATTCTCCCTTGAGAGGGGATACGCAGAGGCTTTATTGCTAAACGTACCTTATCGAAATGGCGGTTTGATTAAAATCAAATTCCGCGCCAGGTTGCGATTCAATTGGGAGTTATCCCCAATCTGGGGGAAGGGCCATCGACCGAGCAGCGATCAGGACGGCCACGGTGCGAACTGTCGATGCTTATCGCCAAAAGCCTGAGGCATATCCAGCCGGCCCCCATTCGCACTTGGCCTTACCCCAGAGCAGGCGCACATTCGTCTCGTGGTGTTCGAGAATGCAATCCGCTGCAGCCAACAACTTTGAATCCTTGCGGCACCCTTTACCAGCAAGGTCTATCAGCAGTTCAACGGAGTGTCGAAATAGATAGATCGTAGAGTTTTTGAGCGTGGGCGTCAGCAGACGCTTTGAAAAGCCGGGATTTGCCCAGGCGGCGAAGGTCATCGCCCGCGGCTCAAACTTGAGCGCAAGTTCGAGGCTCGACGCGAATGAAGACGCTAACATTTCTTTCACGCTGGTGCGCGGCCATCCAACCGCATGCACTTGATATTCTGCCTTTTTCCGTCCCAATGGCAATCAGGCACCGCTTGGCCTCCCGGCAATGAACCTTCCGCCGCTTATAAGTGTGAATTGCTACGCTCAAGGCGCTTCTTTCATCGCAGCTTCACATAAGCTCGCTAATCGCTCTTTGACACGCCTATTTGTACGACGATTGGGTTGTATCCAGTTGGTGATGTCAGGCGGATCAGGCAGTCCCCCACTCTTTGTCTGGTCCGCCGCCCATAAGGCGATTTGAGCCGGCTGCACATATAACCTCTTGCCAAAGTAGTTTTGACTCCAGCGCTTATCGGAGCGATTGTGATAGCTTCTGAAGCGCCTAGATCTTGGCTATAAATGAAACAGGCTTCCCAGCGAAGCTTTTGGGGTGCGCAGCCATGAGCGCGACACCATCCTTGAACGCCAATCTCCATGACGGCCGCTTCGCGCTGCTGGCATCGGGATCTTGGACGGCCGTCCACGCCGGCGAGCTTGAAGCCGCGATCGGCAGGGCGGCGGACGAAGTTGCGAAGGCCGGTGAGGTGTCTATCGATATGCGCGATGTCGCCGCATTCGATACATACGGGGCTTGGCTCTTGGAGCGGTTGATCCGGCAAAGGTCCGGAGCAGGACAGCAAACCGGGGTCGTCGGTCTGCGCGAGGAATTCCAAGGGCTTCTGCAGGACGTTCATACCGTCAATCGAAAAGAGGAAGTCCCGAAAGCCAAAAGGCACGGGCTGTTCTCCACCCTTGGCGAGTTTGAGCGTGTCCTCACGGAGCAGGTGCGGGGCTTTCTCCCATTCCTGGATATGCTCGGTGCCATCTGCGTCGCCGCCGCGCGCGTTATCCGCCGTCCGAGGGACTTCCGCTTCACCTCGATGGTGCATCAGCTCGATCGCGTCGGCTGGCAGGCCACGCCCATTATTGTGCTGATCACGTTCCTGATCGGCTGCATCATCGCGCAGCAGGGCTTCTTTCATTTCCGCAGGTTCGGGGCCGAGAACTATGTCGTCGACATGGTCGGCATTCTGATCCTGCGCGAGATCGGCGTGCTGCTCGTGACAATCATGGTCGCGGGCCGCTCGGGCAGCTCTTACACGGCCGAGCTTGGCTCCATGAAGATGCGCGAGGAGATCGACGCGCTCCGCACCATGGGCCTCGATCCCGTTGAAGTGCTCATCCTGCCGCGCGTGCTTGCCCTTATCATCGCTGTGCCGATCCTGACTTTCCTGGGCTCCATGGCGGCCCTTTATGGGGGTGGGCTCGTGGCATGGCTTTACGATGGAATGAGCCCGCAGATCTTCATTGCGCGGCTCCACGAAGCCATAACGGTGACCCACTTCAAGGTGGGCATCATCAAAGCGCCCTTTATGGCGCTCGTCATCGGCGTCGTTGCCTGCGCCGAGGGACTCCAGGTTAAAGGCAGCGCCGAGTCGCTCGGGCTGCAGACCACAACGTCGGTGGTGAAGTCGATCTTCCTGGTGATCGTTCTGGACGGGCTTTTCGCAATCTTCTTTGCCTCGATTGGAATGTGACATGGCAAGCAAGGCGGAGCCAGTCATCCGGGTGCGCGATCTCGTGGTCGGGTTTGGGGACACGACGGTTTTGGATCGCCTTTCGCTCGGCGTTTATCGCGGCGAGATTCTCGGCCTTGTGGGCGGCTCGGGCAGTGGGAAATCCGTGCTGATGCGCACTGTTATCGGTCTCCTACCGAAGCGCGGAGGCACAGTCGAGGTACTTGGGGCAGATCAGGACAAGGCGAGCGAATCGGAACTGCGCGCCGTCGAGCGGCGGTGGGGGATTCTCTTCCAGCAAGGCGCGCTGTTCTCATCGCTGACTGCGCTTCAGAATGTCCAGTTTCCGATGCGCGAATATCTCCACATCTCGGAAGAGCTCATGGATGAGGTGGCGAACGCCAAGCTCGAGATGGTCGGGCTTAGCCGCGCCGATGGCGTGAAGTTCCCGGCGGAGCTTTCCGGCGGAATGACGAAGCGCGTCGCGCTGGCCCGCGCGCTAGCCCTCGATCCCGAAATCGTCTTCCTCGATGAGCCGACCTCGGGCCTCGATCCCATCGCGGCGGCGGAGTTCGACGCCCTCATCCGGACGCTGCAAAGCACTCTCGGCCTGACGGTGTTCATGGTCACTCACGACCTTGAAAGCCTCTATCTCGTTTGCGACCGCGTCGCTGCGCTCGCCGATGGAAAAGTGGTCGCGGAAGGGCCGATCGCCTCCATGCTGCTGTCCGATCATCCGTGGGTGAAATCCTATTTTAGCGGCGAGCGCGGCAAGGGGCTGGCCCAAGTTGCGCAGGCTGAGACACGGGGCTAGGTCCAATGGAAATCAAGGCACGCTACGTTCTGATCGGACTCTTCACCCTCGCCGCCCTCGTGGCGGGCTTCGCCTTTGTATACTGGCTGGAAACGTCAGGTGGGCTGGGCAAGCGAACAAGCTATGAGGTGAGGTTCCACAATACGGTGTCCGGCCTCCTCGCGGGGTCCGCCGTGCTTTTCAACGGCATCCGCGTCGGCGAGGTGACGGGGCTGAAGCTTGTCCCGGATGAGCCAAGAGAGATCGACGTGACGATCGCGGTCGATGCCAACACGCCGGTGAGGGGCGACACGCAGGCATCGCTGGAGTTTCAGGGCCTGACGGGTGTGGCCGTTGTCACTCTTGCGGGCGGATCGGCGAGCGCCCCGCAGCTGACGGTCACTCACGGGCAGCTCCCAAGCCTGACCGCAAGCGAGACGGCAGGTCAGACCATGAGCGAGGCGGCCCGCCAAGCCTTCACCCGCGTTGACAAGGTTCTCGCGGAGAACTCCGGCGATCTCCGGACCATGGTCTCCAATCTGACCTCCTTTTCGGAGGCACTGGGGAAAAATTCCGGCAAGGTGGACGCCATCCTCGGCGGACTTGAGCGAATGACGGGCGGCGGGAAAACGGCCGGGCTCGTTTATGATCTGACCGCGTTGCCAGCTTCCGCGGAGCCTTCGAAGCCGCTTGAGAAGCAGTTGGCCGTCCCGGACCCAAGCGCCTTGCTTACCTATGACTCCGAGCGGATTCTAGCTCAGGCGGATGAGAACGAACTCGCACCGCTTGGAAATGCGAAATGGGCCGACACTCTGACAAAGCTCGTTCAATCGAGGATCGTTCAAAGCTTCGAAAATACAGGCTCGCTGAACGAGGTGAGCCGCCCGGTGGAGGGCGGCGCGCCGGAATTTCAGCTCGCAACCGAGATTCGGAAATTTCAGATCGTCAATGCGCCTGAAAGGCGAGCCGAGGCTCAGATCAGCGCAAAGATCATCGCCGCCGATGGCCACATCGTAGCGGCCCGAATTTTCGATGGGAGCGCCCCGGTTAAGACGGCAGAGGAAGCGGACGCCGCGAAGGCGTTGAACGAAGCGTTCGGAAAGATTTTGTCCAACCTCATACCCTGGACGACGGATGTCATTGCGGGGGGCGGGGAGAAACCTCCTGCTGTTCCGGCCCAACCCCGCAAACGCGGACAGGCGCGCGGGTAACGAGGGATTTTGTCGTGGGCCGGAAGCCTCATTGCTGGGACAAACCTCAGACCTCCAAATATTGGCGAAGCCGGGGAACTCTCTTCAGCCGTCCAGAACCTGGAAGGTGATCCCCGCATGTGTCTGGAGCGCTTCAATGAGTGTGTCGCCCAAAAGCGTGGCCGGCGTCCAGAAGCCGCCCGGCTTTCCTGGCTTGTCCAGGGCCGCGAGGCAGGCCGCTGCCTGGCCCAGCATCTTCGACGTCGAGAGATAACCGGGATCGGCGTCGCCAGCGACTTTCACGCGGATCGCCCTCCCATCCGCCGCCTTGCCGAAAAAGCGCAGATCGAAAAACCCTTTCTTCTGCGCTTCGGGTGATGGGCCATCCCCGGGAGCCGGCAGGATGAAGCGCTCCAATCCCCACCGTGTTGGCGGAATCACGCTCGCGGCTGCAAACGCGCCAAGCCCAGCCGCAATCGTGTAGGCTTTCACCCGCCCCTCAAGCCCCTGACCTGCCAGCATGGCTTCGTCATAGCGGAAGTCGCGGGCATAGTTGTAATGGGACAGGGCATTAGACCGGTGCACCACCTTAGTGTTGATGCTGGCCATGATGAAGGGCGCGAGCCAGGCGTCGAAATCGGGGTCGTATTCCGGCCTCGAAAGGCTGGCTTGCCTCACCTTGGGCACGTCCCCTGCGGGGCAAAGCGCATAAGGGTTCCCGAGTTCCCTTCTGACGCCATTGTCGGCGGCGGCTTCCTTGGCCACGTTCAACAGGCTGGCGATGGTGCCGCCGGAGGCTCCGCCGCGGATCGCCTTCACGCGCATCTTCACGTGAGAGCAAGGCTGGCCGAAACGGCGGCGCGCTTCCTGCTGCAGCAAGGCGACGCCCATGTCGGACGGGATCGAGTCGAAACCGCAGCAATGAACGATGCGAGCGCCTGAGGCGTGCGCTTTAGCCTCGTAAAGCCCGATCATGCGTTTGATCCAGGGAATCTCGCCGGTCAGATCGCTGCCGGTGGATGCGCAAACTCTGACGAGAGGCTCACCATATAACGCGTAGGGGCCAACGGTCGAGACGACGGCGCGGGTTTTGCCGCACATTGCCGCAAGCGCCGCCTCGTCTGCCGCATCGGCAAATTCCAACGGAAGGGCGGCGGCCCCCTCGCCAAGCGAAGAGCGCAGCGCCTCAAGCTTGTCCCGCGAACGGCCAGCAGCCGCCCACCTCAACCGCCCGCCAAAGCCAAATTCATCCACAAGATAGCGGCATAAGAGTTTACCCACGAAGCTCGTGGCTCCGAAAACGACAAGGCGGTAAGGCTTCTCGATCATTGGCTTTCAAGAGTTTTGCAAGAAGAAATACGGCTGTCAGGCCCTGTTCATTTCGGCTCTGTACACATGTAATTTAAGAGAGCGCCTGAAGGTTTGACGAATAGGGCTGGAGAGACTAAATTCGATAAGTTTGAAGGGACAAAGCGAAGACGATGTCGAGAAGGCAGGACCTACGCGCTCCCGCCCTTGACTTGAAGGGGGCCGGCGGCGTCCGCGAGTTGAATGAGCGCTACCGGGAAATTTTCCGGAGCATTGTCGAGACTTACCTCGCGACGGGCGAGCCGGTCGGATCGCGCAACCTGAGCCGCCACCTTCCCATGACCTTGTCGCCCGCCTCGGTCCGGAACGTGATGTCCGATCTCGAGACGCTGGGCCTTATCTACGCCCCTCATGTCAGCGCCGGGCGAATCCCCACGCAAACAGGCTTGCGCCTTTTCGTCGACGGCCTTCTCGAAGTGGGCAGCATCGAGGATGCGGAACGCGCTCAGATCGAGCGCCAGCTTCGCGACTATGCCCGCGATACCACCGCCGTCACGTCCGACGTTCTGGCCGAGGCCGGCCATATGCTGTCCGGCCTTTCGCGCTGCGCTGGAGTCGTCCTGGCCGAGAAGCAGGTCAGCCGCATCAAACACATCGAATTTGTGAGCCTCGATTCGAAACGCGCGCTCCTCGTGCTCGCGGGCGACGACGGCAGTGTCGAAAACCGCGTCTTGAACCTGCCGGAAGGTCTGCCCCAGCAGGCTCTTACCGAAGCGACCAA
>Ga0074046_10000977_pt1 | contig 26441 bp, 21 predicted proteins | sample BogForMeECP23OM3_FD_94441 | JGI IMG/M metagenome (GOLD analysis project Ga0074046, IMG submission 94441) | Bog forest soil microbial communities from Calvert Island, British Columbia, Canada - Bog Forest MetaG ECP23OM3 | ecosystem: Environmental > Terrestrial > Soil > Wetlands ...
AGGTCGAGCTGCTTGCGCATATCCTGGACCCGCCGGATCACTTCCCGGGCATATCCTTCCGCTTCGAGATCGGACGTGAGTGCCACGTCCACGTAGACCGTGGCATCGGTCATGGGGGCAGAGAAGACATCTGCGGGGAGTTTCTCAGTGAATGTGACATGCTCGCTATCGATCTCGAAGACTGCATCACCGCTGGTCAGGTTGTATGTCTTCCCGGCATCGATCGCAGCCTTAAGTGCATTGCCGTCTGCTGCTTCGATGAGCCCCTTCAGTTTGAATGAGTCCTTGCCGAACCCCTTGCCGAGCGCCTTCATCACCGGCTCGGCGTGCCAGCCCACCCGGTCCCACCGGCCTATGACCACGCTGACCTTCCGGGCATTCGCCCGGTCCATGCAGACTGCATTGAGCCGTTCGATCGCATCCTTTACCGGCTCTGCACTGGTCACGACAACGACTTCGGAGACCGGCCACCGGAGTTTCCGCTTGCCTGCCTGCCGGGCATTGGCGCTCGCTTCGTCAAACGAGCGGACGAGCTCAACCGCGTGTTCCAGTTCCCGGTCAACGAATGCTGTCTCACCTGCGAACCAGTCGAGCAGGTGGACGCTGGCCGGATCATTGGCACACCGGAGGTTCCCGTAGATCTCCTCGGTGAGGTGCGGGCAGAACGGGGCGAGGAGCGTAGTAAGCCTGCGCATCACGTAGTAGATCGTCTCGTAGGCAAAGACCTTCTGTTCTGATTCGCCTTCGAGCCACATCCGGGGCCGGACGAGCTGGACATACCAGCGCGAGAGGTCCTCAAGGATGAAGTTCACGAGCTCGCGGGTAGCCCGGTGGAGCTGGCACTCCTTCGTGGCCGCATCGACCGTAGCCGCAACCGAGTTGATGCGTGAGATGATGAACCGGTCCTCGTCAGGCATCAGCTTCAGGTGCGTACGGATGTATGCGTCGTCCCAGGCACCGCCCTTTGATGCAGGTTCGAACGTATCGAGGATCATGTAAGGGATCGGGAAGCGGTACACGTTCCAGAGGATGTTGAGCGCCCGGTTGGTGGTGCCGACCCCCTCCCAGTTGAACTTGAGGTCGTCCCACGGGGCGGAGGAAGAGAGGACGTAGAGCCGGAGTACGTCGACACCAACCTTGCCGATTACATCGCCGGGGTTCACCACGTTCCCGAGGCTCTTGGACATCTTCTTGCCCTCTGCGTCGAGGGCAAAGCCGTGCATGCAGACGCTCTTGTAAGGCGCCTTCCCGAATGCGATGGTGCTCGCGCCAAGCTGGGAGTAAAACCAGCCGCGGGTCTGGTCCTGCCCCTCGGCAATGAAATCGGCAGGCCAGAGTGCATCGAACTCCTTTGTTTTCCCGGGGAACCCGAGCGTGGCCCATGAAGCGACCGCAGAGTCGAACCAGACATCGAAGATGTCCTCGACCCGCTTCATCGTGCCGCCGCAGCTGCACGGGATCGTCACGCTGTCCACGTACGGGCGGTGGGGATCGGGCAGGGTCCTGCCGCTCCGTTCCTCGAGCTCCGCGATGGTGCCGATCACCCGGTAGGCATCGCACTTCGGGCAGACCCAGACCGGGATCGGGATGCCCCAGTAACGCTGGCGCGAGATGCACCAGTCCCGGGCCTCCTTGATCCAGTCGTAGAACCGGGCACTGCCGGCCCATTCGGGGTACCATGTCACTTTTTCGACTTCCGAGAGCATCAGGTCCCGCATCTCGGAGGCCTTCAGGAACCACTGGGATGTGGCCCGGAAGATGATCGGTGTCTTGCAGCGCCAGCAGTGGCCGTACCGGTGGGTGACGGTCTCTTTTGCAAGGAGGTGGTCGCCCAGTGCCGCAAGCACGTTCTCGTTTGCGTCCCTGACGAACTGGCCGGCAAACTCCCCGGCCTCTGCCTTGAACTTCCCTGCGCCGTCAACAGGGCAGACGATGGGAAGGCCTTCTTTTGTCCCGAGCACATAGTCGTCCCAGCCATGGCCGGGAGCGATGTGCACCATCCCGGTATTCTCCAGTGCCACGAACTCCGCCGTCACGACCTTGTGCTCGATCTCCCGCTGGAGCGGCACGATCTCTTTGAGGGGGGACTCGTACGCCCAGCCGACGAGCTCCGTTCCCTTCTTTGTTTCAACTACGGAATAGTCCTTGAACCGGCCCTTCTTCAGCACAGCCTTGACGAGGGGTTCTGCGATCCAGAGGAACGCCTCCTTCCCGTCTTTCTTTGCATGCACCCGGGCATACTCGAACTCCTTTGAGACCGCAACCGCTACATTCGCCGGCAGGGTCCAGGGGGTCGTGGTCCAGATGAGGAGGTACTCGCCCGGCTTTCCGGTAAGAGGGAACTTAACGAAAACCGAGGGGTCGTTCTCGTCCCAGTACTCCACTTCGGCGTCCGCGATCGCCGTCTCGCACCGGGGGCACCAGTTCACTACCCGGTGGCCGCGTTCGAGCATCCCGCGGTCCTCGGCCCTGGCAAGGGTCCACCAGGCCGCTTCAATATACTCAGGCTTCACAGTCTGGTACGCCCCGGGGAAGTCCATCCAGACTCCGAGAGCGGCAAACTGGTCGTCCATCAGTTTCTTGTTATCGACAGCAAACTCCCGGCACTTCTCGATGAACGGCTGGATGCCGAACTTCTCGATGTCCTTCTTGGATACAAAGCCGAGCGCCTGCTCGACCTTCACCTCGATCGGCAGCCCGTGCATGTCGTACCCTGCCCGGTCGATCACATGCCTGCCATTCATCCGGTAGTAGCGCAGGATGCTGTCCTTTAGGATTTTGTTCCAGGCCGTCCCAAGGTGGATGTGCCCGGTAGTATACGGCGGGCCGTCCACGAAGAAGAACGGCTTGCCCCTGCTCCGGTGCTGACGGACGATCTGGTAGGTATCGTGGGTGCGCCAGTGCTCCTGCACCGCACGCTCGATCTCCTGTGCATTGAAGTTCGCGGTGACTTCTCTCAAAAAAACCCCTCTTTTCTCACAACGGGAAGCCCTTTTGTGTGTTCACATGTTGGCGTCCCTGCACAAAGTAGTTTTTCTCTCATGCCGGCCCGCACCTGTCAGGCATCATCCAGGAATCAGGAAAGTAAATGAAAAACAGGATCGTAACCAATATATGGACATCTTTTATACTCTACCACTATGAAGGCCACCTCCTATTCTGTCCTTTTTATTCTACCCGTGGTCCTGCTGCTCCTCACCGCAGGCTGCACCACCACCCAGTCACCTGCTTCTCCGGGGACCCCTGCCGGTACTGCTGTCCCGGGTACGCAGCAGGCAGCTGCACCCGCACCTGCTGCCACATCTGCAAAGACTGCCGATATCGACACAACAATCGGGGTAAATTATAACGACTTTTCCTGCCTGAACATCCAGGACCAGATCGGGATCACTTACCTGTATCCCGGTGAGAAAGTGACACTTGCTGTCGCTCCCCCGGCTGGTGGGGGGGTAAATGTCAACGTGCTGATTGTAGACGAGAATGACCAGATCGGGCTCCGGCAGATCAGGCCGAAGTGGGATATCGTCCAGAAGTCCTGGGTCTATGCGGGCATCGTTCCGTTGATCCAGCTCAACGATGTGACGGGTGCGGTTGAGAAGACGGCCACGATCAAGACCCAGAGCATTTATTACATTTGTGTCGACGACCGGAAAGAGTCCGGTACCAGCGATGCCATCTACCAGGTCCCGGTCACACTGAGCCGTTTTTAGAAAAACTCCTTTTTCCCGCATAAGAAAAAGTATAAGCCTACCAGATGACAGAGCACTCGCTTGCTGTGTCCGGAACCGATAACCGTTTTACCCATATCCCGCCAAGGCTGGCCGGCCTTGCCGACCTTGCCTACAATCTCTGGTGGAGCTGGCACCCCGAGGCACGGATCCTCTTCAAGCAGCTCAACCAGCTTGCATGGAAGGCGAGTGTCCACAACCCGGTGAGGATGCTCCGGGACACCCCGCAGGAGTTCTTCCTCGCTGCTGAAAATAACGAGGAGTACCTGCGGCGATACGATATCATCATGAACCGCTTCCGGCGCTACATGAACACTACGTCCGGCTGGTTCCGGGAAGAGTACCCCGGCATCCGGACCCTGACCATCGCATATTTTTCTGCGGAGTATGGCCTGCACCACTCCCTCCCTATGTACGCCGGGGGACTGGGTTTCCTTGCCGGCGATTATCTCAAGGAATGCAGCGATCTCGGTGTTCCGATCGTTGCCGTCGGGTTCATGTACTCGGAGGGCTACCTCCACCAGCACATCCTGCCTGACGGGTGGCAGGAGGGGATCCAGGAGACCCTTGACCGGGATGCCGCACCGGTCAAGCGTGTGCTGAACGACGAAGGAGAACAGCTGGTCGTTCAGGTGCCGCATATCGAGCCTCCCATCTTTGTCGCTGTCTGGCGGGTGGATGTCGGCAAGGTGCCGCTCTATCTCCTTGACACGGACATCCCCCTGAATGATGAGGAGAACCGGCGGATCTCCTCCAACCTCTACACTTCAGACCAGGAGGAACGGCTCCGGCAGGAGATCGTGCTCGGTATCGGTGGCAGGAAAGTGCTGCACGAGATGGGTATCCTGTACTCGTCAGTCCATCTCAACGAGGGGCACCCGGCCTTTGCCCTGCTGGAACGGATCCGGGAACGGGTTGAGCGGGGGATCAGTTTCCCCGATGCCTTAAACCAGGTCCGGGTGACCTCGCTCTTCACCACCCATACCCCGGTCGCAGCGGGCCACGATGCGTTTCCTCCGGAACTGGTGGACCGTTACTTCTCCTGCTATTACCCGGCGCTCGGGATCACCCGCGGGGAGTTCCTCGGGCTCGGGACGCACCCGGATTATCCGGAGAGCGGGTTCAACATGACGGTCATGGCAATGCGCCTCTCCTCCTACCACAACGCGGTTTCACAACGGCACGGGGAGGTAACACGGCAGATGTGGAAGAACCTCTGGCCGGATCTCACGCAGGACAGGGCCCCCATCGACGCGATCACGAACGGGGTGCACCTCCCGACCTGGCTAAACCCCCGGGTCGAGGATCTCCTCGACACTTACTTCTACCCGGTCACCCCGAACTGGCAGCAGGAGCACGATGACCCGGGCATCTGGAACCTTGTCGACGAGATCCCGGACGGGAAGCTCTGGGACCTCCACTTCGATCTCAAGATCAAGCTCATCAACCGCATGCGGGAACGGATACGGATAAAGTGGGCAAAGAAGCAGGAAGACCCTCTCTCTCTTGCTGCCGCGGGACTCCTCCTGAACCCGTCAATCCTGACCCTCGGCTTTGCACGCCGTTTCGCCACTTACAAGCGTTCCGACCTCATCTTTTATGATATGGAACGGCTGAAGCGGATCGTCTGTAACCGCTGGCGCCCGGTCCAGATCATCTTTGCCGGCAAAGCCCACCCCTCGGACTACGAAGGGAAACGAATCCTCCAGAAAATCTACCAGCTCGCCCAGCAGCCCGAATTCGAAGGGAGGATCGCGTTTGTCGAGGACTACAGCGAACAGACCGCCCAGTACCTTGTCCACGGGGTCGACGTCTGGCTCAACAACCCGATGCCACCGCTTGAGGCGAGCGGGACGAGCGGGATGAAGGCGGCGATGAACGGGGTGATCAACCTCAGTATCCCTGACGGCTGGTGGCTCGAGGGGTACAACGGGAAGAACGGGTGGTCATTTGCGAATACGACTGCCGGCAATGACCGGGATACGGCCGATGCCTGCGCGCTCTACGATATCCTTGAACGGGAAGTGGTCCCGCTCTATTACTCGGCCTCGCTGGACGGGATCCCGCACGGCTGGGTGAAGATGATGAAAGAGTCCATCAAGAGCAATGCCCCCCGCTTCTCCGCCCGCCGTATGGTCAAGGAGTACGTCTCGCGCTATTATCCCCAGCTGGTGACCGGGGCTGATGTAGCCTACGCGTGTGTGCTCAGGAGGTGAGCCATGTGCCCCCCTGGATCTTCGATACCGTTTTTAAAAAGCCACAGCCCGATCCCTGGCTTCCTGGTCCGGTCTTCCCCTTACCTCACGGGTGGGAAGGCCTCCGGTGTGCGATTGCAGAGTGGAGCGAACCCGGCTGATGACGTTCTTCCGGAACGGCAGGATCGAATAAAAAGAATCTTTTAGTTTTTTTAAAATACGGGGCCGGAAGGTGCGCTTCCGTTCCCCGTACCGGATCGGCAGTAATATTTCCCGGCAGGTTATCCGGCTGCTTACTCGATCTTCAGGTTCTCCGGTGAGAATGATTTCATCAGCTGCTCGATATGCGTGTAAGCTTTCTTGTGGTCGATATACACCCTGAACGAGCTGCCGTCCTTTGTCGTGATGGTCATGAAACCGGAGAGCAGGACCGGTTTTTTCAGCTCGATCCTGGTGATGTCGCCTTTCTCCGCTACGAAAATTTTCAGTTTCTCGAGGTCTTTCACCTGCTTCTGGCGGGTATCGACCGTGGTACCGAATAGTTCGTCCATCATGAATGTGCTGAACTGGACGCCCTGGGAATTCTCCGCGTTCATATCGGGGTTCCGGATCACGAACAGCCGTTTGCTGGTGGCATATACCCCGTATCCGCCTGTTGACGACCCGATGGCTCCTGCAATAGCGCCCCCGATCCCGTCACCGGAAACTTTCAGCGTGATACTCGAGATGCCGCCCATGTATTCCTCCTGGTCTGCCGCCTGGTACGGTTCGCCAACCGTTATTGCTTCGATTGCTGCAATCAGGCTCCCTTTTGCGTCGTATACGGGGGAACCCTTGCCCCACAACAGCATTGGTTTACCCCGGATGCTGACATGTTCCACGTCCCCGATGTAGGTGTCCCCGACTTTCTTGATACCCTGCGGTGCTGCGGCCCCGGGCTTGCCGGCCAGCGCGAGGATCTGGTCGATGAGCATGGGAACCGGTTTCCCGTAGAAGGGAACCGCATATTCCCGGTTCCCCTTGCCGACAACCGCGGAAGCCGGGACCCCGGTCAGCTCCTCGAGCCCCTTGTTCCATGCGATGATGATGCCACCCTTGTCCACGGCAAAGACGGGATTGTCCAGCGACTGGATCGTCTCGACCAGCCCCTTCCAGTCCGCTTCTTCCGGGGCGGACAGGGGCGCGTTCACAGGTGCCTGCGGGGCAGAAGGTGCAGCCGTCTTCACCGGCTCCGGGCTCCCGATACGGATCGCAGATGCATGATCCCTGCCGGAGACCTGGTATTCCGTCACCGCGCCCCGGGCATCGAAGAACCCGCGATAGCTCCAGAGGAGCGGGACATGTCGGTTGTCGCCGTTGCTGATCCGGTGCTCGAGCAGGAGGTCGGGTTTTATTGTCGAGAGGTTCTGGAGCCGGACGAGGACGAGCGACCGTTCGTTGTCCGGGATGCGGGAGAAGAAGTTGCTCTTCAGCATTTCTTCATAGGTTTTTTTGAAGAAATATACCCCCGCCTCGTTTACGTAACTGAATGTGCCATCAGGACCGAGCCGGCAGATCAGGTCGGTCTGGTTCTCGACCACCGACTGGTAGAACCGCTCCCACTCCGCGATCTCGTGCTCGGCATGTCGTTCCGGGACACTCTTCCTGATGAACTCGACGAGTTTTGTAATCTCCTGCGCAGAATCCGCACCCTTCTGAAAGTAATAATCAGCGCCGCAGTTCAGGGCATCGATTGCGATATGGGCGAGCCGTTTGGCAGTGACGACGATGAAGAGCGACTGGCACCCCCGCGCCCGGATCTCCTGCAGCATGGCAAGACCGTCCATGTCCGGCATCGCATAGTCCGATATGATCACATCGAAATACCTGGTGTTTATGAGTTCGAGCGCCTCGCTGACCTTGGATACGGAGGTGACAGAAAACCCCGGCTGCCGTTCGAGTTTCTGGACGAACGCGTCAAGGAAGAGCGGCTCGTCATCTACGCATAAAATGGATATCGTGTCGGATTGCTGCACAACAATTCACCGTGCTGATGTAGTCAGTTTCTATTCACTCAAAGTAAAATAAATTATGGCATATTGTTCTGCAGGAGCGTGCCCGGGACAACTCTCCGCAGGTTTTTCCCTTTGGCGGGCTACGGTTAGTGCATGCAGATTGCGGTTGCCGGTGCGGCGGACGCAACGGAAGCAGAGTACAAGGCTGCGTATGCAACCGGGGCCCTGATCGCACAGCAGGGAGGCGTCCTTATATGCGGAGGTCTTGGCGGGGTGATGGAGGCGGCCTGCAAGGGCGCCCGGGAACACGGGGGGACGACCGTGGGTATCATCTCCGGGACGGGCGACGGGAACCCATACCTGGATATCGTGATCCGGACAGGTCTCGGGCATGCCCGGAACGTGCTAGTCGCCCAGTCCGGTGATGTGATGATCGCGATTGGCGGGAGCCACGGGACCCTGTCGGAAATTGCGATTGCCCTCAAGACCGGATGCCCGGTCTTCGGCATTGCCAGCTGGGATATTGACGGGGTGGTGAAATGCATGACTCCTGCGGATGCGGTGGGGTTGGCTATAATGGCTGCCAGCACCCCCTCCCGGCATACGCCCGGGCCGGATTGAACCGGCCGAGGCAGGCCTGCATGACCGGGTGCTCCTGCAGCCGTTCCCTGCCCCGCCTCTTGTGAATAAGTTTCCCGGTTTGACCCGGCCAATAGCCCTCACTGCAACAGGCCACCGGGCCCGGGGTAACGATCACGCCACATACGGGCACCCTTAATCGTCCGGCACGATCCACTGAGTACCAATGAGGATCGCGCTGGTCAACTCCCGTCAGGATAAGGCGGGCCTGAATATCCGGCACCATATCGGGCAACTGCTCGATGAGGGGGGCGCAGGCGGATGGCAGATCCCCGGCCGCACATACGCGTTCTACGATGTGGAGGAGCGGCTGATCCATGCGGACGCAGTCGACCGGGAGATCGAGGCAGACCTGCTGGTCTTCCTCTCCCGTCATTCCAGCGTCAACCCGGTCCCGGTTCTTACCGTCCATGTCACCGGGAATTATGGGGCCGCGGAACTCGGTGGCGAGGCCCGTACGCTCGCGCCTGCTGCGCCGGCGATGATGCAGGCCACCTTACGGGCCCTGGCCCGGCACTGCCCGGAGGGGTACCGGGTGTCCTACGAAGTGACGCATCATGGGCCAACCTCCCTCTCGATCCCATCGTTCTTTGTCGAGATTGGCAGCACCGAGAAGGAGTGGGGAGACCCGGTTGCGGGCCGGGCTGTCGCGGAAGCCGTGCTCAGTGCGGCACCTGTCAATGCGATCCCGCTGATCGGGATCGGGGGGACCCATTACGCACCCCGTGAGACGGAGATCGCCCTGACTTCACGGGGGGCATTTGGGCATATCGCCAGTTCTCTGCGCCAGGTCTCCGCACTGGACACGGAGATGGTACAGGAAATGATCAGGCAGAGCGGGGCGGTCGCTGCATATGTCGACAGGAAGTCATTGTCCCGCCCCGAACTTGAACGGCTGACCGGGATCTTCGAATCCCTTGAAATACCCCGGCTCTCCGGGAGCGAGATTGCCGCAATGGGAACCGTAGCATGGGGCACCTACCGGATCGTACGGAAGATGGCTGACGCGATCACTCCCGGTGCCCGCTGTTACATCCATGCCCTGGAAGGTGCCGGCACGCCCGTGCTCGTTAAGGCAAATCCTGTTTTAATTGCCGAAACCGTGAAATCGGACGAGCCGGGGTTCATAAAAAATCTCGACAATTTGCCGCTCGTTCACATTTCCACGCACGATAACTGCCTGCTTCCGGAATTTATCACGTATACACACCATTCCCCTGAAATAATAAATGATTTAAATACATTGTGCGTAAAAATCATACGTAGTAAAGAGATCACTGCAACGGAGAGAGGTAACCTGATCATTACGAAGGTCCGGTTCGACCCCCACAAAGCGCGCGAACAGGGGATTGTACCCGGACCGTCCTACCGCGAGCTGGCAGGGGGCCGGCCGGTAACGATCGATGGCAGGATCATCACACCCGACATGGTGTCTTCCCGCAGTGAGATCCGGATCCACATCCCGGGGTTGGAGAAGTTTTCATGAGGTCAATTGTTGAAGAGGCACTCACTAAGGCGAGGGACGAAACCGTGTCCCCTACGCAGAATAACGAAGACCTTGATCAGATTCTCGCCGAACTCAAGACCGAGATAGCGGTGATCGGTTGCGGTGGCGGCGGATCGAACACGATCTCCCGCATGATGGAGGAAGGCATCCACGGCGCAAAACTGATTGCCATGAACACCGATGCCCAGCACCTGATCCGCACACGGGCAGACCAGCGTATCCTCGTCGGACGCCAGCGCACCCGGGGCCTCGGCGCCGGCTCCATCCCGCAGATCGGGGAAGAAGCAGCCCTCGAGAACGAACAGGAGATCCGGGCAGTCGTCTCCGGTTGTGATATGGTCTTCATTACAGTCGGGCTTGGCGGCGGAACCGGTACCGGTGTTGCACCGGTCGTGGCCAAGGCCGCCCGGGAAGAGGGGGCCCTTACCATCGCGGTTGTCACCCTTCCGTTCGCTGCGGAAGGCGCCATCCGCATGGAGAACGCAGAAGCAGGTCTCGAACGCCTCCGGGAAGTGGCAGACACCGTCATTGTTGTGCCCAATGACAAGCTGCTCGAGATCGTGCCAAAACTCCCCCTCTATGCCGCATTCAAGATCGCGGATGAAGTCCTGATGCGTGCGGTCAAGGGCATCACCGAACTGATCACGATGCCGGGCCTCGTGAACCTCGACTTTGCCGATGTCCGCACCGTGATGGAACGCGGCGGTGTAGCGATGATCGGGATGGGCGAGAGTGACAGCGAGGACAAGGCAGCCGACGCGGTCAAGAAGGCGATCCGCTCCCCGCTGCTCGATGTGGATATCAGCGGTGCGACTGCCGCGCTTGTAAACGTGGTCGGCGGCCCGGACATGACCATGGAAGAGGCGGAGGGTGTGGTGCAGGAAGTCTACAATCGCGTGGACCAGAATGCCCGGATTATCTGGGGTGCCCAGATCGACCCGTCGATGGAGAACAAGATGCGGTGCCTGCTGGTGGTCACGGGCGTACGGTCGCCACAAATATATGGTCGCAATGAGAAACTTACCCCCAAAGTAAAGAAACAGTTTGAGATCGATTTTCTCAAGTGATTCAATATGGAAATTTCAAAACCTGATTTCAAGATGGACGGCATACACGAGGCTATTCACGAGGAATTACTCCGCAAGTACCTCCGGGTCCTCAAGCTCGCGCGCACCCCCACCCGGGAAGAGTTCACCAAGATCGCCACTGTTGCCGCCGCAGGTGTGCTTCTTGTTGGCCTGATCGGCTTCATCATCTTCGTGGGATTCGAACACAAGACCATGCTGGGATTCTGACCCGATGTCTATGACCCAGCCCCAGACCCCTGCACCCGCCGCTCCCCAACCCCCTGCTGCCCCTGAAGTATTCGAGAACAGGATCTTTGCGATCAAGACCACCTCGAAGCAGGAACGGACGGTAGCGGACAATATCCTCAAGGCGATCGAGACCAAGGCGACCGACGTCAAGGTGACCGCGATCATCGTCCCGAACGAGCTGCAGGGCTACGTGCTCGTGGAGACGCCCGAGAAGATGAACCGCGTCGAACAGCTCGTGGAGCTTATTGCCCATGCACGTTCGGTAATCAAGGGCGAAACGAGCCTCGCCGAGGTCGGCCACTTCCTCATCCCGAAGCCGGTCGTCTCCGGTATCGAGGAAGGTACGATCGTCGAGCTGATCGCCGGGCCCTTCAAAGGTGAGAAGGCTGTCGTCAAGCGTGTCGATTCCGCAAAGGAAGAGATTACGGTCGAACTTTACGAAAGCGTGGTCCCGATCCCGATCACCGTCCGTGGCGACAACGTCCGCGTAGTCGAGAAGTTCTCCGACCGGTAATACTTCCGGTCTCTTTTTTCAGCTATACGATTGCACAAGAGCCCGGGCTTTCGTTCCTTAAAATAGTCCAGTCGCTATTCCGGTCACCCGATCTCACCATCAGGAGGAAAGCGTTTATCACTGGGTGCAATGGTACGAGCCAAAGATATATGGCGCGGTAATAGCATGGATTTTTTAAAGCACCACTCCATCCGGCAGGGTGTTATAACCGGGTGGTTTTACCCGGGCATACCGGGAATGCCCGGCCGCCTCCCGACAGTGCATATGGTACCGGGGGTACCGGGATGAACGAGGGATGTACATCATGGCAATAGCACCAGATAAGAAAAGAACGGGACTGATGATCACCCGCGTCTTCGATGCACCGCGGGAGCTCGTGTGGAAGGCATGGACGATGCCGGAATATGTAATGCGCTGGTGGGGACCGGAAGGCTTCACGTCACCGCTCTGCACCATCGATCTCAGCGTGGGCGGCAGGTACCTTTACTGCATGCGATCGCCCGATAGGCATGACTTCTGGAGTACCGGTGTCTTCCGTGAGATCGATCCCCCGAAACGGCTCGTTGTCACGGACAGCTTTGCGGATGAGGAGGGCAACGTGGTCCCGGCTTCTCACTACGGGATGAACTGGAACTGGCCGGTCGAGGTGCAGGTCACTGCCACATTCGAAGAATACAGGGGCGGGACGAGGTTCTCCCTGCAGTATGAACGCACCCCGCCAAAAGAGATGATCAATCCCATGATGGTCGGCTGGAACCAGTCCCTCGACAAGCTCGCTGCCGTCCTGGAAGAGGAGAAGTCACGCCATGGAAAGACCGTTCTCGTTGCCGCGCCGGGAACGCAGGAGATCGTCATCACCCGCATCTTCGATGCGCCCCGGGAGCGGGTGTTCGGGGTGTCTACGGATCCAATGCTGCTTTCCCGGTGGTGGGGACCGGCACGGCTCACGACCACGGTTGAACGTATGGACGTGAAGCCTGGCGGTGCCTGGCGGGTTGTCCAGCGCGATGCTGAAGGCAATGAGTTCGCGTTTCACGGCGTGTATCATGCGGTCGAAAACCCTGTGCAGCTGGTCCGGACGTTTGAATTTGAGGGCACGCCGGGCCATGTACTGCTGGAAACCGTGACGTTCGAAGATCTGGGTGGCAGGACGAACCTGATCGACCAGTCCGTATTCCAGACGGCGGAGGATCGCGACGCGATGCTCAGGTCGGGGATGGAGGAAGGGGCAGCAGAGTCCATGGACCGTCTTGCCGGGCTTTTGGCGAAAGGCTAAACCCGGAAAACAGGAGATCCTTCTGCTCGTCCTCAACCGGCCGGGTCTCTGCCGGCAACAGACTATCCCTGCTCAATGCACCCCGCCGACCCACCAATCAATAGATTTATCACCGATATTCTCTGATTCCCATCCATCAGGATGGATCACTCATGAAAGTAATCGGACTGAATGCAAGTCCTAAGGGAAAGGACAGTAATACCCTCCGTCTGGTGAACGCTGTACTGGCCGGTGCGAAGGAAGCTGGCGCAGAAACTGAACTCGTCGATATATACACGTTACGTATAGAGCACTGCACGGCCTGCGGCACCTGCTATGCCAAGGGGGAGTGCACCCTGCTCGACGATTTCCCGGACCTCTTTGAGAGCATGCTGGATGCCGACGGGATCGTGCTTGGCGCCCCCAACTATATTGACTGTGTGCCCGCCCCGATGAAAGCGGTTTTCGACCGCATGGCGGATGCGATCCACTGCCAGATGCTGACAGGAAAGTTCGGCTGCTCGGTCTGCACGGCCGGGGGGAGCGGGGAGCACGAGGTGGTCGGGTACATGAACAAGGTGCTCATGACCCTTGGCGCAAATGTCGTGGGGGGAATTGGCGTTGCGATCGGCAGGGACCCGGCAGCGCTCGGGAAGGCCGGGAAGGATGCCAACGAGCTGGGGAAGCGACTGGCGCGGTCTATCCGGGGTGAGATCTCCTATCCCGAACAGGACGAGGGCCACCGGCAGAGGAGGGAGTACTTCTGCCAGCTCGTAAAGAACAACAAGGACAAGTTCGCCCACGAATATGACTGGTACGTCCAGATGGGCTGGATGAAATAAGCCGGCGGAAATACGGAAGTGAGCTGATATGAAAAGTATCACCGCAGAAAAACTCCGGCTTGACTACGAACCCGTGGCAATTCTCTGGAGCAATACAAAACCCGAAGGGGCGCTGCAGATAAAACCGCACGGCCAGAGCTGCATCATGCCGTTCTTTGCGCAGGTCGCAACGAAGGGGAAGACTGCCGTATTCGACCGGGAGAGCTACGGCTGCCCCGGTGCCCGGGCAGGTCTCGGGTTTGGCAACGGCTATTACGATGCCTTCGGCGGTGCCGGTGTCGAATTCATGTCCGCGTTCTTCGTGAAAGGGCAGGAGAGCAGTAAGAACCCGGAGGCCTATTGCGCGACCGTGCAGCATATCCCCGGGCGGGAGCGGGAGAAGTTCCTGCACGGAGAACGCCTGGACAAAGATACGGAGAAGGCAAAGCGGTTCATGACTGCTGACCTGCCGATCACAGACATTGCCGAGAAGTACGTGATCTTCACGCCTTTGAGCAAGGTAAAACCCGGCGAGCGCCCGGTCGTCGTGGTGTTTGTGGCAGACCCGCTGCAGATCACCGGGCTCGTCACGCTGGTAGGGGCAGTCCGCGAGGGCACTGACCCGGTACGGGTCCCGCCTATGGCTGCCTGCCAGCAGATCGGGGCGTTCGTATATGATGAGGCAAAGAAGGAGCACCCCCGGGCTGTGCTCGGGTACACGGACCTTGCCGCACGGGCCAATGTCGGGAAGACGATCCCTGCGCATATGTTTACCTTTGCCGTACCCTTTTCCCTCTTTGAAGAGATGGAGGAAGAGGCACAAGATGGTGTGTTCGACGGCCCGATCTGGAAAGGGCTTGCTGCAGAGAGTGAGGTGTTGTGATCATGACGAAAACAGATTTCAGGGAGATCGGGGCCCGGCTGAAGACAGCATTCAGGCTTTCGACACGCCCGCTCGCGGTGTACGGATCAGAAGTCCTGCCGGCGGGTATCCCCCCGATGACCGGGGTGAACCGGTGTTTTGCGGTATCCCTGTACCGGATGGCTGCAGGAAACGAACTGTCTGCCATTTATGTCAGCGCCGACACCAGCGAGGGCTGCTGCCCAGGTGGGCTCTATCATACGGGATATATCCCGGTGCCGGATGACATCAAATATTTCGTATCGACCGGCCGGAAAGACGTCCGTGGCGGGGCAGCCGAATTCCTGAAGGCCAGCCCGGATCTGGTCGAACAGTGTACCCTGGCCGCGGGACCGATCCGCCCCCCGGGTAAATATCTTGTCGTGCAGGCCTGCGAGGCCCTGCCGGATGCCGGGCCTGAAGTCAGGTCGCTCTGCTGCTTTGGCACGGGCGAGCAGATCCGGAATATGGCGGCACTCATCCACTTCGACAGGGACGACCCGTTCTCACCGGTCATCGTCCCCTGGGGCTCTTCCTGTTCGACCTTCATCACGTTCCCGGCAGGCCTTGCGGAAAACACGCCGCGTGACACCGCATTCATGGGCCCGCAGGATCCGACGCAGAATCATTCCCTTCCCCCGGAGATGATGGCGCTGGGTATTCCCGCTGAGATGGCCGCACGGATGGTAAGCAACCTGGATGCTTCATTCATTACCCGGCGGCCGCAGGTAGCATTTCCGAACCATGAAAAGCGGTTGAACAGGTAGGCTGCCGGGACCGGCGGGTTCACCGGGATAACATACTTTTTTACTGGAGGTTTACTGGAGTCTTGTAAGCCGGAACCAGAGGAGGAAGGGGACGCAGATGTATACGGTCACACCATAAGGGATATTCAGGGCCGCGAGGAGAATTCCCACGCAGGACAAGACCGGTATGATAAGGGTGACCTCTTTTCCCCGGCGGATGATATGCTCCGGCAGGTCACTGTCAACGAGCCGGTGGTTTGTTGTTGCATACCGCCACTGGATGTGGAAGAGCAGGCCGGTGAGGAGGAGGTGTGCCTCGAACACCGCCGAGGCGAATGGGTCAGCAGGAAAGATCCCGGCAATGGTACTGGTAAAGGGGATAAATGCGACCAGCATCAGGATGATGATGTTGAGCCAGAGGAGCGTCCGGTCAATGTACCGGATGTGGTGGAACTGGCTGTGGTGGGCCACCCAGAACGCTGCGAGGAGGAGGAACGAAATGACATACAGGATCACGTCCGGCACCGAGTTGGCAAGGATCTCGTGGGCGGGCGTTTTTGCAAGCGTTGCAACGGTGAACGGGTAACCGGCCCCGAGGACGAGGAGCGTCATGCCAAACGCGAAGATCCCGTCCGTGAGGGACTCGATCCTCCCCTTGCCAAAGCCGATGTTCACTTCGGTCCTGTTTTTCGTTCGCTCCACCTGGTTTTCCCCCGTTATTTCGATACAATTCCGCTGAACCGTATCGTTGTCTCATGGTACCTTATCCCATATCTCTATCTAGTTTTCGAAAAAAACCGGCCGCCGGCTTCAGGGAATGGGAAAAAGAGACCGGAAATTTTCCCGAGCCTGAAAATATTTTTTTCATAGCGAGTGTACCAAAAATGGCGTTGTAGATACACAGACGACCCGATACGGTTTACACCCGGATGATGAAAATTGTGCGATCTGCCTTCAGTATTTGTGAGGTTCCCCCCGCCTCAGGGCCTCTCCGAGGCACGGCGGGGCAGGGGGGTATTTTGCATTGCTTTTCGGTCAATGATCCGCCGCGGGGGCGTGCCCCGTAGGGGGCGGCGGCATCCATCGCAACCGGGGGATAGGAGTTTCAACCCCCATCAACATTACTAAAAACCATGTTCTCCACAGGAATTCATTACATTGATGCATAGAAAATAGGTACCCGTTTTTCCCTTTGCATAAGCAGATACCCTTGAGCCGGAACTCAAGCAAAAAAATCACCGCCGTTCCGCAAGCAGGTATACTCCTTCATGCAAAAGTCCTGAAACATTATAGTACCAAAAGATCCAATTTGTAAACTATATTTTACAGATCCGTGAACATGCCCGGATAATGCCGGGGGCAGCCCGATCCCATGGAACACATAAAAACCGAAAGCAATGCCACAGAACCCATCAAAAAAGGCATCGATTACAAATGGATTGTACTCTCGATCACCACTATCGAAATGTTCATGGTCTCCGTGAACGGTAGTATTACCCTCATCTCGCTGCCCGCGATCTTCAACGGCATCAATATCGATCCGCTCAGCTCGTTCCAGTACTTAATCTGGGTGCTGATGGGGTACAGTCTCGTCACTGCAACATTGCTCCTCAGTTGCGGCCGGCTCTCGGACATGTACGGGCGGGTAAAGTTCTACAATATCGGGTTTGCCATCTTCACCCTCGGGTCCATCCTGCTCTTCCTCACGCCGGACAAAGGGGACGCAGGTGCCCTCGAGATTATCGCATTCCGCCTCGTCCAGGCCGTGGGCGCGTCCTTCACATTCTCCAACAGCGCAGCAATCCTCACGGATGCATTCCCTCCCGACGAACGGGGCAAGGCGCTGGGGCTGAACACGATGGCATTCCTCTCGGGCCAGTTTGTGGGCCTCATCCTCGGTGGTATCCTCGCGTTCTATAACTGGCGGTACGTCTTTCTCGTCAGCGTGCCGGTCGGCCTCCTCGGCACGGTCTGGGCGTACCTGAAACTCAAAGAGACCCCGCTGCCGAAAAAGGCCCGGAAGATCGATATCTGGGGCAATATCACGTTTGTCGGCGGGCTGACGATCCTTCTGGTCGGCATCACGTATGCACTGCTCCCGTACGGGCATGACCCGATGGGATGGGGGAACCCGTGGGTGATCGCATCCCTCGTCATCGGCATCCTCCTCCTGATCGCATTCCCGATCATCGAGAGCAGGGTCGAGGACCCGATGTTCCGGCTGAGCCTGTTTAAGATCCGGGTATTCTCCCTTGCCAACACCGCCGGGTTCCTGAGCGCACTCGCCCGGGGAGGCATGATGTTCCTCCTGATCATGCTGCTGCAGGGCATCTGGCTGCCGCTCCACGGGTACAGCTACGAGTCTACGCCGTTCTGGGCCGGGATATTCATGCTGCCGCTCACCGCCGGGTTCGTGATCATGGGACCCCTCTCGGGATGGCTCTCGGACAAATACGGTTCACGGTTGTTCGCCACGTCAGGTCTGCTCCTCATCTCCCTCTCGTTCCTGATGCTGGCCTCGCTGCCCTACAATTTCGATTACCCGGTCTTTGCCCTGGCCCTCCTGATCATGGGCCTCGGGAACGGCATGTTCGGTACGCCGAACATTGCGGCGATCATGAACTCCGTGCCCCCGGAGGACCGGGGTGTAGCATCGGGCATGAGATCGATGCTGCAGAACAGCGGGATGGTCATCTCCATGGCCCTGTTCTTTACCATTGTCATCGTCAGCCTGACGCACTTGTTTCCCCCGGAACTCGCGACATCGCTTGACGGTGCCGGGGCCCAGGGCCTGCTCGTCCCCATGAGCGCAATCCCGCCGACGGGGGCGTTATTTGCCGCATTCCTGGGATACAATCCTGTCAATGCGATCCTTGTAACGTTGTCCCCGGCGGTTGTTGCCGGGATCAGCAATTCGACCATGACGACCCTGACCGGTATCACCTGGTTCCCGACAACGCTTGCGCATGCCTTCATGCCATCGCTCAGGATCTCCTTCTACATAGGTGCCCTCCTGTCCATCATTGCAGCAATCTTGTCCTCGCTGACCGGTTCACGGTTCGTTCACGAGATCCACGGGAAGAATGGTGGAAAACCCGAAGAGGTACCTGAATCTCCCGATGCACCAGTCTGGGATATTATCGAATGAGGGCCCGCCTCTTTTTTTGGGAAGACCGGATGCGGGGAACCCCCGCACACGCACATTCTTGTTGCAAGTGCCGGTAAAAAGGATATTTTATTCCCGTATAAACCGCCCGGTACCTAAATCCCTTTCACCAGGTTCCGTCTCTGGATCACCTTCGCACACAAGACAAATACGAGGATCACGAGCACGAGCACCAGCGCATCGAGCCATGGCGGGTAGACTGCGTCGCCGTTCAGGCTTGCATGGAAGAGGTCGACGAGGTACGTGAGCGGGGAGAGCGAGGTGAGGATCCATTCCCAGCCGGCCAGCTGGCTGAGCGGTATGAAGATGCCCGAGACGAAGATAAGCGGGAGCCGGACGAGGCTCGAGAGCATCATGATGTTCGACGGGTTGTCCGTTGTCGGCGAGGCAAGCAGGGTGCCGAGCGCTGCGAACGTGATCGACCCGAGCACGAGCGAGAGGGCGAGGAGCCCGATATGCGCAAGGGGAAGGCGGAGGAGCACTGCAGAGACCGCAAAGACGATCGCCGTGATGCCAACGCCGAATATTGCGCCGGCCATCAGGTCGCCGATGATGATGCTCTCGAGGATTACGGGCAGGGAAACGAGCCGCTCGTAGGTCTTCTCCCGTTTCTCCCACGGGGTGATCAGGGGGCCGACCGAGGATGCGGTAAAGAAGAGCATCATGCCGAGGAACCCCGGGAAGAAGAGGACGATGTCGAGGTTCCTGCCTATGAAGAACGTGAAGAACATGATGAGGGGGAAGAGCAGGCCGAAGACCACTACCGGCCCCTTGAAGTAATAAATCCGCATGTTCTTCTCGGTGACGACAGCGATGCTGCGGAGAAAGACCTTCCAGTCCATCTTACACGCCTCCGGTGAGCCGGACAAATGCCTCTTCGAGCGTAGGGTTCGAGGTAGCAATGGAGACGATCGTCAGCCGGTCCCGCTCCGCAACGGAAGCAAGGTGCTTCACCGCCCGGTCCGGATCGTCCGTGTAGACCCGCCACTTGTCCCCCCATTGCTCCGCCCGGGTGATCCCGGGGCCGGAGAACAGCCCGTGTCCTACCGGCTGGTCGAACGAGACCTCGACATACCGGGAAGTGTCGAAGGCCTTCTTGAGTTTCTCCGGGCTGCCGGTCGCCACGATCTTCCCCTTGTTAATGATGCTGATCGTGGTGCAGAGCGCATTGGCCTCCTCGATGTTGTGCGTGGTGAGGAGGACCGTGCTGCCCTGCTCGTTCATGTGCCGGACCGTATCGATCACGAGCCGGCGGCTGTAGACGTCCAGCCCCGTGGTCGGTTCGTCGAGGATCAGAACCTTTGGCGAGTGGACGATGGCACACGCGATGCTGATCCGCTGGCGCATCCCTTTCGAGAACGTCCGGACGATATCGTTTCTCCGCTCCGTGAGCCCGAGCCGGTCGAGGATCTCGCCTGCCCGTCTTTCGCGGCTGGCCCGGTCCATGCCGAAGAATTTCGCGGTGATGAGGATGTTCTGTTCCGCGGTGAGGTCGCTGTAAACCGTGCCGTTCTCAGGGATAACGCCCATCTTCAGCTTTGCGGCAAGCGGATCCTTGTCCACATCCGTCCCGAGGACCCGTACCGATCCGGCATCCGGGATCAGTACACCTGTGATCATCCGGATCGTGGTGGTTTTTCCCGCGCCGTTCGGGCCCAGGAACCCGAAGATACCTCCTTCCGGGATCGTAATGCTGACATCATCGACTGCCGTTACCGGCCCAAACGACTTGCTGAGATTATCTGCAACTATTGCATCCATGGAAGATATTCCTGAATCAGGATTGCAGGGCAGAACAATATGAGGGTATCTGTTTAGCGTTCCCCTGCCACTACCAGAGGAACGGGATCAACCGGTAGCGGACGTTCCCGGTATACTTGCGGTAGCCTTCAAGCTCCCGGTCCAGCATCTCTTCCTCCTTCATGATCCTCGCCATCAGAAGCGCGGTCAAGGGAATACCGGTAAGTGCGCCGTAGCCTGAGCCGAGCAGAAGGGGAGCTCCGATGAACATCAGGATCGCCCCGAGGTACATCGGATGCCTGACAAACCCATAGACACCGGTCGATACCACCCGCTGCCCCCGGTCTTCCTGGATCCGCACCAGGGGTGAAAGGAAGGTATTGTCCGTGAAAGACCGGAAGAACAGGAAGAACGATCCGGCCAGCATGACAAAGCCGAGGATATTCAGCCAGGGGGGAAAGACGGCAGACCCGCCGAACCGTTGTGCATCGAGGGGCATGATGACGATCCAGAGCGTGAACCCGAGCCCGAGGCCGTAGACCACGTACCGGTCCCACCCCACATGGTTGCCGGCACCGGGCTTCCGGAACCGTTCGGCGAACAGTGCCGGATCTTTACGGTAAAGGTAGAGGATCGTCGAATAACAGAGCAGGATGAACCATGCGCCAAAGATCCATCCTGCAGGCCATAATGGGTTCCCGGAGAGGACCAGGATGAGGGCAGGAAAGATCAGGACATAGAGGAATGCGAAGACGAGCTTCTTCTCCATGCGGTACTGTATGGCGGGACGGGAGTATTATGCCTCGTGCTCACCGGGGCTGTGAGCGGTCTTCGGGTCCGGCCCCCGGAAGAGAGAGAAATCCTCATCCGACCCGTATCAGGCCGGGGTGATTGCCGGTGATACTGCGGCCGCCGTGAGGTGTGACGATAAACGTATTCTCGGTGCCGACCATACCGATCCCCTTGATCCCTTTCTTGGGTTCGAGGGCGATAACCATCCCTTCTTTGAGCGGTTGGTCAAATCCTCTGGCGATCACCGGGTTCTCGGCGATCTCGAGGCCGATCCCGTGGCCGAGGAACTGGACCTTCCGGTCCCCGTATCCCATGAAATTCTCGAGGAATGCGGGCTCAAGACCGGCCGTCACCGTCTCGTAGATCTGCGAGGGAATGGCGCCCGGCCTGAGGAGCGGGACGATCTGGTCCTGGATCGCGAGACACTGCTGGTGGATCCGGACTGCCTCATCCGGCAGCGTTCCGCCAAAGACATAGGTCATGGTCTTGTCGGTATGGTACCCGTGATACCCGCAGCCGATGTCGCAGAAGATGAGGTCCCCGCATTCGAGTTTCCGCTCCCGGCTGCCGAGCAGCGGGACGGCGGGAGACATACCGGCATTGCCCCCGGGACTGTCGAGGTACGTGGGGTAGAGGGAACTCTCGCCAAAGCCGATCAGACCCAGCATGATCTCGGCCCCGGCCATGCCGAACCGGACGATCCCGTGGTGGCCTTCCCGCACCATGACGGCATAGAGCTCGGCTGAGAATTCGGCCTCGCTTATTCCTTTGCGGAGGAGGGACGGGGCGAGATCCTCGAGGACATGGCGGTGGATGCTGCCCGCCTTCTCCATCAGTTCCTGCTCGTACCGGCTCTTGACCGACCGGATATCTGCGATCACGCCATCGAGCGATTGCACGTCACGGAACGGGAAGTATTTCCGGAGTCGCTGGTACATGGCGAGCGATACGTGTTCGGTCTCCAGGTATCCCGTCCCGGGGATCGGTCCCGTCGCTTCTGCCGCAGCCCGGTAGCTCTGCATGGGCCGGATCTGCGGGAAAGAGGACTCGTCCACTGCCCGCAAGAAACTCCGGCGCACCCAGAATACTGCCTCGCCATTGCGGGGGATGAGCAGGATCCCGTCCTGCATGGTCCCGGTAAAATAATAGAGGTTGACGTTGCTGGAGACGAGCGCGAGCTCCCAGCCGGGGTCCGCGGTATCCATCCGTGCCCGGAACCGCTCCAGCCTTGCCCCGAGCTCGCTCAGGGGGACCTTTGCCTGCATAGTATATTGTTGTGCAGCCGGTGCTAAAAACTGTGGCGGGAATACCGGTATGCACCGATCAGTAATGACGGCATCGGCATTTATGGAATGAACGAGAACAGCTCCTCAGCATGGTATGCCCGACAGGTCCCGGCAACGGCATTCATACGTATGTTCCCGGTCCGGACTTCCCGCCCTCAGGAACCGTTGCCTGTCTCCCTCTCAGAGAATCCGATGCGGACGAGACCGCCCGGCTCTACAGCGAAGTTTTCCTTGCCGACGAGCCGACAACGCACCGCCGTTCTCCCGACCCGGCCCTGTTCCTCCACTACGCGATCCTCTATGCCAGGTCTCTCGCTGGAAAAAACCTGAGCTTTGTCGCCAGGGATGATCGGACCGGAGAGCCTGTCGGGTTCATCTTCTGTGTTGATATGACGAATGATCCCAAACGTGAAGGGGAATGGATGGTGGAGCTCCTGGCATATTTCCGGGAAGTCGTGACCATGATCGATGAACTGGAGGACCGGTACCTCGACCGGGATGCGATCGCCCCCGGGTCGGTACTGCATATCTTCCAGATCGGCGTCAGCCGGCAGTACCGGGGAAACGGGATCGCACAGGCCCTGATACGCCGGGTGCTTGCCCATGCCCGGGAACGCGGGTACCGGCAGGTCATCGCCGACTGCACCAACCCGGCCTCCCGCCGGTCGTTCGAACAGTGCGGGTTCCATGAAGCAGGATCTTTGCCGTACGATGCGTTCAGCCTGGACGGGGTCCGGTTTTTTGCAGGCCTTGATGGGGGCATCTCGCTGATGGTGAGGGATGTGTGACGGGCCCCCGGGTCCTGTGATCTGCGCTGTCGTCCCGGGCTGTAAGTTCCTGCCTGCTGCCTCCCGATGAACCGGGATCAGGGCCGTTCTTCGAACCGGTACACTCCCTTTGGCACGCGGATCTCAAACCGTGCACCGTCCCCGGCTTCACCGGTTTCCCTGATCGTAATGCCGGTAACGGAAAGGATCTCCCGGGCGAGGAAAAGGCCCATTCCTCTCCGCTCTTCATTCCGCCTGTCAAAAATCTTTTCTTTCAGATCGGGCTGGATCCCCTCGCCGTTATCTTCAAAGAAAAGGGTGAGCCCTTCTTCGGATTCATGATACCGGAAGGTGATCTCTGTCGCAGTTTTCCCGTGCAGGAGAATGTTTTCAGCAAGCGTAAAGAAGACATTCTCAAGGAGCGGATCAGCATAGATCTCCAGTCCTTCGACACTGAGTTTCCTGGATATGTCTGAGATATCCAGGTGCGAGATCCCAAAGAGGAATGCCTCGCCGACATTCTGCCACGCGGGAGGCTTCAGTCCCAGGTTCTGGTAATTTTTCGCAAATTTAAGTGATTCCGTAATTGCCCGGATAATTCCGGTCTCTTTATCCAGGTATTGCTGCAGTCGTTCACCAGGTTCACCGGTTTTTTCAAGTTCAAAATATCCCGCCAGGGAAAATATCGCGTTCTGGATGTCGGAAAAAGTGATGGAATTCAGGAGACTTAGCTTCTTTGTTGCACGATTTAACGCATCCTGCGCCATCTTTCGCTCAGTAATATCCTCGATCTGGCCTGCGAAATAGCGCAGGGAACCCTGTTGATCCCGGATCGCGGTAACTCTGATCGATCCCCAGAGGATACTGCCATCTTTCCTGATATACCGTTTTTCCGTGCTGTAGACCAGAGTCGTCCCTGCCGCCAGTTCCCGCATGTGTTCGTCGTCATTGGCACGATGATCCGGATGTGTAATATCCTTAAAAGACAGCTTCAGGAGTTCTTCCTCTGCATAGCCGGTCATGGCGATCCAGGCCGGGTTGACAGAAAAAAACCGGTAATCGGATGTGACCAGGGTCATGCCCAGGGAGCTGTTCTCGAAGATCTTCCGGAACCGCTCCTCGCTCTCGCGCAGTGCATCTTCCGCCCGCTTGCGTCCGGTGATATCCCGGATGATCGTCCCCAGACCGGCAGGCTGTCCTGCATCGTCCCGGAGAAGGAACGTGTGCAATTCCACGGGGAAGATCGTCCCATCCTTCCTCCGGTATTCTTTCTCGTAGACTTCAGAATGCCCAAGCAGCAGGACTTGTTCTTTCAGGATCCTCTCTTCGGACTCATGCCATTTATCCGGGGTGATATCACGATAGGTGAACTTCGAGAGTTCCTCGTTGGAATAGCCCAGCATCTCCCGGAATGCAGGATTGTATTCTTTTATCCTGCCTGCCATATCGACACTCGCAAAAGCGTCCCTCATGCTCTCATAGAGCTTCCGGTAGCGGGTCTCGTACCGGAACAGCTGTTGTTGTTGTTTTTCTGAGGCATCCGTGAAGTAACGGATGAGGCCATAGAGCATCAGTGTCGTGACGATAATGAACCCGAACCCCTTGAGCTCCGAGTACAGAAGGAACGCGTTCGATCCGCCTGTTATTGCAAAAGCGATGTTATCGGAAAAAAAGATCCAGGCAAGACCAACTACAAGGTAAACCAGTGCCACCTTCAGGGCACCTGATTCCAGAAAGGCCCTGAACCGGTCCCGGGCAGAGGATGCCATGAACACACTCTGACGATATGAACCGCAATAAACGTTTGCCTGCCGGAAGATTTTCCGGTACGCCCCGGATGGCACGAGTGGAACATTTTGCCGGACTGATTGGGGAACGGGGTCCGGGCAGGTACAAGACAGGACACAGTCCGGATGCTATGCAATCCGGGATTGTCCACTGCGGATTACGATAATACCACGGTCTGAAGCCCCGATACTTCATAGATGGTTAATTCGGTTGGCGCTGCCATCCACCCGGCGCACTTCGCGAAATGATCCTCCATGTGGCGGGTGGCGATATGATCGTCGAGGTGTTTCCTGCTCTCCCACTCTTCACAAAAGATGAACAGTCCCTCTTCGAAGACATCTGCATGGAGTTCATATCTGGTACATCCGGGCTCTGCACGGACGAGGGGAATAATCCGGCTCACCTGGTGAGCAAAGTCCTGGCAGTGATCCGGGCGGACACGGCACCTGGCGGCAACAAGCAGCATACGTATTATTTGGACTATGTCAGGAAAAAGTACCCGATTTCCCCGGTATTGCAAAAATTATGGAGGTGGTAGTTTGAAGCAACTCCCGATGATCAGGTTCTCCCGATTGACAACCGGATTGACACCCCCTCCATCATAACGTAATAAGCTCCCCGACTGAGGAGTCCCCCGAGCCGGTGTCTGACACCTTGTCCTATCCCATTCTCCGACGTGGAAAAAAAAGATCTCCATCTCCCTGGCTACCTCCTGAACCCTGTTTCAGGTTCGTTTTCTTCAACCGGATGAATCTATGCGGGCTTTTTCGCAGGGTGATTTTTGGCGATATTCCGTACGGCTCCTCCAGGCCGTTTTCCGGATTATCGGCTGAAATAACTATGAATATGACCCGTGATTTCCGGGGACGATGAGGCCATCTCCAGCCAGAAAGGGAGCCATTTTGGGTGTATCGCGAAACTACTCTGTGGTTTTCTGACGAAACACCGTTGTTCAGCCCATTCCGTAGGGTAAACGGAGGTTGAAATGGGGCCGGATTGAGGTATCCCACTAACCCCCCTCTATGGAATGAGTTTACCCACCTCCTGACGGGGGTCGGCGCGACGCCTCGTCAGGACCTCGCTGGGCGAGGAGAAGTACCCGGTGACATAAAGTTTTTATAAAAATTTATAGAACGGTTTCGAATCGGATGAATTAAAAAAATTTGCTCTGTAGAAATCCTATCCAAAACAAGACGGTACTGACGACCGAAAGATCTAAGGTACAGGGTCTCCTTCTTTTGATGTGTGGTCAAAAAGACAGGAGACAATTAAGAAATCAGCGAGCC
>Ga0074046_10000978_pt1 | contig 26423 bp, 31 predicted proteins | sample BogForMeECP23OM3_FD_94441 | JGI IMG/M metagenome (GOLD analysis project Ga0074046, IMG submission 94441) | Bog forest soil microbial communities from Calvert Island, British Columbia, Canada - Bog Forest MetaG ECP23OM3 | ecosystem: Environmental > Terrestrial > Soil > Wetlands ...
GATGACATCGGCTACTGGAACGTCAGTGCCTACAACCAGGGCATGATGGGTTATAAGACGCCCAGCATCGACCGCATCGCGCACGAAGGCGCGCTATTCACCGATTGGTACGGCCAACAGAGCTGTACGGCCGGACGCGCCGCGTTCATCACCGGACAGTCCCCCATCCGCAGCGGCCTCACCAAGGTCGGCCTCCCGGGCGCGAAGGAAGGGCTGCAAAAAGAGGACCCCACGCTCGCGGAGTTGCTCAAGCCTCTCGGTTACGCCACAGGACAATTCGGGAAGAACCACCTCGGCGATCTCAACAAGTTCATGCCCACCGTTCACGGCTTCGACGAATTCTTCGGCAACCTCTACCACCTGAACGCGGAACAGGAGCCTGAACATCCCGATTATTCGAAGGATCCAAAGTTCAAGGCGATGTTCGGCCCGCGCGGCGTATTGCGTTGCAAAGCCACGGCCACGGACAATCCTGCGCCGCCTGACCCACGCTTTGGTCCATGGGGCAAACAGACCTGCGAAGACACCGGGCCGCTCACCATTAAGCGCATGGAGACGGTGGACGAGGAAGTCACGAAGGGCGCACTCGAGTTTATGGAAAAGGCGCACAAGGACGGGAAGCCTTTCTTTGTCTGGTGGAACTCGACCCGCATGCACATCTGGACGCACCTCAAGCCCGAAAGCCAGGGGAAGACCGGCCTGGGCGTTTATCCCGACGGCATGGTCGAACACGACGCCATGGTCGGCGAATTGCTCAAGAAGCTCGATGCGCTTGGCATCGCCGATAACACGATCGTGATGTACTCCACCGACAACGGCGCGGAGGCCATGAGCTGGCCAGACGGCGGAACCACCCCGTTCCGCGGCGAGAAGAACACCAATTGGGAGGGTGGGTACCGCGTTCCGTGCGCGATTCGCTGGCCGGGCGTCATCAAGCCGGGCACAAACATCAACGAGATTGTTTCGCACGAAGACATGGTTCCGACGCTGATGGCTGCGGCAGGTGATCCCACGGTGAAAGAAGACTTGTTGAAAGGTAAGAGAGTCGGCGACACGACCTTCAAGGTGCACCTCGATGGTTACGATCTGCTCCCGGCATTCAAAAGCGGGGGCGCCTGGCCGCGGCAGGAGTTTATCTACTGGACCGACGACGGGAGCGTCGCAGCGCTCCGCTACAACAACTGGAAGGTCACCTTTTTGAAGCAAAATGCCCACGGTTTGGCGGTCTGGCAGGAGCCCTTCGAGGAACTGCGCGCCCCCATGATCGCCAATCTGCGCTCAGACCCATTCGAGCGCGCCGAGTATGAGGGGATGGATTACGGCCGCTGGTTTGTGGACCACGCCTACGTGATCGGGCCGGCAGCGTTTTACGTTGCGCAGTGGCTGCAAAGCTTCCGCGAATTCCCACCGCGCCAGAAGCCCGGCAGCTTCAACCTCGACCGTGTAATGGAAGAGGTGACCGGCCAAAGATCCAACAACTGACGCCCTAGCCCGACCTCGAGGGAGGCACGGGATTGCCTATGACCGGCGAGTACAACGCGGCGATCGACAAGAAGGTCGCCGAGATCAAGAGCACCCGCCGTCTGTAGTTGGAAGGCGTCCGTCCGGTGGCGCGAGGGAGAGGTAAGTAGACACCGATTGCGATTTGCGAGCAAGTCACCCTGCAGCGATGGGATGTCATCCACCAAATAGAAGGAGCCCCCCCAATGCGATTTCGGACTTGGCAGCTCGTGAGCAACGTGCTTGTTGTGGCGGCCGTCTGCCTTGGCACACAGGCCGTCAAGGCGCAGGATAGCGCCCAATTCAAGCTAGTCTCGTTTTCGGTGCTGACACCTACCAATCAAAAGATCGTGACGCAGACTGCGGGAGTGGCCGCGGCCCAGATTGACGATGCCAACAAGGCGATGGGAGGTACAGATCCCGTCAATGCACGGTGGGAGGTAGCAAAGGCGCGCCAATTGGTGGGCACGCTGCGTCAAGTGAGCCCCGCAGCACGGCTCGACGACAGCCTTGGATCCGCGAAGAAGGCGATCAAGAGTGGCAATAGCCAGGGTGCTCTCACGCCGGTGTATGAGCAGCTCGATGAGTATACAAGTCTCAAGGGCGTGCTTGATGTCAGGCCCTACGTTGAAAAGGCCAAAGGCCATCTCAGCGCGGGACAAACGGATTTGGCGATCACCGATATCGACACAGCCCGGGCGAATATCACGTACATCGAGATTGACCTTCCGCTAAAGAAGGTCTACGGCGAGCTGACCCGGGGAATGGTCTCGCTCGATCACAAGGACGTCCTCACTGCTCAAGACCGGGTGAGTGCGGCCAAGAGGGACTTTACGCCCGTCGTAAAGGTGGTCTCGGCCAAGCTTGTCGAGACGATGGCGGAGGAGGAACTCGAGCCCGCGCAATAAGCGACGATACGAAATTTCCCACGTCAGGCGGCTCGCACTGAGCAGCTGGGCCTCGTCATTGTGGGTTCGCGGGAGGCGCTTTCTTGGCCTCTTCCGCCGCCTTTTCGGCCTGTGCCTGGGCGGCATCGAACTCCTGGTCGGACTTCTGCTGATACTGCTGCGCGTTCTGCGCCTGCCGCTGCTCTCCTGTCAAGTCGAACTCCTTGTCGGAGGTCGGCGTCGACTGGGACCACTGATTGCTGCCACAAGCGGAAAAAGAGGAGAGTGCCAGCGTTACCATGACGTTGAGCAAGGTGGTATGTCGCACGTGATCTCCTTTCGGGTGGGGAGACCAGCCTACCACGGCTTGGCCGACAAGGGAGAGGCAATAGGACGGTCCTGCATCGGCACGATTGGTGCGCTGCGGACGCTTGAACATGCGATGATGTCAGTTCTGTGGATGGGGCCCAAACCCGCGGCCATCGCGCGGGGTACAAGACTGGAAGGATTGTCATGACTCGCACAAAAGCGCTCGTCTCCGTGCTCTGCTCAGTCGCGCTCCTGCTCCTCGCTGTGAGAAGCCAAGCCCAGGCGATTCCGCAGCAAAACACCAACTTAGGCGTCACCGGTGAGATCACAGCGCTCGACCCCGGCGCGAAGACCTTGACGGTGATTGGGCCAAACAAGGACGGCGGGATGTTCGTGACCAACAAGGACACAATCATCATGAACGGCGACAAGAACGTCGGGCTCAGTGACCTGAAGAAGGGCTGGCACGTCCAGGTCAGCTTCGACAATATCACCGGGAAGAACATTGCGCATTACATCACGGTGGTAGACACTGGGCCGTAGTGCCCTTCACGTCTGGGACTGGCGCCCTCCTTTATCCCGCCCTCCTGCGCAATTGAGGTTTCCATGAAGATCGCTCCGGGCGAGCCATGTCCTACACTGAGACCCAAGCCATTGCGGTGATCCGGGAGTCAGGGCGGCACCCGCGTCGATCGGTCCCGCTCGAGGGCGCAGACCGCCGATATCGCCCGATTCCCCAGGGCCCTGGTGGTCCTTCTCGCCGCGCTTTGGCTTTGCCCTCTAGCGGCTGCCCAAAGCTCCGATTTCATCGTGTATCCCGCCAAGGGACAGAGCTCCGCCCAGCAAAGGCGTGACCGAGCGGAGTGCCATGTGTGGGCGGTTGACCAGACTGGCTTCGATCCCTCGACGGCCACTCCTCCAGCTTCAACTGTCACCACGACCACCCAGCAAGGGCAGGCCGTTGGCTCTGGGGCGCTCGTGCGCGGCGGAGCGCGGGGCGCCGCGGTGGGTGCCGTCGGCGGGGCGATCGGAGGCAACGCGGGCAAGGGCGCAGCGATTGGAGCCGCGACGGGTGCTCTCATCGGCGGCATGCGCCACCGGGAAGCGACGCGTCCGCAGACCATCAGTCAAACCAATCCGGCGTACAGCGAGTACCAGGCCAAGCAGAACCGCTACCAAAGGGCCACGAAGGCGTGCCTCAGCGCACGCGGGTACATAGTGGAATGAGGGTCAGAAGAATCTCATGTGCTGTCCTTCTCTCAGCGGCAGCGGGTCTCTTCCTGGACATAGGGACCTCGCTTCCCGCGCGAGCTTCGGATTTCGACGGCTCCCGCAACCTCCTTTGCGCACCCAGCGACGTGATTGAGTGCGACATCGCAGCGCGGACTTCGTCGGACCCCCCTACCTGCGTATGGATGCGAGCACCGCGAGCCGTCTGAAGCAGCCCCATGTCAGGCAGTCGGGCTTGACCAAGGACCGCGCGGTCGGCCTGACGTTCTGGGGAGCCGTCTACGTCGCGCCGCAGCAGAACATCAGCCTGCAGCTACTGCAGGCGGCCGGAGGTCTGCTCTATCACGGAATCATCCCAGGCCGAGATCACGACGTGGCGGCCGTCTCCGTGATCGCCGGCGTCTTCAGCAACCGCGCTCCGGCGCACGGCACCGAGACCGTGATCGAGGCGAACTATAGGATCCAGCTGACTCCATGGCTGTACCTGACGCCGGACTTCCAGTACGTGGTCCACCCCAACGGCTCGACGAGCATTCCGGATGCCGCCGTCCTCGCCGGAGAGCTGAGCATCAATTTCTAGCGGCGGGGTTAGACCGGGGACGCGCGGGACTTCGGGCTGACCGCTCCTCAGATACCCAGGGGAGTAGCAGAGCCGCATACCACCGAGGGTCGAGAGCAACTTGATTCTCCAGCTTGATTTGGAACAGTGCGTCACGTCGTTTTCAGGGCGGGCTACAAACGGGCTACATCATTGCGAAGGGCCCGTGCGACCCCTCGCGGCACTCGCCGAGGTGCTTGCGCGGAGCGGCGCTGCTCTAGGCACCGCGAAGCGAGGCGAGGGCGTCGCGCAATCTGTCAAAGATCAGGTTCGCGCCAATGATATCGGTGAGACGATGGCGGTCCAAGTCGGCCCGCATGTACGCCTCCACGTGAACGAGCGCAAGGGTGACATTTCGGCGGCGAAGGTCCTCCAGCAAAGTCCTTAAGGATCCCGCGGCCGTATAGTCTACGCTTGTGATTGGGCCCGCATCGATCAACAGCCAGCGCACGGGCGTTGGGGCGTGGTCGATGAGGCTGCGCACCTCCGCCTCGAACCGACCGACATTGGCGTAGAAGAGGTCCGCTCCGAATTGATAGACGAGGAGGCTAGGACCGCTCATTGCTCCCGGAAGGGCAGGTGTCGACCGCCATATCCCTTCAGCCTCCTCGACGAGTACCGCAGTATGCGGCCGATAGCTGTGTCGGACGTGCCGGAGAAGCGAAAGCGCCATCGCGAGCAAGATTCCTTGCTCTACGCCGACTCCAACCACCACAAGAGCCGTGATGAGAGCCAAGCGGAGTTCGCCAGGGCTCTCCCGTGCGATGTGACGCAGGCCGCGCACGTCGATGAGGCCGACGGCGATCGTAAAGACGATCGCACCGAGCACGCACCGCGGCAGGTATTGCAAGGGGCCCGTGAAGAAGAGGAGCACGAGGGCGACCACGGCAGCCGTGGCGAGGTGTGCGACCTGGCTCTGCCCGCCGGACTTCTCGACCATCGCAGTCTGTGTCGGGCTCCCGTTCACGACGAAGGTCCCGCTGAGCGCTGCGGCCGCGTTTGCCACCGAAAGGCCGACGAGGTCGGTGTCCTCATCGAGCAGCTGTCGATGGCGCGCCGCGTAGGCGCGAGCGGTCGCCGCGCTCTGCGCAATGATCATCACAAAGCAGGACGCCGCGATGGGAACGAGGCCGTAGGCCTCCCGCCAGCTCACGTCCGGCAGTCCGAGGTGCGGCAATCCTCCAGCCACCGGTTGGATCACCGCGATGCCACGGCTCGAGAAGTCGAATGCGGCGCTGGCTGCGATGGCTCCGACCACGGCGAAGAGAGGGCCCGGGAGCCGTGGATTGAGGAAGCGACAAGCGAACACGATCGCAACGACCGCTGCGGAGAGGCCGAGCGTAAGGGCGTCCACCCCGGGGAGCCCCCGGACGATCTCCGCGACTTGTTCGATCGTCCGGTGGGAAGAGACCGACACCCCGAGCATTTCCCCCAGCACGGCGATCCCGACCTGGAATCCGACACCCGTCAAGAACCCGACGAGCACGGTTTGGGAGAGGAAGTCAGCGAGGAAGCCCAGTTTGAGAATCCGAGCGAGCAGCAGAAAGCCGGCGGTGAGGAGCGCGACCAAGCTCGCGAGCGCTACGTACTTCTCACTCGCGATCGGTGCCAAGGGAGATAGTCCCCCGGCAAGGATGGCTGCCGTCGCCGAGTCTGCGGCGACGACGAGATAGCGCGAAGACCCAAAGGTCGCGAAACCTACGAGCGGAAGCAGCAGGGTGTAGAGTCCGGTGACCACGGGAGTGCCCGCGATCCGTGTATATCCGAGCGCTTGCGGGATGTTCATGGCAGCGAGCGTGAACCCGGCGAAGGCATCGCGCGCGGCGCCACCCGCACTCACAGGCCGGATCCCCTGAAAGAGCCGGAACTGGCTGCGCCTCAGCGGTGAGCGCTCCTGGGTCGCGTCCACTAGCAGCTCGTCTTGCCGAGCCGGTCTACCAGGGTCCGAGCGATGAGATCGTCGGCGATCACCACATCGGATGCGCCCGCGCGATGCAGCAGCTGCCCTCGTTGGCTGTTGTCGCCAGTCACGGCGATCTGCAGCTGTGGGTTCACGGTGTGCGCAATTAGCGTAATCGCAAGCTTACGGTCCGGCTCTATGGTGGTAACCACGAGCGCCTTGGCAGTCGCGACACGCGCGCGCTGGAGCACGCCATCGTCGATTCCGGCGTCTCCCAAGAGGACGAGGTATCCGAGCTCGGATGCAAGGCCGGCATGGTCTGAATCCCTATCGACAATGAGTACGTGCTCGCCCGACGCGCGTAGACGCTCAGCGACCAGCCGACCGAGCGGGCCGAACCCAATCACGACGAAGTGGTTGACGAGATGGTCCAGAGTTCGTTCCATCGATCGCTTCTCGCGGTACGCCATCACAGCTTCCCCCGACAGAATGCCTGAGAGCCTGGAGATTGCGAGGCCCGCGACGACGAGCGCGGAAAACATCGCCAGGAGCATGAACCGCTTCTGGCCGTCGTCGAGATGCGTAAAGTCGCCGAGCGTGGTGATGAGATTGGCGGCGTTCCACAGCGCGAGAAAGGCCTTATGGGCTAAAGGTTCGACCGACTTGTCGAGGATCGCGAGTCCGACTGTGCAGCCGAAGAGCACCAGAAGCAGCAGGCCGAGTGCATGCCACGCCCGGCGCCGCCACTCGCGCACCCGCACCCGACCGAGGCGGGACTCGAGAAAGTGATAGATGGGCATCGCACTTCAGGTCGTTTCCGGGCCGAATAGCCATCTCGTGGGTCTGGCGAGATGCATCGATTCCCGGTTAGACCGCGCTCTTCGCCTTCTGGGCCTTCTTTGCCGGCTTGCTGTTCTTCGTTCCTTGCTCCCGCTCTGCGGCGTGGTAGCGGCGGCGGATCTCCGCAATGTTCACGCGCGTCGGGGGTAGCTTGAGATTCATTTCGCTCATGGTGTCCGCGATGATTTGCGAGACCGCAAGGCCGCGAAACCACTTGTGGTTCGCGGGAATGATGTACCAGGGGGCGTGTTTGGTGCTCGTCTCCGCTATGGCCTCCTCGTACGCCTCCACATATTTCGGCCAGAGCTCCCGTTCGGAATAGTCAGCTTCGCTGATCTTCCACTGTCGAGCGGGATCCTCGAGACGCTGTTGAAAGCGGGCGAGCTGTTCCTCTGGGCTGATGTGTAGATAGAACTTGAGAATGCGCGTGCCATCTTGCGCAAGCATCTTTTCGAAGTCATTGATCAGCCCGTAACGCTTGAACCAGACAGATTTTGGAGCCAGCTTGTGCACGCGCACGACGAGTACGTCTTCATAATGCGACCGGTTGAAGATTACGACCTCCCCCTTCGCAGGCGTCCGCAGGTGGGCGCGCCAGAGAAAATCGTGGGCAGCGTCGTCCTTGCTCGGCTGCTTGAAACCAAAGACCGACGTCCCCTGCGGGTTCATCCCGCAAAACATATGCCGCACGACGCCGTCCTTTCCGGCCGCATCGAGCGCTTGAAGCACGACGAGGAGCGACTGATTCGCGTCCGCGTAGAGCAGGTACTGAAGCTTGTCCATGCGCGCCAAGTGCTTCTCGATTTCGGGCAGGGCTTTCTCATGGGACTCGTGCTTGCCGGTATAGGAAGGATCGATCTTGGAGAGGCGAACCTTCGCGCCGGGCTCGACGACGAACTTCTTCCGGTAGTCCATGCATGTGCCTCGTCTTAAGATATGGAGGGGGTGGTTCCTCTTGTTGCCACGGCGTAGTGCTGCAGCGATTGGTTGACGACCGCTACGCTCTTGCGGTGTCGTGCGGTACGGTACGTCGCGAAGCGCTCTGCAATCAATCGGACACCGCCAAGAACGAACATCCAGGCGAGGTTGTAGGCCCACACCCAGCCGATCAGCTCCCACGGGATCGGGTTGACGAGCAGGCCGAAGCCGCACATCAAGACCGCCACGATTTGGGTGAGAACGATCGCCGAAAAGAGCGGTACCGCCGGGAACGGGGGCAGGAAGAACCAGCGTTCCGTCCGAGTGACGAACAGCAGCAGGTGCCCTCCGGCGACGAGCTGCAGGAACATCGCAGTCTGCAGCTCCGGCCTCGTGGACAGCGCGAAGTGCTGCTGAGCGTAGGGATGGGAAAGAACCTCCATACCAATCAACAGCAAGCCGAACGATTCGACGACCGAGAAGAGGCCGAGAAGTACTGAGACGCTAAGCAGCCGTGGCATTTGCCAGCGGATCGGTTGCTCACTCACCGGAGTGTTGTCGTAGGCGATGGTCATGATCGGCACGTCGTCGAGGAGCGACATCAGGACGATCATGATGGCCGTGAGGGGCTGAAAGTCCAGGAGGATCGTCTGCACGTGATCGTAGACTCGATCGATGCCGTCCCCGAGCCCTCGACCGCGGCGCTGCTCGTCGCCGGGCTCGGTGTGCTGTCGGTCGTGCGACGGCGAGGGCTGCGCGAGAGTGGATTGGCAATCGGTGTCTTAGCAGTTGCGCTGTTGTTCAGCCTCGGCGTCGGGTCGGCTTCCGCCGTTCCTGTTCCGTTCTTCTACTTGACCCCTAGCGGACCGGGGGGGAGACGCAGCCGATCGGTGTGGGTCCTGGGGCGACGACGCTCCAGCTGTGGGTAGACCCCTCGGGTGTAACCCAACCCCCGGGCTGCCAGCACCCATCGCGGGTCAGTGCAACGGGGTAATCGGGATCGGAGCCGTGGACGTCTTGGCGGAAAACTCCCTTACGATGACGGCCTTCTCGCCTATCACTGGTGCTCCCGCCTTCACCCTCTCCAATCTGATATCGGGCACGCTACCCAAGTTCATCACCGGGGACGACCTTAACGGGAACGTTACGCCCTTCGAGATTGGGACCATGACGATCGTCAACAATGGTACCGGCCCGGGCGACGTCACTCTGTCGAGCGATTCGATCGGCGGCAACTACTTGGACACCAACTTCAACGAGCGCAACTCGGGCCTCCAGACCGTCGCGATTGAGGCACCCGTACCCGAGCCGGGCACCCTGCTGCTTCTCGCTTCCGGCATCGCGTGCCTCGCGGTCCGACGCCACCGTGCGCAAGGCGTCTCGCTCGGATAACGCGCTTCCCTTGCAGAGTTTCGTCGAAGTAGCCGAGAGAGCGCCACAATTTCCGATCGTGAGTTTGATTCTCAAGATGGGCGCGGAGCCCTCGTCCCCTTCGATCCGGTAGCCGCCAACACCGTGTCGGCGATCCTCCATATCACTCTATGCCGCTCCGCGCAGAGCGACGCTGCGCAATCCCGCGTCATTCCTTGCGCCTGCGACGGGCTTCAAAGCTGGGGGCGTGAGACAGTCTAAGCACATGCTTGACATGCGAATCGCATGTTCCTATGCTCCGTGCATGCCGATGGTCCAGATCCGGAATGTCCCCGAGGAACTGAATCGTGAGCTCAAGGCCCGCGCGGCGCTGGCAGGTATGTCTGTGTCCGAGTATCTGCTGATGGAGTTGCGTCGCTCGTTGGAGCGGCCGACACGGCAAGAGCTGCTAAAGCGCTTGACGCGGCGGGCGCCCGAGCGACCGCGCCCGCCCCCTGCGGACGCCGTACGGACCGAGCGCAACCGACGGTGATCGTCCTCGACGCTTCTGCGGCCCTCGAGCTCCTGCTCGTCACGGACAAGGGACGCCGCGTCGCCGAGCGGATCGCCCCTCCCGAGGAGACGCTCCACGCCCCGCACCTGATCGACCTCGAGGTGGCACAAGTCCTGAGGCGGTATGTCGGGCGTCGAGAGATCGCCGAGGTGCGGGCGGGGCAGGCCCTCGAGGATTTTCGGGACCTCGACCTCAACCGCTACCCGCACGACGTGTTCTTGGCCCGGATCTGGGAGCTCCGTCACAACGTGTCGGCCTACGATGCCGCGTATCTCGCCCTGGCCGAGGCGCTCGGCGCTCGCCTGCTCACCTCCGACGCCCGCCTGGGCGACGTCCCGAACACGAGGGCACGCATCGAGCTCGTTTGATGTGGCGCCGTGCCGGTCACTTCTCGGCTGAGATCAAACCCTCCCCAATCGCGAACTTCGGGAGGCCGGACAGGCTGTGGGTACCAGTGCTTGCGGTAGGTGCCCGCCGTCCTCGCGCTCACGCGGAGTCGCGTAGCGATGTCCTCGGTCGAGTCACCTGCGACGAGGAGTTGGAGCACTTCGCACAGGACCGTCAGGAGGAGAGTCTTGGGAGACAAAACACCGTACCCGAGTTCGTCGAACTAGCCGAAAAGACGCCATAATTTCGGATCGGGTGTTTGGTTCCCAAGCTGGCGTTGCGGCGAAGATTCAGGCAGCCAAGTGCTGAGAATGGTGACCTGCCTGCTGCTTAGCAAGCGATGAGGATGGGTCGCTTTGCGCGATGCCGACTGAGCTACAACCGACCGTGACACTTCCTGCTGCCAACGTCGTGGAGCGGAAGTGGTTCCACTCCTAGAAACTCCCAATCGTACGAATCCACGTCGAGGACCAGCTTCAGTACTCCGAAGTGACCCGTATCCCGCACTTCGCTGTTTTGGAGTGGGTCCGATCTAAACCCGTCTTGTGGAGCGCCGCCGGTACCCACTACAAACTCACGAATTCCCGCCGGATCCGCTTTTCCTTCAGGATCCTGCGGAGCAAAGCGCTCGTAGTTGTGCTCGTGTCCATTCAAGACGATGTCCGCGTGCGCGTTGTACAGATCTGCCCAAATGTCGGTCATGAAGAGAGGGATTGCGCATGGACAGGATCGCGGCCCGAACTGAAGAGAGGATGATGCCAGTAGGCCAGCGTACAGGCTGCGCGATGCGCCGCGAGGTCGTCCTTCAACCACCGTTCTTGTGGCGAATCCGCTTTACAGCCCCCATCGATCTTCTCGCAGTTGCTGTTTAATACCAAAATGTGCCAGGTGCCGAGATCGTAGCTGTAGAATCCCTTCTCTGGGTCGCCGGCAGCCAACCCGAAATACGCGAAATACGGCCCTGCTCCTAGCGTGTAGTACTCATGATTTCCGGGTGTGGGGCGTGTCCGATTCTTGTAGTGCCCCCAAGTCTTATCGTAGCAATCGCGAAATTGCGGAGCCGTACCCTTTGGATACGCGAGGTCTCCTAACGCAGCGATCGTCCCGTCAATGCCTCCAAGAATCCGCGCGGTTGCGACCGCACCGTTGAGGCTGTTGCAGTCCGCGATATCGCCAGCGGCGAGGAGAATGATTGAAGGTTCACCCACGGTCGCAGGCGTCTCGTAATGCGAACTAGAAGTCGTAGCCGGTCGTTCGATGCAACCGAGCAGCGCTACACCAATAGTGGCCAGTATGCTTCGCCCGACAGCGGAGAACCCTGTCAATACGGCCTCCTGGAGGTTGCCCGCGCTCGGGTACCTCTCATTTCTCGTTTGTCGCATCCATCGGTATCAGCATAGGACCGAATCGTCACGGGTGAGGGGGAGCTGTTGTGCCAATTCTTTAGGGAGAACAGCCTCATATAAGTCCCGAAGACGATCCACGACTTCTACGAACAGTTCCCCAATGAAGAATCCTGCCTCAGCGCTCTGCGTCAGATCCGATGGCCTCTTGGCTCGAGTTGCGTTGACCACCGAGCGACCTCCTGCATCGTTCCAACCCTCTCGCTAATCTTGGCCGTCGTGCGCCCGACTCTTGGCGAGCGGGAGTCCGCACGGAGAATGTGCGCATGAAGAAATCCGCGGCGGATCGCCCGATCTCTCTAGCGCCGCGCCGATCGGCAGCAAGCGTCGTAATGCAGACCCGTTCCGCCCGACCACGCCGATTTTGGCGTTATTCTCAATCGATCGGGTCGGAGCCGATGGTTTCAGGCGAAATGCGGACCACCTGAACCATGCCGCGATTCTTTACGCCCGGTCCGGCACGTGCACCAGAAACTCCGGCATGTCCGGGAGCCCGTCGATGAACGTGCCCTTTTTCTTCCCCTTCACGGAGAAGCGCTGCACACGCTGCTTGAGCCGTTCGGCTACGTAGAGATCGCCGTCCGGGCCGATCGCGAATCCTGACGGGGCATTGAGCTTGCCGTCGATGACCGCGCGCGCCTTGAGCTTCCCCCGCGGAGCCTCCTCGGGGATGTCGTAGGCGAGGATGGCGCCAGAACCGGCGGCGCCGATGTAGAGCTTGTCTCCGTGCAGGATGAGGTGCACAGGCTTTCTGAGCTTGTGTCCCTCGATGCGCGCCACAAGCCGCCCGGTCGCCACCTCGAAGATCTTTACCGCGTCCCCCGCCTCGTCTGCCACGTAGAGATGCTGGCGGTACACGATGATCCCACGCACGGAATGGCGGGGCTTGCCGTGCTCGTCGAGCACCACCTCGAGGCCCTGCGGCGAAGGCACGTCCCGGGGCACGCGATCGCCCACTTCGGGGAGCCGGCCCTGGCTGGATGCGACGAGCGTGCCGGGGAGGAAGTTCCCGTCGGGAAAATCCTTGAGAAGCTGTGCCGCCACGGGCGCCGGCCTGCGCGTTTTCGGCAGAACAGCGACTACGGTGTTGGTGTCCTGGCATGACACGTAGAGCCGGCCGTCATCGCCGAGCTCGACATCGAAGGGGTGAACCATCGCCGAGATATGCTTTGTGGTTACCACGATCCCAGCGTAGTGGAAGGTGTCGCCGCGGCGGCGGTAGCGCGCGACCTGGCTGTCCTTGCGCCAAGCGTTGGCGATGTAGAGATCGTCGCCCACGAGCGCGAAGCCGCGGGCGATGTGCAACGGGTGGGCGTCGGGCGACGGGTCGAGGAGCAGGGGATGCTTCTTGCGGGGAGTGCCGTCATCGTCGAAGACGCCGATGTTCTCGATGCCAGTCTTGCCCTCACCTCGATAACTTATCCACCACACGATGTCCCCCCTCCACTGTTTGGGCAGTTCCGCGGCGTCTATCACATGGGCCGCACCCCTCCCGCAGTGCGAGAACCTGGCCCCTTACTCGTTGGCCGCCTTACTTTTGTCTTTCGGCGGGCAGCGCACGGCATAGTCCGCCTGCATCTCCCTGAGCTTGAGGACGCCGTAGAACACCAGGGCGCCCATACCGAGGACCAGGAGTCCGGCGAATATCTTTTCCACGCCATAGGCAGCTTGGCGGTTGGCAGCGTAGTCGGCAATGATCAAGCCGAGTATGGCGATATTGACGACCCAGTTCAGCCGCCTGGAAACGACGAAGTGCAGGGTGCCGAAGCCAGCCAGCTGGTAAAGCATGAACGGCAGGATCGCGACCGCGGGCAGCAGCTCGGAGGCGCCCAGCGAGATATCGATCGCGCCGGGCGCTCGGGCGTGTAGGAGCCTACTGTTCGCGAGTTCATGGAACAACGGCGGCACGGCGCAAAGGAAAGGCACCACGGATAACAACTCCAGCACCAGCGCCCCGCTCCAGATACCGGTCCTGGACGAAGTGTCGGCCCCTTTACTCTCGGACTGGGTGGCGATGAAGAGGCCGCCGACGACGGCCGCCGCGCTCGACAACATTAACAGTTCCACCGCAATGCCAAAGCTCACTGGTTCACCAGCCTTGATCAGCAGCAAGGCCAGGAAGCCGGGGGTGTAGAACATCACCCGAATCAATCGGGCCCACACCCGGGCGTCGCGTTCCGGCGGCAGGATCGGGAGGGCGCGTCCGTCGCTCCCGATCGTCGGTCTTTCCTTCGACATGTCCGTGTCCTCCAGAGGCAATGGCCTGCGATTTTAAGCATACCGAAGTGTTGGATGGAGAGAAGTACGGGCGCGGCCGCCCCGCGGAGTCTGCGGCGGCCATCACGACCTTACACTTGCTGGTGTCAAACATAAGAGAGTTTCGAAGGATGGCTCGCTCGCGTGACGGCGCAATCGCCTCCAGCCTTTGGTTCGCCAATACTCATCGGCGATCGTTCGTGAGCGAGGATGGAAGGCGGATCTTACCGTTGTCCTCCCGGTGGTGAATTAGGTGGGGAACTGCACCGGCATTCTCCAGCTGGGCCCGGCCAACCTGACCGTACCCATCTGGCAGCAATTGGTGGACTCCCGCACCGTCGAGCTCACCGCCAACGACAACACGCCATACACCTGGTTCTGGGTCGACCTCCACAACGGACCACTGGTCATCGAGGTGCCGCCGAAGGTCCTCGGTCTGTTGGACGAATCATCATGAACGGTGACAAGAACGTCAGCCTCGCTGACCTGAAGAAAGGCTGGCACGTCGAGGTCAGCTTCGACAGTGCTACCGGCAAGAACATCGCGCCTTACATCAGCGTGGTAGATACCGGAAGTTAGCGCCGTCATATTTGTGATTGACAGCGGAATAGGCTCAGCCCGGCGCCCGGCACTCCGGGTGGGCAAGGAGCATCCCCCGCGTCCGCTCGCGATACGCGCTGGCGAAGCACTGCGAGCGCGCGAAGGCCTGGAGCCGGGGCTGGTCGTACTCGAGTCCCGCCCCGTCGCACTGAGCGGGGAGCTCCTGCTGCCAGGCCTGCTCGCTCCCGTCGAACGCATCGCGCAGCGGGGAGGCGACGGCCGTACGGCACGTCCCGAGCGCGGCCTGATAGGCGGCCTTGGCGGCGGCCAGCTCCCGGGCCGCACAGGCGTCTGGTGTCGGCTGGTTCGAGCAGTCGACCTCGACGCGGGCAGGAGGAGGCGACGGCGCCGGGGGGGCCGGCGAGGGCAAGCGCGAGAAGGGCTCCTGCTGGAGCACCGCCTGCGCTCCGGGGCTTCCCAACCGGAGCAGCAGCAGCTTCATGTCGCCTAGGAGCGCGTTGCCGCAGCCCCACCAGTTCGTCGCGAGCAGCATCGGCGCACGGTCGGGCGCCTCGGCGACCTGGATCTGATAGAGCTGCGCGAGCGCATCGGCGGCCTGCACGAACTCGGCGCAGTTCCCGCTCCGGAGATCGTTCACGCAGAGCGCGAAGCCCTCCGCGATCGCCGGACAAACGTTCTCGGCGGATGCTTGATCGGCCGCAGCCAGCTGCGGATCCGCGCCCGCCAGCGCGACGAGCGCGGCGAGACGAGCGAGACGGCGACGCGCAACGCTCCGCACGGCGCGGAGGCTAGCCTGCCTCGTGCGCCGGCGCGCCCCTGTGCGCCGCGTGCCGGGCCGCTCGCGGCAGCTTCGAGCTCGCAGCCGAAGGCGCTGCTCTCGAGCCTGGCTTGAGTTCGGGATCGGACCCTCGAACGACACGTGCCTGGCTCCGTCCGCGCGCGCTTCGATGCGGCGTCGAGCCCCGTGTAGCGCTGGGCCTGGACCGTCCCTTCGCGCTCGCGTCGCAGCTCGTGCTCGGTCCGCAGACCCAGGGCGCCGCTCGGCCAACGTGCCGTATTCACCGCTGCCTCGAGAACCATGTCATCTACTGGGTCCCGCAGGAGCGGCCGCCAGAGATGAAGATGGAAGTGCTCTTACGAGGCTCGCCGCAGGCGTGGCACGGGATGCGAAGGTCGATGGCGCGCCAAATCATGAGCCGCTTGCAGGTTGAGCCATAGCTCAGGAGTCGTCCCGAGTGCCTGGGCGAGAAGCCATGCCGTGTCGGGTGTAATCCCCCGCTTGCCTCGCACGATCTCGTTGATGCGCTGGACAGAAATTCCCAGGTGCTCGGCTAGTGCGACCTGGGTCCGTCCAAGGGGCTCTAGAAACTCGTGAAGCAGGATCTCCCCAGGGTGACTCGGAATGCGGTTCTTCGGCTGCATGGCTCATCCTCGGTGATAGTCGATGACTTGAACGTCATGGGCCTGCGCGTCGGACCAGCGGAATACGATGCGCCACTGGTCATTGATCCGGATGCTGTGAAAACCCTTCCAATTCCCTCGCAGTGCCTCCAGGTGGTTACCGGGCGGAGAACGGAGGTCATTCAGCGATGCGGCCGCATTCAAGTAATCGAGCTTTCGCAGCGCTGCCGGTAAGATCGTCGAAGGAAACCGTCTCACGCGGCTCGAGCGAATACCGTGGTAGAGGTCCTCCGTTGCGGGATCCCCGAATGACGCTATCACGGCAGGTACAGGTTAACGGATTAACGGCAAACATGCAAAGAAGGGTTCGCGGGGGCCGGAGGCGCTTGCGTGGTGGCGGACCGGGCTGGCGAGGCAGGCTCGCTAAGCGCTTCTAGGAGTTCGGTAGTGCGAGCAGGGTGTAACATGCAACAAATCCGTGTCCTAACCTGTCCGCTCCAGTCCGCTTCTGGCAAGGATTGGCCGGAACGCGAATCCGCTAACTCGTTGAAAAGACGGACGAATCCCGAAATCTATAGATAGCTTCCCAAGCTGAGGGTCGCGGGTTCGAGCCCCGTTTCCCGCTCCAAAAAAGAGTAGGCCCGGCAAGCACCTAGGCTGCCGGGCCGTTTTCATTCTGGGCCTCGGGGTACGGCTGGCCATCGTATGGCCATCACCCGGTGACGAAGTGGCGCCCGCAATTCCCGTGGGAATGGCCCGGCGGACGACGGCAGGCCGCGCTTAGTCCTCGGGCGGACAGCCGCTCGGGTGATGCGGGCGCCGCAGTCCGATTCGCCGCTACCGTCGTTGCCGACATCGCGTGATGAAGTCTCGGTACGTCTCGCTCCCTCACTGCCTCTACGCGGATCCGGGCGAGCGGGGAAGGGAGCACATGGCGAGGTTGTGCACGTCGAGCGCGGCGGAGCGTGGCTTTTTCTTCGGCGCGCATGCGGCTCGAGGTGCTCCGTAGCGAGTTCCGCCACGGTCGGCGCGCACAAACGCGCTGCCCGGGTCTCGCGGTGTCGACTGCGGCCAGCGTCGCGAGCGCCCGGCTGCGGGAAGTCTGCGTCACCTTTGCGGCTTGCGCAGTGCAATACGATTGTACTACGATTGAAGCTCGATGGCCAAAGACACGACCAGCGTTCGCCTTCCCGCGGAACTCCTCGACGCTCTTGACCGACGAGCAGCGACCCTTGGGCTCACGCGCAGTCAGCTCATCGTCCAAGCGGTCGAGCAGGCACTCGAGGAGTACTCCGCCTGGTCGCCGAAGTTCCTGAAGGCGATCGGGACGCCTCACCCCGAGCTCGAGGGCGCCGTCCACGAGATGATGGCTGCCATCCGCGCACGTCGTTCCCGAAAGGAGGCACCGGACCTCTGAGATACGTGCTCGACACCAACACGGTCTCCGCGCTGATGAAGGGGCATCCAGCCATCGCGGCGAGGATGATCGCTACGACGCGGGCGGACGTGGGCATTACCCAGGTGACCGTGGCCGAGATCGAGTTCGGTCTTCGCTACCTGCCGGCCTCGAGGCGGCGGCGGCTCCTCCAGGAGCAGTGGAACGTGATCAGCCCGGAGCTGATGCGCTTACCATGGGACGACCAAGTCAGCCGGGCCTTCGGCGAGCGAAAGGCTCGGTTCGAGAGAGCCGGGAAGCGGATGAGCGACTTCGACCTGGCCATTGCCGCGCACGCGATCGCGCATGGCGCCATCATCGTCACAGCGGACGAAGGCTTCGACAGACTCGGTATCCGGCGAGAGAACTGGCTCGCGTGAGTGTTGCCGCCCGCGTCTACAGCTGACTGCACGCCGAAGGGAAGACCTTTTTTTTCGGGTCCTTTCGCGCCGCCATCGCGCCGCGCACGGCACTAAGCGCGATTGAAGTTGCGCTTCTCGATGCGCCGACTGCTCGGCGAGAGGAACCCCGAAGCCCGGGTCGCTCCACGACCCCTCCTGCCTACTACTCTCGGCGAGGCTGCGGAAGATCCCCTCCAAGAGCGGGCTCATCGGGACGACTCGAGAACGCGATCGGCGGTCTCACGGCCACGTACGACAGCCCGTCGGAGCACGATCTCGCGCTATCGAAGTTTACGTCCTCCCACCGAAGGCCAATTGCCTCCCCGCGTCGGGCACCAGTGTGGAACAGGAAAGCGAGCGAGGATACAGCCAGGGTTCGCGGCCACGTCCGCTCGTGCTACAACCGTCGCGCGCAATGCCCAGCAGGGTCTCGACCTCGTGGAGCCGTCCACGAATCCGCCGGCGCGCCTGCTTTTCGTATTGGTCGGCCACCCCATCGAGCAATCTTCCGAGTCCAGGAAGCGGATTTCGTGCGAGGACTCCTTGCTCGACGTGCAGGTTTAGGACACGCCGCACGATTGTGAGCGCATTCTTGACCGAAGACAGGGACAGCGCTGATTGAAGCTTCTGCTCCGCGAAGCGCAGGACATCGGGCGCGGCGACCGAAGAAAGGCATGAGGTGATGGAGCTATCTGGGGTTGCTCGTCAACTCGCTGCGGTGGGGCCTGGCCTTTCGTTCGGGGATCGGCGTGCTACTCACGGAGCTCATTGGACCGCCGCTCCTCGCGCCATCCGTGCGGAAGCGAGGCTGTTGCGCACGCAGTTTGGCGATGAGTACGGTACGTATTGCACCCGGACATCACGGCTGGTTCCCGGGCTCTGTTAGCGGTTTCCGGTTCCCCCGCTCATCCATCGCCGAGCGGGACGGGTGCGAGGTGGGACGCCGCCGGAAGCAGGAGCGCGCCTCGGGAGGACACAAGTGGCTGACGTCATCTTCACGGTCGCAACGCTGGGATTCTTCGCATTGGCCTGGCTTTATGTCGTGGCCTGCGAACGCTTGTAGCAGAGGCGGTGGGCCGTGAGTCTCGATTACCTCGCAGGCGGTGTCGTGTCCATCATTCTGATGGTGTACCTCGCGTATGCACTGATCCGCCCTGAGAAGTTTTGAGCACCCTATGACGCTCATTGGTTGGATCCAGATCCTCGCCTTTGTGCTCACGATCGTCGCGATAGCGCCTCCGCTTGGCATCTACATGTACCGTGTTTTCGAGGGTGAGCGGCGTCCTCTCGGGCGAATCCTTGGTTCTCTCGAGCGCGCGCTGGTTGCGCTCTGCGGTGTGCATCCAGAGCGCGAGCAAACCTGGTCGAGCTACGCGCTGGCGCTTTTGCTCTTCAGCGCATTCGGTGTTCTCGGAACCTACGGGATCCTGCGCCTCCAGCACCGTCTTCCTCTCAATCCGCAGGGTTTTGCTGCGGTACCTGCCGACCTCGCTTGGAACACCGCCACCAGCTTCGTCACCAACACGAATTGGCAGAGTTACTCCGGTGAATCGACCCTGAGCGACTTCTCGCAAATGGCCGGGCTGGCCTGGCAAAACTTCATGTCGGCTGCATCGGGAATCGCAGTTGCGATCGCTCTCGCGCGAGGCCTAACTCGTAGCGTTCCAGATGGGAACGCGCGCACGATCGGGAATTTCTGGGTCGATCTAATCCGTGCGACTGTGTACGTGTTGCTTCCAATGGCCCTTGTCGGCGGCTTGGTATTTGCGGCAACAGGAATGATTCAGAACTTCTCCCCCTACCTCGACATGACCACGGTCCAGGGTGCAAAGCAGACGATCGCGATGGGTCCCGTCGCCTCGCAGGAGATCATCAAGCAGCTTGGAACCAACGGCGGCGGCTTTTTCAATGCCAATTCGGCCCATCCGTTCGAGAATCCAACCCCTCTCTCCAACTTCATCTCGACGTGGCTCATCTTCGCGATCACCGGTTCACTGACTTACACATTTGGACGGATGGCACGGAACCAGCGGCAGGGATGGTCGATCTTCGCAGCGATGGGGCTTCTGTTCCTCGCCGGCGTCACAGTGACCTATTGGGCGGAGGCCCGCGGCAATCCCGCGCTCCGTGCGCTTGCGATAGACCAGAGCGCCGGAAATATGGAGGGTAAGGAGGTACGGTTCGGCGTTTCGGCTTCGGCTCTGGTCGCCACGGCGACGACCGACTCAGGCTGCGGCGCCGCAAATGCGATGCTCGACAGTTTCACGCCGATCGGCGGACTCGTGCCTCTGTTTAATATCCAGCTGAGTGAAGTGGTGTTTGGCGGAGTCGGGTCGGGGCTCTACGGGATGCTGGTGTACGTGGTGATTACCGTCTTTATCGCGGGGCTCAGGGTCGGGCGGACACCCGAGTACCTCGGCAAGAAAATTGAAGCGCGCGAGGTGAAACTCGGAACCCTCTATATCTTGATTTTTCCGCTGGTGATTCTGGTCTTCTCAGGTTGGTCTGCGGTGGCTCCGTACGGGGTGTCGTCGATTCAAAACAAGGGACCCCACGGGCTGTCCGAGATTCTCTACGCCTACTCGAGCGCTGCCGGAAATAACGGTTCGGCGTTCGCGGGCTTGACTGCGAACACCCTTTGGTGGAATACCACGCTGGGCGTCACCATGCTCATTGGCCGGTTCCTGACGATGGTTCCGGCGCTTGCCATCGCGGGTTCGATGCTCGGGAAGAAAGTCCTCCCGCCGAGCCTTGGCACCTTCCCTACGACGGGAGGCCTGTTCGCCGTACTTCTGATTGGTGTTGTGGTGATCGTTGGAGCCCTGACCTTTTTTCCGGCCCTTTCTGTCGGCCCAATCGTTGAACACTTTCTCGCACGGAACGGGAAGCTCTACTAGAGGAGGTGAACGATGGCGGGTCCGCGGGCGCGAGAGATCTCCCTGTTTGATCGCGCGATTCTGACACGCGCCGCTGTGGACAGCGTTGGGAAGTTCGCCCCTCAGGTACTCGCCCGAAATCCCGTGATGTTCGTGGTAGAGGTCGGCAGCGTGTTCACATCCCTGCTCTGGCTGCGGGACTGGCTGGCGCGGGCACCGGGAGCTCCGCCGCTCTGGTTCACGGGACTCGTCACGATGTGGCTTTGGTTTACCGTGTCCTTCGCCAATTTCGCCGAGAGCGTCGCCGAGGGCCGCGGGAAGGCGCAGGCCGATACGCTGCGGAAGACTAGGCAGGAGACCACCGCGCTCAGGCGGCGCGCGGACGGTGAGTTTGAGCAGGTCGCGGCCTCGTTGCTGCGGCGAGGCGATGTTGTGGTGGTGCAGGCCGGCGAGCTCGTTCCTGGTGACGGAGAAGTGATCGAAGGGATCGCCTCGGTGGATGAATCCGCGGTGACCGGAGAGTCGGCGCCTGTGATCCGGGAGAGCGGAGGAGACCGGTCGGCGATCACGGGCGGAACGAAGGTTCTCTCCGATCGCATCAGCATCTGCATCACAGCGAATCCTGGGGAGTCCTTCGTCGAGCGCATGATTGCCCTCGTGGAGGGTGCAGACCGGCAAAAGACTCCGAACGAGATTGCCCTCAATATCCTTTTGGCAGGGCTTACGATCATCTTCCTCCTGGCGTGCGTGACGCTTGTTCCGCTGGCCCTGTATTCGGAAGTACAGCTCACGGTCACCGTCATGATCGCGCTCTTGGTGTGCCTTATTCCAACCACCATCGGAGGCCTGCTCTCGGCGATCGGGATTGCGGGGATGGACCGGCTCATCCAAAAGAATGTCCTGGCGATGAGCGGGCGAGCGATCGAAGCAGCGGGCGATGTAGACACCCTCCTTCTCGACAAGACAGGCACGATCACCGTAGGAAGTCGGGCGGCCAGTGAGCTGATCCCTGCATCGGGAGTGGGGATCGACGAGCTTGCGAGTGGCGCGTTCTATGCGAGCTTCGCGGATGAGACGCCGGAAGGGCGGTCCGTACTCTCCCTGGTCGCGCGACTGGATCCCAGCTACACGGGGCGTAGGGTAGAGGACACGGCAAAGTTCGTGCCCTTCACAGCGCAGACTCGCATGAGTGGCTGCGATCTCCCCGGCCGGTTGCTGCGCAAAGGCGCCGTGGATGCAGTGGCGACTCACCTCCAGGGGGTTGGAGGTGCGTTTCCCGTGGATCTTCACGAAGTGGCGGAGCGCATCGGTGACCAGGGCGGGACGCCCCTTGCAGTTTGTGACGGCACACGCGCGCTCGGGATCATTCACCTCAAGGACTTCGTCAAGCTTGGCATTCGGGATCGGTTGTCTCGCTTCCGCGCGATGGGAATCCGCACGGTGATGATCACCGGTGACAACCCACGCACGGCCGCAACGATTGCACGTGAAGCCGGCGTCGATGACTTCCTCGCTGAGGCGACGCCTGAGCGAAAGATGCAGCTGATCAAGGAGGAGCAGGCGAAGGGAAAGCTGGTCGCGATGACAGGAGACGGAACGAATGACGCTCCCGCTCTTGCGCAAGCCGATGTGGGAATGGCAATGAACACGGGCACGCAGGCTGCAAAGGAAGCGGCCAATATGATCGATCTCGATTCAGATCCGACCAAGCTTCTGGAAGTCATCGAAATCGGGAAGCAACTCCTGATGACACGCGGTTCACTCACGACATTCTCAATCGCCAACGATGTGGCAAAGTACTTCGCCATCGTTCCTGCAATGTTCATGGGGGTGTATCCGGAGATCGCCCCTCTCAATGTGATGCATCTGGGCTCTCCGAGGAGTGCGATTCTCTCCGCCGTGATCTTCAATGCAGTGATTATTGTGATGTTGATCCCACTCGCTCTGCGTGGTGTGAGTTACCGCCCCATTGGCGCTGCAGCACTTCTGCGGCGTTCCTTGCTCGTGTATGGGGTCGGAGGGATCTTCGCACCGTTTCTGGGTATCAAGCTGATCGATCTGCTTCTGGTTGGGTGCGGGCTCGTGTGAACTGGGAGGAGTTCAACGTGCGAAAAGAGATTGCGATTGCGCTGCGCGTGAGCCTCGTGACTCTCGTGGTGACGGGCCTGCTCTATCCCGCCGCGATGACTGCGCTGGCGCAGTTGCTGGTACCCGTACAAGCGAACGGCAGCCTTGTCACCGATGAGAATGGCCGCGTAGTGGGCTCGGAGCTCATTGCACAAGCCTTCACCCGCCCGGGCTATCTGCAGCCACGACCGTCCGCAGCCGGCGATGGCTATGACCCACTGTCGTCGGGTGGCTCCAATCTCGGTCCTACATCGCAAAAGCTTCGTGACCGTGTGACAAGGGACCTGGAACGCCTGCGGGCCGAGAATCCCGATGCGGCGGGCCTCGTGCCCGCCGAACTCGTCACCACGTCGGCCAGCGGTCTTGACCCCCACCTCTCGCCGCAGGCAGCACTTTGGCAAGTTCCGCGTGTGGCCAAGGCACGAGGGATCGATCCGGCGCGAGTGCGGGCGATGATCGAGGACCGGATCGAGGGACGAACCTTCGGCTTTCTTGGAGAGCCGCGAGTCAACGTCTTGCTGTTGAACGTGGCTCTGGATCGTCAATTCGGCCGCGTACCCGAATAGGCCCGGGTGGAGCGTGGACGGGCCGCGGATTTTATCGAACTTGTCGAGCGCTCCCATCCGGGTCGTTTGATCCGCATTCCTAACTCCCTTCTTGGGTTAAACGAACATTCCCAGCTGAACGGGCCGCGTCCCCGATTGCTCGATCCCGACCATACTCGGGCTCTCCCACCAGCCGGGAGGGCACGGTGAGGACTGTTAGCCGGAAGGCCTTGCGAGACACCGTACCTGAGATTGTTGAAGTAGCTGAAATCGCGCGAGAATTCGCGGTCGCCAGTTTGATTCCCAAGCTGAGGGTCGCGGGTTCGACTCCCGTTTCCCGCTCCAAGATTCCATAGCGCCTCCGCTCACTTACCGCGGAGGTGTTTTCCTTTCGATCTCCTTCCGTTGACGCAGATTGACGTAATTGACGGAACGAAAGCCGGGCTAGAAGAGCCGCTGGCCCTCACCCGGCTCGAGCGCCATCGGCCTCCACGTAGTCCTTGCTCAGCCACTTCGCATAGTGCTCGGACGTGATCTGCGTCCCGGCGTGCCCGAGCTGGCGACTGATGTACCCGATCGACATTCCCGGCTGTGTGTTCAATCCGTCTGGTGGACAAACAAGGGCCCTTTCATCTTCTTAAGACGGGGATGTATCCTTGGGCCATGCGACGCGCCAAGCTCTGGATTGTGCTTCCTCCACTTCTCTTGTGGCTGTTCGGATGCATCGTCTCGAACGGGCTGCCGCCGTTCGGTAGTGTGGGGCCGCCGCCCATTCCGGAGGGTCCGCCACCGTTTGGAGCGGAGGGTCCGCCGCCGGCAGCTCAACAGGGGCCCCCGCAATCCGGACCGCAGCCCGGAGATCTCCTTCAGTACGGCCTTGCCACCTGTCAGTCGGTGCAATCGCTGCAATCGATCCCGGTCGGATGCGAGGCACAGGTCGTCGGTCAGATTCCAACGCTTTTTCTTTTGTTCGCGAACGAAGTCACTCGGGACCAATGGAACGGAGTCGTGTCTCAAAAAATTCGTTCGCCGTTCTGCAGCGATGCTAACGGCAACGGCATTGTCGCGGCAGTCGCCATTCTTCTCACGGACAAGAGGCTGATCGACACCTACTCGTGCGCGACGACCCAGACAACGGGTTGGACGCCTCTCGACGCAAGCTCACCATTCTAGAGCGAAGTTCCAGACGACGTGATGACTGCTTCGGTAGTGAGCAGAGAAACTGCACCGCTAATCGCATCACGGCTATGGATCTCCATCGAGGACGAGTGTGGTTCCCGGACCGAACGATTTCGACACACACCGGAGTCGAATCAAGCGCTGGCAGGATCCGAGGGATCCTGAGGAAGGTTTAATGGCGACCAATCCTGACATGAATCGCAGCACGCGAGGACAGGCCACGCCGCTTGAACCGCTGAAGGAGAGAGCCGCAAGCGTCTCGCTTGAGCCGCCTTCGCTCAATTATATAAACGGGCTGGGCGCGCGAGCCTCTGTGACCGGTGTGATCAAGGACATGGCTGTGTTCCTGGATCCCGAGCCGGCGAGCGCAGTTGCGTATCGCGTCGCGGCGAGACTCGCGGAGCGCTGGCGGGCTCATCTGATTGCGGTCTTCTTGGTGCCGGATATCTCTGTGAACCCCTGGATACGCGGCAAGGCGATCCCGGAAGCACTCGACCAGTATTTGGAGGCGGTGAGGCAGGAGGAGCAGGACGCCCGCGCGGACTTCGAGAAGGTATGCGAGCGCCATGGCATTGCTGGCGAATGGCGATCGCAACGGATTGAGCCACCCGAGGCGGTCATTGTCCATGCTCGCTATGCAGCGCTCTCAGTCGTGGTGCGCTCAGACGCGGAGGAGGCACCACTGGTGGGTCTTCCCGAACGGCTTGTCCTCACATCCGGCCGCCCGACGCTCCTTGTCCCGCCGACGTTCGACCCGGAAGGGCTGGTCGGTCGCCGCATCGTTATCGCCTGGAACGCAAGCCAAGAGGCCGCCCGTGCAGTCTGGGATGCAATGCCGCTCCTCAGCTCTGCGGACATGGTCGATGTCCTGATCGTTGACCATGATCGATACCCAGACAAGTTTGGTGAGGAGCCTGGCGCAGATCTAGCGCGCCACCTCGCGCGTTACGGTGTCGAGGTCAATGTGCGGACGATCAGCTCAAATGGAGGCGACGTTGGCAGGGTACTTCTGGACATCGCAACGGAGCTGCCCGCCGATCTGCTCGTGCTCGGGGCGTACAGCCACCCTCGGTTCACCGAGGCGATCTTTGGAGGCGTGACGTGCCGGGTTCTGCAAGAGGCAAAAATGCCTACATTGATGTCGCGGTGAGACTTCCTGCAACTAGTTGGTTCGTAGTGCATCCGCGCCGCGGGGGGCTCTGGAGATGAGCATCCCGGACGGTCCTCCCTCTCTCCTCAAGCGCAGAATTGATCACATACGTTTGCGCGACCTCTTCTGTGATACGGTCCGGAAGGTGTCGCCGCTTGAGGGTGACCGTATTCGGATCGAGCTCGATGACCGGATAGCCGGGGACAAGCTGAACCTGGTCGATCGCTCGCCCCTCCACGCAACGCTGGAAGGGCCCGCGATCACGGCCGGAGAGGCGACGGCCGTGCCTCCGCTTTCGGTCGTGATGCTGATCGTCGGCTCGCGCGGCGATGTGCAGCCCTTCATCCCGATCGCCAAGAGGTTAACGCGCGATGGCCACCGCGTTCGCATCGCGTCGCACTCCGTTTTCCGCGACTTCGTTGAGGCCCACGGCATCGAGTTCTTTCCGCTTGCCGGCGATCCGCGGGAGCTCATGGAATACATGGTGATGACAGGGGGACACCTGATTCCCCGGCATGTCCATCAGCTCCTGGAGCAGGTCCCACGCAAACGCGCGGTCATGGCGGAGATCCTGGCATCGACGTGGGCGGCTTGCA
>Ga0074046_10000979_pt1 | contig 26407 bp, 26 predicted proteins | sample BogForMeECP23OM3_FD_94441 | JGI IMG/M metagenome (GOLD analysis project Ga0074046, IMG submission 94441) | Bog forest soil microbial communities from Calvert Island, British Columbia, Canada - Bog Forest MetaG ECP23OM3 | ecosystem: Environmental > Terrestrial > Soil > Wetlands ...
CTTGCACATCATCCCGGTCGAGACCGTCGTGCGCAATCTCGTCGCGGGCTCGATGGCAAAACGGCTCGGCCGCGAAGAAGGCGAACAGCTCCCGCATCCGATCGTCGAGTACTACTACAAATCAGACGCGCTCCATGACCCGCTGATCCTCGGCGAGCACGCGATCGTGTTCGGATGGGCCACCGCGGCAGAGCTCAAGCAAGTCGATGCGATGGCGCTGAAGGTCGATGGCATCCTGAGCAAATTCCTGGACGAGCGCGGCGTGATGCTGATCGATTTCAAGCTCGAGTTCGGACGCCATCACGGCGAGATTCTGCTCGGCGACGAAATCTGTCCCGACACCTGCAGTTTCTGGGACAAAGCCACACGGCAGAAACTCGACAAGGATCGCTTCCGCCACGACCTGGGCGGCGTCGAGGAGGCCTATCACGAGATGCTGCGCCGGGTGGAAAACTGAGCCGCGGCGGCGGCGCGGAATTACGGTGAATCGCGAGGATGTTCGTCAAACACAGGCTTGTCCGTTGAGGTTTATACGAAAACGTTTCACGTGAAACATTTTTAGTTCAGGAGAATGAAATGCGAATGGGCGGCGAGGATTTGAGTTGCAAGTAAGAGTGTTCGTGACGCCCCGCAAGGGCATCCTCGACCCGCAGGGCCGCGCGGTTGAAAGTTCGCTGCAAAGTCTCGGCTTCAAAAACGTCTCGGGCGTCAAAGTCGGCAAATATATCCTGCTCGAAGTCCAGGCGCGCACCGCGTCGGAGGCGCGCGACGAAGCCAAGAAGATGTGCGAGGCGCTGCTCGCCAACCCCGTGATCGAGGACTACCGCTTCGAGGTGGACGGCGAATGAAGTGGGGCGTCGTGCGATTCCCCGGCTCGCTGGACGACGGCGACTCGCTGTACGCGCTGGCGGAGGTGATGGGCCAGGACGCGCGAATGCTCTGGCACAAGGACGAATCGCTGGGCGGCGTCGAGTGCGTGCTGCTGCCGGGCGGGTTCAGCTACGGCGACTATCTGCGCACCGGCGCCATCGCGCGCTTCTCGCCGATCATGAAGAGCGTGGCGAAGTTCGCCGCCGACGGCGGGCTGGTGATCGGCATCTGCAACGGCTTTCAGATTCTGTGCGAGGCGCATCTGCTGCCCGGCGCTCTCACGCGCAACCGCTCGCTCTCCTTCATATGCGAGCGCGTGTGGCTGCGCGTCGAGAACGCAAGCACGCCGTTTACCCGCGCGGCGAAGCAGGGCGATTTGCTCCGGCTTCCGATCAAGCATGGCGAAGGACTCTACGTCGCGCCCGAAGATGAGCTGCGCCAGATGGAAGAACGCGGGCAGGTGATTTTGCGCTACGTCGATGGCGACGGGCGCGAGAGCGACGCCGCCAATCCCAACGGCTCGATGCGCGCGATCGCGGGGGTCGCCAATCAGCGCTTCAACGTGTTCGGCCTGATGCCGCATCCGGAGCATGCGGTGGAAGCGATGCTCGGCGGGATGGACGGACTCAAGATATTTCAGTCGATAGCAGGGAGCGCGCGATGAGCGAGCGTCCCGTTTCTTTACCGGGCGAGCCGAAGGCCGATCTCGAGCAGGCCCGCGCGCACGGACTCGCGCCCGATGAGTACCGCAAGATCGAACAGATCATCGGCCGCACCCCGACTTACACCGAGCTCGGCGTGTTCTCCGTGATGTGGTCGGAGCACTGCTCGTACAAATCGTCGCGCCGCCATCTGAGAAAGCTGCCGTCGAAGAGCGAACTCGTGGTGCAGGGGCCGGGCGAGAACGCCGGCGCAATCGACGTCGGCGACGGATGGGCGGCGGTCTTCAAAATCGAAAGCCACAACCATCCCTCGTTCGTCGAGCCGTACCAGGGCGCGGCGACCGGCGTCGGCGGAATCCTGCGCGATATTTTCACGATGGGCGCGCGGCCGGTGGCCAGCATGAACTCGCTCAAGTTCGGCTCCTTCGAGCATCCCCGCACGCGCTATCTGCTCGGCGGCGTGGTCGGTGGAATCGGGGGCTACGGCAACTGCGTGGGCGTGCCGACGGTCGCGGGCGAAGTGATGTTCGACGCGGCGTACAACGCCAACATCCTGGTCAACGCGTTCTGCCTGGGGCTGGTCCGCAAGGGCGAGATGATGAGCGCGAAGGCGCGCGGTGCGGGCAATCCAGTGCTTTACGTTGGCTCTGCAACCGGACGCGACGGAATTCACGGAGCGTCGATGGCGTCGGCCGAGTTCGACAAGCAAAGCGAGGCCAAGCGCCCGGCGGTGCAAGTCGGAGATCCTTTCACCGAGAAATTATTGATCGAGGCGTGCCTGGAAGCGGGCAAGACCGGTGCGATCGTCGCGATCCAGGACATGGGCGCGGCGGGACTCACGTCGTCGTCGAGCGAGATGCCGTCGCATGGCGGACTCGGAATCGAACTCGACCTCGACCAGGTTCCGCTGCGCGAAGCGGGACTGACGCCTTACGAAATTCTGCTCTCCGAATCGCAGGAGCGAATGCTGATCGTCGCGGAGCGCGGGCGCGAGGCGGATTTGCAGGCGGTCTTCGAGAAGTGGGACCTGCACGCGGTTGTGATCGGTCGCCTGACCGACGACCGGCGATGGCGTATGCGATGGCGCGGGCAGGTCGTGGCGGATATTCCAATCGGCGCGCTGGCGGACGACGCGCCGCTGTACGATCGTCCCGCGGCCGCGCCCAAGATTCAGCAGCCCGCCAGATCTTCCATCACTGAAAAACATCCCGAGACGGCGAAAGCGCTTCGCGCGCTGCTCGACAGTCCCAACATCGCATCGAAGAAGTGGGTCTATCGGCAATACGACTCGATCGTGCAGAGCAATACGGTGCTGGGGCCGGGCAGCGACGCCGCCGTGTTGCGAATCAAGAATTCGCGGCGCGCGATCGCGCTCAAAGTCGATTCCAATCCGCGCGCGTGCGCTCTCGATCCATATCTGGGCGCGGTCGGGACGGTCTGCGAAGCGGCGCGCAATGTCGCATGCGCGGGGGCGCGCCCGGTCGGAATCACGAATTGCCTGAACTACGGCAATCCGGAGCGGCCCGAGGTGATGTGGCAGTTCATCCGCGGCGTCGAGGGGCTGCGCGACGCGTCGATCGCGTTCGGCGCGCCGGTGGTCAGTGGCAACGTGAGCTTTTACAACGAGACCGAAGGCCACCCGATTCCTCCGACGCCGACGATTGCGGTGCTGGGCGTGATGGCCGACGTCGCGAAGCATGTTACCCAGTTCTTCAAAGATCCCGGCGACGCGATCGCGCTGGTGCGCACGGCCGCGCCGTCTCTGGCGGCGAGCGAGTACGCGGCAATCTTCGGAATCGACGGCGGGCGCCTTGGCGCGATCGATCTGGCGCGCGAAGCAGCGCTGGTCGAGGGGCTGGTTGAAGGCGCCGAACAGGGGCTGATAAGATCGGCGCACGATGTCGCCGAGGGCGGCCTTGCGGTGGCATTGGCCGAAGCCTGTTTCAATCCGCTGGCGATTCTGGGAGCCGAAGTTAACCTTGGGCGCGCTGGGAATGCCGACGCGGTTGATTTTTTTGGCGAGGGCGCATCGACGGTGGTGCTGTCGATCGCTGAGTGCGACGCAGCCCGCGTCGAGACTTTGTTCGCGGGGCGAGGATTGGAATTTGCGGTCATCGGACGCGTAATCGCCGATCCCAGGCTCAAGATTGCCGCGGCGGCCGGTCTCGATGAGGACGTTGCCGAACTGCGGCGAATTTACGAAGACGCGATTCCAAGGAGGCTCGGAGGCGGTGACTGAAACGGACTCGGTCATAGCAGTCGAAGAATCGAACCTCGACGTCTTCCACGAGGAATGCGGTGTATTCGGCGTGTATCGACTCCCCGAGGCTGCCAACCTCGCGTACCTCGGTCTTTACGCGCAGCAGCATCGCGGGCAGGAGTCGGCGGGAATCGTGTCGTCCAACGGCAAGTCGCTGATCGCGCATCGCGGGATGGGACTGGTCGCCGACGTCTTCAACAGCACGATCATCGCGCGACTCGAGGGCACCAGCGCGATCGGGCATAACCGCTACTCGACCACCGGCTCGACGAGCATCAACAACTGTCAGCCGCTGGTGGTCGAGTATGCGCGCGGCGGACTGGCGCTGGCGCACAACGGCAACCTGGTCAACTTCACTGAACTGCGCGCACGCCTCGAGTCGACGGGGTCGATCTTCCAGTCGTCGTCCGACAGCGAGGTGATGATTCATCTGATCGCCGCTTCGCACGCGCCCACGCTGCCGGAGCGGGTGACGGAGGCTCTGGCGCAGGTGCGCGGCGCGTACTCGCTGGTCGTGCTGACGGAAAACTCGATGATCGCGGTGCGCGATCCGCAGGGCTTCCGTCCGCTGGTGCTGGGCAGTCTCAACGGCGCGACGATCGTGGCCTCGGAAACCTGTGCGCTCGACCTGGTGCGCGCCGAATATGTTCGCGAGGTCGAGCCCGGCGAGATGATTGTCGTCGACGACACCGGGCTGCGCTCGTTCAGTCCGTTCGCGCATGCGCCGACCAAGCGATGCATTTTCGAGTACGTGTATTTCTCGCGGCCCGACAGCCAGATTTACGGCCGCAACGTGTACCAGGTCCGCAAGCAGCAGGGACGCGCGCTCGCGCGCGAAGCTCCGGCGGTCGCCGACATCGTGGTGCCGGTGCCCGATTCCGGCACGCCCGCCGCGCTTGGTTACGCGGAAGAATCGGGAATACCGTTCGAGATGGGCCTGGTGCGGAGCCATTACGTCGGACGCACGTTCATCGAGCCGCGCGCGTCGATTCGCCATTTCGGCGTCAAGATCAAATTCAACCCGGTGGCCGAATTGCTGCGCGGCAAGCGAATCGTGCTGATCGAAGACTCGCTGGTGCGCGGCACCACGCTCAGGAAAGTGATTCCGATGCTGCGCCAGGCGGGTGCGCGCGAAGTTCACATGCGCATCGCGGCGCCGCCCACCACCCACTCGTGTTTTTACGGCATCGACACGCCCACGCGCGAGGAGCTGCTGGCGTCTGCGCATTCGGTCGAGGAGATCTGCCGCTACATCACCGCCGACTCGCTCGCCTATCTAAGTTGGGACGGACTCTACTCGTTCAACGGCGGCAGCCGCGAGGGATTTTGCGACGCGTGCTTTACCGGCAACTATCCGGTCGAGGTTCCGCGCGACACCACCCCCGCGCAGTTGCATCTGTTTCTCGCAAATGAAGACGGGCTGAAGCCCGAGCGCCGCTAGGCGGCGACTAGCGGCTGCGAAGCTCCTCGTCGATCACTGACTCGAATGCTGAAAGCGGCTGAGCGCCGCTCATCGAACGGCCGCCTACAATGAAGTAGGGCGTCCCGCGCGCGCCGGCCCTCTGACCCTGCGTTCGATCGGCGATTACGGCACTCTCGTACTTGCGCTCATCGAGGCACGCATCGAAACTTGCGCGGTCCAGCCCGAGCTGCGCGGCAACCGTCTTTAGTGCGGGCGTCGAAAGTCGCGACGAATTTTCAAACAGCGCGTCGTGATAGGCCCAGAACTGGCCCTGCTCATCGGCGCATCGCGCGGCGATAGCTGCTTCCATAGCCTGTGGGTGGAAGGACAACGGGAAATCCATGTACACCAGCCGCACTTGGCTGCCGTATTTCTTCAGCACTTGCCGGAGAGGACTTTCCTCTTGGCCGCAATATGGGCACTGGAAGTCGGAATATTCGACGATCGTTACCGGCGCATTATCGCCGCCGCGCTGCGGATGGTCTGCGGCCGCCTGGCTTTCTTGCGAACTCGAGTGACGCTCGGGTTCTGAACCTGAACTGCCACCGGACGAAGGAACCCGAACCCAATCGTCCTGTGCCAGCAGGACGTTGGCACTATCGAGTCGCGCCCAGGCCGCAGCAGACATCAGTATTAACGCGCCGATGATCGCCGCCACGACAAAGTTAGCTGCGTTTCGCAATGATTTTCCCCTCAGAAATGTAGCCAGTAGTTTACGGTCGCCGGTTAAGACTCCGCAAGCCGCGCGCGGTTGAGCTGAGACACAAGCGAAAGGAGCGAAGGCCGAGCGCCGCTAGGCCCCGCGCGATCTTCCGCGCGGATGATCTTTGGCCGCCCTGCGGCTATAAGCTGAATGTCGGGAAAACCACGGGGTCTCAATGGCTACGCGTAGCTCGGTGGCGGCTGACTGCATCTGGAGGCGCGCGAGATGCGACAAGTGATCATCGGCGCGGCAATCGTGGCCGGCGTCTGCGCGGCATACGTCCTCGCGCACCTGGCCCTGATCGAAGTTGGCCGGGAGGTCGTTGTGGTCCACGAGCCGACTCCGACAGGAGTGGCGCGCAAGGCGCGGCTCTGGATCGTCGACGACGGACCGTATTCGTGGATTCACCCCGGCAACGCCAACGCCCAGTGGTGGATCCGGCACATGGAAGCGCACTCGATCGTCGAGATCGAACGAGGCGGCGAAATCCGGCGGTACCGCGCGCTAGCTGATCCCGAGGCGCACGCGAGGGTCCATCAGCTGCTGCGGGAGAAATACGGCGTGGCCGACTGGTGGGTGCGTTTCCTCGAAGGCACCGACACTCGGAGCGGTCTTCTCACTTGGGGCGAAAGGTGCAAAACGGTTCCCATCCGACTCGAACCCGCAGTGGCCGCGCGGTAGGAGCGATCCTGCCTCGAAGCCGCGGCGGGAAACCAAGAGGGGAAGTTTCCGGAGCCGTGGGTTGACGACAATTTGCTATAAGATTCTTGAGCGCGCGACCCGGTTTCAATCATGGCGGCAAATCCCAAACTAACCGGCGACACCATCAGCGTCGAACGGCCAACCAGCCGCGAACAGTTCGATGAGTTCGCGCGCCTTCCATTTCAAGTTTACGGCGCGCGCGACGCATGGTGGCCGCCCGACGTGCACAGCGAGATCGATCTGCTGTCACGCCGCAGCCTGCACTCGGCGTACCTCGAAGTCACGCCCTTTTGCGCGCGTCGCGCGGGCCGGGTCGTCGCGCGCGTCAGCGCGGTTATCAATCGCCGCTACATCGAACATTGGAACGAGCAACTCGGCCAGCTGATTCACTTCGAGGCGCTCGAAGGCGAGGACATCGCCGTCGCCGCGATGCTCGGCCAGGCCGTGCAATCGATCCGCCAACGCGGCATGCGCGCCGTTCGCAGCGGCTTCGCGGCGTTTCTCGACTATCCCTACGCGATCGACAACTACGGCTCGTTGCCGTCGTTTCTGCTGCGCGGGAATCCTCCCGCATACCATCGCTACTTCAAGCAAGCCGGCTTCGTTACCGAAAAAGGGCAGCTCGATTACACCGCGCCGCTCACGCCCGAAATTCTGGCGCGCTATCGGCGGATGGCCGATGCGGCCGGACTGGCCGGCGTTACGATTCAAAGTTGGCGCGAGTTCGGGTTTCTGGCCGCGATTGACGCGTGGACTGACGTGACCAACTCGGCGTTCGATCGCCATTGGGGATGGAATCCCGTGACCCGAGCGGAAGTGCGTCCGATGCTCACGTCGCTGTGGGAAACTCCCGTCGCCGATCTCTCGATGCTCGCGGCGATCGACGGCGAGTGCGTCGGCGCCGTCTTCTCGGTGCCCGATTTCAGCACCGCGCTTGCCCGTGTGCGCCCAGGCGCCCGGCTCGAACCCGAGCGCGGCGGCGGTACACGAGGCGCGCTGATAAATGTCGGAGTCGTTGCGCGCGCGCGCGGACGCGGCGTGGCGCCTGCGATGGCGGCGCGATCGTTCCTGGCGATGGCGGATCGCAAGATGCGCTTTGCCGGCTACACGCTGGTCCTCGACGACAATTGGGCCTCGCGCCGCACGGCGCTCAGCCTGGGCGCCCACGTCAGCGGCAACTTCGTCACCTACCGCCGCGATTTGTAGGGTTCCGAGGCCGCGGGGCTTTGGCTGCGAGGCCGGAATGTTCCTTGACAAGCTTCCGGCCGCGGGCGTTTACTCGTTCCTCAACCCCGGAACAGAATGCTGCCGCCAGATTGCGGTCGAGTTAAAGTGATACATTAGAATATGAAAAAGCCGAGCGAACTCCGCGTCCCGACCCTGCCGGCGGTTATCGCAGTTTTTTTCGCGCTGACTCTCTCGATCACGCCAGCTTATGCCCAAGTCAAACCTGGCGACGTCATAACGCCAAAGAATGCGGAGCAGGTCCGGACGCTGGTAAGTCCGGGCTCCTACGTCGCGGTCGCCAAGGGCATGCAGATGAACATCGTGGCGCCGAGCCGCGTCGATTGGCCGCCGCCGTACCAGGATGCGACCGAAAAGTACTCGGGCCAGGTGCGCCTGGCCCCGGACCATCGCGACCTGCTCGGCTACGTCGCCGGGCAGCCGTTCCCCCTCCTCGATCCGAACGATCCCGACGTCGCGACCAAGATCATGTGGAACCAGTACTTCAGGCCGATCGCGACCGACGACTTCGATTTGCGTTATTTCGAATGCCAGGTGGCGAGGCAAAATCCCGGCGCGCAACAGCAGCTGATGCTGATGACCGAGACCGGGCATCTGTCAGGCTATTCCGATATCGGACGCACCGAGGTCGAGCCGCTGCCGGCCGACCCGGATTTCAAGACTAGCGGCATCTGGGAGCGCGTGGGCGCCTATCCCACCCTCGCGCCCGCTGAAGATCGCGGCAGCGGCGGCATCCGCTATCGCTACTGGGAGGCGAACAAGGCCGACGACGCGTGGGTATTCCTGGCAGGAATGCGGCGCGTGCGCCGCATGAGCGAAGTGATGATGAGTTCCTCGCCGGGACTTTCGACCTGGGACGCCGATCACGTCGGGGGATTCGGAGCAAAGCCGCAGGAGTACAACTTCAAATTCCTGGGCGATCGCAACATGCTCGCGTGCGCGCACGCCATCAACTCGCCCGCGCATCCATGCTCCACCGACGGCGGCGCTACGTCATGCCCCGACGATTGGGAGATGCGTCATCTCTACGTGGTCGAAGTCACGCCGCGTCCGGAAAGAATCGCGGGCGTCCTGCAGTCGAAGACGGTCGTGTACGTTGACGGCGAGGGATGGTTCAATCCGTACGCGGACAGCTACGATCAGAAAGGCGAGTTGTGGAAGACGCAGATTTATCTTTACACCTACCGCGATCGCCCGGTGCCCGACGCCAAGATTGCGGTCTATCCGTTCAAGCGTGAATTCAATATCGCGGCCTCCAGCGTTGACGTGCAATCCGGCATCTCGACGACTTGCTACCTGCCCGGACCGGACACGCCCGAGCGCGAATGCTGGTACATCAACATGGGCGCGGTGGACAAGAGCTTCTTCACGACCGAAGCGCTAACCAAAGCCGGGCATTAGCAGGGGCCACCCTTACCCTTCTAACAGGGACGAAGTCCCGCATCTTCTCTTACCGTTGGGTGCAGGAGTCGCCCCTGGCCGTTGGCACGGCTGGCCAGTATTAAGATACCCGCCCGCGGCAGTGCCCGCGCGCGACAACGGAGCGCGCCTTAACATTGCACTGCCGTCGCCACGGCCACTGCGCCGCCGTCGCAACGGCTACTTGATCGCCAGCGCGTTGGGCGGCGAGCCGATACCGCCGGGCACGTTGAGCGGCGCCGACGTGAGGAAGAAATCGTAGCGCCCGTCAGCTGCGCAATCTTCCGCCAGCCCCTCGAGATTCCACATCTCGCCTATCGGCATCCCGAAGAACGCCAGCATGTGGAAATGAAGAGCGCCCATTTCCTCGCCCGCGGGTTTCGGGAACGTCTCGAGCGCCGGCGAATCCGACGCGACCGCGGCCAGATGATTATCCCACAGCCATCTCGCCGTGCGTTGACCGGCCTCGATTCCCGGCACTACCGTCTCCTTCGCCAGCTCCACCTTAATCTCCTCGCTCGCCGACAGGTAGAACTTCGTCCATCCGATCCGAATCAGCAGGATGTCACCGGCGCGCAGCGCGACGCCTTCCTCTTCGAGCGTGGCCTGCACGTCGTCGAGCGGAATCGACTCGGCCTTGGTGAAATCGATCGACTTGCCGGCGCGATCGTAATACCGCGCCACGTCGGCCAGCACTCCGCGCCCGGCGATTCCGCGCCGCGCCAGGTTGTCGATCCCAAGCCGCATCCCGCCGCGCCCGGTCATTTGATTGTCGGGAATTCCATTGTATGCCCCGTAGATCGGATGCTTCATGTGAGCGAGCGCGTCCCATTGCGACGACGATTGCGGATAGAAGTTGTCGAGGTAGTCGTCGAGCACGAATTCCGCGTTGGGAGAGAAAATCTTGACGGTGTGGGTATGCTTGCCGCGCGTGAACAGCGGCGGGTCGGGGATGTTGATCGGCAGATTCATCGCGAAGACTTTGCCCGAGCGAATCGACGCGGCGGCCGCAATCACGCGCTCGGGCGTCAGCAGGTTGATCGTTCCGACTTCGTCGTCGTCGCCGAACACTCCCCATGCCGCGCCTGCCGGCGCGCCTGCGCGTACCGGCAGCTCATCGTAGGCGGGGATCTTCGGCGAATGCGCCACGGCTTTCACCACCGCGCGGGTCGCCTTGGCCGCTACTTCACCGACTTTTCGCACCGCCGCCCGCTGCATACGCCCGGCCGCACTCTCGATACCGACGGCTGCGCGAGTGGCGGCTGTCACGATCTCGGCAGCCTGACTCCCTATGGGCTTGGCGGATTTCTTTGGAGCCTGCCGTTTCGCCGCCTTGATCGCGAGCGCGCGCTTGACGCCTTTGGATGCGGCCGTCTTTCCTTTGGCCGCCTTGAGGGCGACTTTGCGGGCCGGCCGCGGCGCTTTCTTGATTTTCTTTTTGGACTTGTTCTTATTGGTCTTGGCCACTGGACGGATCCTCCTGAATTGATCGAGCGCGACCGCATCTTCTCTTAACAGACCGCCCGCCAATGGCAAAACCAATGATAAGCACAGACTCCCCGCCCATCGGGGCCGCGGTCCACGCAACCCCTGCCCCGGTCCACGATGGTCAAATAACTGCCGCGCAGCCTTGAGAGCGAATCCGCGCGATGGTACTGTACGGGATTGCTCCTTGCTCCAACTTGGGGCTCAAATCCGTAAGGAGGACGTGCAGCGCATGAGGCGCTACGAAACTATTTTTATTCTCCGCCCTGATTCGGGCGACCCCCAAATCAAGGAAGCCATCAAACGCTACGAGGGTATCATCGCCGCCGGCGCCGGCGAGATGATCGAAACCGAGGAGTGGGGATCGCGCGAACTCGCCTACAAGATCAAGGGCGAGCGCCGCGGCTTCTACGTTCGTCTGGACTATGTCTCGCCCGGCCCGGTGATGAACGAGGTCGAGCGCAACTTGCGGATCTCCGATGCCGTCCTGCGTTACCTGTCGGTGCTGGTGGACGACGACGCCGATGTGGCCAAGGCGCGCGAGGAACTCGAGGCGCGCAACCGCCGTATCGCCGAGGCCAAGGCTGCCCAGGAAGCGCGCGCAGCGGCACTGATGGCCTCGCGCGAGGAGCGGGCTGAGGAAACCCCCGACGCTCCCGAAGAAATAATGGAAGCGGCGGCCGAGGAAATCGCCGGGCCCGAAGGTGACCGGGAACCGGATTGAGCTCGAAGGCCGGCTGCTCGATCAGCCCGAAGTCCGCATCACCCCGGCAGGCACGCCCGTACTCCGCTTCACCGTCGATTGCGGCGCGCCCGGCGAGGAACTGAGACTCGGGATCGTGATGACCGGTGAATCGGCGCTGGCGGCAAAACAGATGCTGGCGCCAGGCCGCCAAGTTAAGGTGATTGGCAGAATGAGAACATTGAAGGGCAGCTTGAAGACAGACACCGGATTCGAAGTCGTAGCTGCATCGATCGAGCGCAGTGAATAGATACTAAAACTTTCGTCAAGGGATTGTTACCAGGGAATCTAAATGGCTGACGAGGAAAGATCTGAAAGAGGCGGCGACCGGCCGCGGACCGAGGGCGGCGAAGGACGCGGACGCTACGGCGCGCCACGCCCCGACGGCGAACGCGGCGAGGGGCGCGGCGGCGAGGGCCGCGGCGGCGGCGGGATGCGCCGGGGGCGCCCCGGTGGACGGCGTAAGGTATGCCGCTTTTGCGCCGACAAGACGCTCAAGGTCGATTACAAGGACGTGCGCACGCTCGGCAGTTTCATCAGCGAGGGCGGCAAGATAGTCCCCAGCCGAACCTCGGGCAATTGCGCCAAGCATCAGCGCCAACTTGCGGTGGCGATCAAGCGGGCGCGCGTGCTCGCGCTGCTGCCATTCACGACGCTCGGAGCCTAGCTCGGCTTAATCCAGTGACGCGCAAGGCGGTTATAGGGATGGTTCGCGCAGCCGCGTTGGCGGGGGCGTTCTTCCTCGCCGGCGGCGCGATACCGATGATCGGCGGGATTCTGATGCTGCTCGCGCCTGCGCCAATCATCCTCTACGCGGTCGGGCGTCCCAGTCCCAACCTCCGCGCGACTATCGCGGTCCTGCTCGCGAGCGCATTCGTGGCGATCCTGGCAGGATCGTTTGCCGGTCTCGGCTACCTGGTGTCGTTCGGCCTCGGCACCTGGATCGTATGCTACATGCTCGAGCGGGGCTCCTCGTTCGAGATGATCACCGCGGTTGGCGCAGGCGCGATGGTTGCCGCTTCCGTGGTGGCAGCGCTGTTGGTCATGGGCGGCCCCGACGCGCTCATCAAGACCGTTCACGGCGAACTTGCACAAGGGATGGCGCGCGGGCAGGAATTCTACAAGCTGCTCGGGACTCAATCGACGCTTCCGGCCGATACGCAAGCCAGCGTCATTTCGTTTACGATGCGCCTGTTGCCGGCGTTCGCGCTGCTGGTCGCTGCAAGCTCGCTGCTGCTGAACCTGCGCGTGTTTTGGCGATGGGCCGGGCCGCAGCGGCTGACCTACAGCTTGTTCGGCGATCTGTCGCGATGGGCGGCGAAGGAATGGCTGGTGTGGCTGTTGCTCGCGAGCGGGTTCGGGCTGTTCATTCCGGTCGCGGCGGTAAGCGATATCGCGCTCAACGGCTTCATCTGTATCGCGGCGGTGTATTTTTGCCAGGGACTGGCGATCGTCGGGTTTTATTTTCAGTCGCTCTCAGTTCCGTCGATCGTACGCGGCATAATTTATTTTGTCGTTTTCGCGCAGCCGTTTGTGGCTGCGCTCGTGTGCATCGCGGGCGTCTTCGATATGTGGATCGACTTCCGGCGGCTCAAGCCCCCCAGCCCGGAAGCGAACAACCTGGGCGATTTCTTCTAGGAGAGGGGCGGAAATACGGCGATCAAGCCAACGAGGCGGCAAAGACGATGAACGTGCAAGTCATACTCAACGAGGATCTTCCCAACCTGGGAAGGACCGGCGACGTGGTCAAGGTCCGCGCCGGCTATGCGCGCAACTATCTGTTGCCGCGCAAGCTCGCGGTCGAGGCGGATCAAAAAAATCTCCGCGCCTTCGAGCATCAGAAGCGGACCGCCGGGCGCCGGCGCGAGATCAAGCGCACCGACGCGCTCGCGGTCAAGGCCAGGATCGAAGCGCTCGCGCTCACGCTCACCGCGCGCGCCGGCGAGGAGGGCAAGCTGTTCGGCTCGGTTACCAACATCGATCTCGAGCGCGCGCTGCGCGAGAACGGTCTCGATATCGAGCGGCGCAAAATTCACCTGCCCGAGCCCATCAAGCAGCTCGGAGAATTCACGGTGCCGGTCAAGCTCGATTCCGAGGTTGAAGCCAGTTTGAAGATTACCGTCGCGGCGCAAGCCGAATGAGGACTTGCCCGATATGATCAAACTCTACGACTTCCTTTCCTGCCCTTACGGTCAAAAAGTCCGCATCGTCCTGGCCGAGAAGGCCCTGACCTACGAACTGGTCGCGGTGGATTTGACCCAGCATGAAAATCGCAAACCCGACTTTCAGCGGTTGAACCCGCTTGGCCGCGTGCCGGTGCTCGTCGATGACGATACGGTGGTTTACGATTCGACGATCATCAACGAGTATCTCGAGGACGAGTATCCCGAGCCCCCGCTGCTGCCGCCGATCGGTTCCAGCGCGATGCGCTCGCGGGCGCGGTTGTTCGAGGATTTCGCCGACACTACGTTCACGCCGCCTGTCGGCCAGCTAATTGCCGAAGTCTCCAAGCCCGAGGGCGAACGCGACCAGAATCGCGTTCAGAAGTACCATCAACAAGTCGAGAAAGTGCTCGACTACCTGAACCACGAATTGCAGGGCAACAGTTTTCTCGCCGGCGAGTTCTCGGTCGCCGACATTTCCTTTGCGCCGCGGATGCTGGTACTGAACGAAATCGGAATCGACGTGCTCGGCAACAACCGCGGCAACATCGATGCGTGGATCAAGCGCATGATGGAGCGGCCGAGCATCCGCAATCTGCAAGGCGTCGCGGCAGTGCCGGTCGCGGGCGGCTGATCGCCATCCTGGCCAAGCTGGCATCTCAAAAACGCGCGCGCCGTCCGGCTTCCCGGACGGCACGCGACGTAACGATAGGGCAACGGATCTAGTGACAGCCCATCTAGACTAGATGATCCGCGCGTCCAGGTTAATAGCGGGAATCGGCCCCCATTTCGTCCTCGTCGCCACGCGTCGGCCCAACCCCCGTGGGGCGGAACAGTAGCTTGGCCGCGAAGAGCTTTTCGCTGATGCGCCCCTGGGATTTCAGTTGGCCGCCGTGCCGCTTGCAGTGCGCACATGCCATCGTACCGCCGAGGAGGCTGGCGTTTTGAGGCGTTATTTTGAGGTCGAATTTAAAACCGCAGCCGGGATTCTGACAAATCGTGCGGTAAACTATTCCCTGGCTACCGGCTGGTTTCGATTCATTTCTGCTAACCGCGGTTTGCATTTTCTGCATCCTCCTCTCATCGCGCTCCATCGCGAGAGGGCTCGCGCATCCGACTACCATAATCGATGTAGCAATTTAGACGTAAGAGCCCTGCGGAAGTTTCAAGCAAATGACGTGCCTTGAGGCACAATTGGCGGCAGAATGCAAAATCGAGTAAAATCAAGCTAAATTCACGGCGCCGAAGCTTCTTTTGTGTAACTGACTCGTGTCACAATCGGAAAATTCCTGCGGTATTTGCTACAACTCAGAGATTTCACGAATGAAAAAAGCTGCACCTCAGCGCCCGACCGATAGGTTTCCGATGATACCGCGAGCAACCTATGCTCGGCGCGCTTATGTTGCCGAGGCGAGCCGCGCAATGACGATGCGAGTTCTTTTGCTCAAATGAGAACGCTGGCGCTAGTGATGGCCGGAGGGCAGGGCACCCGGCTCCATCCGCTGACCCGGGATCGCGCCAAACCGGCGGTCCCGTTCGGCGGCAAATACCGCATCATCGACTTCGTTCTCTCCAACCTCGTCAATTCAGGCATCTACGCGATCTATGTGCTGGTGCAATGGCGTTCCCAATCGCTGATCGAACATCTCAAGGACGGATGGCAATTCGGCGGGATGCTGCCCGATCACTTTGTCATCCCGGTTCCGGCCCAGATGCGGATGGGCGAGACGTGGTACCAGGGGACGGCGGATGCGATTTTTCAAAATCTCAATCTTATCGACGACACCAAGCCGGACCTGGTCGCGGTCTTTGGCGCGGACCACATCTACCGGATGGACATCCAGCAGATGATCGAGTTTCACATGGATCGCAAGGCGGCGGTCACGGTCGCGACGCTGCCGGTGGCCGTGGACGAGGCGAATCAGTTCGGGATCGTCCAGGTCGATTCGGGCCTGCGCGTTTCAAGCTTCGAGGAAAAGCCCGACAATCCGCCCCAGATGCCCGGTGCGCCGGGGCGCTCGCTGGCCTCGATGGGCAACTACCTGTTCAATCCCGAAGTGCTGCGCGAGGCTCTGATCGAGGATTCGATCAAGGAAAACGGTAATCACGATTTCGGCCGCGACCTTATCCCGGCGTTGATCAATCGAGTGCCGGTTTACGCGTACAATTTCATGACCAATCGCATCCGCGGCGACTCCGAGCTCAATCTCAGCTACTGGCGGGACGTGGGAACCCTTGACGCGTACTTCGAGGCCAACATGGACTTGCGCGACGCGCGCCCGCATCTGAACATGTACAATCCGTACTGGCCGCTGCGCACCGCATACTTCGATCAGCCGCCGGCGAAATTCGTCTTCGACGAGAACGGGCGGCGCGGGATGGCGCTGCATTCGGTGGTCTCGGAGGGATGTATAGTGTCGGGCGGCGCCATTCGCAATTCCGTGCTCGGGCGCTCGGTATTCGTCCATTCGTACAGCCTGGTCGAGGACTCGGTCATCATGGACTACGCGGAAATCGGGCGGCACGTGAAAATTCGCCGCGCGATCATCGACAAGAACGTCTATGTTCCCGAGGGCGAAGAGATAGGATATGACCTCGAGCGCGATCGGCAGCGATTCTTTGTCACCGATTCGGGCCTGGTCGTGATTCCCAAAGGCCCCAAACGCGAACGATCGGTATTGTAGAGAGCACCGCAAACGATGGTATCAGCGCCTTCATCAGCAAGTCCCAAGCTCGATCGCCGCGAATCGCTCGATTCAATCGGCGATGTGCTCAAGCGCGGCGCAGCTCCAGCCGACTCGGCCAACGGCACGACCAAGCCGGACTTTCCGCTCGCTGGTGGAGATCTGCGCAACATGCGCATCCGGCTGGGCCTCAAGGATCGGCTGATCTTCTGGCTGCTGGTTGGCGTGCTGCACGCGCTCAGCCTCCTCCCCGACTTCATTCTCTACAAATTGGGAGAGGCGGGCGGCCTGATCGCCCATCGTTTAGACCGCCGCCACAGGCGAACCGGAATCCGCAATCTCGAGATCGCGTTTCCCGAACTCAGCGACGCGGAGCGCAGGCGCATCCTGCGCGGGTCGTACATACACCTTGGCCGGACCGGCGCCGAGTACGTTCGCCTCGGCGGATTCTTCTACCGCCGCCTGGCGCGCCGCGTCACCTACAATCGGCTCGACATCTGGAACAATCTCACGCCGAGGTACCCCGGCAAGGGCGCGCTCATCCTGACTGCGCACTTTGGAAATTTCGAGCTGCTGCCCGCGGGCCATGCGCTGCACGGCTTCCAGATCACCGTGGTTCATCACACCCAGCGCTTCCTGCCCGGCGACGCACTGGTGACATTCATCCGCGAGCGGGTGGGAGTGCGGACCATTCGCAAGCACACCGCGGCGCGCGAGATGCTGCGCTCGCTCAAGCGCGGCGAGATCATCGGCATCCCGCTGGATCAGAATGCCAAGCGCTCCGAGGCCATCTGGGTGCCGCTTTTCGGCGAGATGGCTGCCACCCCGAGTGGATTCGATCGCCTCGCGATGATGGCGGGCGCGCCCGTGGTGCCCGTGTTTATCGTGCGCCAGCCCGACGGCCGCAGTCACGTGATTGAAATTTTCGAGGAGATCCCGCAGCAGCGGACCGGCGACCGCGACGCCGACGGACTGGTGAACACCGCGCGCTATCAAAAGGCGATCGAAGAGATGGTCAGAAAGTATCCCGAGCAATGGCTGTGGACGCATCGCCGCTACCGCACCCGCCCGGTAAGCGGCACGCCTTCACTGTACGACTAGCAGTCAGGGCGCAGTTCGCGGCGCGCCGGAGATCGGACGGAGCATCATCAGGACAGCCATCGCGATTGCCCAGGCGGCGGCGCCGGGTTGAGGCTGCGGGCGTGCGAGAAGGCGTTCAAGCACGTTTCAATCTCCCATCCATACACCTCGAATGGAAGATTGAAAAACGCGGATTCGGCTTCTCACAAGTCAGACCTACACGTGCCGAGTGCGGGAGCTAGCCCATCATTTGCATCGACAGCCGCAGTGGAAATCACCTGACACCGTACATTCCTTGCCCGAGTTATTCTCGCAATTATCCATCCTCACGTTAGCGCAGGAGTGCTTGTAGTGGGCGTGCTCGGTCGTGGTTTTGCCACAAGTTCCCTTCGCGCATTGGCCCTCGGGGGGGCATTTGGGGTCACTCTTGCCAGTGCACTGCTCGTCGCCCAAATTGTCGAACGCCGCTTGCATAGCTTCTTTTTCAGTACACGCCTTTCCTGTTCCCTTGACGTTCTTGATATCGTCGGCATCACTTGTTTTTTTGCACTCTGCCGCCCTTACCGACGTAGCTGCGCCAAGCAATAGACATCCGTATCCGAGCATCGCCAACAATATTATCCACGTTGCCTTCTTTGATTTTGCCATAATGCCGACCCTCCCCGATCGGGCAGCTCTCCTCCCTCAGCTAAGAAAATGCCTTGGCTATGTCAAGTCCCACCGCAATGCGCGGAGCAAAGACCTATTACTTGCAACGTAGCTTAGCGGTCGGACGCCGTTCGCGGCGCGCCAGAGATTGGGCGGAGCATCACCAGTATAGCTATTGCGATTGCCCAGGCGGCGGCGCCGCCGATTAGCGGAATCGCTCCGCCTCCCGCGATCCACCACGGAAGAGCGCCACGCCCTAGAATTATTTTCGGCCACATCTTTGCGCCGAGCACGAAGCCGCTGTGCAGTCCGATCGAGAAATACACACTGCCCGTGAGGATATACGCTTCGCCGAGAACGATTCCGAGAAGGAACAGGCCGATCAGCGTGGGAATCGCGATCGCGGGATTGGTGAATTGGTCGATGCTGTGCGCGAGCGTGATCAATCCTGCCGCGGGCTCGTAGCCGGTGACATAGAAGCGCGCCGGAGAGCGCACGAGATGCGCGACGGCGTAGATGCCGGCGCTTGCAATCAGTGCGACCCGGTTGCCGAAGTCGCCTTTCATGCCGCCGAGTAGAAAGGCGCGGAAGAATCCTTCCTCGATGATTGCGATCGCGATCGCCGAGAGAAAATATTTCGGGATCAGCGCTGCGGCCGCTCCGCGATCGCCGATACCGCTGCCGCCGGCCGCCAGCGCCAGCGCGAATAGAATCGCAATCGCGCAGATCGCCACGACGAGACCGCGAATCGCGCGGACGATGCTCGGCGTTGCGGGATGCCTGAAGCCGCGGCTCAGCAGCGAGGCGAGATTCAAGTCGCGCGCAGCCCAAATCATCGCGATCAACAGCGTCGCCATCACGGTCCGATCGAAAATTCGGGGAAACGGGAAGCGCCATCCCGCAGCCGATAATCCGGCCGCGGCGAGCGGTGCGAGAACGATCGCGGCGACGACTCCCGCGACCAGCACGAGCGCGAATCGCGCCGTGAATGACCTCGCCGCGCGCGCGTGAGCGTCGGAACTCAGCGGGGACGCTCCGGATCCATTTGCGGTTCGAGCGTCACTTCGACCGGGCATGCGCCCGCGGGAGAGTTCACGATCTGCATCACGGCCTGGGCGACCTCGGCCGTCGAAAGCATCGCCGCGCGATCGAGCCGCTTGTTATTCGGAATCAGCGCGGTATCGACAAGTCCCGGAACGATCACCGCGAGCTTGAGCCCGCTTTGGCGCAACTCGCCGAACGCCGCGCGCGTGAATGCGATCAGCGCGGCCTTGGTCGCGGCATAGACGGCCTCGCCGGCGGGAGCCTTGATGGCGGCCGAAGATGCGACGTTGACGATCGCGCCGCCGCCTCGGGCGGCCATCGCCGCAGCGGCCAACCGCGTAAGCGCGATCGGCGCGCGCAGATTAACGGCGATCATGCGATCGAGATCGACGGGACGCAGCTTGAGCAGTGGCGTTCGCGCCGGCGCCCATCCGGCGTTGTTGACCAGCACGTCGATATGCCCGAAGCAATCGAGCGCGGCGCTAATCAAATTGTCGGGCGCTTCCTCGCCAGCCAGATCGACCAGAACAATCAACGCGCGCTCCGGCGGCAGTCCGGTCTGCGAGCGGGTTTCTTCGAGTTCATCGTGCGAGCGAGCGGCGAAGCATAGCGAGTAGCCGGCGCGCGCGAGTTCGAGCGCAACCGCGCGTCCGATGCCGCGGCCGGCGCCGGTAACAATCGCGACGCGGGCCTGGTCGCCCGCCGGCGATTTCCCGGCGGCGGTCATTGGTAACCATCCTGCAAGTAGCTATCTTGCACTGACGTAGTCGGTCGCACAGACTGACGATAATGAATTCGCAAGTATTCCGCGAGTACGACATCCGCGGCATCGTCGCTAACGATTTCGACGACGACTTCGTGGTCGACCTCGGTCGCGGCTACGCCACCTTGTTGCATCGCGCGGGGAAAAAAACGATCACGCTCGGCCGCGATTGCCGGCTGTCGTCGGATCGGTTGCGCGATCGGCTGGTCGAGGGTCTCCTTTCCGGCTGCATCAACGTGGTTGACATCGGCGTGGTGCCAACGCCGCTGCTTTATTTTTCGGTGCTGAGCTGGAAGATGGACGGCGGCGCGATGATTACCGGCAGTCACAACGCGGCCGAGTACAACGGCTTCAAGCTGGGCGTGGGTTCGACGACGATTTATGGCGCGGAGATTCAGCGGCTGCGCGAAATAATCGAGCGGCACGATTTTGTGACGACCGGCGCCAAAGGCTCGCTCTCCGAGCGCCCGGTGATTCCCGACTACAACGATTTCATCCTGTCGCAGTTCAAACTCACGCCGGGACTCAAGGTAGTCGTGGATGGGGGCAACGGATGCGGCGGCGTAGTCGCGGCTCCGCTGATGAAGCGGCTCGGACTCGATACTTTTGAGCTCTACACCGAGATGGACGGGCGCTTCCCGAACCATCATCCCGACCCTACGGTCGAGGAGAACATGCGCGATCTGATCGCGGCGGTGAAAAAAAATAAGGCTGCGATCGGCATCGCCTATGACGGCGACGCCGACCGCGTCGGTGCGGTGGACGAGAACGGAAAGATCGTCTGGGGCGACGAGTTGATGGTCGCGTTCTCGCGGGCGGTGCTGCGCGAGCGTCCCGGCGCGACGATTATCGGCGACGTGAAATGCTCCAAGCGGATGTACGACGATATCGCGCGTCACGGCGGCAGGCCGATCATGTGGAAGACCGGCCATTCGCTCATCAAGAGCAAGTTGAAAGAGGAGCACGCGGCGCTGGCGGGCGAGATGAGCGGGCACATGTTTTTCGCCGACCGCTACTTCGGCTTCGATGACGCGATCTACGCCTCGTTCCGCATTCTTGAAATCTTGAGCCGCGAGGGGCGCGGCCTCGGCGCGATTCTCGCCGATCTTCCCCCCAGCCACTTCACGCCGGAGATTCGCCTTGACTGCCCCGACGATCACAAATTCGAAGTGGTGCGGCAGGCGGCCGATTTTTTCCGCAAGCACTATGAAGTCATCGACATCGACGGCGTGCGCGTGAATTTTGCCGACGGATGGGGCTTGGTGCGGGCGTCGAATACCCAGCCCGCGCTGGTGACGCGCTTCGAAGCTACCAGCGAAAAACGATTGGCCGAAATTCGCGCGCTGTTCGACGGCAAACTCCGCGAACTCGGCGCCATCTGACCCGATGGCTCGAACTTCCATGCCGCAGCGCGCCTCAGTGCTGATTATCGCGGGCGGCCGCGGCACGCGCTTTTGGCCTGCGAGCCGCGCGGCAAGGCCCAAGCCGCTTTTTTCGATCGACGGCAAGACCAGCCTGCTCGCGGATACGATCGCGCGTCATGTGCCGCTCATCCCGCGCAAGCGAATTTTCGTGCTGGCCGCCGCGGCGCATCAGGCGCCGTTCCGGCGTGCGATCCGCGGGCTGATTCCGGCGCAGAACTTGATCGTTGAACCCGACGCGCGCGGCACCGCGGTGGCAATCGCCTACGGCGCCGCGATTATCAAACGCCGGCTGGGCGACGGAATCATCGCCGCGGTCGCGGCAGATCACTACATCGCGACCGCCGCCCAATATCGCCGCACGCTTGCCGATGCGATCGGTCTCGCCGCGGCCAACGAATCGATCGTCACCGTAGGGATTACTCCGACCCGGCCCGAAACCGGCTACGGCTATCAGAAGATCGGGCCAAAGGTCGGCGCCGGATTCAAGATCGAAAAGTTCGTCGAGAAACCCGCGCTCGCAATTGCGCGCCGGATGGTGCGGAGCGGGCGTTACTTGTGGAATGCCTCGATGTTCGTGGCGTCGACGCAGACGCTGGCGCGGGAATTTGCCGCGCATTGCCCGGCGCTCGGCAACGCGGCGCAACGGCTCGCGCTGACTGGGCGGACGAAACTCGCGCGCGCCTACGGGCGGCTGCGGTTCGATTCGTTCGACCGCGTGATAATGGAGAAAAGCTCCAACGTGCTCGGCGTGCGCGCGCGATTTTCATGGCATGACGTGGGATCGTGGGACGGCCTGTGGGAGGCAATCGGCGAAACGGGCGGCAACGTGCTTCGCGGCAACGCGATCGCACTCGATTCCGAGCGCGTGCTGGCGTACCCGGATTCGCGCCTGATGGTGTTGTTTGGCGTGCGCGATCTGATCGTCGTCGATACGGGAGATGCGATCCTGGTTGCGCACCGCGAGATGTCGCCGCATGTCCGCCGCGTCACCGAGGAACTCGAGCGCCGCGGACTGCAGCGCTACTTGTAGTCAGTCCAGCGCCAGCGCGTCGCACTTGAGCGCGAGCTTGCGCAGTTCGCGTTCGCGATCGTCATCCTCGATAGCCAGTTGCAGCAGCTTTTCCGCGACGGCTTCATCGACGGACTCCCACTTCATTGCGTCGATACGCAGCTCGGCCGCAAGCGCGCCGATTACCGTGAGGTCGCCGCTGAGGCGCGCCCAGTTGTTGGAGCCGTCGTGCAGGGCGGCTTCCGGCAGTTTCGCCCATACGTTGTGATCGGCGAGAATCGAGTGAATCACCTTGACATGCAATTTTTCTTTTTCGGCGAGCGCCTCGACTCCGGTCTTGATATTCGGTGAGGTAAGCGCGGCGTGCCGCTTCAGGCGATCGACCAGCCCCTGATTGCGGCCGGCGAGCACGGCGAGTTGTTCGAGCAACTCCGCCCGCGCCGAAACCGGCGAAAACAATTTCTGAAAGAACCCCATACCAGTAGCCATCTCTCCCACCCGATGCGCGATGTTGTGATGTAGATGCGCTCCGCGCGCCGGCGCATCGCGACAATAGCTATCGGCGTCGGAGCGGCCCCTGTCAAGCGACGCCGCGGCCCGCGGGCGCTCAAGAATTGAACAGAGCGCGCACCAGCGACGATTCGCGCTTGAAGAATCCCTGCGTGTGGTATGAATCCTCGAGCCGCAGCAGTGCGTAGTCTAGATAGTGACCAACTTCATGCATCAGCGTTCGCACGAACGTCTTCGGCTTGACGACGTCGTGGCGCTGCGCCGTGCGCATCCAGAGCACGATGTACGGCGCCCTTCGCATCCGCGGATCGTATGGATAGAACAGTCCGTGCAGCTCGCCGCGCTGATTGCGAGGGCGCACGCCGCGAACCTCGACGCTGACGGGCACAGTCGCCAGCCCCCGGCATATTTCCGCGGCCAACGCGCGCGCGCAGGTGGTGCATCCCGCGAGGTTGCCGGTCTCGAGCACGCCCATCAGGGCGTCGAGCGAGTTGCGGGCGGTATCGTTGGGGACGTAGTCGTAGCGCTCGACGGTGTCGCTCTTCAGCCAAGTGCGCTGCGCGCGCGAGGAGAGCCGATAGAAAAACGCCGGCAGCCGCGTCTCGGAATTCGTGCGAAGTGTCAGACCGGTAGCCACCACGCCTCCATTGCCGGATACTCACTTCCGGCGCCGCATCCACGGGATTATCATCACCGCAATAGTCACAAGGGGCAAGCACTATGCAACTGAGTATCGTCGAAATCTCGAAACCCGCGGACTCCAACGTGATCGTCGGACAAGCGCACTTCATCAAAACCGTCGAGGACGTTTACGAGGCTCTGGTGCAGGCGGTCCCGGGAATCAAGTTCGGGCTGGCGTTCTGCGAGGCATCGGGCCCATGCCTGATTCGGCGCACCGGCACCGACCCCGCGCTGGAACAGTCCGCGGTCGAAGCGGCTGCGGCAATCGGGGCAGGACACGTGTTCGTGGTGATTCTTGGCAACGCATTCCCGGTGAACGTGCTCAATCAGATCAAGTCCGTGAGCGAAGTGTGTACGGTCTTTTGCGCGACGGCGAACCGGCTGCGCGTGATCGTGGCGGAGGATGGAGGCGGACGCGGCGTCGTTGGCGTGATCGACGGCAGTTCGCCCAAGGGTGTCGAGAGCGCCGACGATCAGGCCGAGCGGCGCGCGATGCTACGACGATTCGGCTACAAGCAATGAGGGTCGATGGATCGGGCGGCGGGACGCGGCTAACCTTGTAGCCGAGGCAGCAGCATCGATGGGCGGTGGACGGCGGGCGCAATCGAAAGCGAATCCGGGCAAGAGGAAACGCCGCGAGTGGCGAATCCGCGGATGGCGCGTGCGAAATCTCGCCGCCGGCGGATTCCTGCTGGTCTTCTTCGCGCTCGGATTCTACCTCGCACAACTCTACGGCGAGATCTCCGCGCTGATCGAGAATCGTCGCGCCGCGCTCACCTCCGCGATCTTCTCCGCGCCGTTTCCGATCCGCCCCGGCGACGACCTGGAACGCAGTGGACTGCTGGATCGGCTGGTGCAGTTGAGCTACTCGCAGGTGGCGGCGGCCAATGCTCCGGGCGAGTACACCCGCGCGCCGCATGCGATCGCGATATACCTGCGATCGTTTCACGCCGGCGCGAAGGAGTATCCCGCCGAAATGGTGCGGGTGAGCATCGACGGCGGGCGTATCGCGGGGGTTGCCGACTCGTTCGGCGTGGCCAAGTCCGACGCGATGCTCGAGCCTGAGGTGATCGGCCGGCTGCTGCCCGGCGCGCCCGCCGAACGCGTCGAGGTCCAACTGGACCAACTGAAGCCGTACCTGGTGAAAGGACTGCTCGCCACCGAAGATCGTTTTTTCTACTACCATCCGGGAATCGATCCGATCCGTATCGTCGAAGCCGCCATTTCCGACCTTCGCGCCCGTCGCCTCGTCCAGGGCGCCAGCACGCTCACGCAGCAGCTGGCGCGGACCTTCATGGAACGCCACGAGCGCAGCTTCAGCCGCAAGTTGCGCGAACTTGCCGTCGCCGCGGTGCTCGAATTCCGGCTGCGGAAAAGTGAGATCCTCGAGCGCTACATCAACGACGTGCCGATGGGCGAGTACGAGGGCACGCCGATCGACGGGATGCCGCAGGCGGCGCGATATTTCTTCGCCAAGGACCTGTCCGAGGTGACGCCCGCCCAGGCCGCGACGCTGATCGGAATGATCCAGGCGCCGACGCTGTACGATCCGCGCCGTCATCCCGACGCATGCCGCAAGCGGCGCGACGTGGTGCTCGGAGTGATGAAGCGGGCCGGCGCGATCGACGACGCCACCTACGCAACCGCGGTCGCCGCGCCGATTCAAATCACCAAGCCGCCGGGACTGCGCCGCGCGCCGTACTTCACCGACTATGTGACCGCGTTCGTGGGCAAGATTCCCGGCTTCGACGGCCATCTCGAGGGACTCAAGGTTTACACGACGCTCGACACCGAACTTCAAAGCGCCGCCGTCGATGCGGTCACGGAAAATATCGCGCAGCTCGAAAAGAACCATCGCCGCCTGCGCCGCACGACGCTCGACGGCAAGTTGCAGACTTCGCTGGTTGCGCTGGACGCCGACAGCGGCGCGATTCGCGCGATGGTTGGCGGGCGCGACTATTCTGAGAGCCAGTTTAATCGCGCCGCCAACGCCGAGCGCCAGCCCGGGTCGGCATTCAAGCCGATTGTCTATCTCGCCGCGCTCGATCCCGACCGCGCTCCGTTCTCGCCGCCGCTCACGCTGGCGTCGACGCTGCCCGACGAGCCGATGACGTTTCCCGACGGATGGACGCCGGCGAACTACGAGCGCAATTATCAACCGCAAGTGACGGTCGCGCAGGCGTTGTTCGAATCGCTCAACGTGCCGACCGCGTACGTCGGCAGCCGGCTCGGCGCCGCGACGATAGTTCGCACGGCGCACGAAATGGGCATCCACGAGGACCTTCCCGCGGTGCTGCCGATTTCGATCGGCGCCGACGAGACCACGCTGCTCGAACTCACCTCCGCGTACCAGGTTTTTGCGACCGAGGGCTTGCAGTCGCCGCCGTACGCCGTCGAGGCGGTCGTCGATGCCAAGGGCCATCTGATCTACCAGCACGCGGACGAGGAGAATCGCGTGATTCGTCCCGCCGTCGCGTATTTGATCACGGGGGCTCTCAAAGCCGTGCTGCGCTATGGAACCGGCGCGAGCGCGGGCCGGATGGGACTGGATTTTCCGGCGGCGGGCAAGACCGGCACGACGCAGGACTACAAGGACGCGTACTTCATCGGTTACACGCCGGCGATAGTTTGCGGCGTTTGGGTCGGCTTCGACGAACCCGAGAGCCTGGGATTGACGGGAGCGCAGGCGGCGCTGCCGGCGTGGGTCCAGTTCATGCAGGATGCGGCGCCGGCGGATCCGGAAGATTTTCCCGAGCCGTCCGGAATTACGATGGCCACGATCGATCCTGAATCCGGCGGTCTTGCGACCTCGGCGTGCCCCCGCCAAGTCTCGCTGCCGTTTCTGATCGGCA
>Ga0074046_10000981_pt1 | contig 26401 bp, 17 predicted proteins | sample BogForMeECP23OM3_FD_94441 | JGI IMG/M metagenome (GOLD analysis project Ga0074046, IMG submission 94441) | Bog forest soil microbial communities from Calvert Island, British Columbia, Canada - Bog Forest MetaG ECP23OM3 | ecosystem: Environmental > Terrestrial > Soil > Wetlands ...
GGGCTCCATCGACTGGCATTCGGAACCTCGGTTGAACGGAAAGCACGATGGCCAATCTTCAAGTCAATATTTGCGGACTGGAGTTCAGGAACCCCATTCTGCCGGCGGCCGGACCTCCGTCGAAGGACGGCGCAATGCTGCAAGCCGCCGCCAACGGTGGTGCCGGCGGACTGGTGACCAAAACCATTTCTGTGCAACCGGCCGAGGTGCCGCGGCCCTGCATGGCCGAGATTCGCGGCGGATTTCTGAACACCGAGTTGTGGTCGGAGCTGTCAAAAGAGCAGTGGATCGAAAAAGAGTACAAGCTGGCGCAGGCGACGGGTCTGCCCGTCATCGTGGGTTTGGGCTACACAGCCGCGCAGATTCGCGAACTGGCGCCCCTCGTCAGGCCGTTTGCCAATGCTCTGGAGCTCTCCACGCATTACGTGGGCAACAACATCACGCCTATCATCGATGCGCTGTGCGCGGCCAAGGACGCCGTGGACGTGCCGGTGTTCATGAAGCTGAGCCCGCACCCCAATATTCAGGAGATCGCGCTGGCGCTCGAAGATGCCGGCGCAGATGCGTTGGTGATGATCAATTCCTTCGGGCCGTGCCTGGGCATCGATCTTGAAACCGGGCTGCCGCTGATGGGCAGCAAAGATGGATTCGGATGGCTTTCGGGCGCAGCCATCAAGCCTTTGGCATTGCGCTGCGTGTACGACGCGGCGCGGGCGGTAAGGATTCCCATTATCGGCGTGGGCGGCATCAGCAACGGCCGCGATGCCGCGGAAATGCTGATGGCCGGCGCCTCTGCGGTGCAGGTTTGCACGGAAGCGATTCTGCGCGGGCCTACGGTATACGCAAAGATCGCCGGCGAGCTGAACAAATTTCTCGACGAGCACGACTACGCCTCGGTGGACGAGATTCGCGGCCTCACGGTGCGCCTCATGCGCCAACGCGGAGCGCCGCACTCGGCCGGCCCGCCCGAGGTGAATCGGGAGCGCTGCTCTCTGTGCGGGGTCTGCGAAAAGAGCTGCCCGTACGGCGCTATTCATACGGACAAGGATGCGAAAGTTCTCGAGATCGACGAGGAGAAGTGTTTTCATTGCGGGCTGTGCGTGACACGCTGCAAGCTGCGGGCGATGACCATGGCGCTCTAGAACCGATCCGGCACGCAAGCCAGGATTCGCATAGGTGGAAAGAAACGGATGCACGCTTTCAGAATTCAATTCGTGTCCGGCCTCAAATGCATTCATTGCGGACGCGGGTATCAAACGGAGGAGGTCGACTACTACTGCCCCGCCTGCGGCTATCACGACGGCATTCTGGATGTTCAATATGATTACGAGGCGGCGCGGGAGGAACTCAACGCGGATGCGCTTGCAGTCAATCGCGAGCTCTCCATGTGGCGCTATCTGCCGCTGCTGCCGGTCTCGTCGCCGGACTTGATCCCGCACCTGCAGGTGGGATGGACGCCGCTTTACGAAACGCCTCACCTGGCCGGCGAACTGGGCGTCGCACGCTGCTGGGTCAAGGATGAGGGCCGCAATCCGACGGCGTCGTTCAAGGATCGCGCCAGCGCCGTGGGCGTGGTGAAGGCCCTCGAAAAGAATGCTGCGCAAATCACATGCGCTTCTACCGGCAATGCCGCTTCGTCGCTGGCGGGATTTGCCGCGGCCGCAGGGATTCCGGCAACAATTTTTGTTCCCGCCCGCGCGCCCCAGGCGAAGGTTGCGCAACTGCTTGTGTACGGGGCACGCGTCTTCTCCGTCGAAGGAACCTACGACGAGGCGTGGGAACTCTGCATGAAGGCAAGCGCGGAGTTTGGCTGGTACAACCGTAACTGTGCCATTAACCCCTATCTAATCGAGGGCAAAAAGACAGTCTCTTTGGAATTAGCCGAACAGTTCTCGCGGCTCACGCCGGGCCGTGCGCCGGATTGGGTGGTGGTTTCCGTCGGCGATGGCTGCACCATTGGCGGCGTGTGGCAGGGGTTGAAAGAGATGCACATTCTGGGCATTCTTCCCCGCCTGCCGCGCATTCTCGGCGTGCAGGCCGAGGGCTGCCAGCCATTCGTCACCGCGTGGCGCGATCACACCGGCCTCACTCCATGCGCCGCCAACACGCTTGCGGATTCCATCGCCGTCGGTCATCCGCGTAACTTCGCCAAAGGCATTCGCGCAGTCACGGAGTCGGGCGGCGCATTTGTTGCCGTCGCGGACGAGGAGATTCTGGAGTCGATCACCCTGATGGCGCGCAAGGCTGGTGTGTTTGGCGAGCCGGCGGGCGTGGCCGGAGCAGCCGGCGTGCGCCGGGCAGTCGCGTTGGGCATCATTGGACACAACGAATGCGTAGCCCTGGTGATGACCGGCAACGGTTTGAAGGATATTCAAAGCGCCATTCGAGCGGCGGGGCACGCCATCAGCGTGAAACCCGAAATCGACGAAGTGCGCGAGGCCGTACTGGCAACCGCTGCAAGTTGATGTTTTGAGCAAGAAAAGGAAGGAACGTTCGATGGCAAAGATTCCATTTGGTCCCAGTTATAACGAAATGCTCGATCCGGGCCTGATCGATAATGACGTGCGTGTGAAAGCTCTTGCGGCCTTGCACGAAAATGAGCTGGACCCGATCAATTTGTTCAACATCACCTGGAAGGATGCAGCCAACAAGGTGCGAAAGGTGGTGCTGCCGCCCGCGCTCACAGGCATCGACGCCAATGTTGTCGTGATGCTGGGCAGCGGCTTCCCTTCTGGCTCGCACAAGGTGGGCGCGGCCTACAGCACGCTCATGGAGGGCATGGTCGATGGCGAGATCATTCCCGGCGAGCACACAATTCTTGGGCCCTCGACTGGCAATTTCGGCATCGGCACTGCGTACATTTCCAAGCTGCTCGGCTTAAGGGCGATCGTGATCATGCCCGACAACATGAGCAAGGAGCGTTACGCGCGCATACAGAAGTATGGCGGCGAGTTGGAATTGACGCCCGGGTCGGAGTCGGACGTAATTCTGACGCTCGAAAAAACGCGCGAGCTCATGAAGAACCCAAAGAACAAGGCGCTGGCGCAGTTCGAACTCTTCCCGAATTATCGTTTTCACCGTCATGTGACCGGCGGCAGCGCGATTGATGCAGTAAAGGGCGTGGGCAACGGACGCATCGTTGGATTTACGTCTGCGCCGGGGTCGGCGGGAACCATCGCGGCCGGCGATCAGATCAAAGCTGCGTTTCCCGAGGCGAAGATTGCCGCACTGGAGCCGTATGAATGCTCAACGCTCGCGAACGGCGGCTGCGGGCAGCATCGCATCGAGGGCATCGGCGACAAAATGTGCACTCTGATCCATAACGTGCTCAACACCGACTTCGTGATTCTGATCAAGGACGAGGAAACTGTTCAGGGCGTGAAACTCTTCCACGACGGCGCGGAGTCGCTGGAGAAACTGGGCGTCGCGCGCGAAGTTGCGCAGAGCCTACGCGATTTATTCGGGCCTTCCGGGATCTGCAACGTGCTGGGCGCCATCAAGCTGGCGAAGTATCTGCGCCTGGGGCCGGGCGACAATGTCGTCACCGTGGCGACGGATGGAATCGATCGCTATTTTTCCGTACTCGAAGAAATGAACCATCGCTATCTCGATCTGGCGTCGCCGGTTCTGGACCGCTGGGCGCACGACATTTTCCTCGGCGCGTCGACCGAGCACGTCTTCGATTTCCGCAAGCCGGAAATGAAGGAGCGGCTCTTCCAACAAAAAGAGCGCGACTGGCTGAAGTTCGGCTACACCAAGGAGTTTCTCGACTCCATGCGCAGCCAGAGCTTCTGGGACGGGCAGTACGCCAAGGTTCACGACTACGATCAGAAGATTTGCGCGCTGCGCCCACAAGCGGCCGAGGAACAAGCAGCATGTTCCAATTCACGCTGAACGGACAAAACGTCGCCGTTGAAGCGGATAAGAATCTGCTGGAATACTTGCGCGCCGACGCGCGCATGACTTCAGTGAAGGATGGCTGCGCTGAAGGCGTCTGCGGCACCTGCTCCGTGATCGTGAGCGGGAAAGCAGTGCGCGCGTGCACACTCACTGTGGCCAAGGTCCACGGCAAATCGGTGATCACAAGCGAAGGCCTCTCGGCGCGTGAGCGCGACGTGTATGCGTGGGCCTTCGGCGAAGTGGGCGCGGTGCAATGCGGATTCTGCATGCCCGGCATGTTGATCAGCGCGAAGGCTCTGCTCGACGCGAATCCCGCGCCAACTGCAGCCGAAGTGAAATCCGCAATTCGCTACAATCTATGCCGCTGCACCGGTTACACAAAAATCGAACGCGCCATTCAATTGGCCGCGACGGCGCTCGGCAACGGCGGAGCACACGAAGCGGAGTCATCGACAGGCCGCGTGGGCGAACGCATGGTGCGCCCGGACGCGCATGAAAAGCTGCTGGGAACCGGCGAGTTTGTCGACGACATGCAGGTGCCCGGAATGTTGCATGGCGCGGTGCTGCGCGCAAAATATCCGCGCGCGCTGGTAAAAAAGATCGACGTCGCCGCCGCTCGATCGTTTCCCGGCGTGGAAGTTGTGCTCACGGCCAGGGACGTTCCCGGCGAGCGGCTGATTGGCCATGTGGTCTACGACTGGCCGGTGATGATTGCCGAAGGTGAAGAGACGCGCTACGTAGGCGATGCGCTGGCCGTGCTGGCCGCAACCACCACAGAAGCGGCGCACCGGGCCGTTGAGCTGATCGAAGTGGAGTATGAAGAACGCGAGCCATTACTCTCACCTGAGGCGGTGCTGGCCGAGGACGCGCCAAGCCTGCACCCCAAGGGAAATGTGCTATCCACCACGGTAATGAGGCGCGGCGACGCGGAGCGCGCGATCGCCGAGGCGAAGCACGTGGTGACGCATCACTACTCGATGCCGCGCCAGGAACACGCATTTCTCGAACCGGAGAGCGCGCTGGCCGTGCCCGCGCAGTGCGGATCGTTGACGGTCTACACGGCTGGGCAAAGCGTCTACGACGATCATCGCGAGATCGTGCGCATGCTGGGCGTCGCGGGCGAAAAGGTGCGCGTCATCAGTAAATTTGTCGGCGGAGGGTTTGGCGGCAAGGAAGATATGTCGGTGCAGCATCACGCGGCGCTGCTGGCCTGGCATTGTGGGCGGCCGGTGAAGCTCACGCTAAGCCGCAACGAGAGCCTGCGTGTGCACCCCAAGCGCCATCCCATGGAGATCGATTGCACCACGGCATGCGACGAGAACGGCATGCTGACCGCTGCGCGCGTGCGCCTGGTGGCCGATACCGGCGCCTATGCCTCGCTGGGCGGGCCCGTGCTGCAACGCGCCTGTACGCATGCCGCCGGACCCTATCAAATCGCCAACGTGGACATCGAAGGCCGCGCCGTTTACACCAACAACATTCCCTCGGGCGCGATGCGTGGCTTTGGGGTAACGCAAACCTGCTTTGCCATGGAGAGCAATTTGAATCTGCTCGCGCGCGAGGCCGGCATATCTCCATGGGAGATGCGCTTCCGCAACGCCATCGAGCCGGGCGGCGTGCTCTCGAACGGCCAGATCGCCGACGAAGGCACGGCGCTGAAAGAAACGCTGCTGGCCGTCAAAGATGTAATTGACGCGCATCCCGACGCGGGCATCGCCTGCGCATTCAAAAACACCGGCAAGGGCGTGGGCGTAACGGATGTGGGGCGCGTAAAGCTGAAAGTGGAAAACGGGCGCGTCGTCATCTGCACCAGCGCGGCCTGCATGGGACAGGGCATTGCCACGGTGGTGCTGCAGATTGTGGCCGAGGCCGCGGGACTCGACAAGTCTCTGCTCACAGTGCATGCGCCGGATACCGACGTCACTCCGGACAGCGGCACGAGCACCGCCTCGCGCCAGACAACCGTAACCGGCGAAGCGGCGCGGCGCGCGGCCAACGCGCTCAAAGAGGAGCTGAGCCGTCGCCCACTGGCGGAGCTTGAGGGCGAGGAAGTTTTCGGCGAATTCGATTGCGTGACCGATCCCATGACGAGCGACAAGCCGAACCGTGTGAGCCATGTTGCCTACGGATACGCGACCCAGGCTGTGCTTCTCGATGAAGCGGGAAGAGTTGAGAAGGTGATCGCGGCGCATGACGTGGGCCGGGCCATCAACCCCAGCGGCGTTGAAGGCCAGATTGAGGGCGGCGTAGTGATGGGGATGGGCTACGCGCTGACCGAGGAGTTTGCCGTGCGCAACGGAGCTCCGGCCGTGACCTACGGCACCATCGGCCTGTTACGCTCCACGCAAACGCCGGAGATCGAATGCCGTATTATCGAGAAAAACCAGTCCGAGTTAGCCTACGGAGCCAAGGGTATCGGGGAGATTGTCATGATCCCCACCGCGCCGGCAATTGCCTGCGCCTATTGGCAACGCGACGGCAAGCTGCGCACCAGTCTGCCCATGAAGGAAACGCCTTACAGCCGCAGCCGCGTTAAGGAAGGAGCATCGCAGTGATGCCGGCCGAAAAACTCCAAGTCGGAATTTGCTTCCGCAAACTCCCGGTGCGTCCGGAAGACGCATCCCAAACTCTCACCAAACGAGCAGCCTCAAGGGCCGCCGAATGAGGATGAACATGCTTACTAAAACTACGATTGACTCTGCCCGTTTACTCGCCGCCGCCAACGCGCTCGAAGGGGACATGGTCCGCTTTCTGCGCGACCTAATCGCCATTCCCGCCGAAAGTTCTCACGAAGGTCCTGTCATTCAGCGCATCAAGCAGGAGATGGAACGCGTGGGCTTCGATGAGGTCCGCATCGATGGAATGGGCAACGTGCTGGGACGCATCGGCTCAGGCAAACACGTGATCATGATGGACTCGCACACCGACACTGTCGGCGTTGGCGATCCGAAAGAATGGTCCTGGGATCCGTACAAAGGAAAAGTGGAGGATGGTTTCATCTACGGTCGCGGCGCGAGCGATCAGCGCGCGGGCATGGCCAGCATGGTCTACGCGGGCAAGATGATCAAGGATCTCGGCCTCGACGGCGGTTACACGCTGTGGGTTGTGGGATCGGTGCAGGAAGAAGACTGCGACGGCCTGGCGTGGGTCTACATCCTCAAGGAAGACGGCATCCGGCCGGAGTGCGTGGTGATCACGGAGCCAACCAGTCTGCACGTATACCGCGGACATCGCGGGCGCATGGAGATCGAGGTTCACATGCGCGGACGTTCCTGTCATGCCAGCGCGCCGGAGCGCGGCGACAATCCCATTTACAAAGTTGCCCCGCTGATCGCGCAGATCCAAGAGTTGAACACGCGTTTGCGCGACGATGCGTTTCTCGGCAAGGGAACCATCGCCGTCACCGAGATTCGCTCCATGTCTCCGTCCCTGTGCGCGGTGCCGGGCGCTTGCTCCATCCATCTCGACCGCCGGCTCACCGCCGGGGAGACGCGCGAGAGCGCGGTCGCAGAAGTAAAAGCGCTGCCGGCGGCGCAAGGCGCGGAGGTCGAGGTGTTGCAGTACGAGACGCCCAGCTATACCGGCCTCACCTATCCAATGCAGAAGTACTATCCAACGTGGTTGCTTGAAGAAGACCATTGGCTGGTGCGCTCGGCCGTTGCGGCGTATCGCACGCTCCACAACGCCGATCCCGTTGTGGACAAGTGGGTCTTCAGCACCAACGGCGTCGGTTCCATGGGAATCATGGGCGTGCCGACCGTCGGCTTCGGTCCCGGTGAAGAAGACGTCGCGCACAGTGTCATCGAACGCGTCCCGATTCGCCACCTGGTGGAAGCGGCGCAATTTTATGCTGCCTTCCCCCTGGCGTACGTCGCCACGCGGGAAGATTCGAATGGCTGAACTGAGAAAGAGGTGTGTTTTGGAAACGAGAAAGGCGCTGTTAAAAGGCAGGGACTACATCACCACGGAAGAATACACCGAAGCAGAGATCGAAATCCTGCTCGACGTATCCACCGATTTGAAGCGCAAGTTCAAGGGGCACGTTCCGCATCGCTATTTGCCCGATCAAACCATCTTCCTGATGTTCTTCGACAAATCCACGCGCACGCGTAACTCGTTTGAAGCGGGAATCACGCAGCTTGGCGGCCACGCCCATTTTTTGACCTCCGATGCGATGCAAATCTCCCATGGAGAGAGCGCGAAGGATACGGGAATCATTCTCTCCAGCTACGGACACGCCATCGCCATCCGTCACGACCTGATTCCGGGCGAGGGCAACGCGTACATGCGCGAAGTTGCGCACTGGGCGGATGCGCCGGTGATCAATATGCAGTGCGACGTCGACCATCCCTGCCAGTCTCTGGCCGACCTGATGACCATCCGCGAGAAACTCGGGAGCAACCTGCGCGGACGCAAGCTCGCGGTATCGTGGGCGTACGCACCGAGCTACGCCAAGCCGCTCAGCGTGCCGCAAGCATTGATCATGTTGATGCCGCGCTTCGGACTGGACGTGGTGCTGGCGCATCCACCCGAGTATGCGCTGATGCCCGCCACGGTCGAGGCGGCGCGAGAGAACGCGCGGCGCGCCGGAACCAAGTTCGAGATCGTGGACAACATGGACGACGCGTTTCGCGACGCCGACATCGTCATTCCCAAGAGCTGGGGCTGTCTCGACACCATGGGAACCAATCCAAAGGAATCGTTGCGGATCGCGGAGGGATACCGGCACTGGATTTGCAATTCCGAGCGCATGAAGTTGGCTGCGGAAGATGTTTTGTACATGCATCCGCTGCCCGCGGATCGCGGCAACGAAGTGACGGACGAGGTCATCGATGGCCCGCACTCTGTGGTGTACCAGGAAGCGGAAAACCGCCTGCACACCGCCAAGGCGATCATGGCGCTGACAATGTCGGAGCAGGAAATTGTTTATGAGGTGACAGGCTCTTAAGACCATGACCGAAACCCTGGTGATCGCTCTGGGCGGTAACGCCATTACGAGGCCCGGTGAATCCGGCGCCATTCCCTTGCAGTTTGCCCACACCGCGGAGACGCTCGAACATCTCAAGCCTCTGTTCCATGCCGGTTCGCGGATCGCCATCACCCACGGCAGCGGACCGCAGATCGGCAACATCCTGATTCGCGTCGAGGAGGGCGAGCGCCGCGTTCCCAGCTTGCCGCTCGACACTTGCGACGCCGATTGCCAGGGCGGCATGGGCTACATGATCCAGCGGCTGGCTTGCGAGTTGTTCCGCCGCGAGGGAATCAAGCGCGAAGCGGCCACGCTGATCACCCAGGTGCTCGTGGATCGCGACGACCCGGACTTCCAGCATCCCACGAAACCGATCGGGTCAATCTATGACGCGAACCAGCTCGCCGGCATTGGCAGCGACAGGCCAGACTGGATCATGCGCGAAATCTCGCCAGGTGCCTTCCGTCGCGTCGTGCCTTCGCCCCGCCCGTTGCAAATTCTCGAGGCCGAAGCGATCTCGTCGCTGCTCGACGCCGGCGTCGTTGTCATCGCCTGCGGAGGCGGAGGCATTCCGGTGGCGTGGGAAGACGATCGTTTGGTGGGTGTGGAAGCCGTTGTCGACAAGGACCTCGCTTCAAGCATGCTGGCGACGCACGTGCGCGCTCACAAGCTCATCATTGTTACTTCGGTCGATCGCGTAGCGCTCGATTATGGCCGCCCCAGCCAACAGTGGCTCGACGCCATCACCATGGACCAGGCGCGCCAGTATTTAGGCGCGGGCCAATTCCCGCCAGGATCGATGGGGCCGAAAATCCAGGCGGCAATCGAATTCCTCGAACACGGAGGCGAGGAGTGCATTATCACTTCCGTGGAGAGCGTCGCGGGTGCGGTAATCGGCAATGGCGGTACCCACATCGTCGCTCCGTGGCGCAGGGCTTCCCTGGATTTTGCGGAAGCCAGCGAAGGCGCAAGATGATTTTGACACAACCGAAGAACGCTTAGCACAATCCTCCTCCTTCATTCTGTTCGGTTCAGAATCGAAAACGCCGTAGGTGCCTCATACAGCCATCACGCGCTGATTTGCATCTAAAAACAGACCAGATTAAGGGGTCCAAAACGCACCAGCAGAACCATGGTTGAAGCCAAATTCACTAGAGCCTGCTTCACAAATGACTTCGTGAAAGGGCGCGTGACTTCGTGAAAGGGCGCGACTCCAGTCGTGTCGAAAAGGGTAGAAAAATTGAGAGGTTTTAACCCCCTGAGACTCGGCCGGACCGGGGAGGCCTGCAAAGATAACGGGAATCGCCGGCTGCAACTATTTGCCCGATGGTTTCGTCCATCAAATACCGTGCGCGCGCAAGGCGGGGTGAGTTGTGAGGTTTTGCCTTCCAGCCTCTCCGTTCCGCCCTGGAACCAGATGCAATGCCCAGCCGTCGAGCGGGCTTTCCGTGATCTGGGAGCACCGCATGCCGGGACGGTAATGGTAGTTTCTACACGCCATTTTGCGTATGAGAAAATATTTCTGACAATCCGAATGTTCCAAACACGACATTCGAGAAGAAGAAGACGATGGACCAACCTTTGTCTGTTTCGCACTCTGCCTCGGGGCACGAACCCGCCAACTCCGAAAAAAAGCGCCGCCACCGCTGGATCTGGGTGATCATTCTGCTCCTGTTCGGACTCCTGTTTTTCTGGGTGTATAAGCAGCATAGCGCCAGTTCGGCAGCGCCTGCTGGGGGCAGCAACCGCCGCGGAGCCATGGCCGGCCCTGTGCCTGTCACCCTGGCCACTGCCACAAAGGGCAGCATCGGCGTCTATTTGGACGCCATCGGCACCGTTACGCCCGTGTATACAGACACCATTACCTCGCAGGTGACGGGCGTGATCACGGCCGTGCATTTCCGCGAGGGCCAGACGGTCCACAAGGGCGATCCGCTGATTGACATTGATGACCGGTCCTATGCAGCGCAGCTTGAAGAGGCGCAGGGCACGCTGGAGCGCGATCAGAACCTGCTCGCCGAGGCGCAGATGGACCAGAAGCGCTATCAGGATGCGTGGGCCAAGAATGCCATCCCGCGGCAGACACTCGAGGACCAGGAAAAGGTGGTGCTGCAGGACCAGGGCACTGTGAAGAACGACGAAGGCACGGTGCACTACGACCAGGTGCAGGTGGCTTACTGCCATATCGCCTCGCCCATTAACGGACGCGTCGGGCTTCGCCTGGTCGACCCCGGAAACCTGGTAACCGCCAACTCCACCACTGCTCTTCTGGTTGTTACGCAAGTGCAGCCCATCACCGTGATCTTTACGCTGGCCGAAGACAGCCTGCAGCAGGTATTGCAGCAGATGCGTGGCGGCAAGGCGCTTGAGGTTGATGCCTATGACCGCACCAACACCAAGCTGATTGCGAAGGGCAAGCTGATCACCGTCAACAACCAGATCGATACCGTGACCGGAACCGTGCAATTGCGCGCAGCATTCGACAACTCCAAAGGCGAGCTCTTCCCCAATGAGTTCGTCAACACGCGCTTGCTGGTGAAGACTCTCGACAACCAGGTTCTGGTTCCTTCTTCAGCGATTCAGCACAACGGCGCCACGGATTTTGTCTATCTCATTCAGGGACTCACCCCGAATGCTCCCGACCATCCCGCCGGCCAGTCAAACAACGGTCAGGGCAGTAGTCAAGGCGGCGGTCAGGGCGGCGGACATCACGGAAGTGGCGCTGGCAGCGGAAGTGGCGCTGGCAGCGGCGGCAGCGCTGGCAGCGGCAGCGGTGGGAGCAATCAACCCGTCGGCAAGGCCGTCATGACGACCGTGAAGTCGGGGATTTCCGACAAAGGCAACACGGTCGTGACCTCCGGTCTCAAGCCCGGCGATGTCGTCGCCAACAGCAGCTTCCAAAAGTTGATCGACGGCTCTCCGGTCACGCAATCCCCAGTCGTCATACCGTCGACTGACACCGATACCACAGAGGCCGCTCCATGAGTCCGTCCCGCCCATTCATTCTGCGGCCGGTTGCAACCTCGTTGCTGATGGCCGCAATCCTGCTGGTGGGCATCGTCGCATTCTTTCAGCTTCCGGTGTCCGCGCTGCCTGAAGTCGATTATCCGACGATCCAGGTGCTCACTTTCTATCCCGGCGCCAGCCCGGACGTGGTGGCCACCACGATTACCGCGCCGCTGGAGCGCCAGTTCGGCGAAATGCAGGGCCTGAGCCAGATGACCTCGACCAGCGCCGGCGGCGTCTCGGTCATTGTTCTGCAATTCAGTCTTACGCTTTCGCTCGATGTCGCCGAGGAAGAGGTGCAGTCGTCGATCAATGGCGGCCAGACTTTTCTGCCTTCCGATCTTCCGGTGCCTCCGGTCTATAACAAAACCAACCCCGCGGACGCGCCCGTTCTTACATTGGCCATCACTTCCGACAGCATGCCATTGTCGCAGGTCGAGGACATGGTGGATACCCGCCTGGCGCCGAAGTTGTCGCAGCTGAACGGCGTGGGATTGGTGAGCATCAGCGGCGGCCAGAAGCCCGCGGTGCGCATCCAGGTGAACCCGGTGGCGCTTTCCTCGCACGGCCTGAACATGGAGGACGTGCGCACGGCTCTGGTCCAGTCCAGCGTCAACTCCGCAAAAGGCAACTTCGACGGGCCACGCCAGGACTATCAGATCGACGCCAACGATCAGCTCTCCACGGCCGCTGACTACAGAAATGTAGTGATCTCTTACAGCAACGGCGCGCCGGTGTTCATCAAAGACGTCGCCAATGTGGTCAACGGCGTAGAGAACACCAAGCAGGCCGCCTGGATGGGCCTCGCCGGCGGATCTTCGGCGCCCACGCTAACACCTGCCGTCATTCTCAACATTCAGCGCCAGCCCGGCGCCAATACCATCACGGTCGTTAACTCCATCCAGAAGATTCTGCCCCAGCTGGAAGCAAATCTTCCCGCCTCGATAAAAGTTACGACCATGACCGACATGACCACCAGCATTCAGGCGTCGGTGCACGATGTGGAGTTCGAGCTGGGGCTCACTATTGCCCTGGTGGTGATGGTGATCTTCCTCTTTCTGCGCAGCCTGCGCGCCACCTTTATTCCCTTCGTGGCTGTGCCGCTCTCGCTCATCGGCACCTGCGCCGTGATGTACCTGCTGGGCTACTCGCTCGACAACCTGTCGCTGATGGCGCTCACCATCTCCACCGGCTTCGTGGTCGATGACGCCATCGTGATGATCGAGAACATCAGCCGCTTCCTTGAAGAGGGCATGCCCCCTCTCGAAGCCGCCCTCACTGGTGCCGAGCAGATCGGGTTCACCATCGTGTCGCTGACTGTTTCTTTAGTGGCCGTGCTCATTCCTTTGCTGTTCATGGGCGACGTAGTCGGCCGCCTCTTCCGCGAATTTGCGGTCACGCTGGCCGTCACCATCGTCATCTCCGCAGTAGTTTCGCTCACCCTGACGCCCATGATGTGTTCGCGCATCCTGCGCCACGATCCCGAGGAGAAGGAGGGCCGTTTTTACCAGTGGTCGGAGAACTTCTTCAATAAGCTGATCGCCTTTTACGGGCGCACGCTGCGTGTGGTGCTGCGCTATCAGACCCTTACTCTCCTGGTTGCAGCCGCAACGCTCATCCTTACCGTCGTTCTTTACATTGTCATTCCCAAGGGATTCTTCCCGGTGCAGGATACCGGCGTCATTCAGGGCATCTCCCAGGCTTCGCAATCCATCTCCTTCGAGGCCATGAGCGAGAAGCAGCGGGAAATGGCGCAGATCATTCTTCAGGACCCGGCGGTGGAGAGCCTCTCATCCTTTATCGGCGCCGACGGCATCAACACCACGCTCAACAGCGGCCGCATCTCCATCAATCTGAAACCCATCAACCAGCGCATCGGCGCCTCCGACGTGATCCGGAGATTGCAGCACCGTCTGAAAAATGTGCAGGGCATCCAGCTTTACATGCAGCCGGTGCAGGACATTACGGTGGACGATCGCGTGAGCCGGACGCAGTACCAGTACACGCTCGAAGACCCGGACACCGACGAGTTGAACGAATGGACGAGCAAATTTGTTGCGCAACTGAATAAGCTACCCGAATTGGAAGACGTGGCCACGGATCAGCAGACCGGCGCCAAGGCGGTGCAGTTGGAGATCGACCGCGTGACGGCGTCGCGTCTGGGCATTGCGCCCACCACCATTGACAACACGCTGTACGACGAATACGGACAGCGGCAGATCAGCACGCTTTACACGCAACTCAACCAATACCACGTAATACTTGAGACGGCTCCCGAGTGGCAGCAGAATCCCACCAAGCTCCGCGATGTGTACATTCAGAGCAGTGCGTCTTCAGGCGCGAGCGGGGCCGGGGCGGCCACATCATATTCCTCGTCTGCGTCGGCATCGGCCGGTTCGAACGCCACGACCACGTCGGTACGCTATACACCTTCTTCCCAGGTGATGACCTCGCCGGCTTCGGTACTGTCCGGAACCACGAGCAATGCTGGACCGTCTTCGCCCTCGGGCGGCTCGACCGCGGGTACGACGCCCAACGCTGTCACCTCCTCGGTCGGCGCCAATGCCATTCCGCTCAGCGCCTTCACGCAGATGACGAACACCACCGAAGCCCTTTCCATCAACCATCAGGGACAGTTCCCGTCGGTCACGGTGTCATTCAACCTGGCCTCGAATGCCTCGCTGGGATCGGCGATCACCGACATTGAGAAGGTGGCTAAGAACCTCAATTTCCCCGCCAGCTTACAGTCCGGTTTCCAAGGCACTGCTGCGTCGTTTCAAAATTCACTATCCAACGAGGCACTGCTGATTCTCGCCGCCCTTGTTGCTGTCTACATCGTTCTCGGCGTCCTTTATGAGAGCTTCATCCATCCCATTACCATTATTTCCACGCTGCCCTCAGCCGGTGTGGGCGCGTTGCTCGCGCTCATGATCTGCCGCGAGGATTTGAGCGTGGTGGGAATCATCGGCATCATTCTGCTCATCGGCATCGTAAAGAAAAACGGCATTCTGATTGTGGACTTCGCGCTGGAGGCCGAGCGCAAGCATGGCATGGATTCGACCGAGGCGATTTACCAGGCCAGCTTGCTGCGCTTCCGGCCGATCATTATGACCACCATGGCCGCGCTGCTGGCCGGCATTCCGCTGGCCGCGGGCACCGGATTGGGTTCGGAACTGCGCCGCCCGCTGGGCATTGCCATGGTCGGCGGCTTGCTGTTAAGCCAATTGCTCACGTTCTACACCACGCCGGTGATTTACATCTTCTTCGACCGCCTCGGCACGCGGGTCATGGGTCGTCGTCTTTCACACATTTCGGTCGACAGCCAACTGCCCCCCGGCACGGAGAATGCATGAACCCGTCGGCTCCATTCATCCGGCGGCCCGTGGGCACCACGTTGCTCACCATTGCGGTGGCCATCACGGGTGCGATTGCGTTCGTGGTGCTGCCCGTGTCGCCCCTGCCGCAGGTGGACTTCCCTACCATCAGCGTCCAGGCTGGTCTTCCCGGCGCCAGCGCGCAGATCATGGCCGCCTCAGTAGCCACGCCGCTGGAACGCCAGTTCAGCCATATCGCCGGAATCACGGAGATGACTTCGTCGAGTTCGCTCGGATCGACCAACGTGACCCTGCAATTCGATCTCAGTCGCAACATCGACGGCGCGGCCCGGGACGTGCAAGCTGCCATTAATGCGGCCCGCACGTATCTGCCTGCCAACCTGCCCTCAAATCCCTCTTACCGCAAGGTGAATCCCGCCGATTCGCCAATCATGCTTCTCAGCCTCACATCAGACAAGTACAACGTCACGAAGATCTATGACCTTGCCTCGACGATTCTCGAGCAAAAGCTGTCGCAGATTCAAGGCGTCGGGCAAGTGGGAGTACAAGGCGGAGCCACGCCCTCGGTACGCGTCGAGGTCAATCCCACCAAGCTCGAAAGCTTCGGGCTCACGCTGGGCAGCGTGCAATCGGTGCTGAGCCTGCAGAACTCGCACGCGCCGAGGGGTCAACTCTCCGACAATGGCGTCAGCGAAGACATCCTCACCAACGACCAGATCTCCGACGCGGCCGACTATCGGCCGCTGATCATCGGGTATCACAACGGCCGGGCGATCCGTCTCTCGGACGTGGCCGACGTCGAGGACTCCACGCAAAATCTTCGCGCCGCCGCCTACGCGGACGGCACCAGGGCGGTCTTCGTCGTCATCTTCCGGCAGCCCGGCGCCAACATTATTCAGACCGTGGACCGCATCAACGCGCAACTGCCATTTCTTGAGGCAGTGCTGCCCCAGGGCATCAAGACCACCATCGTTCTTGACCGTACGACCACGATTCGCGCCTCGGTTTCGACCGTCGAGAAGGCGCTGATCGGGTCCGTTTGCCTGGTTGTGCTGGTGGTTTTTGTGTTTCTGCGCAGCCCTCGCGCCACGCTCATTCCCAGTGTTGCCGTACCGACCTCGCTGATCGGGACCTTCGCCGCAATGTACATCTTCGGCTATACGCTGGATAACCTTTCGCTCATGGCGCTCACCATCGCCACCGGATTTGTGGTGGATGACGCTATTGTGGTCATGGAGAACATCACACGGCACATCGAAAGCGGCATGGAGCCCTATGCCGCGGCCCTGAAAGGCGCCTCGGAAATCGGCTTTACGATTTTCACCATCAGCATGTCGCTGATCGCGGTTTTCATCCCCATCCTCCTGATGGGCGGCATCATCGGACGCCTCTTTCGCGAATTCGCGGTGACACTTTCAACGGCCATCCTGATCTCGATGGTGATTTCTCTTACCACCACTCCTTGCATGTGCGCACACGTGCTCAAAGCGCACAAAGAAGGCGAGAAGCATAACTGGTTTTTCCGGGTCAGCGAAAAGTCCTTCAACGGCATGATTGCGGTTTACCGGCGCTCTTTGACGTGGGTGCTGGACAATCCGGGCCTGATTCTGATTGTCCTAATTCTCACCGTCGCACTCAATGGCCTGATACTCTTCAAGATTCCCACCGGATTCTTCCCGCAGCAGGACACCGGCGTAATCATGGGCGGCATACAAGGACCGCAGGACGCCTCCTTCCCTTTCATGAACTTTTCCACAGTGTCTCTGGTCAACATCGTCAGAGCGGACCCCGCCGTGGCCCACGTCAATGGTTACACCGGGCAAGGCAACGCCGGCTTCATGTTCATTGCACTTAAACCGCTGGGCAGCAATTGCAAGGAAGACCGCCGCAACAGCAAAGGGCAATACGATTGCCCGGTACGCCAAACCTCGGCGGCAGACGTGATCAACCGCCTGCGGCCGAAGATGAACCGCTTGCCAACTGCCTCGGCCTTTATGCAGGCCGCCCAGGATCTGCGCATTGGCGGACGTGGCGCCAGCGCCTTGTATCAATACACGATCCAGTCAGACACCATTACCGATCTGGCGCATTGGGGTCCCATTCTGCTCACGAATATGTCGAAACTGCCTGACCTGCAGGACGTGAACACCGACCAGCAAAACGGCGGCTTGCAGGAAATGCTCAGCTACGACCGTGTCACCGCGGCGCGAATGGGACAAACCGCGCAATCGCTGGACAGTGCGCTCTGCGCCGCGTTCTGCCAATCTGAAGTCTCCGTCATCTATACGCAGCTGAACCAGTATTACGTGGTGATGGAAGTGGCCCCGCAGTACTGGCAGGACCCATCGGGATTGAACAACATCTATTTCGCTCCCGGCAAGTCTTCCACCTCCGCGGGGATCAATACGGTGTCGCCGCTGTTCACCGCTGTCAAGGCGCAAACCAATACCACGCCGCTGCAGGTGGCCCATACCGGCCTTTTCCCCTCGGTCACTGTCTCCTTCAACATGCGCAACGGCGCTTCGCTCTCGGACGCAGTCACCGAAGTTTCGGAGATGGAGCAGCGGCTGGGAATGCCCGGAACAGTGCGCGGATTCTTTGCTGGAACCGCGCAGGCTTACCAGCAATCTTTGGCGTCAGAACCGATTCTGATCGTCACCGCGCTGCTATCCGTCTTCATCGTGCTGGGCATTCTCTATGAGAGCCTGGTTCATCCGCTCACCATTATCTCCACTGTGTTCTCGGCGAGCGCGGGCGCCATGCTGGCGCTGATGATCTTTCACATCGATCTCAACGTCATTTCCATCATCGGAATCATACTGCTGATAGGCATCGTGAAGAAGAATGCGATCATGATGATCGATTTCGCCCTGCAGGCGGAGCGCACGGAAGGCAAATCGTCGCGCGATGCAATTTTCAGCGCCTGCATGCTGCGCTTCCGGCCCATCATGATGACTACCATGTGCGCCATTTGCGGGGCTTTGCCGCTGGCCTTCGGGACTGGAACCGGCTCGGAATTGCGCAAGCCCTTGGGAATTACCATCGTGGGCGGCCTGGTCTTGAGCCAGCTGCTCACGCTTTACACCACCCCTGTGGTTTACCTGATGATGGACCGGCTCCGCCTGCGCGCAATGGGCCGGACACACGACACGCTGCCGCCAACCGTGGAAGAAGCAGCGTCGTAACAAATGAAGGACGATGACCATGCCTGAGCCGAAGAGCAGCCCTGAGCCGAAAATTCGCTCCACACTTTCCATCGCCGCCGGCGCACTGAGCTTACTTGCGCTTCTCTCCGGCTGCCACATCGGTCCCTCGTATCATGCGCCCACGCCGACGGCAGTCACTGCGCCTAACTACAAGGAATCGACCGTCAACTTTCAAGATACCGGCGGCTGGAAGGTGGCCAGCCCCCAGGACGCCATGCTGCGCGGCAACTGGTGGGAGGTCTTCAACGATCCCGAGCTGAATACGCTCGAAGAACAGCTGAATATCAATAACGAGAACCTGAAGCAGTATTTCCAGAATTACATGGCGGCTCGTGCCACGATCGCCGAAGCGCGCGCACAATATTGGCCAACGATTACCGCGGCTCCGACCTGGAACCGGTCAAAAAGTTCCGGTACGCTGAGTAATTCCACGCAGGCGAATCCTGGAAAACAATCCACGCTTTGGAATACTCCCATCGACGTTTCGTGGACACCTGATTTCTGGGGCAAGATCCGCAATGAAGTCCGTGAGGCGCAATACGCCTCTCAGGTGAGCGCTGCCGATCTGCAAGTCGAGAAACTCACAGAGCAGGCCAGCCTGGCGGAGTATTACTTTGAGATTCGCGGCCAGGACAAGCTGCAGCAGATCCTGAATCAAACCGTGACGGACGATCAGAAGTCCCTGGATTACAACCAGGCCCAATACGACACGGGCGTGGGTGATTACATCTCCGTGGCCGAGGCCAAGACCACGCTGGAAGCGGCGCAAGCTTCAGCCATCAACGTAGGACTGTTGCGCGCGCAGTATGAGCACGCCATCGCCATGCTTGTAGGTAAAGTAGCCACAGATTTTTCCATCCCTGTAAAGCCCATGGTCTTCGCGCCGCCGTCCATTCCCACCGGCGTGCCCTCACAGCTTGTCGAACGGCGCCCTGACATTTCCGCCGCCGAGCGCACCCTCGCCGAGGCCAATGCCCTCATCGGCATCGGCTACGGCGCGTTCTTCCCGCAAGTAACCATCAGCGCCTCGGGTGGATTCCAGAGCTCTACGTTGTCCAACCTCTTCAATTGGCCCAGCCGCATCTGGTCCATCGGTCCGTCCGTTTCCCAAACCATCTTCAATGGCTTCCTCTATCGCGCCGAGTTGCACCAGTACGTCGCGGAGTACAACGCGGACCTGGCGAACTACCGTCAGGTCACCCTCACGGCTTTCCAGCAGGTAGAAGACTATCTGGCCGCCACGCGCATTTATTCGCAGCAGATTCTGCGCCAGCAGCAGGCGGTGAAGGACGCACAGGATTATCTCAGCCTGGAACAGGTGCGCTACAGCCTCGGAGTGGATCCGTATGTCGATGTAATGGTCGCGGAGAATACACTGCTGAGCAGCATGGAAACCCTGAATTCGCTGCAGGTGGAGGAAATGACCTCGTCGGTGCAACTAGTGCAGGCGCTGGGCGGAGGATGGGACAACACACAGCTGCCCACACCGAGCCAGGTTGGCGCCAAGACGACCAACGCGGACTATAAGATACAGCAATAGTGGTCAGATCTCAGCCGTCGTGAATGCACGAGACTCGCGATCCCGTCTCTCCGCCGCACCGCACCCGGCACCGAAGAGCTAGAGGCTAGAAGCTGCTCTACTGCGCCGGCCGGTAACAGATCGCATCGCCATCAAGCCGGTACTCTGCCGCGCAGGCGTCGCCTCCGCAGATCATGGTCTCGCCGCAATAAAGCTGCCGGCGGGTGATGAGCCCCAACGTCCCGCAGCGCGGGCACGACATCACCGCTACGTAAGGATTTTGTGCCTGGCCCAGCTTGGCCTGGTTTTCCAGCACAAAAACCGTTCCCGGGTCCATTCTTTCGGGGATCCACTCTTCCAGAAACTGTAAGTCGGCTGCCATCGTTCCCTCCAGGCCCTACCAGGGTTGATGGTTCCGAGCCGTGCGTTGGTTGCCGCCCGGCTCCGTAGTCTACAGAAAGGCTGGCTGCGAAACACTCGCCGGAAGAGATGCCTCCGGTCAACTCAGTGTCACCACGCGCGGGGAAGATGTCAATGCGAATCGTCACACGGGAGTAGCAAGTGGGATTCCCTGAATTTCAACGAGAGCGCCGTCTCCTAATGGGAAATAGATGCCGCAGCCGAATTATGAGTCCGGGCAAAATCGTCGATCGCCCGATAAGTTTCCTCGTTGCGCAGAATTGCCTCAACGTATTCGCGCGTCTGCGTAAAGGGGATGGACTCCACGAACTCGTCTATGCCCGAATACGGGCCGGCCGCCTGCCAATCTACAACGCGACTGTCGCCCGCGTTGTAGGCGGCCAGCGCGTACTCCTGCACGCCACCGAATCGGTCAAGCATCTGCCGCAGATAACGCGTGCCCAGCCGGATATTCATGTTGGGATCGAGCAACTGGAAGGTTTGAAAGTGGGCGATTCCCTCCTGGCGCGCCATGGACTTGCCTACCGTCGGCAGCAACTGCATCAAGCCGTAGGCATTGGCATAGGAGATAACCGTGGAGTCGAACTCGGATTCCTGCCGGATGAGCGATGCCACCATGTAGGGATCGAGATTGTTTTTGGCAGACTCGGTCTGGATCGTGTCCCACCAAGGCTCCGGAAAGAGAATCCGCCAATAGGCAAACGGAATGGACTGGATGGAGGCCGAAGCCGCATTCGGGATGGCCCGCTTGAGAGCGCGCACCGCGCGGAAGGTCTGGCCATAGGAGGAGTAAATCTGTCCCTCGGCCAGCGCGCCCCACGACGAGGAGTCGGGATCGGCCTTGATCTCGAGCGCAATGTATTCCGTCAAGCCCGCATTGGCCAGTAGCCGCGCCTTGGCCAGATGGGGGCTGTCCTCGGGAAAGCTGTCGACGAAGTGCGGCACGGGCAGCGGCTGAATGCGATCCAGTTGCGCCTGCGGCGCAGCTTGCGTATTACCCAGCGCGGCCAGCCTCTGCCGTGCCATTTGTGCGTAGAAGAAGTGCTGGTAGGCGCGGACGATGGTGCGGTAGTTCGCCGCTGCCATGGACGGATTGTGGTCCTGCGTCTCATACAAGCGCCCGCGCCAATAGAGAGCGGAGACGGTTTCCGTAGCCCCCGGATAGCGCTCGATCTGTTCATCGAAGATGTGTTCTGCGGCAGGATAAAGACCCAGCCGGTAGCTCAGCCAGCCAGAGCGCCAGTGGGCAGCGGAAGCGTTCTTGTCGCTGGGAAAGCGCCCCGCCAGATCGGCGTAGTACTCGATGGCCGTTGGGTAATCGCGCTTCAGCATGTACATGTTGCCTGCCGAGAACAGCGCATCGGCGAGCCACGGGCTGTGCGGAAACCGGGATTCCATTTCGGCGATGATCTGCTTCAGGCCGTCGGTGTCATTGCGATCGCGGGCCAATTCCATCAGCAAGTCGAGCCGCCGCGCGCCGTTTTCGTCCGGTGTGTCTGGCAGCGCCCGCGCTTCCGCCACCGTCAAGCGCTTCAGCTTCAGTTGGCAGGCCGCCTCGGAGACGGCAAATCCATTGCGAGTCTGCTCGTCGAGCCCCGGCGCGCGCTCCAGAACGCGAAACTGCTCCGACGCCTCTGCATAACGGCCTGCGTTGTAGAAGGCTTCTGCAAGAGTGCGCAGGTCTGCCGTGGTCAGCAATGCCTCGGCTCCCAGCTCTGTTAGCTTGGCGCGCGCGATTTGCGCCTCAGCGCTCAAAGGATGGCTCAGCAGGAGTTGCCTGAAGGTAGATTCCGCAGCCTGTTGCTGGCCCAGCGCCTGCTCCACCTGGCCCTCCGCAAGCTGGAAACCGGGGCGGCTCGCCGCCTCTGTGCCGGCGGCCGCGGCGAGGACCTGGTGCGCCGCCGTGTAGTTTCCCAGGCCCAGCAGAACCGTTGCTTCAAGCTCAGGCTCCTGGGCGTTGAAGATGCTGTCGGGATAGCGGCCGGTAAAGCCGTGAAGGATGTTCTCGGCGACCGCATCGTCGCCCGCCTCGTGGCTTGCTTCGGCGTCGAGAAAGTCTGCGTAGTCCGCCAGTTCCCCCTCGGCGCGCCGCGCCTGCGCCAGGGCCGTACCCGCGTCGGCATAGCGCTTGTCCAGCAGGTACGCATGGCCCAGGGCCAGATAGGCAGCAGTCGCAGCCTCACCCGTGTGGCTGTGCGCGTAGGCAGTCACTGCCGCGTAGGCTTCCGGCGTGCGCATGGTCGACAATTGCTGGGCCATTGGCTCCAGCTCTTTTGAAGCCACAAAAGCCTGTTTGATGCGCGCCGTGTGCGCCACCCGGGACGCGCGGCTGGTTCGGTGGGTCGGCTTGTGCTTCGTTGTGGGCTTCCCAGCGGGCTTGCCGCTGTTGGACTGCGCGGTGCCAGATACCGTGCCCGGTCCGGATGTGTTTGCCGCAGGAGTCGCCGTGGATTGCGACCCACCCGACTGCGCCATGCCGGACCAGCCAAGCATCAGCAATCCAAACAGAAGAACAAAACTACCAGGGCCGCGCCGGAGAACAGGCAACGGGGACGAGAAACCAAACATAATTCCACTCTATGCCGATTGGACGCAACCGGTGCGGCCGGGGAATCATTGACGTAACGACTTGGCCCTCGTTTTGGGACTTGGTCCTCCGCCCCTGCGTCAATTACACTCATATTTTACGGGCACCCTTCGATTGTTCCCGGCCGACCACACCGTTTTCCCAACCCTGTTTCACCACGATTTTTTAGCATCCGATTCCCATGTCGACCATCCAACCGACAGCAGGACAAGACGAGCAGCACCCCGACGTCGCCCTTATAGAGCGGGTTCGCGCCGGGGATCTCTCGGCCTACGACACGCTGGTTCGCAAGTACGAGCGGCAGCTCTTCAGGATTGCGCAGCACATTACGCAGAACCGCGAAGACGCCGAAGACGTGATGCAGGATGCGTTTCTCAAGGCGTATGAAAAGCTCGATCAGTTTCAGGGGAACTCGAAATTCTATACATGGCTGGTTCGAATCGCGGTAAACGAGAGTCTGATGCGGCTGCGCAAGCGGCGCACCGGCAAATTGGTCTCGATGGACGAGGACGTGCAGACCGAGGAAGGCAGTGTCCCCCGCGACTTCGCCGACTGGGCGCCGAATCCGGAGCAAAACTACAACCAGTCCGAGCTGTCCGAGATCCTGAAGAAAACCATTCAGGGCCTTCCGCAGGGTTTCCGCGTGGTCTTCGTGCTGCGCGATGTGGACGGGCTTTCCACCGAGGAAACCGCCGAGGCTCTGGGCCTGAGCGTTCCCGCGGTGAAATCTCGCCTGTTGCGCGCGCGTCTGCAACTGCGCGAGCGTTTGAGCCGCTACTTCAAACGCACGACTCCGGCAGCTTCGCAAGCTCAGGCTTCCGCGAAGGAAAATGGGCCGCAGGGAAACCAGCCCAGGGCAAACGGAGTTGAAGCATGACCTGCACTGAGTTTCTCGAGATTCTCGACGACGTCCTCGACGAGTCCATTGCCGCCGAGACGCGCACCGAGATCGAAGTTCACCTGAAAAAGTGCGGCCACTGCGAAGTCGTCCTCGACACCACACGCAAGACCATCGAGATTTTCCGCTGCCACGAAATCTACGAGCTGCCCACCGATGTAAGCGAGCGCCTGCATCTCGCGATTATGACGAAGTGCAGCAAAGCGAAATAACAGCTCTCGGCCTTCAGCAGACCTGCAATTTTTTGCGTTTGAGGTGGGGTGTTTCGTTAAGTCAAGCAGAATCAACGCAAATGTTCGTTTATTTGGTGCGTTGACCCTGCCAAATGTTCGCTTGGATGGTGTCATTTACCCCCAAAATGTTCGCTCGGGTGGTTACGATTCTTTGAGACAAATACCGTGAAATTGGCCATTTAATTGGTGAGTGGAACCTTGAAATTGACCGAATAAGAGCGTGCGTAACCAGAGAATTTCCCAAAAATTCGTCAGAGCGGGCCCCAAGAGAGCGTCAAAACGGGCTCCGGGACGTGTTTTTCGGTGCACTTTTGGGGGTGTTTTGCGGGCCAGAAAGCGCATTCTGGCGTCACCTTTCAGGTTTCAGCGGGAGCGGGGAGAAGGGCCTCGGGACCAGGGACTAGAGCTAGTGAGCGGAAAACCCCATCGGAAAATGCCCCAAAGAGCAGTGCTTTTAAAGGACTTTCGCATCCGCTGCGAAGTGAGCGCAAATCTAATACTCTCCGCTCGCCACCTCGATCCGGCCATCCGGCCTCACGGCTCGAACTTGACTGGGACGAAGGTCTCATACCCGGCCTGCTTTAGCTGGTCGGCGCTTCGGACCAATTCTCCATTCATCCTGACATTCTCGAATAGGATGGGAGCAACATTTGTCCCCATCAACTCGCCGGGCCGGGTCGCCTTACCAAAGGTGCAGTTTTCGAACAAAAAACTCTTCAGCGGATCATTTCCACCATCGATGTAGATATGGCCGCCATCGTCTTCAAAGGTGGTGTTGATAAATCTGAAATCGTTCAACGTAATGCCTTGGCTCGATTTGAGACCTGAGGTGTATCCCTTGCCGATAAAATAGGCGGGCGTCAATTGAATCCAGATGGCGAACTTGTTTTGATTGGTGACGAAGTGCACGTCCTCGAAGCGCAGGTGTTGAATATTCGGGGCGCCTCCGTACCCGATGGCCAGTGCGGAGGTATATGTGTAATTCACAAACCCCTTTACGACGACATCCTCCACGGTGGCATTCTTGCCGCCGTAAAACGCAAAGGTATCGTCCATGGTCATGGCGAAGCCGTCCTGCACCAGGATGTGCTTGCTGTTACCAGTAAAGTCGTAGGCATCGTCGTGGTACTGCTGCTTACGGTTCACGATCTTGATGTTCGTGGCGGAAAAACCGTCCGTGTCGCTAATGGTTGTAGTCCAATAGGCGGACCGAAGGAGCAACAGCCCCTGAAAGGAAATGTCTCGGCAATGGATGACGATATAGCCCTTGACTCCTGTTCCATGCGGATCATTTACCAGTCCCTCTTCCGATCTCGCCTTTCCATCTCCGGTGTCGGGTTGGAAATCGTGCCACAGCCAAGGGTAGCCTTCCATGTCGATGTCGCCACGCCCCATCAGGCCGGCATTTTCGACGTTGTTAAAGACAACGAGGGCTCTGAGCGGCCTTGCCCCGGCAGGCATCGGCGGCGAAACGTAGTCCGCGCTGTTGCGTTACCCGCGAATCAAAGCGCCAGCGTCGATATAGAGCTTGACGTTGCTCTGCATCAGCACCGTGCCGGTCAGGTAGACGCCCGCCGGGAAAAAGAGCACACCGCCTCCGGGCCTGGCGGAGACGTCGCTGATCGCCTGATTGATTTTGGTGGTTTCAAGGGTCTTGCCTGAGTTGTCGATCTTGTAGTCCAGGATATTGACCACGTTGGGATCGCCAAGCTTAGGTGGATTCTTCTCTGCTGGTTCGGCGAACAACAGCAGTCCGGGGCTTTGGAAGGTTGGCTCTTCGTTGAAGAAGATGACCAGATATCGCGGTTGATCCAGATCGAAGCTCACCGTATTGCCGCTGATCTGCGGATGAATCTCATATGCTAACGGCCTTATGGAACACGTAACCACGTTCCGCGCGTTGACGAGCGAGGTAATCGTCACCCGAACCTTTCCGGTCATAGCGAAACTGGCATGATCCATCCATTGAAATTGGTTGTAGGTCGGGAGACGATGTACAAACACAGGCTGGCCGTCTACTGTCACCTTGTATGCCAGGCTGGGTGCTGCGCCTGGATAGGGAGGGTAGGGAGTAACAGTAGCACGCGCTAAAGGCAAGAACGTCGAGAACAATGCGATCGAGCCTGCTAACAGTTTGGATATCATTGCGCTCATCTCCTCTCATTCCGGGACGCGCCAGCTGCTCATTTCTCGCAACGCGGCTGGCACGTTCAAGTCTTGCCGGGACTCAATATCACCAGCTTCATCTAACCCACTTGTCAAATCTGATAGCAATGTTTAACGTGCGGCTAGGCGCAAAACCTGACGCAGCGGAAGGTCGGCCGACGA
>Ga0074046_10000983_pt1 | contig 26392 bp, 24 predicted proteins | sample BogForMeECP23OM3_FD_94441 | JGI IMG/M metagenome (GOLD analysis project Ga0074046, IMG submission 94441) | Bog forest soil microbial communities from Calvert Island, British Columbia, Canada - Bog Forest MetaG ECP23OM3 | ecosystem: Environmental > Terrestrial > Soil > Wetlands ...
GTGATACAGGGCCTTTTGGGCGGCAATCCGATTGATTTCCTTGCCTTTCCAGGTATCCAAGGCGGGCTGCTGGATGGCGCGGGAATAGGAAAAGGTCAGCGCCCAGGGCGCTTTGGACCGCCACCTGACATTCATGGCATTTAAGCGAGCCGAGGCCAGTTGCGCACTCTGGCCCCCGGACAGGAAGGCGACGCCTGGAACCGCCCCCGGTACCGCCCGGAGCAGACAAGATACCGTGGCGTCCGCCACCTCGTCCACATCGGCCTGGACGGGGCAATCTTTGCCGGGGAGCACCATGTTGGGCTTCAAGATAATGCCTTCCAAAAGCACCCGCTGCCGGTATAGCTGGCTGAACAAAGTGTGCAGCGCCGCCTCGGTTACCCGGGCGCACTGCTCCAGGGTGTGGTCGCCGTCCATGAGCACCTCGGGCTCGACTATGGGCGCCAGTCCGGCTTCCTGGCACAGGGCGGCATAGCGCGCCAGGGCGTGGGCGTTGGCTTCCAGGCACCCACGACTGGGAATGCCCTCGCCGATGGTGATCACAGCCCGCCATTTGGCAAACCTGGCCCCCATCTGCCGGTATTCCGACAAACGCTCCCGCAGGCCATCCAGACCTTCTGTAATTTTCTCTCCCGGATGGCCGGCCAGATCTTTGGCGCCGGTATCCACCTTAATACCCGGAATAATTCCGGCCTCGGTAAGGAGCTTGATAAAGGACGCGCCGTCATTTTTTGACTGGCGTATGGTCTCGTCATATAGAATGGCCCCGCTGATGAATTCCCCCAGACCGGGCGTGGTTAAAATCAACTCCCGCCAGGCCCGGCGGGCCTCCACCGTTTGCGCAATCCCCAGCTTGGCAAAGCGCCGGTTACAGGTTGGAGAACTCTCGTCCATGGCCAGGAGGCCCTTGCCTGCGTGCATCATGGCTCGGACCGTGGTAACAAGTTCCTGTTCACTCATTTCCGGCACCTCCTTCAACTATGGCCCGTCTCGGGTCCCAAGCCTTCTTTCCGAGACCGGCGGTCAAGACCTGACTTTTCTGCTCATTCCGCCTCCCCGGACACTCGGTCTTAGGTCCCGGCCTAGAAGGGCCACTTCCAGTCGGTGAGGTCCTGTCGATCCACGCCGAACTCGTAGGCGTGGTTCTTACATGCGATCTGCCGGTCAAGCAAGGTCTCTCGCACGCTGGACCCCGTGTCACAGAAACGCGGTATCCGGTCGATGGCGTCAATGGCCAGGCTGAAGCGGTCGGTTTGGTTGCGTATAGCCAGCTCCAGCGGCGTATTGATATTTCCCTTCTCTTTGTAGCCGCGCACATGGATGTTGTGCTGGCCGGGCCGGCGGTAGGTTAACCTGTGGATCAGCCACGGGTAGGAGTGGAAGTTGAAGACCACCGGCTTGGTTGAAGTGAAGAGTGCCCCGAACTCACGATCAGTCATCCCATGGGGGTGTTCGGTGTGGGGCACGAGCCTAAAAAGGTCCACCACGTTCACGAACCGAACCTTTATGTCGGGCAGATGCCGGCGGAGCAGGGCGGTGGCGGCTAGGGACTCCATGGTCGGCACGTCGCCGCAGCTCGCCATGACCACATCGGGCTCGGCCCCCTGGTCGTTACCGGCCCAGTTCCAGATGCCGGCGCCCTTGGTGCAGTGCGCGACGGCCGCCTCCATGTCCAGGTACTGCAAGTGTACCTGTTTGTCCGCCACGATGACGTTGACATAGTTCATGCTTCGCAGGCAGTGGTCGGCTACGGAAAGCAGGCAGTTGGCGTCGGGCGGCAAGTAGATGCGCACCACGCCGGGGCTCTTGTTAGCGACCACGTCGAGAAAACCGGGGTCCTGATGCGTGAAACCGTTGTGGTCCTGCCGCCAGACCAGTGCTGTGATCAGCAGGTTGAGTGACGCCACCTTGGATCGCCAGGAAAGTTCGTTGCACTTTTCCAGCCACTTGGCGTGCTGGTTGAACATCGAGTCGATTACGTGTATGAACGGCTCATAGCTGTTGATGAAACCGTGCCGGCCGCTCAGAACGTAGCCCTCCAGCCACCCTTCCACCGTGTGCTCGCTGAGCATCTCCATGACCCGGCCCTTCAAGGCCAGTTCGCCTCCGTCGGCGTCCTCCGGGAAATACTCCCCCAGCCAGACTTTCTTGGTGACCTCATAGAGGGCTTCGAGTTTATTGGATTGGGTCTCGTCCGGCCCGAAGACGCGGAAGTTATGCATGTTGATCCGCATGACTTCCCGAAGGAAGTTGCCCAGGGTGGGGACGTTCCCGGCCAGGGTCCCACCGGGGTCCTTGACCTCGACGGCGAACTTGCGGAAGTCGGGCATGTCCAGAGGCCGGCGCAACAGACCGCCGTTGGCCACGGGGTTGGCGCTCATGCGCCGCTGCCCTTTGGGCGCCAGGGCCTTCAACTCGGGAACCAGCCGCCCCTGCCCGTCAAAACGTTCCTCGATCTTGTAGCTGCGCATCCACGATTCCAGCAATTTCAGGTGGGCAGGGTTGGTGGCGACGTCCGTGATGGGGATTTGGTGCGCCCGCCAGAAACCTTCCAGGTAGTGCCCGTCAACCTCCCGGGGGGCCGTCCAGCCCTTGGGGCTCCGAAGGATGATCATCGGCCAGCGCGGCCGGAAGGCCTTGCCGGTCTGCCGCGCCTCCTCCTGGAACTTTCGGATATCCAATACGCAGTGTTCCATGGTGGCGGCCATCGCCTGATGCATGCTCTCGGGTTCGCTGCCCTCCACGAAGTAAGGGGTATACCCATATCCGACGAAAAGGGCCTCCAATTCCTCGTGGCTGATGCGCGCAAGGATGGTGGGGTTGTTGATCTTATAACCGTTGAGATGCAGGACCGGCAGCACCGCCCCATCGGTGATCGGGTTGAGGAATTTGTTACTGTGCCAGCTCGTGGCCAGGGGGCCGGTCTCGGACTCGCCGTCGCCCACCATCACCAGGGTGATCAGGTCCGGGTTGTCGAATACCGTCCCGAATGCGTGCGAAAGGCTGTAACCTAACTCGCCGCCCTCGTGGATACTGCCGGGCGTTTCCGGGGTTGCGTGACTGCCGATGCCCCCGGGGAAGGAGAACTGCTTGAAGAAGCGCTGCATCCCTGCCAGGTCTTCACTCTTGTCCGGGTATATCTCGGAGTAGGTCCCCTCGAGATATGCCTGGGACAGGACCGCCGGCGCCCCGTGACCGGGGCCGGAGATATAGATCGCGTTCAGGTCGTACTTGTTGATCAGCCGGTTGAAGTGAATGTAGGTGAAACACTGGCCGGCGTCCGAACCCCAGTGGCCCAGCAGCCGCGGCTTTATATGCTCGAGTTTGAGCGGCTCCCTGAGCAAAGGGTTGTCCCTGAGGTACAACATCCCCAGGCACAGGTAGAGGCTGGCCTGCCAGTATGCGTCGATCTTGCGCAGCTCATCCATGCTCAACGGGGTCCCTTTGACCGTGGAGCGAGCCGGCCCATAAGCGCTGATGCTCTCGTCTCCGTGAACTGCCATCGGTCGATTGGCCCGAGTTGTCATAACTGCCTTCTCCTTTTCATGACTGTGTTTTTTTGCCTGTTAGACCTTATGTCTCCCATAGACTTTGATGACAGGGTATTCCCCTGCCCGGCCGGGTCCCGGACAGGACAGACTTAAGACGAGGAAACCAATTATTGAGACAACCGGTTTCCCGGGGTTCATATTTCGCGCCTCCAGTGAATGTGATCCTCTGAGGCTTGATTCTGCGAGAGGAGTGTTTTCGAAAGGTCAGATGGACGTTTTATGGTTTAAGATAATTACTTTGTACACCCTATCAATCCAGAGCAATGCGCCAAATGTGGGTGGGGCGATAGGCGCTAAAACACAGTTTTGAGTCCGAAATTCACTCGAAAATGCGCCGGAAGCCCTCCCTGGTGTAGAAAAAAAGCGCTTTCCCTCCAAACGGCGGTTTGATCCTCGTCCTTAAAGAAAGGGAAAACGCTTGTTGCCTGCGCCTCCTTGCACAACTTCAGGCCGTTGGTCCCCGGCATCCGGTCTCCACGTTAATGCCGGGCAGTTTCTTCCCATCCCCTCCAACTCAGGCGGAAAAGCTTCACCCTTGTGGCAATTCCCAACGGATGATGCGCGAAGATGGCACACCGGCGCAAACCTCCCCCCATTGCACGAAAAGGCAGAGCCCGTTTTCGACTCCGCCTTTATACCAACGCGGCGCAGGTTCTGATTAACGCTCACCCGCCTTGCGGAATCACGGTGAGGGTTAAAAAGACGACGGAGAAGCATGGCAGATGAAGTACAATCTTTCCGGTCACATGCCCTTTCCCTTAAGGGGGCGCATGATACCAGGTATTTGCGGTGCTCCTATTCAAGCGTGATTTTGACGCCCTGGGTGCCCAATGTAAAGTCGACTCCCTGGTTGGTTGAGATGAGGTCCATAATGACCCCTTTCTCGTTTTTCATGGTCTTTGATCCAGCGCCGCCGCCTACCGTCATCCCGATGGCTACGGCCGCGTAGTTTCCGGCAAAGTCGTCCACCTTCTTAAGATTGAACACCTTACCCCGACCTGTCGCATTCTGAATGCCTACGCTTCCCACGCTCAGCCCGTCGATTTTGAATTTGTATTGCTTTCCATTATATACTAGAACGCCGCTGCCCCAGCTCACGCCGACACCCGCCGACACGGACCCGGTTGTCAGTTCGACGGTTGCGTCCCAGGGTAATTTTTCCTCCGCTGAAAACACCAGGTCGGGAGAAAAGGCAAAAAAACTAACAGCCAGCAAACAAATCGTAGTCAAAACCCTTGAGTGCTTCATCACTGATTCTCCTAAATTTGTGTGTGACGCATAAACTCGAACTTATCCACAACGAACCTTGCGAAAAAATTAATCATCGTTTCCGGTCCTGGTCAATTTAGATCCGGGCTAAATTCAAATCTTTCTTTTGCGGCGCGGCAAAAACACCATTCGCTTTCGAAGTTTTTGCCTTCTGTCTGCCTTATGGGTGTCAAGGTGTCAATCTCGTGCCAAATTCCGCTCGGGTAGCTGGAGGAACCTTTGGTGGGGTACTGTCCTGATCTCGACCCGAGTATCGGATAGAAGCATCAGTTCAAGTCTTGGAACAGGTTCTCCACATGCTAAAATTGGCGGCGTATCGCAGGCACCGCTGGCCCTGATCGTTGTGCACAATCATTCCGGCTCGATTTGAGCCCCGCCGGTTCAAACGTCCCACAATTTTTTCTAAGGCGCGTAGATAGACACGGTTAAACCGGCACTCCATAGAACGAGCGGGTGAAACGCGGGGCCGACCCAAAGCGCACCCGATCAATTCCGCAGCCCTCGGCAGCGCCGATCAGGGCGTTCAATTCCCAAATCACGTCCAACACGTCCAATAAACTGAGGCGAGCGATCTAGACAAAAAGCACAAGTGAGAAAGGCGCTGTAATGTGTGATTTTAGGTGGGGCACAAATCCGGGGTGGGGTCTATCATTTGCGGTGGGCTGCTGCGGAGCGCCTTTCCGCGCTCTGATCGCATTCTACCGTCGTATTAGGTAAGTTTCGCGGTGGAGTATGTAAAGATTTGCGCTGAAAATGGAATATTGGGCCTGAAGGTGTTATATAAACTGCTTTGAAATCATCCGAATGGGGAGACCGGGAGGTTGGAAACGGAAAATCAGGCCGCAGGCAACAGAGGGGTCGATCGGATTGCGCCGGGAAAGTGGGTTCCTGCTCTCTCTAAAGCACTTGGGAAACACAGATTCTTCCGCTGGCTTGTTTATGGTGCAGTCATCGGCGCCTTGAGCGGGCTCATGGCCGGCATCATTTTCTTTCTCCTGGAATGGACTAAATTTTTTGCCCTGGAGTATCTTGCCGGTTATACAATGGCAAAGCCGGCAGGAGAACATCTGGTCCCCTTCACGGCCGCAACCTCTCTCCACCTATGGCTACTCGTTTTGCTCCCCGCCATCGGAGGACTGCTTTCAGGTCTGATTGTCTATACCTGGGCCCCTGAAGCAGAGGGGCATGGAACCGATGCTTTCATCGACGCCTTCCACAATAAGCAAGGGGCCGTCAGGGCGCGTGTTCCCTTTGTCAAGGCAATTGCTTCAGTAATTACTCTTGCAACAGGGGGAAGCGCCGGGCGGGAAGGACCCATAGCGCAAATTGGATCCGGAATAGGTTCGGGGCTCGGGCGCATCCTCAAGCTCAACATCCGCGAAAGAAGGCTCATGCTCTTGGCCGGATGCGCCGGGGGGTTGGGCGCTATTTTTCGCGCTCCTTTAGGAGGCGCCCTGACCTCGGTAGAAGTTCTTTACCGTGAGGACCTCGAAAGCGAGGGAGTTGTCCTTTGCATCATTTCCTCTTCGGTTTCATATGCGATCTTTACTGGCATCTTTGGCCACCAGCCCATATTCGCAATTCCTTCCATACAGTTTTCCAGCGCCCTTGAACTGCTTCTTTATGCAGTTCTCGGATTGGTTTGCGTTCCTTTCGGATACATGTACGTGAAGACCTTTTATGGTCTAAGAGACCGCTTCTTCCGAAAGCTCCCTGTCAGACGCGCGCTGATTCCTGCATTCGGGGGCCTTTTGGTCGGGCTGACAGCGCTTTGGCAACCCCAGATACTGAGCGGGGGCTATGGAACCATTCAGCAAGCCCTGATGGGTGAACTACCGATAGTGCTCATGTTCACTCTGGCTTTTCTTAAAATTGCAGCAACCTCTTTCACCATATCATCCGGAGGAAGTGGAGGCGTTTTTGGGCCGTCTCTCTTTATAGGCGCCATGCTGGGCGGGGCTGTCGGGCAACTGGCGCACGCGTGGTTTCCCGGAATTGTGAGCTCTCCGGGTGCATTTGCCCTTGTCGGCATGGCCGCATTTTTTGCCGGTGTTGCAAAGGCCCCCATCGGGGCCCTCCTCATGGTCTGCGAAATGACAGGGGGCTATCATCTGATTGTGCCGATCATGTTCACCTCGGTTGTGGCAATTTTGCTCTCCCAGCGATGGGGCCTCTATGAAAAACAGGTCCTGAATAAATTCCACTCTCCAGCACATCGAGCCGACCGGGTAATAAATATTCTGCAAGACTTGTCAGTGAGAGACGTATATCGCCCGGATGCTCCCGTCACCATTCTTCCGGAAGACATGACCTTTGGTCAACTGAGACGCCTGATCACAATTTCGCGCGAATCTGTCTTCCCGGTGGTAAATGATGATTTCCAACTTACGGGAATATTGTCAGTGCGGGACATCAGGACGGTGATGTTTGAAGAATCGGTTCAGGACCTGCTGATTTTGCGGGATTTGGTTTTGCCGCCGGTGAGCGTTGCCCCCGATGACAGCCTCTCAGAGGCCCTTCTCAAATTTCTTGAGACCGGGTACGGACGAATTCCCATAGAAGACAATGAGACGGGAGTTATCGGCATGCTGGACCTGCAAGACCTCCTCGCCCGCTATCAGCTGGAACTTCAAAAATTGGATACGTGCGACACCTGCCCGGAGTAGCTGTCCGCGTGCGGGATCATGGTCATGGAATTTTGGGCAAGTATCCAAGCCTCCATAGACCACTTTAAAAAGAGAACGTATCGAATCGGGCATTGGAAAGTAGACTCAGACTTCTTCGAAGAAGATATCCAATGGGAACACATAACCACGCCATGAACCGGACGCGCGCCAAGCCTTGGCTTTATGATGCTCATGGTACTACGGCGCGCGCTGGTTATCCAGAACGTTAGGCAATTACTTGGAGGAAAGCGATGAATACGCAAGATCGTTACCGGCGAGGCTGGGAAAAACTTAAAGAAGTTGATGGAGAAGCTGGTGAGAGAGTTGTTGAGAGTCTGAAAGATATCGCACCGGACTTTGCTCGATTGCTGATCGAATTTACATTCGGGGACATATATTCGCGTCCCGGCCTTGATCTTAAATCTCGTGAAATTGCTGTTGTTGCTGCATTGACGGCACTGGGCACTGCGGTTCCTCAATTGAAGGTTCATATCCGTGGGGCGCTAAACGTTGGCTGTACCCGGGAAGAGCTTGTTGAAGTTATCATGCAAATGGCTGTTTATGCCGGTTTTCCTTCAGCTATTAACGGGCTGTTTGCAGCCAAAGAGGTTTTCAAAGAGCGTGATGATTTGGGGAAAAGTCAACCCGGCTGACCATTCAGTTCACCGGACGCTCGTTCCTTGCGCCGGTGATCTTTGATGTTGGCTTCTCTGCCGGAAAGGATACAGATGAGCAGTGTTTCAAGAGCGGCACAACTATTTCGGGGCGGGTGCGCATGTTCGCAAGCCATCCTGGCGGTCTATGGGCAACCGCTTGGCCTGTCCCGCAAAACGGCAATGAATATTGCAGCCGGATTCGCCGGCGGAATGCGGTTGGGGGGAACGTGCGGCGCGGTGACCGGGGCGCTCATGGTCCTGGGACTTCGGCACGCGTCGGAGAACTGCGATACGCCCGCAGGACGTGCGGGCGTCTACGCCCGTGTTGTGGAGTTCACGAATAGATTCCAGGGGCGTAACGCATCGGTCGTCTGTGGCGAGTTGCTCGGCTGCGACATCAGTACGCCGGAAGGAATGACACAGGCGCTGGAGCGCAATCTGTTCAAGACGACATGCGTCAAAATGGTCGCGGACGCAGCCATGATCCTGGAGGAAATGGAGGCGGAAAGCCTACCAGCCGTTGCACGCGACGGCTGATGCGCGCGTGAACCGCATGTTGGCTTGTTAGCGCTAACGAACAACATCAGGACTTTATAAACTATGAGAACCATCCCGGAAAAAGATTGGAAGCAAATGAGATCGATGAAAGCGCGCGTGTTGGACGACGCGTGTGCGCGAATTCTTACCGGCGTTGAGTCGATTGTGCAGAAAAGAGATGGTCGCAACCATGAAGCGTATCTGGCGCTCTGGGACCTGCTCCATAAAGAAGATCGCAAGATCGCCTCTATGTTTGATGACTTCAAACGGAGCACGGCGTTTTTCAAGCTGGCGGCGTGGCAGCTCCACGGCCTCGTGTCCGAAAGCGATTTGGCTTTATTCACTGAAGAGACACTGGACGCGGTAAAGACAATAAACGAGATTGCGCGCTAAAAGATACGTAAGGTCTCTTCAATCCCTGTTTCGCATGGACGTCATTGATGCTGCAAAAGGTGATGGGTTTTAATGCCCGGTTTTGAACCTCGCTCATGGAGCGAAGCGATAAAAAAAGAGTCCCTGCCTTTCTGCGCTAAATAGCGGCAGTGCCAAAGCCAAAGTGAGATGTTTTTGCCTGCGATTCCTCACAGGTGTGGTATTGTGATTTATCTTCATCTTTTGCCGGCAATGGCTATCGGAGAGGACCAGGAGTGCAAAAGGTACTGAACTGGACCGTTGGAACTCGCCATGACTGATCGCTTCACACCAGAACAAATCGAACAGATAAACAAACTGCAGAAAAAGTACTTCAACGACAAGGTGGATCTCTTTGAAGCTCCCCTCCCGGAAGGGGTGCCGGAGCGACTGAAAACCACCGTAAAAGCAAGCGGCCTTCGATCGGGCGAAAGGGTTCTGGATGTGGGAACCGGGACCGGGATTCTCATCACCTTTATTCTGAAGTATGTACCTGCCGAGATCCATGCTTGTGATCTGTCAGAAAACATGCTTCAGCGGGTAAAGGAAAAATTCCCTCAGGTCATAGTCCACCGCTGCGATATCAGGGACCTGCCACTTCCGGACGACAGTCTGGACGTAGTCTTCATCAACGCTTGTTTTTCCAATATAATGGATAAATCAAAAAGCCTGGATAACATCTACCGGTTACTGCGGCAACAAGGTAGATTGGTTATCAGTCATCCTTTGGGCAGGAACTTCATCGTCGAACTAAAGAAACACACGCCTTTTCATCTGGATATGCTGCCTGATCAAAAGGGCGCGAAAGGATTGCTGGAGCGACATGGCTTTGAGGTCATAAGGTTTAGAGACGAGCCCGCATTTTACCTCGTTGTGGCGAAAACAACGAAGCCGGATGAACCTTCGGTCGCCAACCACGAAGGCCCAACCTGACTCTACCGGAAGCATGGGGCATCGAGTTAATTGAATGATGACAGTTTTGCTTTCCGACTTAAGTCGAAGAATCCACTTGGGCGGCACAGCAAGGAGCCCGGATGACGTGATTTCTCTGTATAATCTGGGTCTCGAGTTCGCGGAAATTAGCATCCCGGAGCCCGCGAACTTCTACCTTCTTCAAAATGAATATCGATCCCGGTCAGGAGAAACTGGTCTCTACTACCTTTGTCATGGCCCAAGGGAAGGCGATCCCAATGATATACATACCCTTGAAACGATTTATTTCCCAAAGTTGCTCCGGATCCTTTCTATTATGTCCGAGTTAGAGATGCGGCTATTAACGTTACACCTCTGGCTGGACCCCCGATTCGTGCTGGAGGAGACAATTGTTTATAAAATTGGCTTTCTCAAAAGGCTGACAGAGAGGGCCGGCAGCGGTGGAATTACTGTCTGTCTGGAGAATCTGAGCGAAAATGCCGATCATCTGACCGAGGTCTTTGCCGCTGTCCCCCCGCTGAATCTTACCCTGGACCTGGGACATGCTGAACTTCTCTCAAAGGAAAATACCAGCTTTGGTTTTCTGGAAAAGTGTCTTGACAGGATTAAACACATCCACTTGCATGATAACTTTGGAGGTACTTCGCCAGATGATGATCTCCATCTTCCGGTGGGGGAAGGGAAGATCGATTTTCATAAAATCTTTCAAAGATTGCGTGCTGTTCACTACAAAGGAACCATGACGTTGGAATTGCGACCGGATCAGATTAAGAGCTGTCTTGGATATGTTAAGCATTTGGTTAATACCACTGTGTAAGGATCGGTTGATCTAGACACCAAAGCTTCTTACAAGGAAAGCGACGAGAGGTGCTCTATCCGAGCAACCTGGTAACGGAATCCAGTGGAATTTTCACCTCTTTCGTTATGAGGCCAATCTGGTGTCGCTCTTTTCGTGAATGCTAAATCAGTTTGTGGGCTTGCGAGAAATTAAATTACCAGTGATGCCTTTCATCGCCTGGAGTTGTTTTAAGGAAGCGCACCTTGCAAATCCGGCTACTTGGCAAATCCGGCTTGCTTGTCCCTGCAATAGGAATGGGAACATGGCGAACCTTCGATGTTCGAGGAGAAGCCGCCATCGCCAACACTTGTTCTGTTGTGAATGCGGCAATAGAAGCAGGAGCTAATTTCTTCGATAGCTCCCCGATGTACGGTGAAGCTGAGCGAGTGTTGGGTCTGGCACTGAAAGGGCAACGTGATGCTGTCCAAATTGCTACAAAGGTCTGGGCAGATACCGCATCACAGGGATGGGCGCAGGCGAGACGCTCTCTTTCGTTTTTCGGTGGCCGTATCGAACTCTACCAGATCCATAATCTGCTCAACTGGAAGAATCATCTGGAGATGATCGAGCAATTAAGATATGAGGGCAGGGTTCTCGCCATCGGGGCAACCCACTATAGCTCTGTTTCATTTCTTGAACTCCGCCGTGTTATGGAAAGCGGCAGAATTGGCGCCATTCAGATTCCGTACAACGTTGAGCAGCGTGAAGTCGAAAATAATATTTTACCTCTGGCAGCAGACCTCGGCCTGGGAGTCGTCATAATGCGGCCTTTTGGTGGTGGCGGGCTTCTACGCCGTGCACCATCAACTGAGGAACTCATGCCGCTAAAGCCTTTCGGCGTGAATACCTGGTCACAAGCTCTTCTCAAAGGGATTTTGAGCGATCCCCGTTGCCATGTTGCGATCCCGGCTACATCAAACATATGGAAGAGAATGCAGCGGCTGGTGATCCACCTTGGTTTGGTGACGACGAGCGGGAGTATGTCTTGCGGCTTGCTCAGAAGCTTTAATTAGCGACTTTTCGGTTTTTTAGCCCTGATGAGCAAGGATTTGGTTGACGAGGATTCCCCAGAATTCGGTCAGTTCCTCTGATTCTGTAACCGATTGATAATGCCAGCCCAGGTGAGTGCTGCAATGTCGACAGAGGGCCAGGCTCCAGATGTATCCAGGGAACCATGTGTGCTCCTCGGTTGCATAACCAAATGTTATCGCACCCGGACAGCTCGAGAACGTGTAGAACTCACAAGATATCCCGGCAGGGTTGATGAAGGTATGCCGCTTTGAGTCAGAGACGGCGATTTGACGATCCGAATAGGTAATGACCGAAATGCAAAATGAACATCGGTAAGCCTTCGCTCCATTGCCACCAGTTCCGGAGCAAAGAGGGCTTGATACCGTTTGCATGAGCTACCCTTCTGTACGATTGGATCACACCGCCTGGTCTGGGCCGACTTTTACGAGCATTTTCCTAAGTTTTCGCCTCACAATAGTTTCTTTGAGGACCACCCTGATACCTTCGACCAGAACATCCATTCTCCCTTATTGCGATTATGAGCAGCAAAGCTCGAAGCCGTAACAGGCATTCTCTCATGCCACTGTACGTAATAAAAAAATGATTGGCCCTGAAGTGCATAGGGTGAATTATCTGCCTGTTTTTTCCGTCGAAACAGAAAAAAGAGGCATCAAAAGAGGGAGTATCGAATTATCATATTTTTTGATTTGTTAATGCCCTGAATTGTCGATGGTCTTTTCTTGTCTATCAGATGTAGCTATAGATTTAGTCTCACTCTCATTTTTCACATCCGGCTTTGGCGTTGGTGCTTGGTATTTAGATCTCGAGGAGGACAACAAGGCCGCTTGTTTTTCTTTGATCCTCTTCAACGCTTCTTTAATTCGACTTTTTCTTGAACTACTGACCATAAAACGCCATGCAATCCACCATACAAAAATACCCAACACAATACCTATCCCCGGAAAAAGACTAACACCTAAAATCATGAAAACAAGCCCTACTACAAACATAGGGATAGCAAGCACCAAACCCTCCAACCTATTGTTTATAGTGTATATTATCTTCTTTATATCCATAATTTTCACACTCCTTTCCAAGTAATATAATTGTTCAGATGTTTTGTGAAATTAAGCACATGCTTAGTAATTTATTCTAATTCTTCTATTCTTTCTTTAAGTATTTTAAGCTCACATCATTGTTCAACCTCCTTGTTGTGCTTCCCGATCGCAATTCTACGAACTGGGTGATAATGCTCTTCATCTCTCAAACCTTGCCGTCGGAACATCGTTTTAGTAACCCTATAAAGATTTCACCCGGAATAATGCATCAAGTTGTGTGCTGTGCGTCCGAACCGCATTTTCGGTTCCGATCCTGCCCGAAAAAACTTCTGGAACAACCCCAAAGCCAGCTAAACCATACGATTTCCCAATCGAACATGCAAGTCATATGTTAATGAGACTGGTTTTTGCAATTCCGGACATGCCTCCTTCCCCGCAGTTGATGGTTCTCGTTTCTCCCCGTGTTAAAGGAGCTCAGGCGAAAGTTATGGGATAGTGACGGGTCGGAGGAAAAACTGATGGAGCATGGACATACCCCACGCCCCGCGCAGATTGCAGGCAAGACACCCTGTGAGGAGTCTGGCTTGCAAGAAATGATCTCCAAAGCAGCCCAACCTATTGACTGGTTATTCGAGGATAACTATTCTTGCCACTACCGCGCTGGAATTAACTTAGGAGGAGTGAGCGCAGAGGAACCCAGGATAAAGTCCAGCGAGGTTTTCACCTCTTTTCCAATTTTAATGCAAAAGACCCAAAAAACAGCGCCATGCCACAGAGTGAGATTATGTCTGATCCAGAAGAAATGTGGCAATGCCAAACAAGTAACTGTGGGTATTTGTACGATCCTGAGAGAGGGGACAGGAAGGGAAAAATACCCAAGGGAGTCCGGTTTAAAGACCTTACGGATTCCTGGAGGTGCCCCATTTGTGGCGGCACAAAGATGTGTTTTCGCCCACTTGCAGGAGCAGGTTCCACGACAGAAGTACGATGCGAGCTGCCGACAGTAAACTGAAAAAAGCGATGGGCCGTGCCTGATGCTTTATTGATGGTCAACCGGCGTTGAGACTGAATTGCCAAGACAAAAGTTCCGGCAGCGCATAACATGTAATCCTGCGATATTGTCACTTAACCAGTTTTAGTCCAGAGGAGGAACGGTCATGCCCAGAGGGCTTGTGGTCTTTGCAACAAGAACCAACCAGACTCAAAAAATCGCTCAATTGATTGCCGAGGGAATGCGTTTTGAAGGATATGACATTGACATTTTTAATGTGACCGATTTCGACAAAGGTGGCATTTCACTTAATGACTACAACGCAATTGTCCTCGGATCAGCCACTTATCATGGCGAGATGCTTCAATCTATGAAGACATTCTTGTTCCTTGCTGAAAAAGCGAATCTTGAGGGAAAGGCTGGCGGAGCCTTTGGCGCTTTTGGATGGAGTGGAGAGGCGCCTGGGCGTATTTTCGATACCATGACTCATATTTTCAAGATGAATATGGTCCGTGAGCCACTGAGCCTGAAATCTGCGGATCTTGGCGGCGGAATCAAAATGGCTCAGGATTATGGGCGGGAAATAGCCGGGAAGGCACTCGCGTCAACATAGCGCATTCTTCAATTCGTTAATCTTATATCTAAAGGGGGGTTTTCATGGAAATACCTACATACGTGACGCTTGAAGAGGTCCAACGGGTTTGCACGCTCCTGAACATAAGCGACTGGACGACACGGGGTGATTCGGCGGTTCTCCCCGATGAGGCCCGTGTCATCTTATCCGAGGTAAACACGGAGGGAATGAATATTGATGTCGAGAGCTTTAGAAGGGGCCTCGAAGTCGAACTGGAGCATGGAGTACGGTTCAAGGATGCTAATGTGACGAATAACCATCCCCTTCTGACCGGCAAGATCGTCCTGGCTCATCTCAAGGAGACTCTGGATTATTATGAGCGGCTGGAAGTGGCGGAACTGGAGGGAGACCTGCTCAAAGCTGCAATGGCTAAAAACTCGGCAAGAGTTGAGTCACTCTATAGGAAGTTGCTCGCTGCAAAGCTTGACCTTGCCAGGGTGGAGTCCGAAAAACTGAACCCCTGAAGCCGTTGGTCTGTCTTTGATTGCGGGTGGGAGCAGACTCGATCGGGGATCAAACAAACCGAAAACAAGAGGTGCGAGGATGGACGCTTGTGATGTGACGCTTTACGCTTTAAGTACCTGTATCCACTGCAAAGACTGCAAGGAGTTCCTGAATGGCTGTGGGGTAAGGTATGACTGTATCGATGTGGATCAGCTCGAAGGGGAGGAAAGGAAGATCATTTTGGAGAAGATCAAGGAAATCAACCCCAGCTGCTCTTTCCCTACACTTATTATAGGCGATAAGGTCATTGTAGGCTTCAGGGAAGATAAGATAAGGGAATGCCTCAACCTGTAGCATGCCATTCTGAAAAGCATCGCTAAAAGGGGTAAGGGCCTCCGACCAATCACAGGGAGTTAGATTATGGCCAAGGAGACGGTAACTGTTTTCCATCCATACCCATTTGAGGTCGGCCAAAAGATCCACATTGGAGGTGGTTCTCGCCGCGGTGACTGGGAGGTAATCGGGGTGAAGGAAAAAAAGGTACGGCTGCGCTGTCCGGTAAGCCGGCGAGAGGTTGAATGGGACAACTTCTGCTACTTTGTTGAAAGGCTTGACAATGCGGAATGGCCTAAACAGCTCTAGGGCTGCTAAATATAGAGCCGGTCTTGTCTGCCTTCAACCCCTGTGGCGCAAGGCTTCGTCCAGAGGTCATGGAAGTCCGGAAACCCGACCCCAAAAGGGGGCGGCACTGAAAACTTCCTGCTTCCAGTGGACTCTTTGTGTTCAGGCTCATTGCAGCCGAAAGAGTTGTTCCTATCTTAACCAGCAAATGGAAAAGACCTCTGGATAAGGAATATTCCTGAACTCTTGCTCACATTGGGAGGATCGACATGAACTTGCAAGAATACTTTGAGAACAAAAAAGGCCTTGGGGTTTTATCGACGGCAGACGGCGAAGGGCGGGTAAATTCAGCCATCTACGCACGGCCCCATGTCATGGACGACGGGACTTTAGCCTTCATCATGCCCGATCGCCTCACCCACCACAATTTGCAGTCCAACCCACATGCTGCGTACCTTTTCAGAGAAAATGAGCCGGGATACAAAGGAAAAAGGATTCATCTGACAAAAGTCCGGGAAGAAACGAATACTGAGCTTCTCCATTCCCTGCGCCGAAAGTTCTACCCGCCCGAGGTAGAAGAGGGGCTTCGTTCCATTGTTTTTTTTGAAGTCGACAAGGTCATGCCGCTCATCGGACCAGGGGAATCGGAACCAAAATGAAATTCGCTGTCATCGGGACGGACATTTCGGGAATGGTGGCCGCCTACCTCCTTTCCCGCGGGCATCAGGTCGTGGTCCTCAAACAGGACACATCACTATCCCCAAATCGCGAGGCAATCCGCTCAATTGCGAGTCGGCCAGATGAATCGGCTGACAAGAGCATGTTAAGAACCGGGCCGAGGATTTTTGCCTGTCCTTGTGAGGGGAGCCGGTTCTCAATCACCTCGGGGGATGGGTAGCCGGGCGGATCGTCTCCGAACCTATCTATGACTTGATACTGAGCACCTCATAGGCTTGCATAACCTTGGTTCTCCCCCTGATCTGAGCTTCAGGCATCAGGCGGCACTCGAATAAGTCGCTCACCTCTTCATATGTAGCGGAACTGATCAAGATGGTTGAATCGAATTCTTTATTAAGGGATTCGAGGCGCGAGGTGGCGTTGACTCCGTCTCCGATCACGGTGTACTCCAGCCGCCTGTAGGAACCTATGTTCCCTACGATCACCTCATCGGTGTGTATCCCTACCCCGATGTTGATGGGAGGTTTACCGATTATGCCGCGCTTGCCGTTGATCTTCCCTAGAAGCGCTTTCATTCGAAGGGCAGCCATAACGCCTCGGCGAGGATGATCGGGCTCATCCCCGAACGAGCCGAATACGGCCAACATTCCGTCTCCCATGAACTTGTCCAGAATTCCCCCATACTCGAAAACGGCTTCAACCATTTCTGAAAAATAGTCGTTCAGAAAGTCAACAACCTGGGTTGGCTCCATCCCCTCAGCCATCGCAGTAAAATCGCGAATATCCGAGAATAGAATAGTGACCCTTCGGCTCTCTCCGCCGAGATTCACGTTACCTTTCAGAACTTCCTCGGATACCTGCGTCGTTACGTAACGGCCGAAGATCTCCTTAACCTTGTCCCGCTCTCGAAGGCCCTCAACCATCCCGTTAAGGGCCGCGCTCAGTTGCCCGATTTCATCGCGGCCGTGAGCTTGGGCGCGCACGGAAAGGTCTCCGGCCTGCACCTGCTCAACCATGTGCAGAAGGCCCTCGAATGGCCGCTTGATGTAGCGAGAGAGCTGTAGAGCTATAGCGAGGCAGACAAGGCCGATCAGCCCCGTGCCCAGGACAAGCTTGAATCGCAGGGAGTGGAGAGGGGACGAGGCTTCGTTCTCATCGATCTCGGAAATGAGGACCATCGGTTTGGGATTGATTGTGCCTAGACCCTTCACCGGCCGGTAGAAGAAAAGTCTCTTCTGCCCTGCCCGGTTCAGGTCGACCAATGAGCCGCTGTCACCTTTCAGGCCTGATTGAACTGCCCGGTACATGGAGACGTCTTCGTTGATCCTCGCCCGGTCGGGATGAGCCAGTACCAATCCGTCATGGTTAACCAGCACTATGTAGCCGCTTTCGCCAAACTGCGTCGAGGTAATCAGGCTGCCGAGCGCCGCATCCAAATCCAGTCGCGTGCTCATAGCACCGATGACCTCCCCTGCCGGCGACTCCATCGGAACGCAAAGGTAGAGGACGTGCTTGCCGAAAACAGTGGAAAGGTAGGGATCCGTAGTGAAATTCCGGCCATCGAATGCAAAAGCGACCGCCACACGGTCGACAGGCTCGGTACCGTTTTCCAGGCTGGCTGCCGTTAGAAGCCGGCCCGACTTATCGTAAACGTTGATCTGAATGAATCTCCTGTTAACCCTGATGAAATCGTCAGTGTCGTCATGCACATCTGCAAGAGCACCGCGCTCAATTTCCGGTACAAGTATTTTGGAAAGCTCGCTCATTTGGGCCAGAGACTTTTCTATCCCGCCGTTGAGCTCTCTTTCGACTAATCGCCCAAACCATTCCAGATGTTTGATGGTTTCTTCGGACATGATTTGTTTGGCAGATTTGAAGCCCCAGCTTCCGACCAACAGCGAAGATGTCAGCCCCGTCCCTACCATTGCGATCATGAGGGTCATGAGAAAGCCCCGCCTGAAACGGGAGAACCAGCGCAAATGCACGGCGGCGACAAAGAGGGCGAGCCCTGTAATGGAGAGCAAAAGAGCAATTATTTCAAATGCGTTCATGACAACTACCCCGAGAAGAGAGCGCATTCCATCAGCACCTCATTCGAAGAGGAACATTTTGCCAATATATCATCCGGTCTGCGGACTTTGAACTTATATGATGCAGGCCTTACAGCCTTCCAATCAGATAAGGACGGTTGCATAATAGCCGGATATAACCTGTTCCTAGAAGAAACTGGTAATTTGGATTTGAATCCGAATAATGCCTCAACCTGACCATCAGCGGATCTCGGGAGGCATTTCGGGGTCGCCTGCCACCCTAAAAACCTCTCGGGACACCGTGTGGGCCCATAGAGCCTTCCCATATTCGAATCAAAAGCACAAGAGAAAGGTCAGCGGCTCCGGTTTTAGCAGGATACACCACCATCCCGGCAGTTGATGGCCTCGCTTGCCACCACCGTCAAAAGTGGGGCTCAGGCGAAAACTCCACACCCCGCGGAGCGTCGAGATTGGGAAAAGCCGGCGCAGCATGGAAGTACCCCACCCTGCGAGGTATGGTAAATCACGCGAGATTCAAAAAAAATGAAACTTTGGACTATTATAAATTTTCAGTGCCGGTGACCACTTCCCGAAACGCTCGTGCATCGAGAATTTCTGCCGACACTATCGTGATCCTGCGAGTGGAAATATGATCCAACGTTTGAGGGTTCCGAGTCTGCGGCCTTACCGTTAGCAAATGCCTGATTTTACAATTGTTTCGCGATAAGCGATGGTGCTGCCGGTTTTTTCTTGACATTTAACGGAAAATGTGCCTAGGCTAAATTGCAATGGTTGAGGTACGCCTATGAAAGCGATGGCTCTGTTTCCAGACGGCTTTCGTACCGACCAGAATCCCAAGAGGCAAACCGTCCAAAGTAGCCTCCTGCGCATGTCCTTTTTCAAAATCCATATCCTCGGGCAAACCGTTCAAAGTAGCCTTCAGCGCCTATCATTTTCAAAAATCCATTTCCTCGCGTTCATATCAGGTTATCGCACCCCATCTCCAGTCTGCCATTGTCCAATCTTGGTGCGCAAGCCGTCTGGTTTAGGGTTCCCCTTTAAGTTCAAAGCAAGCATTGCAGGAGGCGAAAAAAACAGCTCCGCTGAGCAGGATGCAGCCGGCGCGATTGCAGGATGCCCGAGCGTCTCGAATTATAAAACCGACGGGTGTCTGCGAAATAGTGGGTGGGGGCCACGACTGCAGCCTCGCGGTGATCGATTGCTCTTGGCCTTTGGGAAGCGCGCCCCAGGCGCCGGAAATGAGGTGCTCCGATGAAAGCAGCGTTAATTTTCACTGGAAGCGGGCCTATCCTTGTCCTGACCACCTTCGAATCGCTTGAATCACCTGACTTTATTCGAAGACTCTCTGCCAGGGGTATCTCGAAATTCATTGCCCACGAAGTACCGCTCGAACTGGTGCAGAAACGTTACGGCACACGTCTTTCGGTAATTATGAGTGATTTGTCTCAGAATGATGACTTGCGCGTCATGGACGTCGACGGCCATCACGTCTTCCTGAGCTTCTCTTTTGAAGAATTGGGACCGCCAATTTACTCTCGGCCCTTACAGGAGCCCGCCCAGGAAGTGGTTATTGAAGAGGGAATCGAGAGTGAATGGCTTTGGGCGAAAATTGACGAGTATGGGAATATGGTTGAGACATCGTATCTTCCCATGCTGGGGTCCCGTATGGTCCCTTCAATTCCGGTAGAAGCAGGCGTTCGGTCAAAGCAAGCCCGTTTTAAAATCAACAAGCAAGGAATCATTTTTGATGGATCACCTCAGAATCTCAATGGCCGCAGACTCGTCCTTCATGGGCGGTTGTCTCCGGCTCTGGGCCGAGCCGATACCGTTACACCCGCTTGCACATGGAGGCCTGCCGATGAAGGTGGCTGGACCTGAATCTAGATATTTTCTCACTCTGGACGAGTTGAGAAAAGCGCGTTGCAGCCCAAAGCACCGGTCTGACTGCCGCTGTTGCTTCGAGTGCTCCCGCCGGTGGGCCTTCTTTACGCAGCGCAACGGCCTGAAGCCGCAGTGAAGTCAAGATGTTTTTCTCCGTTCGCTCAATTATTCGAGCATAGCTCCGGAACAAAGGTTGTGCAGACGGAGAGGCAATCCTGGACAACAACCGCCAACCTGAGAGGAGGACGCCATGAAAGCCGCAATGGTCTTTACCGGGAGTGGGCCGATATTGATTTTGACATCCTTCGATTCGCTTGAACATCCCACCCTTACGGAGAAGCTCGAGGCCAGGGGCATCACCAAGTACATTGCGTACGAAGTTTCAGCGGATAAGGTAAAGAAGCTGTACGGGACGCGTTTTTCGATAATCCTCGGCGACCTGTCCCAAACGGACGACTTGCGGGTAATGGACATCGATGGCCACCACGTTTTCAACAGCTTTTCTTTTGACGAACTGGGACCACCGATATATTATCAACCCAAGCGGAAAACCGTGAAGACGGCGTAGGCGGCTGAAGAGCCACTGAAGCACGAGATGTGCGGACCGGAGCCGTTCAACAGCTATTGGCTTGCTAATTACTGTACCAGCCCGGAAGACTGACGCCGGGCTGTATAATCTGGTCTGCATCAGAGTTGAAAGCATTATGAACCCGTAAACAAGGCAAACACTCCAACGAACAAGACCGACTGTCATTTGGGCTTCCCTTATCAAGAGGATTTTGCACCGGGGGCAGAGACAAAAGGAGATACGAAATGGCTGTTTTCGAAGTGTTTCTAATCGTGGCAGGAAAAAGGATGGCAGTTGGGAGTGTAGCGCTTGAGAATCCAAATCCCAGTGACTTCGAATCAGTGGAATTGATTGAGCAGGATGCGGAGTCGAGTGAAGATGCGATTTCGGTGGCCTTCGCTCCGGTGTAGTTGTCTGTTGGGTCAGGCCTTCCCGAGCACATTGGATACTACAGGGTCTTCAGGGTAACCTTGCAGGCCTTACGCTGTACCCTTGACGCCAAATGGTACAGGCTGCAGGTGATTGGCGGGGCTTCCAGTGCGTCTGGTTCTGGCGGCCCAAAGAGTCGATGATTTACTAATTTTCCAGTGATTCTCATTATTGGAGCAGAGAGCGCCGAAAATTTCGAGGACTTCGCATACCGCAGGCAACTGTTAGAGGTAAAGGGAAAACTTGAGCCCTTTGCGCCTTTTAATCGCTTCCAGCAACCCTGCTGTTCCGGTCATCATATTGTCTCCAATGGGCGCCCCGAATGTGATCGGGAGCTTTGAATTTTCGACCAGCCGCCGCTTTGGGCCCGTGGCAACAATAAGTTCGACAGCCTCGAACCCGAAAGCCTTTCTGATGTATGCCCCATGACCTCCTTCGGCGAGGACTTGCCGGTGGAGCAGCTTACCTTCAGCCAGATCGACCAGAAGTGATTCCAATTTTTCCAGGCTGAGATCCCGCGTATGGTACTCCACAAGGCCGGCAATCTCATCGCCTTCCATAGCTGCGCAGACAGTATGCGAGGTGGCGATGTCGAGGACGATGAATCTTCTCTTTCCCCTTAACTGAAAGTCCATCGATGCGCCAATTATGGCCGCAATGCCGCTGTCCATGACATAGACTTCCGTGCAGGGAAGACCCGAGGCTGTTTCAGCTATAGATTTCAGACGATTCAAGAAGAGAGGGACGCTTCCCTTTTCGTAAAGCAAAGATTCAGGTGAGGGCGTACGGTCCAGGGCCGCTTTAATGATTTCATGCCGAAAGTCCAGATGGGATTTCCCTGCTGGAGGCAGACCATGGTCCTGGGCGCACACGCCAACAACATCGAATTCGAACGGAACTCCAAAACCGGCAACTATGCCTTCCAAATGTTCACGCGGAAAATCACATAGTCTTAAGGATGTATACGCCCCTGAACCGGCAATTGTTGCGGTTTGCGAGTCTTCGATAATTTCGAGACCGGCGTTGCGAATGCGCTCAGGGTCGTGGCTAAGGGTTCGGGCAGCCGAGTCGGAAATAATTACGCGGGCTTCTTGAGCATGCCGTGAAAGGACATCCAGGAGAGCACCTCCCCCCATTTCAACACCGGTTATCAGAAGGTTTCCGGCAGTGCTTTGCGCCTGCTCGGCCAGGTAAAGCACCGGGGATCTCACTACAGCCTTGTAATGCAGACCTGATCGATCATCATAAAAAAGAACGTCCAATGTCCCGGCGCCTACATCCAGAAGCAAGAATCTGCTCATTCATTGACTCCGGCAATAAGTTGCATCCGAGGGGTGCAGAAGTTCACAGCGGAGCTTGCTATATTGCAGTAAGCCTTGCATTTAACTGAAAACGGTTATACTCGCTTTGCTTTGAGCCAATGGCAAGTTGCTTAACACGAATCAAAGGAGGAGCATAGCCGTGAAGCGAAATAAAACAAAGAAGCTTGGAAAGGTCAACGGGAATACGCTGATAGCGGCGATCGATATCGGGAAAAAGGTGAACTATGGCTATTTCAGAGCGCCCGATGGTCAAGATATTAAGCCATTTGCCTTTTACAATCTGCGAGATGGGTTTGAGAAGAAAAAGGTAACGCTGGTTCAAACAAATCCCATGCATACCAAGAGGCTAAAAGAGCTGACGGGCAATTCGCCCAACAAGACTGACGAAAATGACCCAAAGGTGATAGCTGACGTTATTGCGCTTGGGCATGCTTTGACATTGGTTATTCCGGAGGGGCCGGCAGCCGAGCTGCGCAGACTCAGGCAGGCCAGAGAGCGGGCTATAAAGAGTCGAACATCTATGAGCAATCAGCTGCAGCATTTGCTTTTTGTGATTTTCCCTGAATTTTCGTGGACGATGAAGCATATGAAGTCGAAGAACGTCCTGCACCCGGTAGAAAACTGTCCCGCTCCGGAAAGTATCGTCAGAACGGGCATCGAGCCCTTGTGCGCAATCCTCAGAAAGACAAGCAGAGGAAAACTGGGACAGGAGCGTGCAAGGGAAATTTTTGAAGCCGCACAAAAATCAATGGGTATCAGCGAAGGCAGGGAGAGTATCCTGAAGGAGATCGAACATCTTTTTTTGAATATACGAGACGAGGATTGTTTTATAGCAAGCTTGGAAAGAGAGATGAAGCATTATTTGGAAGAGATTCCTTACAGTTAAAAATGGCTATGGATTAGGGGATTTAGGAATTAATCCCTGAATCCCTCAATTCGCAATCCCTTAATTTTTGGCTATTTCCAAGTCCTGAGACCCCAGTCAATCTGCTTCACCGTATCTTCAACACCCGGCAGGAGCCGGACTACAAGGAGTTCGTCCATATCACCACTGAGGACGCCGCCAGCATCCTGCGGATGGCTCAAGAATTCGTGCAGGGCGTCAGGGCGCTCATTGAGGAAAGCCGGAACAACCGAACCACGCAGATCGAATGCCCAAAATAAATCTAACAAAGAAGAACCGACCAAGCTGCTGGAAGCTGTGAACAGTGGCGCCGAACCATTGAGGGATGGCGCGGAAGCGTACGTGGGTACCGCCTCGCGGGGCGTGGAGCCAGAGTAAAGAGTGAAGAGTGAAAATTTCACCTTTTGGGGAAACAGCAGGAAATGGCAGGGTTTTGGGATTTTTTAGGTGAAGGGGCGAGGGTGATTTAAAGGCGTGTGAATGGGTGAATGGGTAAAGGCCCCTCCACCTTCGCACCTTCGCTTGAAACATGCAGGCCTGTAGTCTGGGGTCCGGATTTCAGTTAGCAGGCCTTTGACGCCACTTGCGAATTCACTCACCCGTGTTTATTGTGAGCATATTGTTCACAAGCAGGCCCCAAAAGCATCGTGCGTCAGATGGAGAGGAACCACGAGTCGTTGATAAAGCATGCCTGAGGGGTCTTTTCCACACGTGCGAAAGCCGGCCTTCGCTGGCATATGCCAGGGCGGGGGCCTTCTATCAGGGTGCACATCTTTTTCCCGGAGGGTAACCATGGACGACAATATTTTGCGTCATGAATTGGACCGAAGGACGTTTGTAGGCAGCCTCATCAGCGGCTGCGTCATCGCAAAGACAGGAATGTTTGCCCTTTATGGAGACTCAATCGCTAACGCCAGCGCCGAAATTACCCTGCCGCCGCTCCCATACAAAGAAGACGCTTTGGAACCTTATATATCCAAAAGGACCATCGAATTTCACTACGGCAAGCACCACAAGGCTTACGTCGATAACACCAATAAACTGGCAGGGGCTGCCGGTCTCGGGAATCTCTCACTCGATGAAATCATAAAGAAGACGGCCGGTTCGGTAGACCAGATATCCATTTTCAACAACGCCGCTCAAGCCTGGAACCACGATTTTTACTGGAAGAGCATGCTGCCTGGGGCAAGCAAGCCTAATGAGCGCTTGACCAAATTGATCAATGAGTCTTTCGGAGGCCAAGACAACTTCAGTAAAGAGTTTCAAAATGCTGCGGTCACGCAGTTTGGAAGCGGCTGGGCGTGGCTGGTCATGGAGCAAGACAAACTCAAGGTGACAAAGACATCCAATGCCGACAACCCCATCGTCCATGGCCAGATCCCCCTGCTCACCCTGGATGTGTGGGAGCACGCCTATTATCTTGATTACCAGAATCTTCGCGCCGATTACGTGAAGGCAGTCCTTGACCATTTGTTCAACTGGGAATTTGCTGCCGCGAATCTGCCAAAAAACGTCTGAACCAAGCCGCAGAGCCGGAATTCCCGGGCATATATGATCCGCGCTCTTCAGCGAGCGGTTTCATCGTTGCCTTCTCTTTATTGTATTTTTATCCCAGTTTATTTCTCGATGAATATTGGGCAGGCCTTCCTGCCAATGTTCCGAGAGAAAAGGGCGGCAAACGATTTCAAGTTGCGTCAGCACACCTGCCTGTCGCCTATAGTTGTTTGGTGCAAAAATACCACTCCTTGCATCCCTCTACTGATCCGACTGTCTTTTCGGCCTCATCCTGTGTTCTGGGAGGATACTCGATGACCGGATCGCCCGGGTTCCAGTCCGCCGGCGTCCCTACCGCATGCTCGTCGCAAGTCTTCAATGCCTGCACCAACCTCAGAACTTCCTTAATGTTGCGTCCCGTTGTAAACGGATAGTATATGCTCGCCCGAATGACGCCGTCAGGATCTATTACAAACAAACATCTGGAAGTCGCCGTTGAAAGATCACCGGGCATAATCATCCCGTACTGATTCGCGATACGGGCATCTACATCCGCAACTACCGGAAAGGGGATTTTGACGCCGAATTTTTCCTCGATGTTTCTTAGCCAGGCTATGTGGGAGAAGAGGCCGTCAATGCTGAGCCCCAGGAGAGATACTTCCAACTCCTTAAATTCGTCATAATGCCTGGCAAACTCTATGAACTCCGAGGTGCAGACCGGGGTGAAATCCATTGGATGGGAAAAGAAAACCAGCCAATTCCCTCTGAAATCTTCCAAACTCATTATACCCATCGTGGTCTCGGCCTGAAAATCGGGCGCAGGATCACCAAGTCTCGGAATTCCAGATGTAACCTTACTATCCTCAGTTCTTTCCTCCACTTCCATTCTCCTTCCGTCGAGGAAGACCACCGTGGGGTGTCCCTCCCTGTGTCCTTCTTTGTCTGCCGGCACGATCAATACTATTCTTTTTCGATCCCTGGCTAGATTTGCGTTGCATTTCCCGCATTGCACTCCTGGCGGTCTTGAGCGTCGATCACGGCAAGCGAGGGGACTTGCAGATCCGGAGGATATTTCCTTACGACCTGCATCGCACGGGCTACTCTTTCCGTATGGGGATGGCGCATGCTTCCGAAGTTGTTAAAGGACAGCGAAGTTGTAATCAAAGTGACTAATCAGATGTCCTTTGATATTTTAAAACACCAATTTCACCACTTCCGTAAAGCCGGCATGCCACCTGGTCCGCACCTCAAGAGTACCAGATAGTTCTACCTAATGGGGAAACTATCTGGTGCGATAGTAGGGATGGTGGGATCGGTTGTCAAGGTGGGGCAATTCACCCACTCACCAATTCACTCTGCCTTCATTCTTTTTGCCGCTTCTGGTTGCCGCTTCTGGTTGCCGTTTTGCAGGGCCAAATCTCCACATGGTATAATGTTGCCGGATA